>Ga0209373_10000768_pt1 | contig 45053 bp, 41 predicted proteins | sample Higcelweek5metaG_FD_187173 | JGI IMG/M metagenome (GOLD analysis project Ga0209373, IMG submission 187173) | Freshwater pond sediment microbial communities from the University of Edinburgh, under environmental carbon perturbations - High... | ecosystem: Environmental > Aquatic > Freshwater >... | reverse complement strand
GTACTGTTTTGTTCTCTTAAAACACCACTTTTAATCCTAAGCCACAAGGCCGTGCTTCAATGTACCAATTCATTTCAGGTTTGGCAGAGTAGCCGATTTCTTCTGTTAAATATTTCTGACAATATTTTTTGTAGTTGCGCATGGCAAACTTGGGCTGTGTCCAAATTTGAGCTTCGGTAACTATTGTGTTCATGGCAAAATTTAAAATGCCATCCCAAACAGATCGTTTAAATCCGATCCAGGTAATTAATCCGCCTCCAATATTTACCGATGTACATAAAATGTGATTCTGCCAGGTTAATGCTTCGCGCTCAAGTTTACTCCATTCTTTGAGCAAATCTTCAGCCTTAGCTAGTTTTTTTAGTTGTTCTTCGGTGCTGTTTTCAGGTAAAAGGCTGAAGTTTGAAAATTCTTTATTGGGTTTGAAAGGTGAAATGAATTGTCCGGCAGCACCAAGCAAAGTCGTTGCTGCACCTAACGCCATGTCTTGTTTTAGGCCTTTCTGATCACTTTCGAAATAAATTGCCCCTTGAACAATTGTTGCAGCGCTATAGGTGGCAAGCCATGTGTACCACCAACCTTGTGTTTTATGATGATCGGTTTCAATGGTGTTTTTAATGGTTTTAACCCTTTCTGAAAGCAATGAATCAGGAATCTCGGTCTGAGCGTTTACTGTTGAAAAGAATGGCAAACTTAAAAACAATGCCATACTGATACTAAATGCAAGTTTATTCATCCGTATCTTATTTGGTTGTTCTTTTTGTTTCATCTTCAGAAGTTTGTTGTATGATTATTTTTGATTCTTTCAACAAAAAAGAAGCAAAAACGGCTGTTGCCATTAAGCCGATCATAATTAAAAGTGGGTTGCTCATCGATCCGTCTACTTTCGATTTGAACGCGTCCATACCAAAAATGAAGGCGATACCAGTGATTTGCCCCATTGTGAGTAACAACCCGTTTGATGAACCTTCGGAGGCAGGATAAGTAACTTCTGCTCCGTATTGAAAACCTATTGGGCCAGAGCTGAGCAGGAAAAACCCCAAAATAGTACTCGATAACAGCACTAGAAAATAATTGGGGGCGAAGGCAATACCAACGAGGCCTAATGTTGAAAATATAAGTGCCAGACGAATGAATGGAACTCTTAATCGGTATTTATCTGAGAAAAAAGGAATGACCAATGCTCCGGCAACTCCGGCTGCAATCATTACTCCACCTGCAATTCCGGCCTGTGTTGTATTGAAATTTCTTGGACTCAGAATTCCTTCAATCCATGTGGTTACACTGTTGAAAACGCCAAGTCCAATAAAAAAGATGAACATTGTCCAAAGGAAATTCTTCGATCGGAATATGATTTTGAAACCGTCAAGAACAAGTGCACGTTCTTCTTCCCCCGGAAGGCATGGTGCTGAGGGTGGCCCTTCTTTTGAGAAAACCAGAAATACAACGGCTGCTCCCATCGATAAAATCCCATAAATATAAAGCATTGATGAAATACCTGAATGTAAAACGATGAACGGGGTCGCAATCATACCTGCTAGTATCCCAATATACATCGATAATGTACCAAGTCCCGAAGCAGTTGCCCGTTCACTCATTGGAAACCACCGGGACGAAAGTTTGGTGATAGCATTCAACAGAAAAGGTTGTCCAATGGCAATACCTGTTTGGGCAACGAGCAACAGTGTAAAATTGTCGGTCACAAATCCACGGGCCAGACCAAAAATACCAGTGAGCAAGGCTCCAATTCCTACCCCAATTTTAATCCCATAAGTGTCGATGATCCACGATGCTGGAATAGAAAATAAGATGAATACTACCATAAAACTCATTGAAAGGATGCCGATCCAAAGCTCTGAAACTCCGTAATAAGTTACAGCATCACTGGTGATTGGAGCAAAAGTAATCCACAACATTTGGTTCATGGCAACAATAAACATGTATACGGCCAGCATAATCCACCTGTAACCATAAACCTTAAATCGCGACTCTGTCATTCGTTGATCTTTTTAAGAAAGAGGTTTATTCCTGAAATAGGAGTTATAAAAATAGCAGAAAAAGCGTTCGAACAGCAAATGATTATCAGTATTTTAACTACAACCAGAAATGTAATTTTTTCAAGATCGATTACTTATTTTTAATCCTGAAAACCAAAGCTTAAAAATTGAGCTGCTACTTCTAGTTTATCAAAATGCCATTTGTGATGCGTTTTTCATCAAAATGCGAATGTGAGTTTAAAGTTGGGCCTTATTTTTTTTGTTCTACGATATGGTGTTGTTTGTAATTTAATAGGAGCTGATGGAAGAATGAATTTTTTTTGGTTCATTTTATGCTTCAGTTGTATTTTGAGGTCGTGTTCATACATGTTTATCAAACAATTTTGCATCTAGTCATAAACGAATTATGAGCGGTTGTTTTCGATTCTTAAAGTGGGTTAATTTGCTGTTTCATATCGTCTGATAAAGCAACATGAAAAAAGGAATGGCTTTCCCTGTCCGGTTCATTTGTTTTCAAATCCCAGAATTTTAAAAGTACTTAATACCCTTATTTTTCTCATTAAAATGAACCTAATTTCGGAATGTTAATAAATTAATAATTCTTTACAAGTGTTTTTTTTTAACAACTTTCATAATCAAAATAAAATATCTTAGCGCCTCATTTTTCTATATCTTATGATGAGGGTTTTTCTGATTCAAATTGTCCTTTTTTATCAACTCAGGGATGGATTAAATTCCATTTTGGGATCGAATGTATTTTTGTCCCCAAATGAAGAAGCTGAATTTTCTGTGATAGAAGAATATAATACAAAGAAGTACAGTTTGTTAGGCGCTTTTTCTAGAAAATCTTTTTTAAGTTATGAAAACAAGAAAAATGAACCAAAAGAAGCTCTAAATATTTTTGATCGAGCGATAAAAAACAAATTTTGTGAATTTTGTTTTTTATGCAAAAGCTCAGATATTCAGATGTATGAGCTTTTGAGACCATTTAAATTGAGCCTTTACAAACAATTTATCTCATTACGAATGCAACTTATTTAAACCATTTTAGATATTTTTACAGCCTAACTTAAAACAATCGATTTATTTTATTTGGAACAAAGATTATCTTTGACTCAAATATGTTGGAAAGGAGTATTTTAGATTATTAACAAAATTAGAAAATTATTAAAATTTTAATTCTTAAAAAGACATAAATTATGAAAAACAAGAACAAGAAACAATCAAAAGCAAAATTTAAAATCAGTTTGCCCCTAATTGTAATATTTGTGGCATTTGGAGTTGCTATTAGTGCTTACAATTTCATTTTTGGAGACCCTGCAAACTTCATGGGTAATGACAATGCAAATCAACCTTTACCTGGTAATTATTTTGGTATCATATACAAAGGTGGTGTAATTGTGCCTGTTTTGATGACAATTATGATGACGATGTTGACATTTGTTGTAGAACGTTATATTGCAATAAATAAGGCTACTGGCAAAGGTTCAGTTGTAACATTTGTGGCAAATATTCAACGTGAAATATCTCAAGGTAAAATTGATGCAGCTAGAGAAGAATGCAGCAGACAAAAAGGTTCAGTAGCCAATGTAGTTAACTCTGCTTTAGTTAAATATCAGGAAGTTGAGAAAGAAAACGATATGGCTAAAGACCAGAAGTTAGTTGCTATCCAAAAAGAAATTGATGAAGCTACTGCTCTTGAATTACCAGGATTGGAACAAAACTTAGTTGTTATTGCAACAATTTCTTCAATTGCAACATTGTTTGGTTTGTTAGGTACTGTATTAGGTATGATCCGTGCATTTGCTGCTTTGGCCAATGCTGGTGCACCTGACTCTGTTGCTTTGGCATCGGGTATTTCTGAAGCATTGGTAAATACTGCTTTAGGTATCGGTACTGCAGCTATTGCTATTATTGCTTACAACTTTTACACAACAAAAATCGATAAGCTGACTTACAGTATTGACGAAGCTGGATTTAGCATTATCCAAACTTATGCTTCAAAACATTAATTCTGAACCGATAAACAGTTAAATATGCCAAAGGTAAAAATAGCGCGAAAGAGTACGTTTGTCGATATGACAGCTATGACTGACGTGGCTTTCCTTTTGCTTAACTTTATTTTATTAACGTCGAATTTTGTTAAGCAGGAAGCTGTAGCAGTTGCAGCTCCTTCTTCGGTTTCTGAAATTAAAATACCTGAAACAAATATCCTTACGATTATTGTAGATCCTGAAGGAAAAGTTTTTTTTGGGATGGATAATCAGGAATTGAGAGTGGAGCTACTTGAAAAAATCGGAGAAAGATATGATCTTACATTCGATGAAAAAGAAAAGAAGGAATTCAGTCTGGTTAATTCATTTGGAGTTCCGATTGAAATGCTAAAAGCATTTATAGCTATTCCTTCTGAATCTAAGGGGAGTTTGGAAAATGCGATTGGAATACCATGTGACTCGCTTAATAACCAATTTAGTGAGTGGGTTCGTTTGGCCCGAGAAGTTAATCCAAAATTGACTATCGCAATCAAGGCTGATCAAGCAACCCCATATCCTAAGTTTAAAAATGTGATGAATACCCTTCAGGATCTTCGTGAAAACAGGTATAACCTGATTACGAACCTGGAGCAAATGCCTAAAGGAATCTAAAAAGTTGAACTATGTCTGAAATAAATACCGATAAGGGTTCGGGTGGAAAAGGAAAACCGAAGAAATTATCTACCAGGGTCGACTTTACGCCTATGTGTGACTTAGGATTCCTCTTGATCACTTTCTTCATGCTTTCTACTTCGATGAGCAAACCTCAAACTATGGAGCTTGCGTTACCAGCGAAAGATGATGTGACTGAAGAAAATGCAAGTAAGGTAAAGGAATCTCTTGCTGTGACCATTTTATTGGGCAAAGAAGATAAGGTTTACTACTACTTTGGTATGGCTACTGAAGAAAAGCGTCCTGAAATAAAAGTTACAGACTTCTCGGCTGTGGGAATTCGTGATATTTTATTACAAAGGAATCAGCAAGTAGTTGCCGAAATGAGAGCTTTGAAAGATAAATTGGCTAAACGAACCATTTCTGATGAAGATTTTAGAAAACAGGCTACTGAGATTAAAGCAAATAAATTAGCACCTGTTGTTATAATAAAATCGACTGATGACGCTACTTATAAAAATTTAGTGGATATACTTGATGAAATGCAAATATGCAGTATTGCTAAATTTGCTATCGTCGACATCACTGATTATGATAAGGAGTTGATAGTGAGTGTGGAAAATCCTGGCGCTGAAAAAATATAAGGATAATTAATTCTTAAATAAGGAAAGTATGCAAAAATTTATCAATATAGACTCGCCAGAGTGGTGTGAAATCGTTTTCGAAGGAAAGAATAAAGAATACGGTGCTTATGTGTTAAGGCAATTGTCTCCTAAAAGACACACTAAAGCGTTGATTATTATTTCAATTCTTTTCGTTCTTGCATTGTCATTACCAAAAATCATCAAGACTGTTATTCCTGAAAAGAAAATAAAAGTAACTGAAGTTACCAGCTTGATCGATTTAAAGGTAGAAGCGCAACCCAAGAAAGAAAATGTGATTACCGCTCCGCCGCCACCTCCATTAAAAAGCTCTATCAAGTTTACTCCTCCTGTTATTACAAAGGATGAACTTGTTAGTGAAGAAGATGAAGTGAAAACTCAGGAGAGCTTGAATGAAACTAAAATTGCGATTTCGATAGCTAACGTTGAAGGTACCGATGAAGTAAATGGAGTTGACGTTGCTACTCTTGATGAAAATCAAGCTATTACAGGTGAAGCTGCTGAAGAGGAAGTTTTTGTTATTGTAGAACAAATGCCTGAATTCCCCGGTGGTGAAATCGCTCTCCGTAAATGGATTGCTGAAAATATTAATTATCCTGTAATTGCTGCAGAGAACGGTATTCAAGGTAAAGTTTATGTGACTTTTGTGGTTGACAAAGACGGTAGTGTTAGCAATGCTCGAATTGCTCGAAGTGTTGACTCTTCTTTAGATAAAGAAGCATTGCGAGTTGTAAATAGTCTTCCTAAATGGAGTCCTGGAAAACAAGGTGGAAAACCTGTTAGGGTTTCTTACACTGTTCCAATTAACTTTGTACTTAGATAGTTATAGAATTATTGTATAAGCAATTGTTTATTAATGTAACGCGTAGGTGATGTTATGATTGATTATAGAAAGTCCTTAAGTGTGTTTACCAGAGCTTTCGGAATTTTGATGGTTCTGGTTTATGCCGGTGTTGGTGTACTTTTTTTATTCAATCGAGACTTTTTGTTTAATGTAACAGGATATACGCGTTACATTATTGGCATTTTGCTTATTCTTTATTCTGCTTTTAGGGTTTATCGTATTATCGTCAACAAGGAAAAAAAAGATTGAAAATGAAGAGGATATCAATTGCTTTTTTTCTCATCAGTGTTTTGCTAGTTGTTTCATGCAAAAACACAACGGTGCATGAAACTCCAACCAGTGGAACAATCCGTATTGCCGTAGATGAGACTTTTGGGCCTATTATTAGTAGTGAAATTGATGTTTTTGAAACAATTTACCAAAGTGCGATAGTACTTGACAAAGTTTGTCCTGAGGTTGATGCATTCAATTTAATGCTGAAAGACAGTGTCCGAATGATTGTTGCGACACGAAAGCTGAATAAAGAAGAAACCGATTTTTTCAATAGCAAAAATATATTTCCTAAAGAATTGAAAATTGCTGTTGATGGAATTGCTTTTATTGTTCATAAAGATAATCCGGATACTTTATTGACAACCGCTATGATCCGACGCATTTTACTTGGTGAAATTGAGTCTTGGGATCAGATAAATCCGGAATCAAAACTTGGACCTATCAAAATGATTTTTGATAATCCAAACTCTAGCACAGCGAATTATGCTGTGAATGTTATTTGTGGAACTACTAATCTCTCACCAAATCTTTCAGCTGTAAATAGCAATTTAGATGTTATTGATTTTGTTTCTAAAACACAAAATTCGATTGGGATTATTGGTGTAAGTTGGATAAGTAATCACAAAGATTCTACTTGCATGGGCTTTCTCGATAAAATTAAAGTTGTTGCTTTAAGTAAAGAGAGTTTTGCGAATAGAGATAATAGTTTTCAACCTTATCAAGCCTATTTGGCAAATGGACAATATCCATACCCACGGGATATTTACATTATTAATTCAGATCCAAAGGTGGGACTTTGCACAGGCTTTGCTTCATTCATAGCAAGCGACCGTGGTCAACGGATAATATTAAAAGCTGGAATTTTACCAGCAACTCAACCTTTAAGGATTATTCAAGTTAAAGAAAATTATTAGAGGGGAGTGTTAAAAATTTGAAAATATAGAATGGTGTTATTGAATACGTTAAAAATGATTTTATTTTTGATTGTTTATTCAAGGCATTGATAGATATAAAATTAAATTGGAACTCGATATAGCGTAAACCTTAAGCAGTGTTTACACTCTTAATCTTTTTCCGGATAGCAACTTAAAAGAATTATATACGAATGAAAAGAATTACCATTTTCCTTGGGGCATTATTGTTAAGTTTTAATTTATTGGCACAATTCAACGATGGGATTGATGCACTAAATTCTGAAATGTACCCAACAGCTAAGCTTTTATTTAAGACACAGTTTGCTGATTCTACAAAAAGACCTGAAGCTTGTTATTATCTTGGAGAAACTTATCGTTTATCGGGGAATAAAGATTCTGCTGCTTATTATTATGAATTGGGTATGGCAGGAGTGAATGCTAATCCTCTTTGTTCGGTAGGAAAAGCAGGTTTAATAATGTCTTCAGATCCTACTCTTGCAGCTGATTTGATCAAGAAAGCAAAGTCGGTTAAAGCCTATAAAAAGAATGCAGCATTATATGTTGCTATTGCTAAGGCTTACGCTCAAAATAAACAGTTTGATTTGGCATTCGAAACACTGAATTTTGCTAAAGATTTGAATAAAAAGTATACACCAATTTACATTGCTGAAGGTGATATCTTTTTAAAACAAAATAAACCAGGTGATGCTGCAGCTAAACTTGAAACAGCTATTTATTACGATGAAAATTGTAAGCCTGCATATTTAAAAGTGGCTCAAATCTATTTTTCAGCCAGAAATTTTGAACAGTCGCAACAATACTTGGACAGACTTAGAATTGTTGATGCTCATTTCTCTCCAGCTGTAAAATTAATTGGTGATATCGCTTATGAAAAAGGGAAATATGCCGAAGTTGTTGCTGCATATGCCGAATATTTGCAATCAAAAGAAGCCGTTTTGGACGATCAAATTCGTTATGCTTTTGCCTTATTCTTCAATAAAGAATATAGTAAATCTATTGAGCAGGTAAATCAGTTAATACCACTTTATCCAACTAATTTATTCTTGAAACGTATTTTGGCTTACAACTCTTATGAGACAGAGAATTATGCTGAAGGGTTGACTCAAATGCAGGATTTTCTTAATAAAATAGATCAGTCGTCGATTATTTATACCGACTATAAGTACTATGCACGTCTTTTGTTTAAAAACAATCAAGATTCATTGAGCGTGATTAATTACAAAAAGGCAATGGAATTAAGTACTACTCCTCAGGAGTTTTATAAGGAGATTTCTTCGTTGTACAAGAAAATGAAAGATTACCCTAATGCAATATTGTACCTAGAAAAACACATTAATTCAGCTGAAGCACCTCTTAATTCCGATTATTTTAATTTGGGACAGTACTGCTATTCTGCTGCCAGTGTTATTGATTCTGCTGCAATTGCTGCCGATTCAACTCAGGCTGATGCTCGCAAGGGGCTGTTTACAAAAGCTGATAGTCTTTTTGGCGAAGTTGCAGTAAGAACACCTGAAAGTTACTTAGGATACTTTTGGAGAGCTAGGGTAAATTCGAACCTCGACCCTGAAACGACAATGGGTCTTGCAAAACCATATTATGAAAAAGTTGTTGAGCTATTAGAAAAACAGCTTGTTGAGCAACCTGAGAAAAATGGTAAAAAGGAAATTATTGAATCGTATCAGTATTTAGGATATTTTTATTTCCTAAAACAGGATTTTGAGAATTCAAAAGTTTATTGGAATAAAATACTTCTGGTCAATCCTACTCACGCTATGGCATTGCAGGCTTTAGAAGGAATTAAGGAAGAAGAAAAAAAATAATTTCACATCGATAAAGAGATTAAGGAGGGTGATTTTTTAAATTACCCTCCTTCTTTTTTTTATGATTCTTTCTTTTATAATTACTTGTACCTTTTTTAACTCTCTTTTTTTCATGTGTCTCCTTTCCCTAAATTGATATTGCTTCTTGAGTTATGAAAAATAACCTTTTTTCAATTCAATCTTGATTGTAAATTTCATGTTAAGGATTTATATGGTGATGAATAGCAGCAACTGGTAGCTAGCTTGTAAGATTGATTGGTTGCTTTTGATTAGATGGCTGATAGCGATCTCTGTCGCTGTTAGAAACAGTGTGTTTTGATCCAAAATGCAAATATTTTTGTGTTCTTTAAGCACCAAAACTGCTTGTTTGAATTGATTAAAATTATATACATTTGGCAACTTATTTTATCACTATATGATGGCAATTATACAAATACCAAGGGGTGATTGTCGTTAACGATAGATGTTTTAAAGGAAAAGAAGTAGAGAAAGAAAGATGGGTCGATTGGTCTTTTTAATAATTGTCTTATGCATGCCGAGTCAGATTGGTTTCTTTGACAGTAATCGGAATCCTTATTGCAATCTATCACAGGTAAATCAATCAGATTCCCCTTTAACACTCAATACACATGAGTATTTTCTTTCTAGTCTGGCAATAATTGAGTCTACAGTCCATGAACCCAATTTCATAAAGGATATCAAAAAGAATTCTTTTTCATACAATAACTTATCTCTTCAGTTCAGATCGGTTAGAACATGCAATGTGCTTACAAAAGCCATCTGTTTGAAGGATAATTTTTTCCTGTGTATTCTTCGGATTTAGAACGTTTAACCCTTTTCCTTGTTGATTTTAGGTTGATCTAAGAAATCTCTTTTCTCAAGGTAATTATTGTAGAAAAGAAATAAAAATTCACAAAAAATTGGTTTTATGATTTTATTAATTAGTTCTATTTTAAGCATATCACTACTTGATTTGTTGATAAAAGGTGGATGGTTAATGGTTCCTCTGTTATTGTTGTCAATAATTGCAGTATATATTTTTAGCGATCGTTATTTATACATTCAAAAGCAACGAAAAGTTGATACTTCCTTTTTCGAGAATATAAAGAAATTGATAAAAGAGGGTAAAATTGAATCTGCTTCAGAATTATGTGTTTCAGCAAATTGCTCTGAGGCTCGTATCCTTTTAAAGGGCATACAAAATATCGGAAATCCCATTCGTGATATTTACGATCAGATGGAAATGGAAGGCAAGTTGGAAGCTCATGAGTATGAAGGAAACATGTATTTTTTAGGTGTAATAGCAAGTGTTGCGCCAATGTTGGGTTTCATTGGTACCATTTCAGGTGTGATCAAAATCTTTTACAATATTTCACTTGCCGATAATATCAGTATTTCGTTAATCTCAGGTGGGCTTTATGAGAAGCTGATTTGTTCGGGTGTTGGTCTTTTTATTGGTATTGTTGCTTATCTCGCATACCATTTCTTAAACCAGAAGATCAATAGAGTACTACAAAAATGGGAATATCAATGTGTACGTTTTATCGATTTAATTAATAATCCTACACGATGAATTTCAGGAACAATAGGAAGCAAGATTTTGATGTTTATTCAAATTCTTTAACCGACATCATGTTTTTTCTGATGTTGTTCTTTTTAATTGCTTCAACAATGATAACGCCTGGTGCAATTAAACTGGCACTTCCCCAAGCCGATAAATCCCCTGCAATTGATAAACAAACTGAAAAAATTGCAATTTCCATTACAAAAGATTTGAAATATTACATTAACAATAAGCAAGTTCAGTTTTCTGAAATTGAACCAGAATTGCGATCGATGAAAAAAGGGAACGATGACATATATGCCATTGTTCGAAGTGACAACTCTATTGCTGTTCAGTCCTTAGTCGATGTATTGCAACTTGGAAATAAGATAGGTGTGAAAATGGTATTGGCTACAACGCGCAAAGATGCAGCAAATTAGCGGTTTACGAATTTAATTTTAAGTCAACAATGAATAAGGAAGATTTATCTTTTAAGGTTAAACAAGCAACCAACGTTAACGTCAGAGAATGTTACCAGTGTGGTAAATGTACCGCTGGCTGCCCGTTGGCAGAACAGATGGATTTACGTCCAAGTGTCATTATGCGGATGTTGCAATCGGGCGACGAACAGGACATGGATAATGTACTACGGTCGTATAGTATTTGGTTGTGTTTAACTTGCGAAACATGTTATTCGCGTTGCCCAATGGAGCTTGATATCCCAAAAATTATGGATTACCTGCGCCAGCGGTCGCTCGTCGAAGGAAAAGTAAATTCCAAAGCCCGCAATATTGTTTCTTTTCATAAGTCATTTCTTAATACGGTTGAACGCAATGGCCGGTTACACGAGATGGGGCTTATTCTTGAATATAAAATGCGTTCAGGAAAATTACTTCAGGACATGACTACTGCTCCGGGAATGTTCACAAGGGGAAAACTTTCTATTTTGCCCGAGCACATTAAGGACAAAAAGAGCCTTTCCCGTTTATTTAAAAATCAGGACAAAAACAGTAAATAATGAAGATAGGATTTTATCCAGGGTGTTCGTTGACCGGTTCTTCGCGTGAATACAACGAATCGATACTCGCAATTTCAAAGAAAGCGGGTATAGAACTTGTTGAGATAAACGATTGGAACTGTTGCGGAGCAACCGCAGCACATAACTTAACAAAGGAACTTTCGGTGTCGCTTCCTGCCCGCAACCTGGCTTTGGCCGAGAAGGACGGAATGGAAGAGTTGGTTGTTCCCTGTGCTGCTTGTTACAACCGTTTGGTGATGACCCAACACGAACTTAACGAAAATGGTGGACTTAAAGCACTGATCGCTGATAAACTTCAGATGCCACTCAAAAACAACATCAAAATATTGAATGTTCTTCAGTTCCTCGAAAAATATTTCGTTCCACGTTTCGAAGAATTGATAAAATATCCCTTGGCTTACGACGTAGCTTGTTATTATGGCTGTTTGCTGGTCCGTCCAAATAAAATAATGAAGGATGAACGCTGGGAAGATCCAATGTCGATGGACTCGATAATGCAAAAACTAGGGGCAAATGCTCTCGATTGGTCATTTAAAACCGAATGCTGTGGTGCCGGGTTCAGTGTTTCGAAACCTGAAATTGTAGGTGAGCTTTCGGGTAAAATCGTTCGCAATGCAGTCGATCGTGGAGCTAAAGCAATTGTGGTTGCCTGCCCAATGTGCCATTCAAACCTCGATATGCGCCGCCCTGCCATTGAAAGTTATCTGAAACGGAACGTCGATGTTCCGGTCATTTATATTACCGAAGCAATTGCGCTGGCGATGGGGATAACATCAAAGGAAGCCGGAATAAACAGGCATTTTGTTCCTGTAAACCTTACCGTTAACCGTTAAAATTCACCGAGAATGTCGAAAATAGGAGTTTTTATTTGTCACTGCGGCGAAAATATTAGCGCAACGGTTGATGTAGAAAAAGTAGCAGAAGCTGCCGGTAAATTGGAAGGTGTTGAGTTCAGCACCGATTACAAATACATGTGTTCCGATCCGGGGCAAACGATCATCAAACAGATGATCAAAGAAAAAGGTCTTACCGGGGTAGTTGTGGCAGCTTGTTCGCCACGCATGCACGAGCCCACTTTCCGCAAAGCTTGTGCTGAGGCTGGGATGAATCAGTATATGTGCGAGATGGCCAACCTCAGAGAACATTGTTCTTGGGTACACGATAAAAGCGATGCCACTACCCAAAAGGCGATCGATATTGTCCGTACACTTGTCGAGAAAGTAAAACACAATAAACCGCTTCAGCCAATTAAAGTGCCCATTACCAAAAAAGCGCTGGTTATTGGTGGTGGTATTGCTGGAATTCAGGCAAGTTTAGATATTGCCAATGCCGGGCATCAGGTTATTCTTGTTGAAAAAGACCCATCGATTGGCGGCCACATGTCGCAACTTTCTGAGACTTTCCCAACGCTCGACTGCTCGCAATGTATTCTTACTCCGCGAATGGTTGAAGTGGCACAACATCCCAATATTACCTTGTTGACCTACGCTGAACTTGAGAAACTCGAAGGTTCAATCGGTAGTTTTAAGGCTACCATCCGGAAAAAAGCCAAGAGTATCGACGAGAAGTTGTGTACCGGTTGTGGACTTTGTACTACCAAATGTCCGAACAAAAAAATTCCAAGCGAGTTCAATGCCGGGTTGGGTTTGCGTACTGCTATTTATGTGCCTTTTCCACAGGCCGTTCCAAACAAACCGGTTATCGATAAAGAGAATTGTACCTACTACCAAAAAGGGAAATGTAAGCTTTGTGAAAAAACTTGTCCAACCGGGGCTATTCGCTTCGATCAGGAAGACGAGTTGGTTGAAATTCAGGTTGGTGCTGTTGTTGCTGCTACTGGATTCAACGTAATGAAAACATCCGAATTCCCAGAATATGGGTATGGAAAATACAAAGATGTAATTACAGGTTTACAGTTCGAACGTTTGGCTTCGGCTTCGGGACCAACCCTTGGCGAAATCCGTCGTCCTTCTGACGGTAAAATTCCTGAGAAAATCGTTTTCCTTGCTTGTGCCGGATCGCGTGATCCTGCCAAAGGAAAGCCTTACTGTTCCAAAATTTGCTGCATGTACACGGCCAAACACGCCATGCTTTACCAGCATAAGGTACACGGAGGACAATCGTATGTGTTTTACATGGACATTCGTGCAGCCGGAAAGAATTACGACGAATTTACCCGCCGTGCAATTGTTGAAGATGAAGTCAATTATATACGCGGACGCGTTTCAAAAATATATGAAGAAAATGGCAAGCTGATTGTGAAAGGTGTTGACACGCTGCTGAATGCCAAGCCAGTTGAGATTGAAGCCGATATGGTGGTTCTGGCTTCGGCCGGAGTTGCAAATCCAGGTTCGGAAGAGTTGGCTCAGAAGATGCACATTTCCTACGATGCCTATAACTTCTTTGCAGAAGCACACCCAAAATTGAAACCGGTTGAAACCAATACTGCAGGTATTTTCCTCGCCGGGGCTTGTCAGGCACCGAAAGATATTCCCGAAACTGTTTCTCAGGCGTCGGGAGCTGCCGCCAAAGTGGCCATTCTGTTCTCGCAAGACGAGTTGAGCCGTGATCCAGCAATTGCAGTTGTAAACCGCTGTGCTCCACCGTTGTTCTCAACCTGTGTGGGATGTTTCATGTGCGCTACGGCATGTCCGTATCAAGCCATTGGTGAAGAACTTATTACCGACCGACAAGGCAATGTAATTAAACGGGTGGCCAAAGTGAACCCGGGATTGTGCCAGGGGTGCGGTACTTGTGTGGCGTTCTGCCGGTCTAAGTCGATTGACATTGACGGCTATACCAATGAACAGATGTATTCAGAAGTAATGGCACTGCTTAATAACGATTAAATTATCAGCAAATGACAGAATTTGAACCAAAAATAGTAGCTTTTGTATGCAACTGGTGTACCTACGCAGGCGCCGACCTCACTGGAACCAGTCGAATCAAATATGCGCAAAATGTAAAAATTATCCGTTTCCCCTGTACCGGTCGCATCGATTTCATGTTGCTTCTAAAAGCTTTTTCTGAAGGTGCCGATGGAATTATTGTTTCAGGGTGCCATCCCAACGATTGTCATTATACTTCAGGGAATTTTCATGCTCGTCGTCGCTGGATCACCTTTCGTGGACTGCTCGATTTGATGGGAATTGATGTTCGGAGAATTCAATATTCATGGGTATCGGCTGCCGAAGGTGCAAAATGGGCCGATGTGGTCAACTCAACCGTGACCACCATTCGCGAATTGGGACCATACACCGATTATGCTAAAGTGGCCAATTATCTGGAAAAGGAGGCTAATGTATGAACGAATTGATAAAAAAAGCAGCAAGCCTGCTCGAATCGGGTGCAGTGAAGGTGGTAATTGGCTATGGGAAAGGATCAACAGATCGCACTCAGGCAATATTTATCACCAAGGTTGAAGATTGTAATCAACTGATTTTCGATAGTCGTTGCATTCAAAACCTAGCAGTTTACCTGACCAAGGCTGAGATCAAAAGGATGGGCAAACCTGCAATAATGGCTCCACTGCCTGTTCTCAGAAGCATTGTTCAGCTTGCTGCCGAAAACCAACTTAGCGATGAAAGTTTGGTTGTTTTGGGGGTTTCTCCTGAAAGTAATCTGGTAGAATTTGAATCACTTGCAGCAATTGAATCGTATCTGCAAGAGCACAAGATTGAGATTGATGAAAAATATCGCAAGATTATTGAAGAGATTAAATCAAAGCCGGTTTCTGAGCGGTTTCAATATTGGGTAAAGGAACTTGAACCTTGCTTTAAATGTTATGCTTGCCGTGCTGCTTGTCCATTGTGCTATTGTACCCGTTGCACGGTTGAAAGCAACCAGCCGCAATGGATTCCTGTAGCCTCACATCAACTGGGAAATCTCGAATGGCACGTCATGCGCGCGATGCACCTTGCTGGCCGTTGTACCGACTGCGAAGCCTGCTATCATGCTTGCCCTATGGGTATTCCACTTCACTTGCTGAACAAGAGTTTGCTCCAGGATGTTGAAGAAAATTTCGGTTCTTACGGTCCGTCGCTCAATAAAGCAAATTCACTTTCGAGTTTTAATCCCGATGATAAAGAATCTTTTATAAGGTAGAGCTATGCAGACAGAAAAATATCTGATAAGAAAAACCTCACTCGAAAAATTGTTCAACAATTTAATCGGGAACGGAAAAACCGTATACGCACCAAAAGCGAAAGGGAAAGTAACGCTTTTCGAAAAAGTACAGGCTTTTAGCGAAATAAACGATGATTATATTGTGACTACCAATTCAGCCAAATCGGTTGTTTTTCCGCGTGTTGAAAAGGTGTTTTCCTATAAAAAGACAAAAGAAAAAACGGTAATAATTGATGCTGCAAACGATGTTTTTCCCGATGTTGTGGTTTGGGGAACACGCCCTTGCGACGCGGCTGCGTTTATTCCGCTTACCGATACGTTCAATGGCGATTTTCCTGATGTGATTTACAATAAACGGCTTGAGAAAGTTTATTTGTTGAGTTTCAGTTGCAGTAAATGCGACGAGTATTGCTTTTGCACATCAGTAAATGGCGGTCCGGGCAATACTGCCGGTAGTGATATCTTGTTCACCAAACTTTCGACCGGCGATTATTTGGCCGAAGTGGTTACCGAAAAAGGGAAGCTGCTGGTGAGCGAAAACAGCACGTTGTTCGAAACAGCACCCGATGAAAGCAAAGAGCAGAACTTGGCCAATGTAAAAGTGGTTTTCAGTAAAGATGAAATTCAATCGAAACTGAAGAGCATTTTCGAGAATCCTGTTTGGGACGAAAAATCGAGAGCTTGCCTGGGCTGCGGTTCATGTGTATTCGTTTGTCCGGTTTGCAGTTGTTTCGATCTTCAGGATGAAGTTCACGGCAGCAACGGAACCCGCCTGCGTTGCTGGGATTCGTGTGGTTTTGGACTGTTTACCCTTCATACCTCGGGGCACAATCCTCGCGCAACACAAGGAGCCCGCTGGCGTCAACGCATTATGCACAAATTCCTGTATATGCCCGACAAAATTAAGGTCGCTGGCTGTGTGGGTTGCGGGCGTTGTTCGCGTTCGTGCCCGGCAAACATCAATATTTTAGATACTGTAACGTCGTTATAATAGGAGAGAAAACGAAATGAACTCAAATATATATGTTCCATATTTAATGCGGATTGAAAAGATTACCCAGGAAGCTCCCGGGGTAAAGACTTTTCGTCTGAAATTTGAAAACGAACAGGAAGCTGAAGATTTTGGCTTCAAAGCTGGGCAGTTTGGCGAATATTCCATTGCCGGTGTTGGCGAATCGACCTTCTGCATTGCCTCTTCGCCTACACGAAAAGGGTATATCGAATGTACTTTTCGCCAGACTGGTAAAGTTACTTCGGCACTCGCATCGGCCGAAGAGGGCGATGTGGTGGGTTTCCGCGGACCTTATGGAAATACCTTCCCGATTGATGACTGGAAAGGCAAAAACCTTCTGTTTATTGCCGGTGGTATTGCTTTGCCTCCCATGCGTTGTGTGATCTGGAATTGCCTCGATTTACGCGAGAATTTTAAAGATTTCACCATCATTTATGGCGCCAAGTCGGTAGAAGACTTGGTGTACAAGCATGAACTGAAGGAATGGGATGAACGCCCCGATGTGAAATTGGTGACCACTGTTGACCCTGGTGGCCAAACCTCCGACTGGAAAGGCGAGATTGGTTTTGTTCCTTCGGTGGTGGAAAAAGTGGCTCCCAATGCTGAGAATACGATTGCTATTGTGTGTGGTCCTCCAATTATGATCAAGTTTACCTTGCCAGTGCTTGAGAAGTTGGGGTTCACTGATGAAAATATTTTCACTACGCTTGAAAACCGCATGAAATGTGGATTTGGTAAATGTGGGCGATGTAATGTTGGCGAAAAGTATGTGTGCCTCGATGGCCCTGTTTTTACCAATGCACAGTTAAAAGAGTTGCCTGCTGAATATTAATTTGCAGGAATCATAATTGAAAAAAAGGACGCTATTTCAACTGTTGAAATAGCGTCCTTTTTTTGTTTTCAATTTTGCAATGAGTTACCATCTCATCCAAAGCAAAAAGATTATCCCAATGATGATTCTGTAGTATCCAAAATACTTGAACCCATAGTTTTCTACAATTTTAAGAAAGATTTTTACAGCTAACCATGCCGTAAAAAATGCCATTACAAAACCAATCCCCAAAAGCAAAATTTCATGGTTTGAGAAAGTAATTGGGGTTTTAATCAGGTCGTAACCCGATGCGGCCAGCATGGTTGGAACTGCAAGAAGAAAAGAGAATTCAGTGGCCTGTTTCTTATTCAAACCGTTGAATACACCTCCAATTATGGTTGCTGCTGCTCTCGAAACCCCTGGTATCATTGAGCAACACTGGATAAGACCAATGAAGAATGAATTCTTGTACGAGATGTTTTCCAGTTCGTCTACTTTACTTTGTCGTGCCACCACCTTATTGTCAATCAGAATAAGAACAATACCACCAATTATCAGCGATGTTGCTACAACAATGGAGTTGAACAGGTATTCTTTTATGAAATCGTAGGCTAAAAATCCGGCAATTGCTGTTGGAACAAACGCAATTCCCAACTTAAAATAAATGGTGAAACTTTGCAGGAATTTTTTGGCGTAGAGCATCACAATTGCAAGAATTGCCCCTAGCTGAATGAATATTTCAAAGGTTTTCACAAATGCATCATCCTGTATTTTCATGATTGTAGAAGCTAAAATCATGTGACCTGTTGACGATACAGGAAGAAATTCGGTTAAACCTTCGATGATGGCAATGATGATTGACTGGAGAATGCTCATATTGATCTTTAATAGGTTAAATTTCTAATAATTGGTTCTGTTTTATTATCCAAAAAACATTGAAATGCCTTTTCGTACGGCTTCAAATATAGTTCTAAATTTTTGTCACGTGGTAACAAGTCTTGCCGTTTTTGTTAAATCAGAAATTTTTTGACACAACAATTGTGGTTTAACTACGATCTTTTTAGTGCTAAATTTTGAGCAATCCGATTAAACCAAGGCTTTACTTGTTTTTTAAGGCTTTTGCCTGTTCATATAGTTCTTTATCTGCATCGGTCTGTGGATCGACAACAATAAAGTGAGGTGCCGGTTTTGTATCTTCATCAACATGAATAAATGTAATAAAGCCGCTTACAACAAATTCATCGTCATTCCCTTTTGTCATTTTGATAAATGCGATCAAGCTGCTTTTCCCTGTATATGCAATTTTGGATGTGAATTTTATGATTTCGCCAGGGTGGACCGGACGAGTGAAATACATCCCGTGTATTTTAAGGCAAACGATATTGTCGGGTTGAACCAACGATGCTGCTGCTAAAAAGCCTGATTCAACAAACCATTCTGCAGTTCGTCCGGCAAATAGTGTCTTGTGGTGATTTAAATCTTCTCCTTTTACCAATCTTGTGGTAATGATTTCTTTGATTATGATTGCTTTCTTTTCCATTGTTAAATAGTGTCTAAAATGATTATACGTATCTATATAATACTTTTTAAAAGAATTTGTTTCGAATTTGTGACGTTCTCTCTTAACCCCTATCGAAGGCTGAACCCTTTTAACGAGGTTTGATTGGCTAAATGAGAATCTGATGAAGAGAAATAAATATCTTGTGGGTAATGGTTTTGTTTGTAGTTTGTTGATTCCTATAATATCGATTCTCAAAATTTGCTGAATTGCTAGAAGTATTTACGTTATAAGTGAGATCGAAATATTTTTTCTTCAAGTTAGAAGGAGCTGATTCTTCTGAATCTTCTTCGATTAATTCAATGTCTAATTTAGTTTTAGTTGACGCAGTTGATTGATCATCAGATGCATTTAGCTTTTCTGTGGTACTCTGAGACGTTGTTGTTTCAATGCCATTTTTTTCATTGTGACACATGAATGAAGCCTCAGCAATAAACAGTTGCGAAATAAAAATATAGATCGAAAGAATCTTAAACATCTGATTTTTTTTATCGGTGCTAAAATAGGGGAATTTTGAACAGCGTTTTTTTGTTGATGGTTGTTTGAATTAAAATTGCCTTTTAATTAACACATCTATTTTTTGTAAGTTTCCAGAATGAGCGAATGTTATTAACTATCATGGTTATACGTTTTTTGGTTTGGATGATATGACATGGTAAATTTTGTCAATTCAATGTACAAACTTATCTTAGCGGCTCACTTAAAATTGAACTCGCCATGATGGAGTTTTTTCAATCGCTTGCCGACTGGTATATGAACAACATGAACTACGTAACAATCATGTTGCTAATGGCTTTGGAAAGTACATTTGTACCACTGCCTTCTGAAATTGTAATACCACCAGCTGCATGGAAAGCTGCTTCGGGCGACCTCAATATTTTTCTTGTTGTTTTGTTTGCAACCATTGGGGCATTGATTGGAGCCTCTTTTAACTACTTTTTATCCAAATGGCTGGGGCGTGCAATTGTTTATTCATTTGCTGATTCTAAGGTTGGTCATATGTTTTTACTTTCGCGACAAAAAGTAGAGGATGCTGAAGCTTATTTTGTTCGACATGGAAAAAGTTCAACATTTATCGGTCGATTAATTCCCGGTATCAGGCATTTAATCTCTATCCCTGCTGGATTAGCAAAGATGAACTTTAAACAATTCATACTTTTTACCGCAATCGGTTCAACCCTTTGGCATGCTATTTTAGCTGCTCTTAGTTATTTCCTTTATTCTCAGAAAGATCTGTTCGAGAAATACATGAAGGAACTTTCATACCTTCTTTTGTTTGCAGGTATCTGTTTTGTTGTATTTTTAGTGATCCGCTACATTAAAAAGAAGGATTGATCGTTTCTCTGGAGGCGTTTTCAAACAACCAAAGATCTCTGCACAACATATTCGGAGCAGGGTAGAAAATGTTTTGTCACTATTTTACGGGTCATATTTTTATTTCATGTTATTACTTAGTCTTCTAAATAATTTCCTTTTACAGTTCGTAATTATTCTTACTTTAAAGCGTTATTTTTGTGCGTTTAATTAATTATCAACGAAGGAGAAGAAGAGATGCGTTTGAAAAATTCGAAATTATCCATAATCTTTTTGGTAACGATGAGCTTTTTACTGTCATCGTATACTTGCACTGGAGCCGAACAAATTCAGAAAAGTGATAGCACAACTTTGGTGAATCAACTGTCACCGCAAGAAGTTACACCTCCGCCACTGCCCGAAAAACTTTCATTTGCAAATGAAGAGGTTCCCATGAAAAATTTCGATGTACAAGAGAGTCTTGATCGAGAACTGTTGGTTAATGCATATTTTCATTCTCAAACATTCAGGTATATAAAACTGGCTCCCCGGTATTTCAAAATTATTGAACCAATTTTGAGAGAGAACAATATTCCCGAAGATTTTAAATACTTGGCTTTGGCCGAAAGTGGTTTTGATCCCAAGGTTGTTTCGTCGGCAGGAGCGGCTGGTATTTGGCAGTTTATGAAAGAAACAGGCAAACAATTTGGGCTTGAAGTAAATGGAGAGGTCGATGAGCGTTTCCATGTTGAAAAATCAACGGTGGCAGCGTGCAAATACCTGCTTTCGTCGTATGCAAAATATAAAAACTGGACAACCGTTGCTGCATCGTACAATGCTGGTATTGGAGGGGTTGATAGGCAATTGCAGCGTCAAAAGGTTGATAACTATTACGATTTACTACTTTCCGATGAAACCAATCGTTATGTGTTTCGAATATTGGCGTTGAAAACTATTCTTGAATCGCCCGAAAAGTATGGTTTCCATGTCGACACACAAGATCTTTATCCTTCAATTCCAGTTGAAATTGTTAAGGTTTCGGGGCCAATCCCTAATTTAATCGATTTTGCTATAAACAATAAAACCAACTATAAGCTACTGAAAATGTTCAACCCTTGGCTTCGCGATTCATTACTGAAAAACGAGATGAAACGAACCTATGAAATTAAAATCCCGAAAGGCGATTACAGGGAATATTAATCCAATACGATTTCAAATTTGAATGGCCGAAAATAAAGATATTCAGAAAGCTGAACAAGAGTACATTAAAGTGCGTGGTTCCCGCGTGCACAACCTCCACAACATCAATGTCGATATTCCGAGAAATAAGCTCTCGGTAATTACCGGATTGAGTGGAAGTGGAAAATCGTCGCTTGCATTCGACACCATTTATGCCGAAGGCCAACGCCGTTACATCGAAACTTTATCGGCTTATGCCCGTTCGTATATGGGGAATCTCGAACGTCCCGACGTAGACGAGATTTCAGGGTTAAGTCCGGTTATTTCTATCGAACAAAAGACCACCAATAAAAACCCACGATCGACAGTAGGTACCGTAACCGAAATCTACGACTTTCTGCGCTTGCTCTATGCCCGTGCCGGAGAAGCTTTTTCGTACAATACCGGCGAAAAAATGGTGAAATATTCCGAACAGAAAATCATGGATTTGATCCGCGAGAATTTTAACGGGAAACGGGTCGTTATTTTAGCACCACTGGTGAAAGGTCGTAAGGGACATTACCGCGAACTGTTTGAGCAAATACGGAAAAAAGGATTTTTGTATGCCCGCATAGACGGGTTGATCAAAGAACTTATTCATGGACTGAAGGTTGACCGTTATAAGAATCACTTTATCGAAATTGTGATCGATAAAATGGTGGTTGACGAAGCCAGCGACAAACGGTTGCGCGAATCGGTGCAAACCGGAATGAAACAGGGTGGTGGGGTAGTGATGATCCTCGACAACGAATCGGGCGAGGTGAAGTATTTCAGTCGTCATTTAATGTGCCCAACCACAGGTATTTCATATGCCGAACCTGCTCCCCATAACTTTTCATTTAACTCGCCACAAGGAGCGTGTCCAAAGTGTAGCGGATTAGGGGTAATTCCTCAGCTCGACATGGATAAAATTATCCCCGACAGAGAATCGAGCATTTATAAAGGCGGAATTGCACCACTTGGCGTTTATCGCAACGCCGTAATTTTTTGGCAAATTGAATCCATTGCTGAATCGTACGGATTTACACTGAAAACCCCGATTAGCGAAATTACTGAAGAGGCGCTCGACAAAATTCTTTACGGAACCAGCGACCGAATTCAACTTAAAAATTCACCGCTGGGTGCTGATATCAATTATTTTATGACTTACGAAGGAGTGGTAAAATATGTCGAAAGCCAGCGCGAGGATACCACTTCGGAGCAAGCTAAAAAGTGGGCCAATCAATACATAAAAGAGACCGAATGTCCTGTTTGTAATGGAATGCGGTTGAAAAAAGAATCTCTTTGGTTTAAGATCGATAATAAAAATATTTCAGAGGTTGCTCAAATGGATTTGAACCAGTTGGGCGATTGGCTTAATGGATTGGAAGATAGAATGACCAACCGTCAGCGGCAAATTGGGGTTGAAGTAATCAAAGAAATTTGCGACAGGTTGGGTTTTATGCTCGATGTTGGGTTAGAATATTTAACGCTCGATCGTCCTGCAACCACACTTTCTGGTGGTGAGTCGCAGCGCATACGTTTGGCGACTCAAATTGGATCGCAGTTGGTGAATGTACTTTACATTCTCGACGAGCCCAGCATTGGGTTACACCACCGCGATAACCTCCGTTTAATTCATTCCCTTGAACAATTGCGCGACACTGGCAATTCGGTTGTTGTGGTTGAGCACGACAAGGAGATGATGATGAATGCCGATTGGGTAGTCGATCTGGGTCCCTTTGCCGGTAAACACGGTGGAAAAATAATGGGAGCAGGAACCCCCGAAGTTATATTGAAAGGCGATTCTCTTACCTCCCAATACCTTCGCGGTGAGAAGAAAATAGAAGTTCCGAAATTACGCCGTGCTGGAAAAGGAACATCGTTGGTGTTAAAAGGATGTACCGGCAACAACCTTAAGAATGTAGATGTAGAGTTTCCGCTTGGGAAATTTATATGTGTTACGGGTGTTTCAGGAAGTGGAAAGTCAACCCTTATTAACGAAACACTTCAGCCCATATTGAGCCAACACTTTTACCATTCACTGAAAGATCCGCTTGGGTATGAAACGATCATTGGATTGGAAAATATTGACAAAGTAGTTCAGGTCGATCAGTCTCCATTGGGGCGTACGCCACGTTCGAACCCGGTAACCTATACCGGTGTTTTCACCGATATTCGAGACTTGTTTACGTTGCTTCCCGAATCGAAAATACGTGGTTACAAACCAGGCCGCTTCTCTTTTAATGTAAAAGGAGGGCGCTGCGAAGATTGCCAGGGTGGAGGAATGAAATTGATTGAAATGAACTTTCTGCCCGATGTTTATGTGCATTGCGACAAATGCAACGGACGCCGTTATAATCGTGAAACATTGGAGGTTCGTTATAAAGGAAAATCAATTAGCGATGTTCTCAATATGACCATAAATGAAGGAGTGGAATTTTTCGAAAGCCATCCGAAAATATTGATCAAACTGAAAACATTACAGGAAGTGGGTTTGGGTTATCTTACATTAGGACAGTCTAGTACAACTATCTCAGGTGGAGAAGCGCAACGTGTAAAGCTTGCTACTGAATTGTCGAAGCGCGACACTGGAAAAACAATGTATATACTTGACGAGCCAACTACCGGTCTCCATTTTGAAGACATCAGGGTTTTGCTTGAAGTGCTTAACCGTTTGGTTTCCAGAGGCAATACTGTTGTTGTAATTGAGCACAACATGGACGTGATCAAAGTAGCGGACCATTTGATTGACATTGGCCCCGAAGGTGGCCGGAATGGAGGGTTGGTTGTGGCCATTGGCACGCCCGAAGAAGTTGCGGCCAATAAGGAATCCATCACTGGAGAATATTTGAAAGAGGAGCTGAAATAGTTGAAATTGAAGAATATGGACATGAGAGATATAGAAATCTATTGCGAAAATACTAGCAAGTTCAAGTCTTATCCATTGGGAACCACTTTAATGGATATTGCGAATGATATGAACGTAAAAACCGAGTTTCCCATTTGTGGAGCCTTTGTCAATAATAAGGTGCGTGAACTTTCGTTCGATATTGTAAAGCCCAAAAACATCCGTTTCATCGATTATTCTCACCCCGATGGACAGCGAATGTACATTCGATCTTTGTTTTTTGTGCTGTATGCAGCAGTGAAAGACCTTTATCCCAATGCTAAATTGAAAATAGATCATGCCATTTCGCGCGGATACTATTGCGAGCTTGAAAATCTTGAGTTTAACGACAATTACATTAGCGAAATAAAAGCCAGGATGCAGGAATTGATTGCCAGTGATATGCCATTTGTTCGCCAGGGTAAGCAACTCAGCCGCATTTTGGAAGAATATAATCAAAATGGGTTAGAGGATAAGGTGCGGCTTTATGCCGATTCTGGCTGGTTATATGCCTATATCTATTACTTGGGAGATAAAGGGAACTATTTTCATGGTCACCTGCTTCCTTCAACCGGGTATATCCAAAATTTCGATGTAGAACGGTTCAATGGTGGTATGTTGTTGCGATTGCCAAGTAATCAGGATTTTCGCAGGTTACGTGACTATGTTCACCAACAAAAGCTTTTCGAAATATTCAGGGAACATAAAGAGTGGGCCGAAATTCTTGATGTATATGACATTGGCAAGCTGAATAGTTTTGTGAAACAAAATAAGGGGGGAGATATCATTAAAATTTCTGAAGCTCTTCATGAAAAGAAAATTGCCGGAATTGCCTCAACAATTGCAGAACGAAATCCTCGCCCAAAGCTGGTGCTAATAGCCGGTCCATCGTCATCGGGGAAAACAACTTTCAGCAAACGATTGGCTGTTCAGCTTTCGGTATGTGGGTTGAAACCTAAAATGCTATCGGTCGATAATTACTTTGTCGATCGCAAGCATACTCCGCTAGACGAAGATGGCAACTACGATTTTGAGGCTCTCGAGGCCATCGATGTCGATTTTCTGAACAAACAACTTCTTGCCTTAATAAATGGAGAAACCATTGAAGTGCCCAAGTTTAGTTTCACCGAAGGAAATCGTTTTTTTGATGGCGAATTAATGGATTTGCTCGATGATCAAATTCTGATTGTTGAAGGAATTCATAGTCTGAATCCCGAGATGATTCCGTTGATCGATCCTGCCATTACTTACCGTATTTTTATTTCGGCCTTAACTTCAATTTCTATCGACGATTTGAACCCAATTTCCACTACCGATAACAGGTTGATTCGTCGAATGATCCGCGATGCAAAGTACCGTGGCTATTCTGCATTGGAAACGATACGCCGATGGCCAAGTGTGCGCAAAGGAGAGGAAAAGAACATATTTCCGCATCAGGAAAATGCCGATGTAATGTTCAATTCTGCAATGATTTACGAGTTGGGGGTGCTGAAGAAATATGTTGAACCATTGCTGAAAACAATTCCCGAGAACCAGCCCGAGTTTGCCGAAGCACTACGCTTGCTCAAATTTACTGGTTACTTTAAAACCATCGACGATACTGAAATTCCGCCTACGTCGCTTATTCGCGAGTTTCTGGGCGGAAGCAGTTTCAGGTATTAATTAGTCAATGGTCATTAAAAAAAAGTCATTAGGAAATGTTTTCCCAATGACTTTTTTCTTTTTTACAATGAGTCTAATGACCATTGACTCTTTTCTATTTCTATTTTCTCCAGAGTTTGTTCATGTCTTCCAAGGTTTTGCCTTTGGTTTCAGGAACCATTTTCCATACGAACAGTGCCGACAATACCGACATTACACCATAAATACAGTAGGTCAATGTAATGTTGAATGCCAATAACGACGGGAAGGTTGCTGAAACTACAAAATTTGAAATCCATTGTGCTGCAACGGCAATGGCCACTGCTTTTCCGCGAACGGTATTGGGGAAAATTTCTGAAATCAATACCCAGCATATTGGTCCCCACGACATCATGAATGAAGCAGTGTAGATTACAATGAAGATCAGTGTGCTTACACCGATAATATTTAAATAAGCCAATAATCCAATTGCAAACATACCAACAGCCATGCCAATTGAACCGATAATCAGCAATGGTTTACGACCGAACTTGTCAACCGTAAAGATGGCAACCAATGTAAATATGATGTTTATGAATCCCATGATAACGGTTTGCCACATAGCTGCATCGTTACCAAAACCGAGTCCTTTGAAAATGGTAGGTGCATAATAGAGTACCACGTTGATACCCACAATCTGTTGGAATACAGAAAGAAGTATTCCTATGATTAAAACTTTCCAGCCGTAAGCCAGTACTTTTTCAACCTTCTCATGAGCTGTTTCTTTAATTTCAGATAAAATTTCTTTGGCTTTATCGGTACCGTTAATTCGAGAAAGAATATGAAGCGCTTTATCTTCATGCCCGATCAATGTAAGGTAACGGGGTGTTTCTGGAACCAAGAATAATAATGCACCGAAAATAGCAGCAGGTACTGCATTAGAAGCAAACATTAAGCGCCAGCCTGTTGCGTCGATCCATTCGGTTGTTTCACCTTTAATGATAAAGAAGTTTACAAAGTAAACGATCAACATACCGAAAATAATGGCAAACTGGTTCCAAGAAACAAGTTTTCCCCTGATTTCAGCAGGCGCAATTTCAGCAATATACATTGGGCAAATGGCCGATGCCAGTCCAACACCAACACCGCCTAAAATGCGATAAATATTGAACGCAATCAGTACACCAATAGATCCTTCTCCTTTAGGGAAGAATAATGTTTCGGGATAAGCAGCCCCCAGTGATGCAACTAAGAACAACATAGCAGCAACAAATAAGGAATTCTTACGTCCCAGTTTTGAAGCAAAGATTCCTGAAACTGCGCTACCGATAATGCAACCAATGAGTGCACTCGAAACCGTTGCTCCGTGGTAGAATGTGGCTAAGTCGCCAAATGTCTCTTGATTAAGGTGGAAATATATTTTCAATGAATCGACAGCACCTGAAATTACAGCGGTGTCGTATCCAAAAAGCAAACCACCAATGGTAGCCACCAGTGTTATACCGAAAATGTAAAGCGGATTTCCTTTACTATTCGTGTGTGATCCTAAATTCGCCATTGTTATAAGTTATTTGTTAATTTGACTTGGGTTAAAAAAGCCCGATCCAAAGAAAACTCTGAACCGGGCCCATTTATGGAAACATGATTAAAATAAATTCAATGTTTATGGTTCAACTGCATCAAATATAGCAATTAATCAATTGCTCAAGCAAGACTTGTTTGTCGCTAATTTGTTTTGGTTCAACTACTTCTTTGATTAGATGTACATGTTCACAATTGCTTCGTAAAGCTCTTGTTTACCACTAATTTGTTTTGGTTCACCATTCGCTTTTGCGTATGCATACACATCTTCAAAAGAAAGTTTTCCTTCTTCAAATTCTTTGCCTTTACCTGCATCCCAAGAAGCGTAACGGTCAGAAACCATTTTCTTATAAGGAGACTCTTCCAAAATAGCAGCAGCAGCTTCTAATGCACGGGCCATAATATCCATAGCACCAATGTGAGCGATAAATAAATCTTCGTTATCGGTAGAGTTACGACGGATTTTAGCATCGAAGTTAGTACCACCACCTTGCATGCCACCACCTTGAAGTACTACCAACATCGCTTGTGTCAATTCGAAAATATCAACAGGGAATTGGTCGGTATCCCAACCGTTTTGAACGTCACCACGGTTAGCATCGATAGCACCCAACATACCTGCATCAACAGAACATTGTAATTCGTGTTCGAATGTATGACCGGCCAATGTAGCATGGTTCACTTCGATATTCAATTTGAAATCGTTTTCTAAACCAAATTCTTTCAAGAAACCAATCACCGTTTCAGCATCCACATCGTATTGGTGTTTCATTGGTTCCATCGGTTTTGGTTCGATAAGGAACACGCCTTTGAAACCTTTTGAACGTGCATAATCACGAGCTTTGGTCAACATTATACCCATGTGTTGTTTTTCACGTTTCATGTTGGTGTTCAATAAGCTCATGTAACCTTCGCGTCCTCCCCAGAATACGTATGCTTTACCACCCAATTCGATAGTCGCGTCAAGCGAATTTTTGATTTGAAGCATGGCACGGGCAGCTGCATCAAAATCAGGATTGGTGCTTGCACCGTTCATATAACGAGCTGGAGAGAAAACATTGGCGGTACCCCACATTAGGTTGATACCAGTTTCAGCTTGTTTTTGTTTTGCATAAGCAACGATAGCTTTCAGGTTAGCTTCGTATTCTTCGATTGAAGAACCTTCGCTGATTAAATCGATATCGTGAAAACAATAATATTTGATCCCGATTTTGCTCATGAACTCAAAACCTGCATCCATTTTATCTTTTGCAGCTTGTAAAGCATCTTCAGCACCAACCCATGGGTGTTTTTGAGTACCTGGGCCAAATGGGTCGCCACCTTCGGCGCACAAGGTATGCCACCATGCCATTGAGAATTTGAACCATTCAGCCATGGTTTTTCCATAAACTACTTTTTCTGGATTGTAGTAACGGAATGCCATTGGGTTTTTGCTTTCTTTTCCTTCAAATTTGATTTGTCCCACTGATGGGAAATAAACTTTTGTGCTCATAATCTTCACTATTTATGATTTATAATTTACTATTTTTTGATTCTTTCTTTTTGGTCATCAATCATTAGAAAAAAGAAAAGTAGACTTTCCTAATGACCTTTTTCTATTGACTAATGACTATTGACTGATGACTCTTTCCAAATTTATTTTCCAGTTTGCGTATGCCGCTTCGTATTCCGCTTTTTTTGCAAGGTTTGGCTCAATGGTTTCGAGTTTTTTCAAACTTCCAAAAGCTTCGGTAAACGATTTGTAGTAGCCCGAACCAACGGCTGCACCGCGTGCTGCACCAATCGATCCATCGGTGTTGTACAACTCGATGGTTGCTCCGCTGATTCCGGCTAAGGTTTCGCGGAAAATAGGGCTCAGGAACATGTTGGCTTTTCCGGCGCGGATCACTTTTGCGTCGATACCAATGCCCTTCATAATTTCCATTCCGTAGTTGAACGAGAACACAATACCTTCCTGTGCAGCACGGAACAAATGAGCTTGTGAGTGCGTATTGAAACTTACCCCGCTAATTTGCGATCCGATGTTTTTGTTCCGAAGTACACGTTCTGAACCGTTTCCAAAAGGAAGAATGCTCACCCCTTCGGAACCAATGGCAATTTTCGCAGCCAAATCGTTCATTTCGGCATAGCTGTAAGCTCCGTTCCCAACGTTTTTGTTCATCCACGAATTAAGGATTCCTGTTCCGTTAATGCAAAGCAGCACTCCCAAACGGTTCAGTTCGGTGGTGTGGTTTACGTGTGCAAAGGTGTTCACACGTGAATATTGATCGTATTTTACTTCACCACTTACACCATACACCACTCCCGATGTTCCGGCGGTTGTCGCAATTTCGCCTGGGTTCAGCACGTTCAACGATAGAGCGTTATTTGGCTGGTCGCCACCACGGTAAGTTACTTTGATGCCGGCTGCCAAACCTAATTCTGCTGCAATTTCCGAAGTAACTTCGCCTTGAACAGAGAATGTTGGTACAATTTCAGGAATCATCGAATCATCGAATCCATAGTTTTCCATCACCATTTTCGAAACTTCCTTCTTCTGAAAATCCCAAAACATACCTTCCGATAAACCGGAAATGGTAGTTTTAGCTTCACCAGTTAAGCGTAAGGCAATGTAATCGCCCGGAAGCATGATTTTGTCGATTTGAGCATAAACTTCAGGTTCATTCTCTTTCACCCATTTCAATTTCGATGCAGTGAAATTACCTGGAGAGTTGAGCAAACTGCTCAGGCAGCGTTCGCCGCCAAGTTCGTTAAAGGCTTTGTCGCCAATAGCAGCCGCGCGGCTGTCGCACCAAATAATGGATGGACGCAACACGTTGTTGTCTTTATCAACCACCACCAAACCGTGCATTTGGTACGAGATACCAATGGCTTCGATGGTTTTGGCATCAACTTTCGATTGCACCATTACCGATTGAGTGGCCAATTTCAGGTTTTCCCACCACAATTCAGGATGTTGTTCTGCCCAACCTGCTTTAAGCGCAGTGATTTTCATCTCCTGTTTTGGAAAGAAATCAGAGGCGACACATTCGCCTGTTGCACCGTCGATGAGCGATGCTTTTACTGATGAACTTCCAATGTCGTATCCTAAAAAGTACATATTCTTAGTTTTTATTTGTTTTATGATTTGTTAAAACGATTTTCTCTCGATCAGTTTTGTAGGCACTACAAACTGCATGGGGTTAGGGCTGAGCACAAATTCGGCAGCTTTTTTCCCCATCAGTGTGAAATCTGTCGATATTACTGTAATCCCTTCTTTTACATAGCGTTTCATTGGGGTTTCGTTGTAAGAAATGATCCCGAAATCTTTTCCAACCTCAAGATTTTTTTCCGAAGCCTGATCGAGCAATAGGGCCAATGTTCGATCGCTAACCAGTAAGTACAAATCACCCGGCTGGATGTTGATTTTCTTAGGATCTAACATCAATGTCCCATTTACCTGTTCTTTTTGAATGAATTCGTTGAAAATGCTGATCGATTCTTTTGGATGGAAGGTCATCTTTTCGGGGTAGAGATAAATGAACCGCTTATACGATTTAATTTTCGCTGAATAATGCTCAAGTATTTCAAATAATGCCTGTCCAAAGTCCTGACAAACATATGAATGACTTGGGGTGGAATGGATGTTCCAGTCAATTACCAATAACTTTTCTTCAGGAACTTTGCTGATAATCCGCTCCATTTCAGGGTGATCGAAATTCATGATGATGTAGTGGCTGTACTTGCCAAGACTGTCGTTCAAAATATGTTCAAGTACTTCGATGTTGTAATGGTGAAAATGGAGGTCGACCGAAATGTTTTCAGGCAAATTGGCTCTGAACCCGTCATACAAAACTTCTTTGTAAGCTTTGAACGTGTCGAGAAACAACAGCACCCGATTTCGATTTCGTGTTACAAAGTAACCGCGGTTCGGTACCGATTCAATAATGCCGCGGCTTTTCAGTTCGTTATAAGCTTTAAAGACCGTATCGCGCGAGAGCGATGCATTTTTGATCAAATCGTTTACCGATGGCAACATGTCGCCTTCATTCAACGTGTTTTCGTTGATGGCATTTACAATAGCATCAACCAGTTGAAGATACTTCAACGTGTTCGACTGCGGATTGATATTGAATTGAAAATTAAACGACATGCTGTTCTGGTCTGTTCTGGTGCAAATATAAGGCAGAATTAAATTCAGCAAATAATTTTGAACTTTTTTTTTGTGTGTTGTGCGGCAGATGTTGATTGTTTGATTGAAAAGTATTGCCGATTGATTGAAAAATACGATTACAGAGACGATGCAAAACGGATGAATTTATCCTAAATATTCAGCAACTTGATTGTGTGTTGTTTATGATTCCGGATGAATAATTATCTTTGCGCCTCGTTTAATTAGTGGTGATGACAGAGCAGGAATTTAATGGTAAAAAGGTGGCGTTTTTTACGCTGGGATGTAAATTGAACTTTTCAGAATCGTCGAGCATGGCCCGCAAGTTCGAGGATCTGGGTTTTGAACGGGTTGATTACAAAGATGAAGCCGACGTTTATGTGGTGAATTCGTGCTCGGTAACTGCTGAAAGCGATCGAAAAAGCCGCAATATGATTCGTGCTGCACTGAAACGCAACCCCAATGCAGTAATGATGGTAACAGGTTGCTATGCGCAGTTGAAAAGTCAGGAGATAGCCGAAATTGAAGGCGTTGACTATGTGCTTGGTTCGGGCGAGAAGCTCAAGATCACCAGTTTTATAAACGACCTGTACAAAACAACCGAACCTGTGGTGAAAGTTACCGATTATCGTAAAATCGATAACTTTTTCGCATCTTATTCTTTTGGCGATCGCACACGAACTTTCCTTAAGGTACAAGATGGATGTAACTATTTTTGCACCTATTGTACAATTCCCATGGCTCGTGGATTGAGCCGCAACGACACCATTGCCAACACTATTTCCGAGGCGCAGAAGGTGGTTGAGCGCGGTATTAAAGAAATTATTCTAACCGGAGTAAATATTGGCGACTTTGGGCGGTCAACCAGTGAAAATTTCTTCGATTTATTAAAAGCGCTCGACAATGTTGAAGGGTTAGAGCGTATCCGCATTTCATCGGTTGAACCGAATTTACTCACCGAGGAAATTATTGAATTTGTTGCTTCCTCGAAACGTTTTGTGCCACATTTTCATATTCCCCTTCAAGCCGGATCAAACGAAGTTCTTGAGTTGATGAAGAGAAAATACAAACGTGAATTATTTGCCCAAAAGATTGAAAAAATCAAACAGTTAATGCCCGATGCGTTTATTGGGGTTGACGTGATTGCCGGAACCAATGGTGAAACGAAAGAATATTTTCAAGATTCATATAATTTCTTACTTAATCTCGATTTTACCCAACTTCATGTGTTCCCATACTCAGAACGCCCGGGAACGCTGGCATTGAATATTCCCCACGTGGTGCCGGTTCATGAACGAAAAGAACGCGTTTTACGTTACATCGATTTGTCGGAACGCAAACACCGTTTATTTTACGAAAGCCAGTTGGGATTAACCCGGAAGGTGTTGTTCGAACACGAGAAAAAGCATGGAAGCATATTTGGGTGGACCGATAACTACATAAGAGTTGAAACCAAATGGGATGAAAAATTGGTAAATCATGTTGCCGATTTTGTTCTTGAATCGATTAATGCCGAGGGGCATGTTGTGGGGCATTTGATCAAATAGACGTTATTCTCTGTTTTTACAATACCATTGTCCAATTGCTTTGAAATTCATTAGTTTTTAGTTTATTTCACGGGGCAATTTTAAATTAGGGAGAAGCAACGTTTTTCTTTGAGATCCATCTTTTTCCTGATGAGATTAAATTAATTGGGGTATGGTTTGGCGTTTTTTGTTTAGTGCTGCTTTTATAGTCGCAATTTGTATTACCACTTCGGGGCAGGTGGTTATTAACGAAGTTCTTTCTTCAAATAACAAAGGGATAACTGACGAAGATGGTGAGTTCACAGATTGGTTTGAATTATTCAATTCGTCGGGTACAGCTGTTAATCTCGATGGATACGTAATTAAAGATAAGTTGGTCGATTCTGTCACATGGACCTTTCCAAATATCGAAATTGCAGGTAATTCGCATTTGCTGGTTTATGCATCGGGGAAAGATCGAAAAAACGCATCACTACATTACAAAACCATTATAAATGAAGGCGATCAGTGGCAATATCTGATTCCATCAGGATCATTATCTGACGATTGGCGTCTTCTGGGCTTCAACGCCGTTGGATGGTCGACCGGAGCAAGTGGTTTTGGTTTTGGCGACGATGATGATAGAACCCAGCTCAGCATCACCAATTCGCTTTACATCAGAAAAGAATTTCAGATTTCGAGTGTAGCTTCTGTTCAGAAGATGATTCTCCATGTCGATTTCGACGATGCTTTCCTGGTTACAATTAACGGAACCCTTGTTGCTTCTGAAAATGTTTCGGTTATAGATGGAGATTTAAACAACATTGCAATCACGTCGGGGCACGAAGCGGTGATGTACACTGGCGGTAATCCAAACCAATATGTCATTGATATTTCAGGAGGTTTTCTTCGGGAAGGAACCAATGTAATTGCGATTCAAGGGTACAATAACAGTACTGGATCATCCGATTTTTCGTTAATACCCTTTCTTACAATTGGATCTGATTCTTATGCCGTAAATGATGTGGCCGATTTTATTTCAATTGAAAAGGGAGGTTTGCATACCAATTTTAAAATAAGTAAAGATGGCGAAACACTTTATCTGTTCAATGCCAACCAACAACTGATTGATTCTGCTGCAGTTGTGTCTCTTCCGCCCGATGTGTCTTATGGCCGTTTTAAAGATGGAAGCTCAAGTTGGTTTTACTTTACAGATCCAACCCCTGGTGTTGAAAATGTAAATCCTGTAAATGAATTGAGACACGATACCGTTGTGTTTTCAGTAAATCCTGGAATGTATTCGTCTGCAATTCAGGTTGGTATTTCTACCACAACACCAAATGGTGAAATACGTTTTACCACCGATGGTTCAGAACCCACTATCAACAGCGATGTATACACCGGAATTCTTTCTATTGATGCTTCAAAAGTTGTAAGGGCGGCATCATTTTTAGATAGTATAATCAGCAGTTCGGTTTTTTCAGCAACATACATCATTGGACAAAAACACAAATTGCCCGTGGTTTCTATTTCAACCGATCCTAAAAATTTCTGGGATTATAATGAAGGCTTATTGGTTGAAGGCCCCGATGCAGTTCCTAACAATGAACATCCTGGTGCAAATTACTGGAAAGGGTGGGAGAAACCTGTGAATATTGAATACTTCGATAACATGGGAGTTGAGCAAATTAACCAAGGTGCAGGTGTTCAGGTAACTGGTGGCTGGTCGAGGGTGAACACTCAAAAATCGCTGGCTTTGTTTGCCCGTAAAAAATATGGGAAAGGTTCATTTGAATATCCATTTTTTCACGACCGAGAGTCAGAAAAATACGAATCATTTAATCTTCGAAATTCAGGTAACGATTGGAGCTCCAGTATGATGCGCGATGGTTTTGTTTCTGAAATTGCAAAAAACCTTAATATTGACAGACTTGCCTATCAACCAACTGTTATTTATTTGAACGGTAGTTATTGGGGAATCTTGAACATGCGAGAAAGACCGAACGAAGGCTATTTTGAAAACAATTATGGCATTGAAGAAGATAATTTGAACATCTTACAAAACGGAGGAGATATTGTATTTGGCAAGAACAACTCTTATTTGTCAATGGTCAATTATTTGAATTCAAACACTTTGACACTGGAAGAAAAGTATAAAAAGATTACAAATCAAATAGATGTAGATTGTTTTATCGATTATCAATTGCTTCAGATTTACATTAACAATACCGACTGGCCTGGGAATAACATCAAATTTTGGAAATCGAACGAGGTCAATAGCCGTTGGCGCTGGTTGCTTTACGATACCGACTTTGGGCTTTCGTTATCGGGCAATGTAGCCCAAGATGCCATTGCTTTTGCCACAGCAACAAATGGGCCTAGTTGGCCAAATCCTCCTTGGTCTACACTTTTGCTAAGGCGAATGCTGAGCAACGATGGATTTAGGTACAGTTTTATAAATCGGATGGCCGATTACATGAACACTCGCTTTGAGCCTGTAACCATGATTTCAAAACTCGATTCAGTATCGGACAATATAAAAACAGAAATTGGACAACATTCTGAACTTTGGGGGCGGAACTATAATCAATGGGTTTCAAGTTTGCAACTTATTAAGTATTTTATAACCAACAGACCGCGATATATGCGGACCTATTTCATAAAGTATTTCAGTTTGAATAAAAATTGTGAGGTAACACTTAACGTTTCCGATGAACAAGCTGGAATAATACAAGTAAGTACCATCCGCCCCGGGAACTATCCATTTGTAGGAACTTATTTTAGCAATGTGCCTATTCCTTTTAAAGCACTTCCAAAGCCGGGTTATAAATTTGTGCGATGGGAAAATGCATCATCATCTACAGACCCCGAAATACAGTTAACGTTGAACGATAATATCACGCTGAATGCTGTTTTCGAGCCGGTTATGCAGCCTGAAACCGATGTAGTAATTAACGAAATCAATTATCAGTCGGACAGTACATACAACTCGGGCGATTGGATCGAGCTTTACAATGCAGGTTATCAGACTGTAGACCTTACTGGTTGGGTTATTTCCGATGGCGCCACAGCAAACAATTTTGCTTTCCACGATGGGTTAATGTTGTACCCCCGAAGTTATCTCGTTGTGTGCGGTAACGAGGAAAAATTCTGGCAAGTTTACCCCGAAGTGAAGAACCATATGGGTAGTTTTAACTTTGGGTTGAGCAGCGGTGGCGACATCATTACATTATACAATAACAGTGGCACTATTGTCGACTATGTGATGTATGAAACTCAGGCTCCGTGGCCGAATGAGCCCATTAGAACTGCTGCAACCATTCAGTTAAATGATCCAAACAGCGATAACTCCTTAAGTGATAATTGGGGAAATGGGCCAATTGGTGGGACTCCGGGTGTCAGAAATAACGGTGTTACCGGTGTTGAAGATATTTCGACCAAAAGATTATCGGCAACTTGTTTCCCTAATTGTTTTTCCGATTTTACAACGCTTAGTGTAAGCAGTGAGGGCAAAGGCGACTATTCCATACAAATTATAGACATGCAGGGCAGGGTATTGAAAGTTCATACTGGCCAATTTGCTGGTAATGAAACTTATTACATCGACTTGTTTGCCGACGGAAGTAATTATTCAAAAGGAGTATATTTGGTTAAAGTAAAAACCGATAGGGGGATTGAAACCCTGAAAGTTGTAAAACAATAAAAGAAGTTCAAAATGATAAACCTTGAACACTTGTGCAACCAAGTTAACCAGCTGGTACTTAAAACTGCACAGATGATTAAATACGAAAGGCTCAGTTTCTCATCGACTAAAGATGTTGAAATAAAAGGACATAGCAACTTTGTAACGCACATCGACAAACTTTCGGAAAAGATGTTGGTCGATGGTCTTTCGATACTTTTACCCGAGGCCGGTTTTATTGCCGAAGAAGGTACAAGCAGTAAAAAGGGAGAGTTCTATAATTGGGTGATTGACCCCATTGACGGGACCACAAATTTTATTCACGGGCTTACACCTTACGCCATTAGCATAGGCTTGAAGCACAATGAAAATGTGGTTTTAGGTGTCGTTTATGAAATTAGCAACGGCGAACTTTTTTATGCATGGGAAGGAAGCCCCGCATATTTAAATGGAATCGAAATAAAAGTGACCGAAAGCGGCGAACATCAGCAAGCATTAGTTGCAACTGGCTTTCCTTATTACGACATGGGGAAAGTTGAAAAATACATGCAAACAATGCTAGAGGTAATGGAAAAAGCAAGCGGGGTGCGAAGGTTAGGTTCTGCCGCAATGGATATTTGCTATGTTGCATGCGGTCGTTTCGAGGCTTTCTGGGAATATGGATTGCAGCCTTGGGATGTTGCCGCCGGAAGCATAATATTGAAACAAGCCGGTGGCAAGGTTTGCGACTTTAACGGTGGAAACAACTTCTTGTTCAGTGGCGAGTTTATTGGAACAAACACCAACTATTTCGACAAATTTTACGAAATTGTCCATCATCATTTGGGCAAATAAAATGAGAACTAACGAGGAAGCAGCATTAACCGACTTGCTTAAAGCAATCGATCAAAAAGGTTTTGAATTTGATTCCTGGAAAATCAAAGCATCAATAATATTGAAAAAAATATTTGGTGATGATGATCCCAAAGCCGCAATTATTGAGCAGTTGAACTACAATTTCTCGAGCTGGGCATTGCGCGATAGCTCGGGCGGAAAGCAAAATGATATGGTAAAAGAAAAGGCCCGGAAAATAATCGAAGCTTCACTTTCAGAACTAACCCTTTCAGATAATAAATCAGGAATCATTGAAATCATCAAAAATGAAATTTCAGTCGATGAGTTTAACTCATTAATGGATTGTGTCGAAAATAGTACTTCAGATAACGTGACCTTTATTGAACAAATTGGTAAAATTGCACCTTCAAAAAAGGATCAACTATTAGCACAACTATTGAAGAAGTTACTTTCCAAATGAAAAAAAGCTTTGGTTATTATATATTGATGGGCTTAACGTGGCCAATGAAGCTCTTTCCCTTAGAATTTCATTATTATGTTTCTGATTTACTTTATTTTTTGATTTATCGATTGGTTGGTTATCGGAAAAGCGTAGTGGTTAATAATTTGAGCAATGCCTTTCCCGAACTTTCTTCAGACGAAAGAAAGAAAATTGAAGTTAAGTTTTACCACTGGTTGGCCGATTTGTTTATCGAGACGCTTTATTTTGCACACATCGACATTGAAAAAGAAAAGGGTAGAATAGAGATTGATAATATTGAATTTTTTGAAAAGTTTGTTCAGCAAGATCGGAACATTATTGTAATGATGGGGCATTTGGGCAACTGGGAATTTATTCAGATTTTTGCATCATATGTCAAGGGAAATTATTTCGGTATCTACAAGAAGTTGAATAATAAAGCTTTTGACGAATTTTTTCGCCATTTGCGAGGTCAATTGGCTACTCCGCTTGAAATGAAACAAACCTACCGGAAGCTGTATAACGAAACGATAGAGAAGAGACCTTACATTGCACTTTCAATCAGCGACCAACGACCAGTTAGAGGTGAAATAAAACATTGGGTAAATTTCATGAACCAAGAGGCTCCGGTTATGTTGGGAACTGAAAAAATTGCCAAAAAGACGAATGCGGCTGTGTTTTATGCTGAAATGATAAGAAAGAAACGGGGGTGTTATACTGTTCGATTCAAGCTTATTTGTGAAAATGCCCAAACAGCACCCGATTTTGAGATAACCGATACCTTTATGGCAATGGTTGAAGGTTCGATAAAACAAGCCCCCGACCAATATTTGTGGACACATAAACGTTGGAAATTCAAACGTGAAGATTTCTAATTAAAAAAAGGATTTGTGAATATTGCTGTCGTCATATTAAACTGGAACGGAAGAACGCATTTAGAAACATATTTGCCTTCGGTAGTTAAATTTTCCTCAATCGAAGGTTGCGAAATAATTGTGGCCGATAATGGTTCAACCGATGATTCCATGTCGTTTATGAGCGACAATTATCCCGAAATCAGGATTATTCAACTCGATCGGAATTACGGTTTTGCTGGTGGATACAACAAAGCACTCGAGCAGGTCGATGCTGAAATCTTTTGTTTGCTTAACAGCGATGTTCGTGTTACCGAGGGATGGATTGATCCGGTTCTAAAACTTTTTGCCCAGGATAAAAATATAGCGGCCATTCAGCCAAAAATTCTTTCCGATCGCGACTGTTCAAGGTTTGAACATGCCGGAGCTGCCGGTGGTTTTATCGATAAGTTTGGTTATCCGTTTTGCCGTGGCAGAATTATGGATACTCTTGAATACGACAATGGACAATATGATGAGTCAACAGGTATTTTCTGGGCTTCGGGAGCTTGCCTGTTTATTCGGTCAACTGTTTTCATGCAAAACGGTGGTTTCGATGCCGATTATTTTGCTCACATGGAAGAAATTGACCTTTGTTGGAGATTGAAAAATCAAGGGTTCACCATTGTTTATTGCAATGAAAGCAAAATTTACCATTTTGGAGGTGCCACACTTGAATACAATAATCCTCGAAAACTCTTCCTTAATTTCAGAAACAGCTTGTGGACACTTTATAAAAACTACACTGGCAGTTATTTGGGTTGTATGATGTTTAAACGAATGTCTATCGATACCATTGCAATTCTCAAGTACTTGTTGGTTTTTGATTTGAAGAATGCAGCTGCAATTATTAAAGCCCACTTTGCTTATTATCGGTCAAAAAGTGAGTTAAAACTGAAACGTAACGACTTACAGAAACTGGTTTCAAAACGCGAGCACTCAGAAATGTTAGGGAAAAGCATCGTTTGGCAATATTTCATTAAATCGAAACATGCTTTTGTCGATTATAATGATTTCAGGAAAAACATTAGCTGAAAAACTAAGAAGTCCAATCTTCGGTAGTGGGCGGTTTGTAATCTTTTACTCTCGAGAAATCGATGCCCATATATAAATCGTCTCTGAATATCGATGTTTCATTGTGTTTCTTCATCTTTCTCAACGCGGTTATCCACATAAAAATAACCAGAGGGATGAATAAAAGAAGCAAGTAGTTTTTCCCCGACATGAGGATAAAATCATAGAACCCATGTATTAGAAAAGGCACAATAAATGCTTTTTTCAACGAGCTGTTTTTCTTCTTCGGATAGAATTTTGCCAATCCCAGATAATATCCCATGGTAATACCCATCAATGCGTGAGCTGGTACAGCGGTTAAAGCCCGGGCAATTCCGGTGGCATAACCCGATCCCAGAACATACATAAGATTCTCAATCCCTGCAAAGCCAAGAGAAACGAATGCTGCATAAATAATACCGTCGAATTTCTCGTTAAACTCTTTTCTGTTCCAAAAAAGCAGAAAAACAGCCATGTACTTAAACGTTTCTTCGCAAAAAGCGGCCACAAAAAAGGCATTCCAAACACTGCTAAAAATTCCTTCGAACCCCAATCCCAACCAGCTAATAAATTTCTCAGAAATTCCAATTGGAATGGTGATTATTGTCCCAGCTAATATTGCTTTTAGGAGCAATTGCCATGGTTCTTTTTCGTATTTATCGCGGAAATAAATGTACAAGGCGATAATGAAAACCGGCGACAGTGAAAGAATGATTAAATTAATCATTTTTAGTCGATTGAAGCGATCAGTTCGCCGAAGATGGTCTCCATTTTTGGCGCTGCAATTGCCGCAATGTCGAGTACTTCTGTGTGTTTATTTCCTTCGTCCGAAATGGCTAATCCATTGTTCGTAATTACCGATAGTCCAAAAATTTTCATGCCCGAATGGTTGGCAACAATTACCTCGGGCACGGTAGACATGCCAACGGCGTCGCCTCCGAGTGTGTGCAATAACCGGTATTCCGAAGGTGTTTCAAAGCTTGGGCCGGTAAGTCCTACGTAAACTCCTTCGTGCATAATAATGTTATTTTTTATGGCAATTTCACGTGCTTTTTCGCGAAATGAAGGGTAATATGCTTTCGACATATCGGGAAAGCGTGGCCCCAGTTGGTTCTCGTTTTTTCCAATCAACGGGTTAATTCCAAACAAACTGATATGGTCGGTAATCATCATTATGTCACCAACTTCGAAGCTGTAATTGATGCCGCCAGCAGCATTTGAAACAAAAAGGTTTTCAACACCCAGTGCTTTAAATATGCGTACCGGAAAGGTTACTTCTTCCATCGAATAACCTTCGTAATAGTGAAAACGTCCCTGCATGGCAATTATTTCTTTGCCTCGGTAGGTTCCAAAAATAAGTTTGCCCGAATGACCTTCAACGGTCGAAATTGGGAAATTGGGGATTATTTCGTACTGTAATGTTTTTTTTACTTCAATGTTGCTTGCAAAACCGCCTAATCCCGAGCCAAGAATAACTGCTGTTTTTCCGTTAAACCCTGTTTCCTTTTTTATGAAATCGGCTGTTGCTTTTATTTTCTGTAACATAATTGAGTATTCGTTGATTAAATATTTCCTTTGTTTTATCAAGAAATTTTATTTCGATTGGGATATAGTAAACATCCCTGAAGAAATTTTCGGGTGCATTTTTCACCGATTTCAAACGTACTAAATCTTTTTCGGTTGTAATAATGATTTTTTCGGATGATTCAATTGAGTCATACTTGTTCTTAATTGCCTTTAAGTCAGCGGTTGTAAACGAATAATGATCAGCATATTTCAGGTGGATGATTTCGCCAACCTGTTGACTCAAATGATCGATTAGGGGTTGAGGGTTGCCAATGCCCGTAAGGAGTACCACTTTGTATTGCCGCATGTCGTTGGCAAATAAGTTAAATCCCTTTTCCGACGGGGTAATTTCACCATAAAAAATACTTGTAAAGAAGAGGTTTTGGTATGGCCTGATGTCGAGTTTGGTCTTAATTATCCGTTGTTCAATGGGTTGTAGCTTCGTTGGGCATTTTGTAAAGATGATGAAATTTGCTCTGTATTTTGCATTCTGGCGTTCACGTAGCCTTCCGGCAGGAAGTAAACTGTCGTTAAATATTTGTCGGGTATAATCGATGAGCAAAATGTTGATGTTTGCTTTTACGCTTCGGTGCTGAAAGGCATCATCGAGAACAATGGCATCAATTTCGGGGTCGATATCCAATAATTTTTTAATTCCAACAACTCTTTTTTCGCAAACAGCTACTGGAATTTCAGGCATTTTCTGTTTAATCTGGACCGGTTCATCGCCAATTTGTTCTAGTGTAGATCCTGGTGTGGCAAGTATAAACCCACGGGTCTTTCTTTTATAACCACGGCTAAGAAAAGCAACATTGAACTGTTTTTGTAATAAGTGCAGAATGTATTCGGCATGAGGTGTCTTTCCTGTACCGCCTGCTGTAATGTTTCCCACTGCAATTATTGGAATTTCAAATTCATGTTGCTTAAAAATTTTTGAGTCGTACATGAAATTTCGGATTGAAATAATCAACCCATAGATGAAAGAAAGCGGATATAATAGAATTTTGACCATCGTTGGTTTTTATCAGCCCAAATTACAATAAAGCAATTGATGGGCAAAGAAAAAAGTTGCCTGAAACCCAGACAACTTTCTTATATGGTAAAATTAGCTTTGTTTAATTTAAATCGAAAGAGTAGGGGATACGAGCCATAACACCTTTGCTGTTTACAATTTTGTGCAACGACATGTAGTATTTTGCAGCTTCGCCCATTTCACTTTCAATAGCGTTGTATCTTATTTTTGCAGAAAAGCCACCAAGAAGTTCTTCAATCGGATCTTTCTGTTTTGGAAGTTTTACAATTCTGTAGTGATCGAGACCAGCCATCTCTTCAGCTATTTCAACGGCTTTATCAAGGTCGCCCAAAACGTCAACCAGTCCTAGTTTTTGTGCATTTTCGCCTGTCCACACACGGCCTTGTCCAATTTCATCAACTTGCTGAAATGTCATGCCACGGCCTTGGGCAACGTGCGACACAAATGTTGAGTACACATCTTCAACCATGTTTTGCATCAATGTGCGTTCAGTTTCGGTAAGCGGACGGCTAATAGCAGGCATGTCACTTAGTTTATTGGTTTTTACCACGTCGGTGTTTAATCCCAGTTTGTCTTCAAATAACTTCTGAGTATTTGGCACAACACCAAAAACGCCGATAGAACCGGTTATTGTTGACGGATTTGCAACAATGGTATCGGCAGCACAAGCAATATAATATCCACCCGAAGCGGCAACATTACCCATCGATACAACTACCGTTTTGGTTTTTGCGGCAAGATCAACTTCACGCCAAATTAGTTCTGAAGCAAGTGCGCTTCCTCCGGGAGAATTGATTCGGAGTACAATGGCTTTAATTGTGCTGTCGATGCGTGCAAGTCTTATTTCTTTTGCCAAATCGCGTCCGCCAATTGATTCATCTCCACTGAACGATGAGGCACTCTCCATGCCAATTTCTCCGGCTGCATAAATAATAGCCAACTTGTCTTTTGCCAAGCCTTTGTGTTCGCGTTTTGTTACAAGATTTTTCATCTCGCCAATCGATAAAGCGGGAATCTCTTTATTCTCTTTAACACCAGCTTTCAGTCGCAGAAAATCGAGTACCTGATCTTCGTATAAAATACTGTCAACCAAATGATAATTCAGTGCAACTTGTGGTTTGCTGAATGTTAGGTTTTGGTCGGCTATATTATTGAGTTCGGCAACTGAAACGTTGCGCGATTGCGAAATTCCACCAAGAATATTTTTCCAGATACTGCCCATGTAAACTTCAACCTGTTCGCGGTTTTCGGGGCTCATTTTATCGAGAATAAAAGGTTCAACAGCTGCTTTAAACTTTCCGTGCCTGATAATTTGCATCTCGATGCCTAGTTTGTCAAGCGCATTTTTGTAGAACATTGGCTGAGCTGACAAGCCTGTGAAAATAAGCATCCCTTCGGGGTTGATGAACACTTTGTCGGCAGTGCTGGCCAAGTAATATGCTTTTTGAGAATAGGTTTCAGAATAGGCATAAATAAATTTGCCCGATTTTTTGAAATCGACAAGAGCATTTCTGATTTCTTCAGTTGCTGAATATCCGGCAAGCACATTGTCGAGTCTGAGGTAAATGCCTTTGATTTTATCTTCGTTTTTTGCTTTTTCAATCGCCGAAAGGATGTCGTCGATTCCAACCTTTTTGCTCGATTCCATTCCTGGTAGGTTTAAATCTTGAAATGGATCATTAGGGGCGCGGTCAACAACTTCGGTATCGAGCTTAATAACCAGCAATGAATTATCTTTAACCAGAACTTCTTTTTGGGTCATGGCTATCATTGCAGAAACAATGCCGCCCATTACAAGAAAGAAAATGATTGTTGTAATAATAATGCCAACGATTGTGGCCAGCGTGTATTTCAAAAATGCTTTCATATGTTGTTTTTTGTTTTTTTAATGGTCGTATTTGATTTACATATGCTTTATTGTTATAAAAGAATGTGCTTTACTACAACCATGTTCGTTTTATAATCTGATGTTTTTTTGAAGCAATTAAAACAATTTGTTTACAATTTGTACCCGATCACTGTTTTAAATTAC
>Ga0209373_10000767_pt1 | contig 45056 bp, 36 predicted proteins | sample Higcelweek5metaG_FD_187173 | JGI IMG/M metagenome (GOLD analysis project Ga0209373, IMG submission 187173) | Freshwater pond sediment microbial communities from the University of Edinburgh, under environmental carbon perturbations - High... | ecosystem: Environmental > Aquatic > Freshwater >... | reverse complement strand
AATGTTGAATTATGGATTGAAGAGGGAGATAAATATCATATCAGGAATATTCGTTGGGTTGGGAATACCATTTATCCTTCACCTTATCTCGATGCTAAACTGGGTATTTCCAAAGGCGATATTTATAACCAAAAGCAGCTCGACAAACGGCTATCGTCCGATCCGGATGCAATGAGTAACCTTTACTTGGACAATGGTTATCTTTTCTTCAGTGTCAATCCTGTTGAAACCAACACACAAAACGACTCTATCGATCTTGAAATGCGACTTTTCGAAGGAAAACAAGCAACAATTAATAAAATTATCATTCAGGGAAACACAAAAACGCATGAACAAGTTGCCCGTCGTGAACTCTACACTCTCCCAGGCGATTTGTTTAGCAAAACCCAGTTGATGCGTTCTTACCGTCAGTTGGCCCAGTTAGGGCATTTCGACCAGGAAAAAATAGGCATTGACCCAATCCCTGATCAGGAAAACGGAACAGTTGATATTAAATACAGCCTGATTGAACGCGCCAACGACCAAATTGAACTTTCAGGAGGTTGGGGACAAGGCATGTTTGTGGGTTCTATCGGCTTGAAATTCACCAATTTTTCAGCCCAGAACATTCTTAACAAAAAAGCATGGAAACCTCTTCCAACGGGCGATGGGCAAACACTTAGCCTCAGGGCGCAAACCAATGGGAAGTATTATCAGCAATATAGTTTTACCTTTATGGATCCCTGGTTCGGAGGTAAAAAACCTAATAACTTTTCCTTTTCAGTTTACTACTCGAAACTAACCCAAAGCAACGCATCATACAACTATAACGATCCATACAGCAGTTACAGCGGATATAGTAACTATGGATATGGATATGGCAACAGCTACGGTAGCGGATATACCGACTATACAAACGCCGAAGTAACCGCATATCAAATTACGTATGGCGCATCGCTCGGCTATGGTTACCGGTTGAGCTGGCCTGACGACTATTTCACTATTTATCATGAATTATCGGCCCAACATTATAAATTATTGGAATGGCCTTACTATTTCTTAAGCACTGGAGACATCAACGATTTCAGCTTTAAAACCGTTTTAAGCCGCAACTCAATCGATAATCCATTGTATTCCCGTACAGGTTCATCCTTCAGCTTATCGGTTGAGCTTACACCTCCTTACTCGCTCCTCAATGGAAAAGATTATGGAGACAGGGATATGAGCAATAAAGAGCGCTACAATTTTCTTGAATACCACAAATGGCTTTTTAATGTCAAATGGTTTACCCCACTTGACCGTGCTGATAAATTAGTTTTGCATACGAAATATGAATTCGGTATGTTGGGATATTATAATGAAAACAGAAAATCGCCACTCGAAGGGTTTAAAATGGGGGGCGATGGTATGTCTGGTTATGATATTTACGGCTCCGATAATATTGGTCAAAGAGGTTATTACAACGGAAGTATGACATCAACAGCGGGAGGAACAAGTACCGCAAACATTTATAGCAAAGCAACCGTTGAATTACGTTACCCGATCACACTTTCTGAATCAGCCAACATTTATGCCCTGGCATTTTTGGAAGCGGGAAACAGCTGGTACGATTTCAAAAAGTTCAACTTATTTGACTTGAAGCGTGCTGCGGGGGTTGGAGTAAGATTTTGGCTGCCGATGTTTGGTCTTCTTGGAATTGACTGGGGATATGGTTTCGATATGCCGAACAGCGGAGTATCATCTTCCGCAAAAAGCCAGTTCCATTTCGTAATTGGACAACAATTTTAATTATCCTTAAACGAATCGAAATATAACGGTAGGGTACAACTTTAAGTCTGCGTAATTACTTAAAGAAAATACCAAATCATACCGAGAAAATTTTGATGAATAAAAAGTTTTGTGCCGTCATTTTATTGTCTTTCTTTTTTGCCTCATCGCTTTGGGCTCAATCTGAAAATAATGGCGTGTGGACCTCAATCGGGGCTGAAAAAAAATTTAGAAAATGGGATTTTAGTACCACTGCTGAACTACGAACAAACGTTAGTTCAGCAGAAATTGATCGCCTGAGTTTTCAGTTTGAAACATCTTACAACATTCTAAAACCTCTGAAAGCTGGTTTAGCCTATGAGTATATCTATTTTCACGATTTAAAATATTCCGATTATCAACCCCGTCAACGATACATTTTCTTTGTTCAGGGAAATCAAAAGTTCGGTGATTTTACAATCTCTCTAAGGGAGAAAGTTCAACGAACAATTAAGGATGAGCAAGATCGTATTACAGAAAGTGGCAGCTACGACACGTATAAAATAAACCCCGAATGGAACTGGCGCAACCGGTTAAAAGTAGAATATAACATTCCACATTTCCCGGTGAATCCTTCTCTCTCATTCGAATCGTTTTATCAACTCAATAACCCCGAAGGCAATACCTTCAACAAACTTCGTTACACGTTATCCTTCAACTACAAACTCTCAAAACACCACAAAATTGAAGTATACGGATTAGTTAACAAAAAAATTAATGTATCAACACCTGCCACATTGTGTATTGGCGGATTTGGATATACATTTTCATTTTAAAAATAAGGTTCAATGAAAAAATACTCATTAATCATACTTCTTATCGTTGTTTTTTCGGCTTTCATATCGTGCGAAAAAAACTACATCGTAACCGACACAAATACCGACACAGATACGTCGACCGATTATGGTAATATACACGAAGAATCGTCTGATTACATTTGGGATAACTCACAAGTTATCGACATTGTATTGAACGGAAACTCCATAACCATGGATTCATCGGGTGCAACAGTTTCAGGCAGCACCGTAACAATAACATCGGCTGGCACATATAACATAAGCGGCTCTCTTTCCGACGGACAAATCATTGTAAATACCGAAGATGAGGGAACCGTCAGGCTCATCTTAAACGGAGTGAATATGACCTGTTCTTCAAGCGCTCCTATTTATGTCTCAAACGCAAAAAAAACAATTATCGTTCTCGCTGAGAATACCGAAAACTATGTAACGGATGGAGCTTCATATAAGAACTTAGTTGACAATGAACCCAATGCCGCTATTTTCAGCAAGTCAGATCTCACAATTTACGGCAATGGTTCTCTTGTTGTTGATGGAAATTATGCCGATGGAATATCAAGTAAAGACGGGCTCATCATAACAAGTGGTAGCATCACGGTAAGTTCTGTCGATGATGGAATTCGCGGAAAAGATTACCTCATTGTCCACGATGGAAATATTAAAGTTAATTCAGGGGGAGATGGATTAAAATCGGATAACACCGAAAGCAGTTTAGCCGGATATTTAACCATTGAAACCGGAACAATCAATATCACTTCAGGGGGAGATGCAATTGCTGCCCAAACAGATATTCACATTACGAATGGCGAATTCACGCTTACTTCAGGCGGAGGTAGCAGTAAAACTGTTTCTTCAAGTTTATCTGCGAAAGCAATCAAAGGCATTGCAAGTGTTACGATTGCTGGCGGGAACTTTCTCATAAATTCTGCCGATGATGCCATTCACTCAAACACTAGCGTTGAAATAAATGGTGGTTCTTTAGCCATTTCTTCAAATGATGACGGGATACATGCCGATAAAAGCATCGTTGTCAATAATGGGTATGTAAATATTGCTAAATCGTTTGAAGGCATTGAAAGCGCAAGCATTACAATTGACAACAGCAATGTTTGGATCGTCTCTTCAGACGATGGGTTTAATGCCACAGCAGGCTTAGTAGCTGGCGGTACAGAGTCGAACGACAAAAGTAATCTCAACATCAACAGTGGTTACATCTGCGTAAATGTCTCGGGTGGCGATGCCATCGACAGCAATGGGAATATCATCATAAAAGGAGGAACAATAGTTGCCCATGGACCTTCGTCGCAACCGGAAGTGGGAATGGACTACAACGGCTCTTGCACAATATCAGGCGGAATCCTTGTTGTTTCGGGAACAAATACCAATATGACCCAGGCTCCAAGCACTTCATCGTCGCAATATTCAGTGATTATCAGGTTTACAGCAAGCCAATCAGCAAAATCAATCGTCCACATTCAGGATAGCGACGGGAATGATGTTTTGACTTTTGCTCCGGCACGAACTTACCAGTCAATAATACTGTCTTCACCAAAACTTATCAAAGGCAACACCTATACAATTTACACAGGCGGAAGTTCTACCGGCACTGTTACCGATGGGTTTTATGATGGAGTGAGCTATTCTACTGGCACAATGTATCAAAGTTTTACCATATCAAGTAGCGTAACAACCGTTGGAAGTTCAACCGGCGGCAATACGATGCCCGGAGGACGATAACCCCTTCTTATCAATACAATATCAGGCTATCCTCCTGCGTTACCTTCGAATAAACTCAATGGGATTGACATTTTTTTCATTCCGTATTGCAGGTTTTACACAGCTGACAAGTATACAGTTCCACGAATCGAGTATATTTGTCAACTGTTAAAATGGTACGATTGTTGTTTTGTCAAACCTGTTAATATAAAACGAAAAATTATGAAACGGATACTTATTACTTTCATTGCAATCATTGCAATATCAATCTCCAGCTATTCACAAAAATATGCTTATGTCGATACAGAATATATTCTGGAAAACATCCCGGCATACAAGGCTGCACAGGAACAACTTGACCAGCTTTCAAACCAGTATCAAAAAGAGTTGGAAACCATCCAGGCCGAGTTGGAACAAATGTATAACGATTTCAGGGCTGAATCTGTTCTTCTCTCCGACGATATGAAACGCAAGCGTGAAGATGTGATCGTAACCAAAGAAAAAGAATACAGAAGCCTTCAACAAAAATATTTTGGTATGGAAGGCGAACTGTTTAAAAAGCGACAGGGACTAGTGAAACCTATTCAGGATGACATCTTTAACACAGTAAAAGAACTCGCTACCGCGGGCAACTACGCTATAATATTCGACAAATCGGGTAGCCTCACTATGCTCTTTACCGATCCAAAATATAACCTGAGCGATCAGGTGCTTGAAAAAATGGGATACAAAAATTAATTGATTCCTATTGGTTTAGAAATTGAATTTGTTAAGGAAATATAAAATACACTGGAAAATTAAATTTATTTCTATATTTGCGGTTCACCTTAAAATTTAAAGAACCTGAAAGTAAAACATTTAAAATTATAACGATGAGAAAAATTTCAATAATTCTTTTAGTCCTATTCGCTGGATTCGCAAATGTCTCTATGGCACAAGCTCCAAAATTTGGACACATTGATATTCAACAATTAATTCAGGTAATGCCCGAACGCACAACGGCAGTGGCCAATTTGGAAAAAACAGCTGCTGAGTTGGAAGAAATGCTTGGCACGATGCAGACTGAACTTCAAAGCATGTTTAAGGAATATACCGACAAACGAGAATCCATGTCGGATCTTGTTCGTCAGGCTAAAGAAGAAGATATTCAGGCTAAACAACAGCGTATCGAAACCTTCCGCGCACAATCAGAACAACAACTTCAACAAAAACAACAAGACCTTATGAAACCGATAATCGAAAAAGCCGATAGCTCTATTGCTGTTGTTGCTAAGGAACAAGGTTTAATCTATGTTTTTGATATTAGCAGTCGCGTGGTTCTTTACAAATCAAACCAAAGTGTCGACGTTCTGCCATTCGTTAAAAAGAAAATGGGAATCGAATAAAAACAAGATACAACATTAAAATAAATGAGCCGTTTGACTATTCAAGCGGCTCATTTATTTATATTAGCAATCAGAAACGGAATTCAATGAAGCGAGAGCATCCCATAGGTGTATTTGACTCAGGATATGGAGGTTTAACCATCCTGAAAGAGATTCGAAAGTCTTTGCCTCAATACGACTACATCTATTTAGGCGATAATGCCCGCACACCCTATGGTACCAGGTCGTTCAATGTTGTTTATGAATATACACTTGAAGCTGTTAAGAAGCTGTTTGAAATGAATTGCGAGCTGGTAATTCTTGCCTGTAATACCGCCTCGGCCAAAGCCCTCCGAAGCATACAACAAAACGATCTTCCCGTCTTAGCTCCCAATAAACGAGTTCTAGGTGTGATTCGGCCCAGCGCTGAAGAGGTAAGCAGCATAACACGCAATAACCATGTAGGAGTATTGGGCACCAATGGTACCGTTTCATCAGGATCATACATTATCGAACTTGAAAAACAATCGGAAGGCAAACTGATTGTTTCACAGCAAGCTTGTCCCATGTGGGTACCAATTGTCGAAAGCAACGAAATCGGAACAATGGGAGCCAACTACTTTGTTGAAAAAAACATTACAGAACTGCTTGAAACCGATCCCGAAATTGATACCATTATTTTAGGATGCACCCACTACCCTCTTCTCGCTTCTACTATCAAAAAATACCTGCCCGAAAATATCAGGTTGGTTGAGCAAGGACCTATTGTGGCTGAAAAACTTACCGATTATTTAAATCGACATCCGGAGATAGAAGAACAATGTTCTCGTGGTGGTAATATTGATTATTACACGACAGAACAAGCCTCTATTTTTGAAGAAAAAGCAACCATCTTTATGGCTGAAAAAATTACAGCTAAATCCATTTATTTCTGATCATCTTTATTAAGTCTTTTTCGCAATTCATTTAAAAATATTATGTTTTCAATTTTTACAACAAACAATTATACATTGTATTTGTTAAGGTTTATTTTACCACCATGAAAGGGAAAAGGCATTATATAAAATTGACAATTCTGCTGATCGTATTTAATACATTGATCTTCTTTTTTCTGTTTTTTGGTTTCAGAAGAGCTAATACCAATTTGATTAAAACCGAAGAAAACATACTGATTGATATACAGAAGAATGAGTTTGAAAACTATTTCAACCGGGTCAGATCAGACTTAATGTTACTAACGAACCTTGTTGAACTTTCAGGAATAGACTACGACAACAAGAAATTGATGAGTTCGATCGAACATTCCTTATACAACTACTCAACACACAAAAAAGTCTACGATCAGATACGGATCATTGATACGCTTGGATTTGAGCGGGTTCGGATTAACTACATTAATGATCATGCAGAAATTGTACCTGCCTCGCAGTTACAGGATAAATCGAAAAGATATTATTTTAACGAGGCGAAGAAGTTAAATAAGGGTGACATTTACTATTCTCCTTTCGACCTCAACATCGAAAACAACAAAATTGTAATTCCATATAAAATCATAACCCGGTTAGCAACCCCACTTGTCGATCGAAACAATAAAACGATTGGTTATCTTTTTATCAACTATTCAGGAAACACCTTGTTCAAGACTTTGGTAGAATTATCTTCCACTGGAATATCCGATTTCTATCTGGTTAATCAAAATGGGTTCTTATTACATGCTCCTGATCCTAAAGAAGAATGGTCGTTCCTTTTCCCTGACAAGAAGCAATACCGCTTTCAAGACAAATGGCCTAAAATATGGGAACGCATACTTCAATCGCCAAACGGGCAGTTTAGAATAGTGAATATTATAATCTCATATACAACGTTATATCCTATTCAGGCAAATAGCCAACTAAATGTCCCCAATGATCTCCTCAATTGGAAGCTGATTACCATCACCAGTAACCGCAAGCTTTTTGCCAAGAATAAGTATGTACTGTTTGAAATGATTTTAATGTACCTCTTCATTTCGTCATTCTTGGTATTGCTTACCAAATATTTTTCGAGGCTGCAAAATCAAAAAGAACAACTTAACAGTGCCAAGAATGAACTGAGCATCATTAATTCATCGTTGGAAGATATAATTACCCAACGGACATCTGAGCTTAAAAATGAGGTTATCCAAAAACAACTCATCGCCACAGATCTTTTAAATCAGAAAACCATACTCCAAAGCATTCTTGAAACCTCGCCCGACTTAATATTTCTGAAGGATTCCGGCTTAAGATATATCGCGATGAATTCAGCATTTGCAAATGTTGTTGGTAAAACAGAGGAACAAATTATTGGTAAAACCGACAATGAACTTTTAACTGAAGAAGTAGCTAAAAACATTCAAAACATCGATCAACAAATTCAGACAAGCGGAAAACCACGACGTTTAGAACAAGAGTTAACCCTTCCTGACGGGAGCATAAAAATTTACGATTTCATTGTTGTTCCATTCGACGACAATAGTGGTGACAATTTAGGAATACTGGGTCTGGCCCGCGATGTGACTGAATTAACGGAACAAAATCAGACCATGAAAAAGTTTAAAGCAGCCATCGACAAGTCATTCAGCAATGTAATTATTACTGACAGTCATGCCCGCATAGAGTTCGTAAATAATGGATTTATGAACTCAACAGGTTACACTCAGGAAGAGGTTATTGGAAAAACCCCCGGTATTATTAATTCAAAATACCACGACCGTGCCTTTTACAAAAATATGTGGACAACGATCTCATCGGGAAAAGAATGGAACGGCGAATTCAGAAACATCAGTAAAGACGGGACGTATTTCTGGGAATTGGCAAGCATTATCCCAATTGAGAATTCACAAGGGCAAATTACCCACTTTGTGAAAGTATCGCAAGATGTTACACCACTTAAAAAGACGGAGGAAGACCTTCAAAAAGCCAAAGAAGTTGCAGAAGCGGCCAATAATGCGAAAAGCATGTTTCTTGCCAACATGAGCCACGAAATACGCACCCCGCTCAATTCAATTATTGGGTTCAGCCGATTGATTTATCAACTATCAGAATCGAACAACGTTCTGAAAAATTACGCTGAAGCAATCCAATCGAGCGGAAAAACACTCTTGTCAATTATTAACGATGTACTTGATCTGGCAAAAATTGAAGCTGGTAAAATTGAAGTGCGGTTAGGTGAGATGAATTTAAAAAGCTTCATTGATGAAGTAAGCTTAAACTATGGAATACTTCTTTCGAATAAGGCCGATCTTAAATTCTCAACCTCTATTGAAAGTGAAATCCCCATAATGATTTTCACCGATGAATTCAGGTTGAAACAGATCATCAACAACCTGATGAGTAATGCAATGAAGTTTACCGATAAAGGTTTTATCATTCTGGCGGTATGGCACGAAATGGTTGGTGAAAAATTGTTCGACCTTCATTTTGAAGTAAGGGATTCGGGCATTGGCATTCCGGAATCAGACAAAGAAAGGATATTCAGATCATTCGAACAAAGTCAGTTCCAAAGTTTAAAAAAGTATGGAGGAAGCGGTCTTGGAATGACCATATCACAGCAATTGGCAACCTTACTCAACGGATTCATCAGCTTTACCAGCGAAGAGCACTTTGGGTCGAATTTCAAGCTCACCCTAAAGAACCTCAGTTTTATTAGTGAAGACAATGCGATGCAAAAAAATACAATCATCACTAAGAAACACAAAATACATTTCAGCCCATCAAGAATCTTAGTCGCTGATGATGTAGAGTATAACAGCCTTCTTATTTATGAAAGCTTAAAAGAGTACCCTTTCGATTTTTATTTAGCGAAAGACGGACAAGAAGCATTTGATGTGGTCACGACCTTTAGGCCCGATGTAATTTTAATGGACATCAGGATGCCTGAGGTCGATGGCATTGAGTCGTCGAGACGAATACGCTTATTGGAAGGATTTGAGACCGTTCCAATCATTTGTATCACCGCTTCGGCAATCCGAATCGACGAACTTGAGTTGACAAACTATTTTAATGAAGTTATTTACAAACCGATTGATCAACAACAGCTTGAACGGGTATTGTCTCATTACATTAAACATGAAAAATTTGATGAAGTTGTAGAATCCGACAACAAAGAGGAAGATCTTTCGATGTTTGTCGACAAAATTGAAGATAAGCAAAACCTAAAAAATATATTCGAAAACGAAATACTCAAGAAATGGGAGGAAGCGATCAACAGCCCATTCATGGAACCCTCAGTCGTATTTGGTAACTTGGTAAAATCAATTGGGGAAGAGTTTAAAGTACCTTTCTTTGAAACTTATGGGCAGCAAGTGGTTGACCATGCCGAAAGCTACAACCTTCCTGAGCTTAAGAAGGAATTACACAATTTCGAATCTGTTGTTACTTTTATTCACAAACAAATTTAATACCTGTTCACCATGTCAGCACCCGAAAGTATAAACATCTTAATCGTTGACGATCTCCCACAAAATTTGCAAGTTCTGGCCAATAGCCTGAAAAAAATGAATTACCATATTGCGTTGGCAACAAGTGGAAAACAAGCGCTCGAATTTGTTGAAAAAACAAAGTTCGATCTCATTCTTCTCGACATCATGATGCCTGAAATGAATGGGTTCGAAGTTTGCCACGCATTAAAAAGCAACGAAACAACCCGGTCAATCCCTGTTATGTTCCTTACCGCACAAAACGATACTGAAAATATTATTAAAGGGTTTGAGGCAGGCGCTGTCGATTATATTACAAAGCCTTTTAATGATAAAGAACTCATTAAGCGAGTTGAAACACAGGTTGAGCTTAAAAAGAAATCGGAACAGCTTATCGATTTCAACAAAAGTCTTGAAGAGAAGGTCAGATTACGAACAGCAGAACTTACGATCGAACGGAAGAAAGCTGAAATTGCCAACAGGGCCAAAACCCTTTTTCTGGCAAATATGAACCACGAATTGCGTACCCCTCTGAACAGTATCATGGGCTTTACATCGCTACTCGAAACGACCAACCTCAACGAAGAGCAAACCGGGTATCTCGATATCATCATGAACTCTTCGCATGACCTTCTAAAGATCATTACCGAAATATTAGAGTACACAAACATCGACAGCACAATTAAAGAGATTAACAATACGAAAGTCAATCCGGCTGTCATGATCGACGAAGCCATTGGTTCGCTCCGTATACAGGCAATTCGAAAAGGGCTTCATATTATCACCCACATTCCCGACCAATTGCCAGATATTATCACCGATGAATTAAAAATCAAACAAATTCTTATAAGTCTCATTAGCAATGCCATTAAGTTTACCCCTTCGGGAAAAATAGAAATCTCTGCAACGTTGGAAAATGAGACCGGCGAGGAGGCTCAACTTGCCATAACCGTTTCTGATACTGGCGTTGGCATTGACCCTGAGAAAATTGATTTTATTTTCGAAGAATTCTATCAGGTAGATGAAACCTTTACCCGTCAATACGGCGGCCTCGGATTAGGATTAAGCCTTGCAAAAGGATTGGCAACAGTAATTAACGGAACGATTTCAGCAGAAAGCGAGGTGGGTAAAGGAAGCTCATTTACCCTCACTGTCCCGGTCAAAAAGATTGGTCACGTAATCAAGATTCCTTCAATTATCAAGGCATCGGCAGTAACCAATAAAAAGATTCTTATTGCTGAAGATAACATAATGAATCAGCAACTTATACGATTGATTTTAACACAAAACGGGTTCGACGTTACGATAGCTGAAAACGGTAAAAAAGCAGTCGATTTTGCAAGTATGAACCATTACGATCTGATCTTTATGGATATTCAGATGCCTGTGATGGATGGCATTGAGGCTACCATAAAAATCAGAAAACTCAATGGAAAACAGGACTTGCCCATTATTGCCTTCACCGCACATACCACACCCGAAGACCGGCAAATGTGTATTGATGCGGGAATGAACGACATGATCAATAAACCTCTTAAAAAGTCAGTATTGTTCGAGATGATTGAAAAATATTGCAAATAAATAAGATTATTTTCTTTCCCGAAAATGCTTTGAATCGCCCCATTCTCCGTACCCAATTTCGCTATCGGTAAGCGACAATCGTGCATCGAGGCATCCGTTACATTGGTCGGGTTCTTCGTCGACACAAGGTTTGTTCTCGTAAAGCGCGTAATCGTTACGATATTTCCCTGGGGTTATGTTCGGCATGATGATGTTGGCTCCAACCTTAACCGCTTTTTCACGCCCCAGCGGGTCTATGGCTTGTAATGCGGTGGTGGCAGCAATGTTGATGTTCTTCATCATGATCCGAAGAATGGCCACCATCTTCAAGGTCATCATAAAGCGTTCCTGAATATCCCATAATTCGCCACGATATTCATACAACGGCGTTCCGGCATGTTCAATATAAGGCCCCATGCCCACCATATCAACATCGAATTTTTTCATGAACAGCAGGTCATCGGCCAGGCTTTCCACCGTTTGAAATGGCAACCCAATCATCACCCCGGTGCCAGCCTGGTAACCAATCTTTTTCAGTGTTTCCAGACAACCAAGCCGAAAATCGAAACGGTGGTCGGCAGGATGCAGCCTTGCATAAAGTTCCCGATCCGAAGTCTCAATCCGCAGCAAATAACGGTGCGCCCCGGCGTTGAACCACCGTTGGTAAACCTCCTCATCTTGTTCTCCCAGCGAAAGGGTAATCCCAAGCTGATCGTTGCTCAGTTTTTTGATCTCTTTGATTAGCCGCTCAATTCGTGAAGTAAAGGCCGAAGAGCTGTTTTCGCCCGATTGAAGTACAATGGAACCATATTTGTTCTCAAAAGCGAAGCGGGCAGCAGTTAGTACTTCATTGTCGGAAAGGGTATAGCGCTTAACCAGCTCGTTCGATTTTCGGATGCCACAATAGTAGCAATCCTTAGAGCAGACATTTGAAAATTCAATCAAACCCCTGAAATAAACCTTGTTCCCTACCTCGCACAGTTTCACCTCCAACGCCCGTTCAAATAACAGTTGCCTTTCGGCGCCACTGGCATTGAGCAACGCCACAATCTCTTCTTTCGAAAAAGAGGGTTTGTTTAGTATTTCAGGAATTGGAATCATGCAGTTCGTATAACAATTCAAAATTGGGAAAAAATGCGGAGGAAAGAAAAAAATATTCGGTATTCAAAAATTTATCGTTGCATTGAATGCATTAAATAGGTGGAGTATCGTTGAAGGGGTTTCGTTTCTGCAATAACTAATGTTTGATGTTAAATCGTAAAGTTGGTAAACCAGTTGGTCTATTTGACTTTCAAGGTCTGTTGTATCCCAATAAATATGAGGAATCTTGCAATTGCATTGGCTTTATTTTTCCTATCTTATTTTATTTTCCAGTACCTTCAAACTTTCTAAATAATTTTTTTCTGCTTCGCTCAATGTTTTTTGCTGATACTTCTTATATTCTGTGGTAGCCTTTTCAATAGCAATTTCGTGGCTGATGAAGCCTGCACCTTGCAACAGTTTTTCACCGCTCATTGTCAAAATTTTATCTAAATGTTCAGCCCAATCTTTCATGGTCATTGCTTGTTCTCGTTCGGCTTGTCGTTCAGCAAAATCCAAATACCCCGATACTATTTGTCCAAGCGAACGAAGTTCTTTTTCGTCTAAATAATTTTTTGCAACTACTACGTCTTTCAAGTATGGACGAATGCCTGGAAATGTCATTAAACCTATGAATTCTTTTTCGGCATCGGCACGGGTAAAAATAACTTCGGCTGCTGTTTGTCCATGTACGGCATAATGAATTTTATTTTGTACTTTCTTGAAAAATGCGATGGAAACCTCAGCTTTGGGGTCGTAATCAATGCTGGTTGAGTAAATATCAAGCACCTGACGATAAAACACTTTTTCGGATGCACGAATGTCGCGTATGCGCTGCAACAATTCTTTCCAATAGCCTCCACCACCCAAATTTTTCAGGCGTTCGTCGTCCATGGTAAAACCTTTGCGAATATATTCGTTAAGCCGTTTGGTTGCCCAAATACGAAATTGGGTTCCACGTTGAGATTTAACCCTATACCCCACAGAAATAACAACATTTAGGTTGTAAAATTTCACCGGTTTATCGGAATTTGCAATGTGCAAAAATTGCACATTGCTTTTCTCTTCCAATTCGCCTTCCGAAAATATATTAGCAATATGCTTTACAATTACACTCCTATCTCTTTCAAACAATGTAGCCATTTGCTCTTGCGTTAGCCATACAGTTTCATCTTCAAAACGAACATCCACCGATATTTTATCATCTTCAGTTTTGAATAAAATAAAATCTGAATGTTTTTTCTCCATATTATTTTTTTGTTTGCATTTTTCAACAATTCCTTATTACTGTGTTGGCCTTGCAAGCTTTTTGTCAAGCTTTGGATTACTCACACATAATTATTATTTTTTTGCTCATGGAATTTTTGTCTGTTTCTTTGGTCATGGCTTCTATTTTATTCCGTTTTCTATTATTTCTATTACTTCTTAGTCCAGTGTATAGCGCTTAACCAGTTCGTTTGATTTCCGGATACCGCAGTAGTAGCAATCCTTAGAGCAGACATTTGAAAATTCAATCAACCCCCTGAAATAAACCTTGTTCCCTACCTCGCGCAGTTTCACCTCCAACGCCCGTTCAAATAACAGTTGCCTGTCGGCGCCACTGGCATTGAGCAACGCAACAATCTCTTCTTTCGAAAAAGAGGGTTTGTTTAGTATTTCAGGAATTGGAATCATGCAATCAAAATAACAATTTGAAAGTGGGAAAAATGCCAAGGGAAGTAAAAAAAATCAAACGCGATCAATAACAGATTTTGGATTCACCAATTATTTGAGTGTTGAAAAAAACCATTGCGAACATTACTCCAGAGAAGTTCATAAATTAATTAGCTGGGATGTAGTTCAACCGGGACTTCTCGCTGGGCATTGCGTGCCGCTTAAAGTCCTAATTATTATTGCCAGTACTTCGTCGTCAGTTATAGTTGAAGCGTCAATTTTAATTGTCCTCCAAGTCCTTGATTAATAATTTTCATTAAAGTTGACAGTCTGATGTCTGATGAGTTATTTTCAATTCTTGAAATATATGATTTGTTTGTACCACATTTTTCTGCAAGTTCTTCTTGTGTCATACCAAGTTTTGTCCTTGCCTCTTCAAGTAAAACTCCTAAATGGAACGCCTCAAACTGCTGTTCCCAAAGTTCACGTTTAGGTTGCCCTTTCTTACCGTACTTTTTGTCGAGTATTTGGTCTAATGTCGTGATATTACTATTTGTACTCATTTTGATATTCCTCCATTATTTTAAGTGCTTTTTCTAATTCTTGTTTCGGTGTCTTTTGAGTCTTCTTTTGGAAGGCGTTTCCAAGAACGACTAAATTACCTTTGTCAAAAAAGGAGAAGATGCGATAAATACTATTGCCTACTTCAACCCTAATTTCATAAAGTCCCTTTGTTCCTTCCAAGTGCTTAAAATACTTTTCTGGAACCTGATAAGTTATTCGAATTAAGTTTAAAGTCCACTCAATTTTCGCTTGAACATTGTCAGGCTGTTTCTCGTAAAAGTCGAGAAAGTAGTCTTTATAAGCAATTACTTGTCTGTAAAAAGCCATGTGCAAAGTTAACTGATTGGACAACTATTTCCAAATTTATTTTTGTCTGTAAGATCGCAGCTCAACCGCTATTAGCATTGGCAATAAAGGCTGGCGGCATAGCCAGTAAGGGATTGCGGGCGATTTAGCTAACGCTGATCTATCGATTCCTGTCAAGCCGAAAAACTGCCCGAGCGGAAAGATGCCCACCGAAAAACACCTCTGCCGCGCTTGAGGGTAGCTGAAGTTATACCCAGTTTTTTATTCAATTTTATTTATTTCTTTTACGATTACACAAACAAAACTTTTCTTTGATTCCAGAAAAACTAAAGCTTCATCCATTGTCAGCTTATGGTATTCAATTAATGCCTTTTCTAGTCTATCCAGCTGACTATCACTGAAAGCAATTATTTCCTTCAAATTGTCTCGATATTGGTCTGTTTTTACTGTAAAGAATACTGTCAACAAAGTTCCAGAAATAAGAATACTAGTAATCGGCGCAACTATATCGATAATTTGGGCTAAAACTCCTGCTGGTAAAATCCCCTGAATATTGCCGTGCAACATCGAGTGAAATGTGTAAAAAATGAAATTGTAAAATTTGGGGATGATTTGCAGTGTAAATTCTGAATGAGATATTTTGTATGAGGTATAATTCATTATCGACAGGAAAAGCCACGCTGAAACAAAAGCAGTCAAAGTTTTAAGGAAAAATACAATAATATAGGTACGCCTACTTAGAAAGTCTTTTAACCTTGACGATAGAAATGAGAACAGACTTTTTATTAAAACTATTTGCTCAATATTGTCCTTTTTATCTTTCTCAATTTTTTCCAGTCGTTTCTCTTTATCTGTATTTTCATCTTCCACAATTTCTGCATCTCCTACTTTAGAAATTATGTTATCGATAAAATCTTTCTTCTTTTTCTTATCTTTTAATTTAGATAGTTCCTCATTTATTTTAAACAGTCCAATTGGTTGAAATGCCACTTTGAATTTATCAACTATGAGTACTATAAGCAGGAATAGTTGACTTACTAACACGATGTATAAAATAGCTTTAGTATTGGTATTGAAAACAAGAATTAGACTGCTAAAAAAGAGTACTGTTTTAAATAGTTGAAACTTTAAGTTCCACAGATTATTAATTATTGAATTGATATATGAATATATCATAATCCAATATCTTTTTATAAAAAGGTAGCGAGGTATGTTCCAAAGAAAAACTTTGGGGATTTTCCAGAACAAGACATAAAATGGAAAACCTATAAAATAGAACAAGTTTTTAAAAAATCTTTTACTACCAAGAATATACCAAACGAGTATCAATAGGAATAGATAAAATATAAATCTATACGATAAAAAATTAACCACTCCAGGGAAATATTTCTCTGATAGTACGAACTCAATGTCTACAATGAAAAGCTTTATGAAAATGATACTCCAAAGAACTAAGAATACTATTTCTTTCAAATATCGTTTCACCCTTTTTTTCTTTTTATCGTCCATTCATTTCTTTTTTAAAATTGGGTATAAACACCTGTATATCTATTAAATTGTGATTATTTCGGCATTATCAACCTCCAAAAGTGAAGATACCTCTCCGTTTTGGCTGATAAACACAAGCCGCCTTTCCCTTTTAGGCAATAGGGTTAATCTATATTCGATCGGAAATTGTCTCATCAGAGCTAGTTGGGTTCACATTCTGTTAGCAGTCATAAAAATAGGAAATCTTTTGTATTCTTAAACCTGTAAATACTTAAAAGTTATAAACTTATTTCATAACAAAACCCAAAAATCCATGAAAGGGATAAATGTTCATCACCACCAGTGGTACCGGCAGCAAAAAGCAACCACCGCACATTGAACCCCGGTTCGGGGTTAAACATTGTATATGTCGCAACAACAACGGGCTACACCCGTCGTCATGAATATTCCGCCCTCCGGGCTTTTTTTTTCTTTTTTCCTTTTCCATCTTTCCAATTTTCCATTCAACCATTCTTCCATTTTCTCATTTTCTCATTTTCTCATTTTCTCATTTTCCCATTTTCCCATCCTCTCATTTTCCCATCTTCTCATCCTCTCATTTTCAAATTTTCAAATTTTCCTCCGTGTTTCCCTGCTTGTTGCACTTTTTCGATTTTCAATCGCTCTTATTCGAAAAAAAATTTGATATTTGTCATTGAAACCAATCAACTTTTTCAAGTCAAACTCAAAAGTCTCTAATTATGTATAAAATTCAGAATCTCAATAAGATTGATGAAGAGGGATTGAAAATTTTCCCGAGTGATCAATACCAGATCGACAGCAAATTTGCCGATCCCGACGCAATTATCCTGCGCAGTTTCGATATGCTCAACATGGAAATGCCTTCATCATTGATGGCTATTGCCCGTGCCGGTGCTGGTTATAACAACATTCCGGTTGACAAATGCACCGAGAAAGGTATTGTAGTATTTAACACACCGGGCGCCAACGCAAACGGGGTTAAAGAACTGGTTATTGCCGGTATGCTGCTTACTTCGCGCGATATTGCCAGCGGCATAGAATGGGCCAAAACACTCAAAGGAAAAGGCTCTGAAATACCTGCTTTGGTTGAAGCCGGAAAAAATAATTATGGAGGTACCGAAATTCAGAATAAAACGCTTGCTGTTATTGGTCTGGGAGCCATCGGCGTATTGGTTGCCAACGCTGCCCGTGCATTGGGAATGAACGTCATTGGGTACGATCCGTATATGTCGGTCAATGCCGCGCTGAAACTAAGCAGCAGTGTTAACGTAGCCCGCAGCATCGAAGCAACGGTAGCCAATGCCGACTTTGTAACCATCAACATTCCGCAAACAAGCGAAACAAAGGGTTATATCAATAAGAACCTCATTGCCCAAATGAAAGATGGCGTTCGTGTTTTGAATTTTGCCCGCGGCGGATTGATCAACAATGCCGATATGAAAGTTGCCCTTGAAAGCGGAAAGGTAGGTAAGTACATTACCGATTTCCCCGATGCCGAAGTAATGGAGATGAAAAATGTGATTGCTATTCCTCACCTTGGCGCTTCAACCGCCGAATCGGAAACCAATTGCGCGATCATGGCTGTAGATCAGTTACGGGAATACCTTGAAAAGGGGAACATTATTAACTCTGTAAATTTCCCCGCGGCTGAAATGGACAGAACTGGCGGAACCCGGATCTTGATTGCCAATAAAAATGTACCGAACATGGTTGGACAAATTACTACCGTATTGGCTTCAGAAAATGTCAACATTGCCAATATGCTCAACCGCAACCGCAATGAAATTGCTTACAACATTATCGATGTTGACCGTAACGATGTGAGTGATAGTTGTATTTCGAAATTAAAAGCTATCGAAGGCGTATTTCTGATCAGGGTAATTAAATAGAAAGTCATACTATAATAATAGAAATTTTAAAGAGGGCAATGTCCCTCTTTTTTTTATTTCAACCAGAGAACGAAAAAAAAAGCAAAAAAAAATCTATTGCTATGAACTTTTTTTCCGAACTTGTTGTTTAAGATTTGAAGTTGCATTACAAATTCTACAGTAATCACTTCATATCAGACGTTATTTATAGTTCATAAGGTTTGGTTTTGTTAGTTTGGTTAAGGTTAACCGCGGGGTGGTTCCCGCGGTTTTTTTTGTTACCATATAGCAAATAAGCATTTTAAAGTTCCAACGTCCATCAGCACAATCTTTCATCCCCACAATGGAAAACAAATTGCAAATTTTATTCTTAACCTTTTTTCCTATTTTTGCAGCAAATTAAAAAACAGCAGATATGTCAACAGCAGAAATCCACACCGGTAAAGGTGTAATGAAAGTAAAATTCTTTGAAGAAGATGCACCCGGAACGGTTGCCAATTTTATAAAACTCTCAGAAATGGGTTTTTACGATGGATTAACCTTCCACCGCGTAATCCCAAATTTTGTAATACAGGGAGGTTGCCCTAAAGGCACCGGAGCAGGTGGACCAGGGTATTCCATCAAATGTGAACTGACAGGCAACAACCAGTACCACGACCGTGGCGTACTTTCGATGGCACACGCAGGAAAAGACACAGGTGGTTCACAATTCTTTATTTGTCATAGCCGCGAAAACACCGCCCACCTCGATCGCAAACACACCTGTTTTGGTAAAGTTTACGAAGGACTTGACGTAATTGACCAAATCCGTCAGGGTGATGAAATAGAGAAGATTGTGATTATTAAAAATTGAGAAATCAAACAACATGATAGGAAAAGCCATCGGAGACCCGGTGGCTTTTTTTTAGCCTAAAAAAACATATATTTGTTTGAACTGAAACCAAAATTTAAAGAAAATGAAGGCTAAAAGAATCATTCCCATTGCAATTGTAGTTGTTCTCCTTTCAGGGATTTACTTTTACATGAACCCCTTACTCCCGATCATAACCGGATATTCTGCAAAAAATCTAGCTTCCGGTGTATTTGTTGCTGGCCGTTCGCAGGAGTCAATGGAAAAAGAGGATTTAAATTTCTCCTTCATCAAATACAATCACAATAAGATAGATCCGGTGAAAAAGGAGGTGAGAAGTACCTTCCTATGGAAAACATCTACCGCCGTTTATGTCGATGGACTGGGATGCTCGCTGGTCAACGATGTGAAAAAAAAGGAGATGCTCACCCGACCTTTTCACCCGGTTGAAATACTCGCTGCAAACCCCGATACCATACCCTGGCCAATGGGCGATTTGGTTTCTGACACTATACCGGCAGGTGTGAATACTGAAAAACTCGATGCAGCACTTGCTCAGGCTTTTCTTGATACAATCCCATTCAAAGGAACTTTTGCCGTTACGGTTGTTTACAAAGGTCAGATTATTGCCGAAAAATACCGGAGTGATATGAACCCTTCCACAAAATTCCTGAGCTGGTCGATGGCCAAAAGCTTTACCAATGCCTTAATTGGAATACTTTCGAAAGAGGGCAAAATAGATATTAACAAGCCTGTCGGATTTAAAGAATGGCAAAACGACGAACGGAAAAATATCACCATCAACAACCTGATGCAGATGAACAGCGGGTTGGAGTGGAACGAAGATTACGGCAACAGTTCCGATGTGAACAACATGCTTCATAAAGAGGGAGATATGGGCAAATTCACCATCGAAAAACCGTTGCTTTTTCCAATCGATTCTGTTTGGAACTATTCCTCTGGATCAACCAATATTGTTTCGCTCATCATCCGCAAAACCATTGGGAACGACGCTGAATATTATGCATTACCACGAGAATCATTGTTTAATAAAATTGGAATGCGCAGCACCGTTTGGGAAGTTGATGCTTCGGGTACATTTGTGGGTTCATCGTACATCTACGCCACTATGCGCGATTATGCCCGCTTTGGATTACTCTATCTGAATAACGGAAACTGGCTGGGAGAACAGATTCTTCCCGAAAGTTGGGTCGATTATACAAGAACAGAAGCAAATGGATCGGATGGCAAGTACGGAGCCTTCTTCTGGCTGAATAAGTCGGGGGTGTTTTACCCTGACGTGCCCCGCGACATGTACTGCTGCCGCGGCCATAATGGACAATATATTTACATTATTCCTTCTAAAGAATTGGTGGTTGTTCGAACCGGTTTTTCAAAGAAAGGGACTTTCGATTTGAACAGGTTCTTAAGCAGTATTGTGAATTCTGTTGATTAGATGTTCTCGTTCGGCAAACGCACTTAACGCAATAGCTTATCGTTCATGCGAAGGTAGAATGTGAAGCCAACGTAGTGTAACGGGGTTTTGAATATTGCATCCGCAAACCGGTTAGTTATTCCGTAGCCGTAAGTAACCCCCAATCCATAATAATCGTCGAAGTTATAGCGAACATTGCAAAAAAGCGAGCAAAACATTTCCCTATACCGATCAGTGATCATCATATCATCAAGATAACTCAGGCCTTCGCTTCCGTTAAACTTCTCATAAACCCTCTCCACATTCATATTCGCAAAACCCGTGATATGAAATGATGGACCAAGTACAAAGTCGAAATTTTTCAATGAATAGCTAAGTCCTACCGGGATTGTATGATAAAGTACCCTGTTCGAAACCTTTAATAGTTCAGTCTGATCACTTTCAATAAACATATCACACTTATAACCCGATTCGACCCTGAAATTCCCCTTTAGTTTTACACTTACCATCCCGCCCAGTGAAGGCGATACATTTTTCGTAGCACAATTAAACGCACCGAGCAAGGTATAATTGAATAATTTATCGCTGGCCACTGAACGCATCGTTGGCATACAACAAAGGAAAACAAGAAGGCTAAAAAAAGAAAACATTGCGGTTTTCTGCCTCCATGTGTTGATCCAGATCAATTTTGCCATTTTATATTTCATTTCAGTCTTTTTCAGAAAAGTATCACGATAAGTTACGCTCTATTGTTTTTTTGAATAGGTCAATCCAAATTTTTTATAATAGGAACATGTCCCGGTTACTTTCGAATCATTTATAAAACTGAGATCGTAATATCCTTCATCAATTCTTCGGATATAGAGTTCAGCTTCCCAACCATTGAGTGCAGGAGCCATAAACTGAAAAGGGACGTAAATACCATTTCCATTATAAACCTCATTATTGATCAAAAGAATGGAGTCGGAGTGATTTTCGGGATCATAGGCAGAAAGACGGATCGTAGTGTTTGCAAAATAGTTATTTGCCGTATTTAGCCTTAAATAGAGATCGGATGCCATGTTCACGACATCAGCAATACCCAAATCGTCTAACTTCTCAGGCACTTTGGTTTCAAACTCATACAATGAGGTATCGTGTTCCAACGTAATCGTATAATTAGTGCCTGGAACTAACGAGAAATCATGATTTTTAGGATAAAACCCTTCGACACCCAACGAATCTTTGAACTCGGTTTCTTGTCCATTGATTAGTAATTCTCCTCCATCGAGATTGTTAACGATCAATTTTCCATCGGGACTCCAATTGTACAGCTTTATCACCGCAGTTTGAACAGGTGAAACAATATCAAAATACTTGTATTCAAACTCTATTTTAATGGTTGAATAATCGGGTCGGTAGAATGAACAGTATCGATCTTCAATCACATCATGGTCAGGCTCATCACAAGCAAACCCAATCAGCAGCAAAACAACAGTTATTGTGAAGAATAAAATTGATTTTTTCACAAATTCACGCCGAAAAGCTCTTTTGAATCCAGTGAAATATAAGAGTTGTGCAAAGTCCATCTGGTTGTAATGTACGTTTAAAATGATATTGGGATAATCATAATGCATTTACAGACTCAATTTTAACTATTTAAATCAGTTTGAACAAGAATTTTCTTGTAATTTATCACAATCGATGAAACTATTTCTACAGAATCTTTTTTTCACTAATTTCAGCCCCTCAAAAACCACAGAAAAATATGTCAAAAGAATACACATCCGAATTTTTAGTCGATTTCGGACCCGACGGGCAAAAGCTCCTTCCGGTTGTAACCCAGGATTTTCATACCAAAGAGGTACTTATCCTCTCCTTCGTTAACAAAGAAGCTTATGAAGAAACCGTTCGTAGTGGTTATGCCACATACTGGAGCCGTAGCCGGAACGAACTCTGGAAAAAGGGTTTGACAAGCGGCGATATGCTTCGTATTGAAGAAGTCAGGGTCAATTGCGAACAAAATTCTTTTTTATTTTTAGTTACCCCTGAGGGGAAAGGTGCCTGCCATGCAAAAAAAGAGGGAGGTCTCCCCTATCACTCTTGTTATTATCGCAAGATTGAGAACGACGGATCGTTGGCAGTTATTGAGGAATAATGGAAATCCTCGAAGCTATCGGGAGGAAAACTGGGCAACGTTTCGAATGTCACCCCATCTTTCCATCATTCCATCTTTCCAAATAATTACATAAAAGAAAGATACTAGAAAATTATTATTTATTGAGTAATGGACACGACAAAACTTACCATAGGAATGCCTGCCGGATCGCTGGCAAACCCAACCAGAGGTGGAAACCTGATTAAACTTCTTGAAGATGCCGGTTTTAAAACCTCAGGGTATGAAGCCGGTGGACCAAGTGTTTTTAAAACAGTGAATTTCCTATATGGCTGGGATGGCCGTCCACAGGAATTCAGCTCCCAACTTGCGCTCGAAGAACTCGATGTTGCCATTGCCGGCGATGATTGGATTGAAGAACGAATACTTGAATTCAAATTGGAATACAACACAAAAATAGAATTGGAAAGGGTTCTTCCGCTTAACCGCGGGGGTGTTAAGCTCGTCGGAATTGTGAAAGGCGATATCGAATTGGATACAACCGAAGCTTATCTGAACGACCTTACCGAAAAGAAAGATTTAATCGTTGTAGTTTCAGAAATGCCCTATCTGGCGTTGAATTGGATACGGGGAATCCTTGAAAAAATTGAGAAGCTCGATGAATTCAACCAATTCTCTGTGCAGAAATATAAAACTCCTTCAAGAATCACCAAAGGGGTACTAATTTACGAAACATGGGGTAAAACCGAATCAAAGATACTTCACGATGGAGCTGATATCGGCCTTGAAATAACCCAATCGGGCAGCGCCATCAGAAATTATGGCCTCAAAATACTGGAGACTGTTTACGATTCACAAACAAGCATCTGGATTAATCCGGTTCTGAAACAGAACCCCGAGAAACTCGAACTGCTGAAGATGTTCCTGCTCAATATTTATGGTTCAATCAATGCCGAAAACAAAGTGTTGGTTACCTTCAATGTTCCGAACGGGAAACGCGATATTATAGAGAATTACCTCAATGTAAACAACCTGTTTGCCGACGAACCAACCATGAGCGTAGGAAAAACCTATACGGTTTATAACATTCAGGCTGACACATCGGGGGGGAAAGTGCCATTGGCAATGGTTCGTTATCAACTAGCCAGCCTTGGCGCTACGAATATAGATACCCTGCCGATTCAATCGTCGATACAAAGTTTGGAAGCGCTGAAGCTTTAATTCCGTTTCTTAATTTATTGATCTACAGTTCAAACTAAGCAAATTTTCCATTTGCATTAACTGTTGACAAGTAAATTATTAGACAAGCTTTTTTATGTTTTTTTTGTACAAAGGTCTTTTCAAGGGATTTCTTTTGTTGTGGAAACAAGAAAGTATACGAACAATTTGATTCTCTTCGCTAATTATGTAATACAATGAAAACGGAAATTTTTTCAAATTAATTGCCCTGATATTTTTATAACGCACACGGAATAAAGGGTTAACAGAAAGTGCGTAATAACTTTCTTTTATTGCATTTATGAAATGGCTGGGGGTGTCGATACTGTGTAAAGCATAATAATCGATGGCATCTTCAATTTCCTTCTGGGCATTTGGAGAAACAATGATTTTATAAGCCATATTTTTTACTCAATTTATTAATCGATTGGTTACCCGACAAATAACCCATCTCATCTTCATTTAATCGTTGATCCAAAACTGCTTTCATCTGATTGGTTAGTTTAAAATCATCCTGATCAACTTCTTCGACAATTATTATAATCGGTTTTGATTTGAATGCCGCTTTAATAGAATCAATAATATCGGAATTCATCTCCTGCGCCGATGATAAATGATATGTAGTGTACATAATTTTAATTTATCTGAAAATTGAAAAATTTACTAAAGAATGTTTAGTAAAGCTAACCAATATTTTTCTTTTCATCATAAGCCAAGCATTTTTTCATGTATTTGCATCCTTCATCCTTCAATCTTTCCATTTATTTTACTCCTTTGACTAAAAAAATAGTCATTTTATTTGCTTGACTAATTTCTTAGTCATATATTTGTTTCGGACTTTTAAGAATACGATAATGCAACTGACAAAAGCTGAAGAACAAATCATGCAGAAACTATGGGAGGTGGGCGAAGGAATTGTGCGCGATATCCGTGACAAATTCGATGACCCTAAACCCGCACGAAATACTGTTTCAACAATTATCCGTGTATTGGAAAGCAAAGGGGTGGTTAGCTACCGCGTCGATGGGAATACACACATTTATTTCCCGCTGGTTTCCAAAAAGGAATATTCAAAGAAACAGTTATTTACGTTAATGACAAACTATTTTGACAACTCGTTCCCGCAAATGGCCACCTTTTTCGCGCGTGAAAAAGACCTTACGATCGAAGAGCTGGAACAGTTGTTAAACGAGACAAAAGAAGAACTTCAACATCCTGAAAAATAGTAACGATGGAATCAATTGGCAATTATCTGATCCAAATGGCCTGCTGGCTAACCGGATTCTGGCTGATCTATTTTCTCTTTTTGAGAAAGGAGACCTTTTATGAAACCAACCGCTGGTTTTTATTAACCGGGTTGCTTTTTTCACTGGTCATGCCAATGATCCCTATTACGTACACCGTAACCCAGGTACCGTTGAATACGGATATTCTTCTGAAAGCAACCACAGTAACAACCGGGAGCCAACCAGAAGGATTAAATCTCTTTTCAACCATCTGGTTGTGGATCTATCTTTCAGGGACACTTTTTTTCGCGATCCGTTTTTCAAGGCAATGGCTTAAAGTCAAGCGTTTGAAGAAAGAAGGAATCCGATTAAATGTCGATTCAACCGAAGTTATTCTGATTAAAAAGGAGACTGCACCCTTTTCGTTCTTCAGCAAAATTTTCATTAGTCAATCGTTGGGAAATGAGGTTGAAATTAAGACCATCGTTTCGCACGAAAAAGTCCACATTCAGGAACGACACTGGGCCGATCTTCTCATTTTTGAGATGGTCCGTATTCTCCAATGGTTTAACCCATTGCTACTATTTTACCGTAAAGCCATGATGCAGAACCATGAATACCTGGCAGACAGGGGCGCCACTGCTACCGGTATGAATATCCGAACCTATCAGGCAATCCTGGCCAATCAATTGCTAGGAGTACCGGTGGTGAGGTATGCGAGCAGCTTTACCATGTTCAATCCAACAAAAAGAATTACAATGATGAATAAAAATAAAACCAAGCCCATGAAACAATTCAAGTTGTTGTGGGCAGTTCCGGTAATGGCACTGATTCTGTATGCCTTTGCTGAACCAAAATATGTTAGTGCCGATAATTCCTCTTTTGTTTCAATACAAAACGAAAAGGGGAAAACGGCAAGCGGTGTGATTACTGATAATAAAGGTGAAGCATTACCCGGAGCCCATATTATTGTGGCCAATTCTACAATAGGCACTATCAGTGACATTGATGGAAAATTTTCTCTGGCAGGGTTAAAGCCCGATGATGAACTGGTTATCTCATTTGTAGGTTATAAAACCGTGAAAGTGAAAGCAGGTGAAAATTTAAAAGTGAAAATGGAACGCAATGTAATTAGAGTTGCAGTTGCAGAAACAGGTGAGAATATTGCTCCTCCGCCGCCGCCACCACCATTTGTAATAAAAGGTAAAGAGGGAGAAAAGCCATTAATTGTTGTTGACGGGAAAATTTCAACTATTGATATTAATAATATTGACCCTAATACAATTGATAAGATAGAAGTATTGAAAGGAGAATCAGCAACTGAAAAATATGGCAAGAAAGGGGAAAATGGCGTTATTTTAATTACAACAAAAAAACTTCAATCGGGGAATACCTATAATATTAAGGTTAATGAAGACCAAATAGTTGACGAAAACGGAGTAGCAGTTAGTGGGTTTGCCAACGAGAAAAAAGTTGTACCGGAAAAAATTGAAGTCATTGGTTATGCCAATCAACAGGAAAAAAATGATAATCAATTTGTAGCAGTTGAAGAAATGCCTCAGTTTATTGGCGGTGGCGCAGCATTGGGAACATTTCTGAAAACGGCAACAGCCAATGCGAAAGAGAAAGGTGTTGTAAAGGTATTTTTTACCGTAAAAACAGATGGAGATATCGATGAGATCAAAGTTGACGATAATGTTTCAAAAGAGCTTCGTGAACAGGCATGGAAAGTAATGAAATCGATGCCGAACTGGAAGCCTGGTACACAAAACGGGAAAAATGTAAAAGTCGACATGGAAATGAATATCCTTTTCTAAAAAGGCTTTAAAACATTGTGAAAAACCCTGCTCGGTTGAGTGGGGTTTTTTTATTTGAAGAAGATAAATAACAAAAACGTTATAAATATTTTTGATTTTATAACACAAACGTTATATTTGCACAGTTATTTGTTCATTGACAAGCTGAAAAAAGATCATTAATTTGCATAGCATGAAATATAGTGAATTAATAAAGCAGTTAACCGATGATGGCTGGTATTTGCATAGTAGTAATAGGCACCGAAAATACCGACATCTAAAAAAGAAAGGACAACTAACAGTTCCCTTTCATTCCGGCGAAATACCAACCGGGACTGCGAAGAGAATTCTTAAAGATGCTGGATTACTATAACCATGTATTTATTTAAAAAAACAGATAGGATGAAAACAAATGAAAAATGGGGAAAGGCAACTACAACACTTATCATTGAAAAGAACAAAGATGAATACTGGGTTTCAGTTAAAGAGCTTCCAGGTTGTTACTCGGTGGGGGCAACAATTGAAGGAGCAATTTCGAATACCCGTGAAGCAATTGCTGAACATATTTCCGATCTACCAGAAGGAAGTCAAGTACCGGAAATATTTTTAAATAAAGATTTAGAGTTCCACATACAATATGATATTCAAACTTTGTTTGAACGATTTAAAATGCTGAATAAATCAGCCATTGCAGAACATGCAGGAATCAATCCAAGCTTATTAAGACAATATAGCAACGGTTTAGCTTATGCCAGCGAAAAGCAGAAAGCAAAAATCGAAGCTGCAATACATGAAATCGGAATCGGTCTTTTGGAAGCAAGTCTATAACTAATAATCATAGAAAGGTCGTCTCCAGTTTTATTTGAGACGACCTTTTTTTATAGTCAGTAATGAAAAACAATTATTTAGATATTATTTTGCTGCTTAAAGTGATTGAAATTGAGGTTTAGCACCCTGATTCATCTGCCTTTTATAAAACTCATTTTTAACAGAATCCATTTCCTGAAACAGATTATCCATCTGATTTATATTTTCTCTGAACCGCTTCATGAAGAAATCATCATTGAAAAAATCATCTTTCATCACCGAATCCTGAAAAAAGAAATCTTTGAAAAATGGATCTTCAGAAAAGAGAAAACGATGATTGAAATGATCACGGAAACTACTGAAAATACTATCGTTGAAAATGGTGTCGGTTTCCATGTTTGAATAGGAATAAGAGTAGGTTGAATCATACCGGATCAAATTTCCCTGTTTATCGTATTCCTTATTCACTTTAATGTTGGTTTTGGGGCTATTTTTCCCATCGGCGGCGCCATTATCTACGATTTGACCATTGCAATTCAGATACCCCATAAAAACTGCAACTGCCACCATCACTATCTGTTTCATGACGAATGTGTTTTCAAGCAACTGTTTTCAGTTTATTTGATAACAAAATTAAATCAAAAGGATAAGATAGTTAACTATCAAACTTTTAAAAAATATTAAAAGAAAGGAGACAAGATTTAAAAAAAATTAAGTGATACTGTATATTGCCACTAAGGCTCAAAGACACAAAATTCACACAAAGATTAAACGACCAATATCTTAGTGCATCTCCGAGACTTGGAGTCTTTGTGGCATTAAAATATAGAAATTTGTCAGTTACTTTTTCAGCGCATTGTAAAGTATTTCAACCGGATGTAACGCTTTTCGCCCGGTACCGTGTGAGATTTGTTCCCTGCAACTGGTTCCCGGTGCAGAAATAACAATCTCATCGGAAGTCTTTCTGATGGCAGGGAACAAAACCATCTCCCCTATTTCCATCGACAATTGATAATGCTCTTTTTCATAACCAAACGAACCAGCCATTCCGCAACAACCCGAAGGGATTTCTGTTACCTTATAATTTGCAGGAAGTTGTAACATTTTCTTTGTAGCATCGGTTGTCGCCAGCGATTTTTGATGGCAGTGACCGTGCAACATGATGTTAAGTGAATCGGTTGTAAACTGTTCTGAGGTGATTTTCCCCTTTTCCATCTCCCTAACAATGAATTCATCAAACATCAACGCGTTTGGAGCAATTGATTTCGCGGCTTCTTTCAGTTCATCACAAACCAATTCCGGATATTCATCACGAAAAGAAAGAATTGCGGAAGGCTCGATCCCTATCAATGGTGTTTTTTCTGAAATCAAACCATTCAGAAGCATAATATTTGTTTCTGCCAGTTTTGTTGCTTTTTTTACAAATCCTTTTGAAAGGAAAGTGCGCCCACTAAAGGTGTGTTTCGGAATGACAACCTCGTAACCCAGCTTTTCCAGAAGCACAATTGCCTGAATTCCGATGTGTGATTCAGTGACATCGAGAAACTCATCGTTAAAGAGATATACCTTTCCGTTTTCTCCACTATTTTTTGAAGTGTGCTGATGATACCATTTTTTCAGCCGAACACCTGACAATAAAGGAAGCGGGCGTTTTGTTGAAAAACCAATGGTAATTTTGACAAGAAAAGACAACGCTTTCGATTTCAAAACCAAGTTTGAAAGAAATCGAATACCAGATGCCATAAGCATCAGTTGCGGAAAGTTGGCAATCAATTTCGACCGGGAAGGAATCGTATTGCCATCGTAATGGTTTTGAAGAAAATCGGCTTTCAGTTTTGCCATATCCACTCCCGAAGGACACTCGCTTTTACACGCTTTGCACGAAAGACAAAGGTCAAGCGCAGAGATCAGTTCTTGCTGATCGGCCCAATGCAGGTTGCCGGGTTTGGTAATTAGCTCCCTCAAAACATTGGCACGGCCACGGGTCGAGTGCATTTCGTCGCGGGTGGCCATGTAACTGGGGCACATCGTCCCACCTATCGCAACCGACTTCAGGCAGTCACCCGAACCGTTGCATTTCTCAATGGCACGTGCCATTCCCTGTTCAACCTTATAATCGAAATAGCTGTTTAAATTCAATGTTTCAGCGCCCGGTTCATACCGTAATGATCCGTTCATTGGCGGTGTATCGATGATTTTGTTCGGGTTGAAAATATGATCAGGGTCCCAGGTATTTTTAACCTCTTTCAGAAATTGATACACTTTATCGCCCAACATAAAAGGAATAAATTCGCCACGAAGACGACCATCGCCATGCTCACCACTCAACGAACCCCTGTATTTTTTGACCAACCGTGCCGTTTCGGTTGCAACAATTTTAAACAGTTCGACATCACCTTTATCCTTGAGATTCAGTATCGGACGCAGATGAAGTTCACCAGTAGCAATATGGGCATGGTATACTGCATTCAATCCCAAACCATCGAGCAATTGCTTGAATTCTTCAAGATAATCGGGAAGTTTGTCAACAGGAATAGCGGTATCTTCAACTACCGAAACCGGTTTTGCATCGCCCGGCATGTTCGACAACACGCCCAAGCCAGCAGTTCGCAATCCCCATACCCGTTGAATATCACTACCCCAAACCAGCGGAAAATGAAAACCAAAACCGTTCCGCCGCATCTCAGCTTCAATCGCAGCGGCCTTCGAAATAATTTCATCCTTCTGTTCACTCCACAATTCGATGATCAAAATGGCATCAGGCTCACCTTCAAGGAAGAAACGATTCTTTCGCAGGCCAATGTTGCCTTTGGTCAAATCCATGATAGTTTTGTCCATCAGTTCAATAGCCGCAGGATGATATTTGAGAGCAATCAGATTAGCACGGAAGGCTTCTTTCATATCATTGAAATGGATACACAAAACCGCCCTTTCTTTCGGAGGAAGAGGAACCAGATTCAATTTCATTTCGGTAACAAAAGCTAGTGTTCCTTCTGAACCGGCAATCAATTTTGCAAAATTGAAAGGTTTACCATTCGGATGGAATGGTTGCATTTGAGAAAGAATGTCGAGGGCATAACCATTGTTCCTGCGCGGCACCGAAGGGTCGGGATATTGTTCGGCAATTTCAGTTCGGTTTCTTTCTTCCGCTAAAAGATTACTGATATTTTGGTAGAGTCGGTCTTCAAGATTGTTTCCAATGAGTTTCTCAGAAAATTCATTAGGTGAAAGTTCTTTGAAAGTCACTTCTGAACCATCGCTCAACAGGGCAGTTACTTCAAGAATATGTTCGCGTACACTTCCATGAGTGAGCGAATGCAAGCCGCAACTGTTATTCCCCAGCATTCCGCCCATGGTACACCGGTTGGCTGTTGAAGTTTCGGGGCCGAACATCAGACCGAAAGGTTGAAGATGCAAGTTTAGCTCAGACAATACAACACCTGGCTGCACTCTCACCCATTTCTCTTCAACATTAACTTCCAGTATTTTATTGATGTGTTTTGAAACGTCGACCACAATTCCGCTTCCAACAACCTGACCAGCTAACGAAGTACCAGCGCCTCGGGGAATCAGCGATGTTTTATGTTCTTTTGCAAATTCAATAAGTAACTTAATATCTTTTTCCGACTTTGGAAAAGCTACAGCCAAAGGGGTCTCTTTGTACGCCGAAGCATCGGTTGAATAAAGGATTTTTGAAAGATGGTCGAAGCGGAGTTCGCCTTCGAGTCGGCTTGAAAGTTGTTTAAATTCAGATTTGTTCATTTTACTCAAGTTCTACTACTGTAATCCCTGCACCACCCAGTTGAATTTGTTCATCGCGGAATGAGCGGACTGCCGGTTCCGATTTCAGGTAAGCACGAATAACCTCTTTCAAAATTCCGTATCCTTTTCCGTGTAAAATACGCACAACACTTGTCCTCAACATGATAGATTCATCAATAAAGATCTGGATATTTCGCAATGCCTCTTCTGCCCGTTGTCCCCGTACATCAATATCGGGTTTGAAAGTGAGCCTTTTCTCCATCATTTCATTCGTCCGTTTCAGCGAATCGGCTTTGGGCACCAGTCTGTTTTCTTTTTCTTGCTTCCTGGCTTCGTTGCTGCTGATTGGTTCAATCTTATCAATGGTAACGGTGGTCATAAGATTTCCAAGAGCCAGTACAACTTTTTGCTTGTCGATATCAATGATTTCACCAATGCTGCCCCCTTCTTTTAATCTGACTTTATCACCGGATGAAAACACAGGAGTCTTTTTAATTTTTACAACCGGTTTTATTTCAGGTTTGGGCTTTTTTACCTGATTCTCCTTTTGCTTTATCTTTTCAATTTTCCGGTCAATTCTTGCTTCTGTTTCAGTATCTATATTTGAAACTTCTTCCTTATAATCGGTGATTTTTTTCCTGATCTCCCTGGTTTTTTCTTTATCGGCCTGTGATTCCCTAATCTCTCTAACAGAATTTTCAATTACCTTATTGGCTTCATCAAGAATTCGTTGTGCCTCTTTCTTAGCTTCAGAAATAATCTCCTTTCGCAGTTTTTGAGTTTGTTGAAGCTCGGTGAGATACTCACCACTCAGGGTTTCGAGTTTCCGTTCTGTATCGCTGATTTTTACCCGCTTGGTCTCCCAGTATTGTTTATCGCGTACGATATCACGCAATTGCTTATCGTAATCGATGTGTCCTTTGCCCAATTTTTCGGTAGCTTCATTCAGAATATCTTCCGACAAACCTATGTTTCGGGCTATTTCGAAAGCAAATGAGCTGCCTGGCTTTCCAATTTGAAGTTGAAAAAGTGGTTTCATCCCATTCAAATCGTACAACATGGCGCCATTGACAATCCCTTTTTGAGAAGAGCTAAAGTGCTTGAGATTTGTATAATGGGTGGTAATAATTCCATAAGTACCAAGCTTGTTCATCTTATTCAACACCGCTTCGGCAATAGCCCCACCCAACAATGGTTCCGTTCCTGTACCAAATTCATCGATTAAAACCAGTGAACGTGCATTGCAATTCTGAGTGAAGAATTTCATGTTCATCAGGTGCGACGAGTAGGTACTCAAATCGTTTTCTATTGATTGCTCATCACCAATGTCGATAAAAATAGAATCGAAAATCCCCATGCCCGACCCCTCTGAAATTGGCACCAATAAACCACATTGAAGCATGTACTGAATGATCCCTACCGATTTTAAACAAACCGATTTTCCACCGGCATTTGGTCCCGAAATCAGAAGGATACGGTTTGGCTCATCCAAACGAAGATTCAGGGGGACCATTTCGCGCTTTTCCTTTCTCAAAGCTTGCATCAATAACGGATGCCTGGCTCGCTGCCAATCGAAAAAAGGCTCATTTCTCATTTCGGGTTTGATGCAATCATATTGATGCGCAAAAACCGATTTGCAACGAATAAAATCGATCTCACCAAGAAAATCGAAAGTTGAAAGCAAATTGTCAATTTCTGGCCGTACCGTTGAAGAAAACCGGATGAGAATTTTCACAATTTCGCGGCGCTCTGCATTTTCGAGTTCACGAAGCCTGTTATTCATTTCAACAATAACGGCAGGTTCAACAAAAGCTGTTTTTCCGGTGGCCGATTCGTCGTGGATAATACCAACAATTTTCTTTTTATTCGCCGATAAAACCGGGATCACAGGTCTGCCATCACGGATTGCAATGGTTGTATCTTCATCGACCACCCCTTCTGTTTGCAGTTGACGCAGGATTGATTGCATTTTTTTGCTGATAGAACTTTGAACAGAAAACAGTTGTTTCCTTATCTCATGCAGTTCGTCGGATGCATTGTCCTTGATTGTGCCAAATTTGGTCAGAATTTTATCGATCTCTTTCATAATAAAGTCGAAAGAGGTTAAATTGCCAACCAGTGATTTCAGTTTAGGAAATGCGTCGGGTTTTGTTGCTCTGAAAAAAGCGATGATGCTTTTCAATGTATCAAGCGACCTTTTCAGGTCAAAAAGATCCTGTATATCAAGGAAAGTTCCTTCGATCCTGATTTTGTTTAGAGCCGGACGAAGATCATAGTAATGGTTGGTTGGAAAGGTATCATATTCACGAATAATTCTCAGAAATTCGTTTACCAAACCCGTCTGAAAATCGATTTCATCGTACTTTATTGAAAAAGACAAGTCATTGACCTTATCAGCGCCCAACGAACTAAGGCAATTTGCTTTCAACATCAACCGGATACGGTCGAAACCAATTTTCTGTTCAAAATTTTCAGGATAAATTGCCGACATTCTACATTTTTAGGTGCAAAAGTATCAATTATTGCGATTTGACTATATCAGCTCAAGTGTTTTTAGCACGTTCTGAACATCTTCTGTATTAAAAGGTTTAGAAATAAAACCATCCATTCCTATTTTCAGGCAGTTCTGATGCTCCTCATACATGTTATTTGCTGTCATGGCAATGATAGGAATCCGTTCACCTTTTCCCCTGTCCAATTCAATCTGACGTATTTTCTGAGTTGCTTCATACCCGTCCATAACCGGCATTTTAACATCCATAAATACCAAATCGAATTTGTTTTTTGAAAAATGTTCAATCGCCTCTTTCCCATTCATTACAAAAACCAATTCACTAGCCAACGGAGACAATATATAACGGGCAACCTGAATGTTGATCGTATTATCTTCGGCAACTAAAATCTTAAACTTATCGTTTGAATTCATAGCCTACAAATATTCAAATTTTATCGGAATCAGCAATAACAATCTTTTTAAAGCACAAATCGAAGAAAAACGTTGAACCTTTCCCCTTTTCGCTAATCACATCCAGTTTTCCACCCATCATATTCACCAATCGAGAACTTATGGCCAGACCCAAACCGGTTCCTCCATATTTGCGCGATGTTGAAGCATCGGCTTGGGTAAAAGCTTCAAACAGATTAGCCTTTTCATCGTGACTAATGCCAATTCCGGTATCGGTTACTTTAAAAACGATGCAATGCCTATCGTCTGAATTCCCCAGAAAACTAGCTTCAACAATAATCTCTCCCACTTTGGTAAATTTAATGGCATTGCTGACGAGATTGATCAGTACCTGCTTTATCCTCAAAGAATCTCCAACAACTATTTCAGGGATATTCGGATCTATTTTATGACAAAAATCGACATTCTTTTCTTTGGTACTAAACATCATCATATCAAAAACCTCACGAACAATCGATTTTAAATTGATTGGGGATAATTCAATTTGAAGTTTTCCATTTTCGATTTTTGAAAAATCAAGAATATCATTAATAATGTCGAGCAGATTATTCCCCGATCGAATAATCAGACTTACAATTTTTTTCTGCTCCTGATCGAGTTCTGTCATGTTTAAGACTTCGGCCATTCCTATCACTCCGTTCATTGGAGTCCGAATTTCATGCGACATGTTCGACAGAAAATTACTTTTAGCCGTACTTGCCACTTCTGCCCGTTCCTTTGCAATTTCAAGATCCTGCTTAACGAGTATCTGATCGGTTATATCGTGAGAAACGCCCAAAACGCCTGACAATTCTCCATCTTCATCGGTTATAGGAATTTTTGTTGTAGAAAACCACCGCAAACCTTCTCCGGGTGGATAGCACTGTTCTATCTTGTTGATCAAGGGTTTATTCGTTTCAATGATTATTATTTCATCGGAAAAGAAATCGTTAGCATTCTCGGATGGATAGAAATCAAAATCTGTTTTTCCAAGAACTTCATCATTTGAATTAGCCCCAAGTAAACGTGTTTGAGCCTGATTTACCCGCGTAAATTTCGACTCTTTATCTTTGAAGTAAATTGGTGAAGGAATGTTATCGATTAAAAGTTGCAACAAATCCCTTTCAGCTTTTAACCGATGTTCAACTTTGATCATTTTATCAATATCGCGGGTAATACCAGCTGTACCGATAACTTTTCCAACCCTATTAAAGATTGGCACCTTTGATGAGTTTAACCAACGATACTTCCCATCACTGGTTCCAACATACTCAAGTTTGTTGAGCGGCAAAGCATCTGAAATAATTTTCATTTCCTCTGCAAATGCCTTTTTCGAATGCTCAATATTGAAAAAATCGAAATCTGTTTTTCCAATCGCTTCATCAGGTGATTTAACACCAATTAAATTAGCCTGGGCTTTATTGATCCTAACAAATTTGCTTTCTGCATCCTTCAAATAAATTGTATCTGTTAGGTTATCCATCAGGAACTGAAATAATTTCTGATCGGAAAAACGAATTATCTCGTCATTTTCAAACTGATTTTCAGACAAGAATTCGTACTTTCCCAATATGTATCTTGTAGTTCCGGTTTTGTCGTTTATCGGGTACAGGTTAATTACTATTTGCTTCTTTAACCCATCTTTGTGAATGATTTCACAATTAAAATCGATGACAGTTTCGCCCGTTTTAATAATGTATCTGATCACCTTAAAAAACTCATCAACACACTTGTTGTCGAATAAATCATCACCAATTTTGCCAATTACATCTGTCGTTTTTTGAAGTTTATAATCAAAAGCAAAAAGATGGTTACACCCAATAAATTGATTTTGATCGTTCATCAGAAAGATTCGGGTGTTTCGGTCTTTCATGATTAATTCCGGAATTTTAGCTCCGAAACCCATCATTTTTAAAGGAAATGAATGATCGAAATTCCCGGGATCTTTACATTCAATGTTCCGCTGACAAACATTCAACATAAAAATGAAAGACCCTTTAGAAAAATGATAGTCTAAAATCAGATCTGTTACATCATAAATGTTTGTATTTCGAATAAGCTCATTCTCATCTTTATAAACATAAATAATATGATTTGTAAGGCTTAAAGCCAGAAGATGCTCGGGATATTTGTCCAGAATTTCACTGTTGATTAAAAATAGAGAATCGCGTATGAGTAAAGCATTTTCATTAAATAAATCGTCACCTGAATTTTGATCTAATTCGATGTCTTTTCCAATCTCGAATATGTTTCTTTTAAGGCTTTTAAAAAAAACATCATCCGAAAACAACTGAATTATTTTAACCCGATCTCCCATCTTTATCTCAATCTTTTAATTATAAAAATATTATGGGATAAGAGTTCCTGTTTTGTTGAGGCAAAAACACATTGCAAATTCAACAAAGAATAAATGGAAAGTGCAAAAAAAACACAACCTCCTGACAATAAAAAACCATACCAATGAGAAACACGTAATAATACATCAACGAATTGAAGAGTTTCAAATAATTGTAACATCATTAGAAATGATTAGGTTTTGTTGGTTTAAGCGACACAAAGTAATAATAATTCTTAAAAATTGGGTATTATTTTTATCTTTCTTTAAAATTAATTTCGATTTTGATACCAGAAATATCTGTATTTTAAACAAAAAAAATGATTGATATTTTTCTAATCGCTCTGGGAATCATTTTTCTATTCTTAGGTCTGGCAGGCAGCATTTTACCAATACTACCCGGACCGCCACTGAGTTATGCCGGATTACTAATGCTAAATTTTACAAAAAACCATCAATTTTCATCAAGATTTTTATTAATCTGGGCCATAATAACCATACTCGTAATCATCATAGAAAATCTCATCCCCTTGTGGGGAACAAAAAAATATGGAGGAAGCAAAAAAGCTGTTTTGGGCAGCCTTATTGGCTTGCTGGTCGGTCTGTTTGTATTTCCCCCGTTTGGGATTATCATTTGTCCTTTCTTTGGTGCGGTTCTGGGTGAAATAATCGCTGGAAAAGAAACAAGTTTGGCAATAAGGGCAGGTTTTGGCGCTTTCGTAGGATTCATGGGCGGAACCTTGCTAAAACTTATTGCTTCAGGTGTCATGCTTTTTTACTTTTTCAAAGAATTGATTGCCTAACAACCTTCAAATCCAACTTTTCAAAATCATAGTGGGTCTTTCCATTTACTAAATCGTCATAAAAATCGAACGAATCAGAAAATAATTTTACATCACATAATTTTCAAATACGTTCAATTGAAAAAATTAATACATTTGGGACTAATATTGTTTCTATTTGACACCAAATAATCAAAAAAAGTTCTAAATCATCAATTTTAAAATTTTTAAAATGGAAAATACAGACCAAACCACCGTAAAGTTTTACAGCGGAATCAAAATTCCTGTTGAATTGCATAAAGTAAGAATCGTGCAAAAACTTTTTCTCAAACCAATCGATGAACGTTTAGCCGCGATAGAAAAAGGAGGATTCAATACCTTCCAACTCAATACAAAAGACATTTTCCTCGATATGCTTACCGATAGCGGGACCAATGCGATGAGTGACAATCAGGTTTCAGCAATGCTCCAGGCCGACGATGCTTATGCAGGTTCTCAAAGTTTTTACAGGCTTGAAGAAGCTCTTCAGGAAGTATTTGGCAAAAAATACTTACTACCCGCACACCAGGGACGTGCAGCCGAGAATATCGTCTCACAGGCATTTATTAAAAAGGGCGATATAATTCCAATGAACTACCACTTCACAACAACAAAAGCCCACATGGAGCTAAATGGCGGTAAAATTTTGGAAATTTACTCAAAAGAAGCCGTCAAAATCAAAAGCGATTTTCCGTTCAAAGGCAACATCGACATTGACAAATTAAAAGCTGTTATCAAAGAATACGGAAAAGAAAATATTCCGTTTATCCGTCTTGAAGCTTCCACCAATTTAATTGGCGGCCAACCTTTCTCGATACAGAACATGCGCGATGTAAAGAAAATAGCCGATGAAAATGGTATAATGATCGTTTTGGATGCCAGTTTGATTGGAGAGAATGCATATTTCATCAAAAAACGCGAAGAGGAGTTTAAAAATACACCAATAAAAGATATCCTTTTACTTATGTGTAACTTTGCTGATGTTGTTTACTTTTCAAGCCGCAAAGTAAGTTCAACCCGCGGTGGAGGCATCTGTACCAACAACCATGACCTCTATATGAAAATGCGCGAACTGGTCATCCTGTATGAAGGTTTTCTTACCTATGGTGGTATGTCGATCCGCGAAATCGAAGCTATGGCCGTTGGATTACGAGAAACAACCGATGAAACAGTAATTAGCCAATCGCCCATGTTCATTGAATATGCCGTAAACGAAATGGACAAATTGGGAATTCCGGTCATTACCCCATCGGGTGCTTTGGGCGCTCATATCGATTGCATGGGGTTTCTTCCGCATGTTCCCCAGTCTGAATATCCGGCCGGAGCATTGGCAGCTGCATTATTCATTATTTCAGGTATCAGGGGAATGGAAAGAGGTACTGTATCAAGTGTGCGCGATGAAAATGGTAACGATGTATTATCCGATATGGAATTGCTGAGACTCGCATTTCCCCGCAGGGTGTTCACCTTGTCGCAAACCATGTTTGTTATCGACCGTGTAAACTGGCTTTTCAATAACCGTGATTTGGTAGGAGGATTAAAATTTGTTGAAGAACCAGCCGTGTTGCGTTTCTTTAACGGACGTTTGGCTCCAACCAGCGACTGGACACATAAACTGGTAGCCAAATTTAAGGCTGATTTTGGCGATAGCTTGTAGAATCTATCCGAAGGAGAGTATAAATTAGAGAAGTAAAATTTCAATCATTACAGCTCTAGCTTAACTGGAAAAATGGAATGTTGGAAAAATGGATTACCCATCGTTCCATTATTCCATTTTTCTATCTAAATTCCAATGAAACAACATCATTAGAATAAAATTTGAACAAAAATATCTTGATTAATTGTACTCATCATGATCGATTGGAACGAAATACGCGCAAAATTTCCGGCAGCATCAAACGTTGTTTATCTGAACTGTGCCGGCGGTGCCCCAATGTCAGTTGAAGCAGCTACCGAAGGTAAACGGTTTTATGATGAAATGCTTTCAGGTGGAGACACCTTCTGGGACGAATGGCTTGTAAGGAAAGAAGAGGTCAGGGTAAAACTGGCACGTTTCATCAACGCATTGCCCAAAGAAGTCGCCTTTACATTGAATACGTCGCACGGAATGGGGCAGGTTGCGGCTATGCTTGAAGGGAAAGGTGAAGTGCTGACCATGCACGATGAATTCCCATCGACAACCTTCCCGTTTCTGCATAAAGGATTTAAATTGAATTATGTACTTCCCCAAAATGGGATTTACACGTTGCAAAACATCGAAAAAGCTATAACACCCGAAACACGAATCCTGGTTAGCAGCTTCATCCAATACAACACTGGGTTCAAACAAGATATTGAAGCTTTGGGAGAGCTTTGCAAAAAACATAATCTGATTTATGTAGTGAATGCCACTCAGGGTATAGGCTCCTTCCCTATCGACACCCAAAAATTGAATGCTGATTTTATGGTTTTTACCTGCCTGAAATGGACGCTTGCGGGATACGGAATTGGTGGAATGTATGTCAATAAAAAATGGCATGGCAACCTACAATACCCAGCTGCAGGATGGAGAAGCGTTGAAAATCCCGGGTTGATGAACAACCGCGAAATGGAATTAAAAACCGATGCTTCAGCTACCGAAGTTGGCTGCGCCCATTTCCCAAACATTTTTGCGTTAGGCGGCGCACTCGATCTGCTCAACGCCATCGGAAAGGAAAATGTTCTCGAACACATTCTCGGGTTGAATAAGTATTTCGAAGAAAAACTTAATGAAATTGATATTCCGATCCTTACTGTAACCCAACCGGAATATCGTTCGGGGATCACAACCATAAAAGTTACTGAACCCAAAACCGTTGTCGGCAAATTGGCAGAGAAAAAGATTTTTGTTTCGGCACGTGGTGAAGGAGTACGCATTTCATTTCACATTTTTAATAACCGGAGCGATGTCGATGCCTTAATTGATGGGTTAAAAGAGGTGATAGGTTGATGCTTGCTTCTGGATACTAGATACTGTGATCGAAAATAGAGCATCAAGCATCCAATATCTTTTTTTAATTTGAATTTTGAAATTGGGAATTAAAATGAAAAAGTCCCGCAAAATGCAGGACTTGATACGTGGTTAGTAAAGCTTACCTTTTTTAGATAAACGGTATTTTAACTACTTCTGCTTTCAGAAGTTTTTCTCTAATCAAAATATAAATCACATTGCCCAATTTTGATTGATCAAATTGAAGATACCCCATCCCAATTCCAACACCTAAAACGGGTGAAATAGAACCGGAAGTAACCGTACCGATTATTTTTCCTTCGGAGTTGGCAATTTCATAACCATGACGGGGAATTCCCCTGTCGATCATTTTAAATCCTCTCAAACGCCTGTTTAATCCGGCTTCACTCTGTTGAATTAAAAAATCTTTGTCGATAAAATTCTTGTTTGGGGTGAATTTTGTAATCCAACCTAAACCAGCCTCAATGGGCGATGTGGTATCGTCTATATCGTTACCGTACAAACAATACCCCATTTCAAGCCGAAGTGTATCGCGTGCACCAAGCCCAATGGGTTTAATTCCAAACTCAGCACCTGCATCGAAAACGGCTTTCCAAATTACAGGAGCAACCTCATTATAAAGATAGAGTTCAAAACCACCGGCACCCGTATATCCGGTAGCTGAGATAATCACATTTTCAATCCCGGCAAACTTCCCTACTTTAAAAGAATAATACGGGATCGAATTTAAATCGATATCGGTCAGTTTTTGAAGCGCTGCAATTGATTTTGGACCCTGAACAGCCAGTTGAGCAATTTTATCGGAAGCATTTTCGAGTTCCACACCAAGATCATTTTGAGAAACAAGCCAGTTCCAATCTTTTTCAACATTTGAAGCATTAACAACCAACATGTATTTTTCGGGTTCGAAAAAATAAACGAGCAAATCATCAACAATTCCACCCTTCCCATTTGGGAAACAGGAATATTGCGCTTGCCCCGGAATCAATTTCAACACATCGTTTGAGGTTACTCTCTGGAGAAATTCAAGAGCATTCACTCCCTTGACCCATATTTCGCCCATGTGCGAAACATCAAAAACCCCAACCCCGTTTCTAACCGTATTGTGTTCATCTTTAATACCTGAATATTCGATTGGCATATTGAATCCTGCGAAAGGAAGCATTTTTGCTCCGGCTTCGACATGAAAGACAGTAAAAGGAGTATTTTTCATAACTTACTTTTTAAATGAAAGAATCATCAAAAAAAACAAAACTAAACTGAAAGAAAAAACGAAATCATGAAAAAAGTCATATAAACAATAAGTAAAAGGATGCTTGTTTTTTTGTGGTTAAATTCAATTTTTGTTATAATTGTGAAATATATGATCAAAAATACGAAGTATGGCTTACACAGATCTTAGTTATCTAAAGGAAATTACTGGTGGAGAGAGTAGTATTGTGAAGGAAATGGTTGAGATGTTTCTTGATCAGATTGAAGAATTCAAGGTGAACATGACAAGTTTCCTGAACGATAAAAAATACATTGACCTTGGGAAAGAAGCTCATAAAGCTAAATCGTCGGTTCTGATTGTTGGGATGGAAGAGTTAGGGAAAAACCTAAAAAAACTTCAGCTTTTAACTGAGCAGAATACAGAAATTGAAACCTATCCCGATTATGTGAAAATGTTTATTGAACAATGCGACGCGGCTACGGTTGAACTCAATGAAGAATTAAAAAAATTGCAATAAAAAAAGGGGCTTAAGCCCCTTTTTAATTCCCAAACACCAGCTCATCTTCACTCACATCAACAGTAATTAATTTACCGCGCTCAATGGCCCCCGCCAAAATTTGTTTCGATAAATCGTTCAGAATGTATTTCTGCAAAACACGTTTTACCGGCCTTGCCCCATATTGCGGATCGAAACCTACTGATGCGATCCAATCAATCGCTTTTTCAGAAATTTGAATCGAAATTCCCTGTTCAGACAATCGCGATGAAATTCTGTTGAATTGAAGTTCTACAATCTTTTTCACCTCATCTCTGCCCAGTGGCAAAAACATGATGGTGTCGTCGATCCGGTTCAGAAACTCAGGACGTATGGTTTTTTTCAGCAACTCGAAAGTAAAGTTACGTGCTTCCTCATAAATCTGATACCGGTTATGTTCGTTTACTTTTTCAAATATCTCATGAAGGTGTTGCGAACCGATATTTGAAGTCATAATAATAATCGTATTCTTGAAATTGACCATTCTCCCTTTATTGTCGGTCAAACGGCCATCGTCAAGCACCTGAAGCAGCACGTTGAAGATATCGGGATGAGCCTTCTCAATTTCGTCGAAAAGCACCACCGAATAGGGTTTTCTCCGAACAGCTTCGCTCAATTGACCACCTTCATCGTAACCCACATAACCCGGAGGTGACCCAATCAACCGCGTAACCGAGAATTTCTCCTGATATTCGCTCATATCAATACGGGTCATCATATTTTCATCGTCGAAAAGATATTCGGCCAACGCTTTAGCCAGTTCGGTTTTGCCAACCCCGGTTGTTCCCAAAAAGATAAACGATCCAATAGGGCGTTTTTCATCCTGCAACCCTGCCCTACTCCGGCGTACCGCATCGGCAACGGCTGTAATTGCCTCTTTTTGGCCTACCACCCTTTTAGCCAATTCTTCATCGAGGTGGAGCAGTTTCATTCGCTCGCTTTCCATCATTTTTGACACAGGGATTCCGGTCCACCGGCTAACAATTTCGGCAATATCATCGGCATCAACCTCTTGTTTTATCAGCGAACTTTTCTTGTGTTTCTCCTCCAATTCGGCCTGAAACCGGTTCATTTCAGCCTCGGCATTTTTAATCAGCCCATACCTTATTTCGGCTACCCGCCCGTAATCGCCTGTTCTCTCGGCTTGATCGGCCTGATACTTTAAATCTTCAATGTCTTTTTTGTTTTTTTGAATCCCGTCGATCAACCGTTTTTCGGTTTCCCATTCGGCTCGATACTTGCTCCTTTCTTCCTGTAAATTAGCCAACTGTTCGCCTAGTACTTTTAATTTTGAATGATCATCCTCGCGCTTTATAGCTTCCCTTTCAATTTCAAGTTGCTTGATTTTACGTTCGATTTCATCCAGCTCTTCAGGCAATGAATCCATTTCCAACCGCAATTTTGACGCCGCTTCATCCATCAGGTCAATCGCCTTATCGGGCAGAAAACGTTCGGTAATATAACGGTGCGATAATTCTACCGAAGCAATGATCGCTTCATCTTTGATCCTGACTTTGTGATGGTTTTCATACCGTTCTTTCAATCCGCGAAGAATTGAAATTGAACTGAGAACATCGGGCTCATCGACCAACACAGGCTGAAACCGTCGTTCAAGCGCTTTATCTTTTTCAAAATACTTTTGATATTCGTTCAGCGTAGTTGCCCCTATGGCACGCAAATCGCCACGGGCAAGGGCAGGTTTCAGAATATTGGCGGCATCCATTGCCCCCTCACCTTTTCCGGCACCAATCAGTGTATGGATTTCGTCGATGAACAGAATCACTTCTCCTTCAGCTTTAATTACTTCATTTACGACTGATTTAAGCCGTTCTTCAAATTCACCTTTATACTTGGCCCCGGCAACCAAAGCTCCCATATCGAGTGAAAAAATCAACTTCGACTTCAGGTTTTCAGGCACATCACCTTTGGCAATTCGTTGTGCCAAACCTTCAGCAATCGCTGTTTTTCCTGTTCCTGGCTCCCCAATTAGTATTGGATTGTTTTTGGTCCGGCGTGTAAGAATTTGAAGTAACCGGCGAATCTCGTCGTCACGCCCAATCACCGGATCAAGTTTTCCTTTTTGAGCCTGATCAACCAGATTAATAGCAAAACGACCCAATGAGTTAAAGGTATCTTCAGCCGATTCACTTTCAACTTTTGCCCCTTTACGTAGCTCTGAAATGGCATCTTTCAACTCCTTTTTAGAGAAGCCGCTGTCTTTCATTAAGGTAGAAACCTGATCGTTTGCTTCAAGCAAACATAACAATAAATGTTCAACCGAAACATACTGATCACCCATTTCGGTTGCATACTTTATTGCTTTTTGAATGGCAGCATTCGCAGCATTCGATAAATAAGGTTGCCCACCGCTCACCTTTGCATAACTTTCA
>Ga0209373_10000766_pt1 | contig 45088 bp, 38 predicted proteins | sample Higcelweek5metaG_FD_187173 | JGI IMG/M metagenome (GOLD analysis project Ga0209373, IMG submission 187173) | Freshwater pond sediment microbial communities from the University of Edinburgh, under environmental carbon perturbations - High... | ecosystem: Environmental > Aquatic > Freshwater >... | reverse complement strand
GGGGCGAAATGATGGTCGCCGAGATAAAGAAAATCATGGTCCGGCATGGCTTCATGCAGGGCCCGCAGCACCGTCAGCCCACCATGGCCGGAATCAAACACACCGATCATGAAACAGGTCCGTTTCCCACCCCTATACTGATCAACCCGGTTTAACATGGGATGATGGCGATGGAAGGGCCATTGCGACAGGGCTGACCCTTGCCAACCGCCCCCCGCCTGTGCGTAATTCCCTGCGCGCTTATCAGGCATACCCCCGCGCTGGAGATATTTCCGCACCATGTCCGTGCTGTCGTCCCGTACCCTTGTCGCCGCCGCCCTGCTGTTCAGTGCCGGTACCGCCTATGCCGCCCCCGACAAGAGCGAGCCGGTCGGCCCGACCATGGGCGATATCGTGCGTCAGGCAACCCAGCCCGCCCCGCAGGCCGCAGCACCGCTGCCCGCCGCCACGAACCTGCCCACCATGGGCGATATCGTGAAGCAGAGCGAAAGCCAGGCCAAGGCTGCCGCCGCCCAGCACACCGCGCCGGAAGGCTGCACCCGACCCAAGCCGCCGGGCGATGTGCCCGATGGCACCAAGGCCAATGAGGAGGAAATCCGCCAGGCACAGCTGCGCGTGAAGGCCTATGTCACCGAGTCGGAGGCTTTCAACCGCTGCCTGGATACCCTGGTGCAGGCCAATTACAACCGCCTGACGGTGCGCGATTACCTGTCGCTGACCGCCCAGCATGATTTGACCATTTCCGCCATGCAGCTGTTTGCCGAACGGTTCAATATACAGCTGCGCGCCTTCAAGGCGCGCAGTGCGGGCGGTGCTGCACCGGCGACCAAGCCGTAAATCGGCAGCAACATTGCTTGATGGGGATCGGCAATCCCCCGGCGGACAATCCGCCGGGGGATTTTATTTTCAGACGATACAGAAATGCCGGGCGGATCGACGCCGACGGCGATATGGCCGACCTTGGCCGCCAGTCTCCGGCCAGGCCAACAGCTACGTCCGCCCCCTGAAACAAAAACCCCCAGCGGATTTCTCCGCCGGGGGTCTTCGCATTCAGGCCAGTTCGGCTGAACGGCGTGGGACTTAGAAGTCCATGCCGCCCATACCGCCCATGCCACCCATACCACCGGGAGCGCCACCACCAGCGGCCGGCGCCTGCGGCTTCTCGCCGATCATCGCCTCGGTGGTGATCAGCAGGCCGGCGATGGAAGCGGCGTCCTGCAGGGCAGCGCGCACAACCTTGGTCGGGTCGATGACGCCGAACTTGAACATGTCGCCATATTCACCGGTCTGGGCGTTGAAGCCGTGGTTGGTGTCAGCCTGCTCCAGCAGCTTGCCGACGATCACGGAACCGTCGAAACCGGCGTTCTGGGCGATCTGACGCACCGGGGCCTGCAGGGCCTTGCGGACGATGTCGATGCCGAACTTCTGGTCCGGATCGGCAGCAACCAGGGCTTCCAGGGCCTTGGTGGCGTACAGCAGGGCCACGCCGCCGCCGGCGACGATGCCTTCTTCCACTGCGGCGCGGGTGGCGTGCATCGCGTCGTCAACGCGATCCTTGCGCTCCTTCACCTCAACCTCGGTCGCACCGCCGACGCGCAGAACCGCAACACCGCCGGCCAGCTTGGCCAGACGTTCCTGCAGCTTCTCACGGTCATAGTCGCTGGTGGTTTCTTCGATCTGGGCCTTGATCTGGGCGATGCGGGCCTCGATGTCGGCCTTGGCGCCTTCACCGTCAACGATCGTGGTGTTGTCCTTGCTGATCGTCACCTTCTTGGCGCGGCCCAGCATGTCCAGCGTCACGTTCTCCAGCTTGATGCCGAGATCTTCGCTGATGACCTGACCACCGGTCAGGATGGCCATGTCTTCCAGCATCGCCTTGCGACGATCACCGAAGCCCGGCGCCTTCACGGCGGCGATCTTCAGGCCGCCACGCAGCTTGTTGACCACCAGCGTGGCCAGGGCCTCGCCTTCCACATCCTCGGCCACGATGACCAGCGGACGCGACGACTGAACGACGGCTTCCAGCACCGGCAGCATGGCCTGCAGGCCCGACAGCTTCTTCTCGAACAGGAGAATATAGGGGCTCTCCAGGTCGGCGATCATCTTGTCGGCGTTGGTCACGAAGTACGGCGACAGGTAGCCGCGGTCGAACTGCATGCCTTCGACGACATCCAGCTCGGTCTCCAGGCTCTTGGATTCTTCGACCGTGATCACGCCTTCGTTGCCGACGCGGGCCATGGCTTCGGCGATCTTCGCACCGATGAAGGCTTCACCGTTGGCGGAGATGGTGCCGACCTGGGCGATCTCGTCGTTGGTCGTGACCTTGCGGGAACGGGACTGGATGTCGGCCACGACGGTGGCAACAGCCAGATCAACGCCGCGCTTCACATCCATCGGGTTCATGCCGGCGGCAATGGCCTTGGCACCCTCGCGGACGATGGCCTGGGCCAGCACGGTGGCGGTGGTGGTGCCGTCGCCGGCCAGATCGGCCGTCTTCTGCGCCACTTCCTTCACCATCTGGGCGCCCATGTTCTCGAACTTGTCAGACAGTTCGATTTCCTTGGCGACCGAGACACCGTCCTTGGTGATGCGGGGAGCGCCGAAGCTCTTCTCGATCACGACGTTGCGGCCCTTCGGGCCCAGGGTCACCTTCACGGCGTCGGCCAGAATATCCACGCCGCGCAGCATCTTGGCGCGGGCGTCGGAGCCGAACTTAACTTCCTTGGCAGCCATTGTTTTCGTCCTTCGAATGAATTGGGGTCAGATAGGGTTCAGTGAACCGACTCAGGCGTTCAGCACGCCCATGATGTCGCTTTCCTTCATGATCAGGTATTCGACACCGTCGATCTTCACTTCCGTACCGGACCACTTGCCGAACAGAACGCGGTCGCCGGCCTTCACGTCCAGGGCGATCAGCTTGCCGGATTCGTCACGGGCACCGGAACCAACCGCAACCACCTCGCCCTCCTGGGGCTTTTCCTTGGCGGTGTCGGGGATGATGATGCCGCCGGCAGTCTTCTGCTCGGATTCGACGCGCTTGACCACGACGCGGTCGTGCAGCGGACGGAACTTCATGGATCTCTCCCTGAGATAGGCAAAAGGGTTTGGCGTAAGCCTTGTGTTAGCACTCACGCCTGGTGAGTGCTAACAGCTATTCGTCGCCCCCTCTCCTGTCAAGGGTTCGCTTGTCATAATTCGGGGTCATCTGGATGACAGTTTGGCAGCACTCTGGCAACGATGCTGCTAATCATTTGATATAAAAGGATATATTCACAAGCACGCCAAATGGTGCCACGCTTCCCATGGTGCGTTGCGGCACCGGTTTGCAAGGGGAAGGAGGTTTCATGAACGCTTTGGCTTCAACCCTGTCCATGCCGGGGCAGAACATATCGTCCCTGTCCCGTCAGCTGCGGGATTACCGCCTGACCACGGCGGAAATCCTCTATCACATGCCCGACCATCCGGGCCTGCTGCAAACCTATATCTGGCAGGAACTGGATCTGGCGCCGCGTTACCCGGTGCTGCGGCGATTCCTGGATTTCTGGGGGCGGGAGTTGGACGGCAAGCTGCATTCCGTCCGCGTTGCCCAGTTGGATATCGTCTCACCGGGCCGGATGCGCCATATCGATGCGCTGCTGACGTTGCAATAGGGACGGGCGCGGGCGGGGCAAAAGTTGCACAGGCCACTGGACAAACACGCCTGATCATTGCATCCCATTGATGCCATTTCCGCATCCGGGGTGTCCCGCCCATGCTTGCCCTTCTGTTCCGCTGGCTGCGCCCCAAACGCCCCCGTGTGGGGGAAGCGTCAATGGCGCGGCGGCTCTGCTGGCTGGCGGGTTGGGTCGTCACCGTCTGTGCCGGCCATGTCGCCGCCATGGTCTGGCTGGAAGGCATGGGGCTGGGCGATGCGCTGTGGCTGACCGCCACCACCATCGTCACTGTCGGCTATGGTGACCTGTCGGCCAAAACCGATGCCGGGCGCCTGGCCACGGTCGGCTTTATGTATATCGGCGGCATCTTCGTGGTGGCCAGCCTGGTGTCGGCCCTGGTGGAATGGCGCGCGGATCAACTGGAACGCAAGGCCGGCGGGGCCTGGGGGTGGAATTTGTCCAACCATCTGCTGCTGATCGGGGAACCGACCGGCGATATCGCCCAGCATGTCGGCCGGCTGGTGGATCAGGTGCGCGCGCATGAGGATTGGGCCGGTGTGCCGGTGCTGCTGCTGACCCGGGCGTTTACCGACAGACGCCTGCCATCCAGCCTGGGCGACCGGGGCATTGTGCATGTCACCGGCAGTGCCGCCGACCCGCAGGCCCTGGCCCACGCCACGCCGGAAAAGGCCCGCGCCGTGCTGGTTTTCGCCGCGTCGGAAACCGACAGGGAGGCGACGGCCCGCGTGCTGGATACGGTGCTGCGCCTGCGGGAGGTGAATGCCACCGCCCCCATCATCGCCGAATGCGTGGATGCCGGCGACCGCGACCGGCTGATCCGGGTGGGGGCCGCCCAGCCGATCCGGGTGATGCATGGCTATCCCGAAGCCGCTGCCCGCGCCCTGGTCAGCCCCGGATCGGAAGCCCTGATCGAACAGCTATTCACGGCGGAAGGCGATGAATGCCGCCGCATCGACCTGCCCCGTCCCTGGTCCGGCCCCTGGCTGGATTTGCTGACCCGCATCGCCGGTGCCGGCATCGGCACGCCCATCGGTTATCGCTGTGCGGAGACAGGTGCCGTGCTCTCCAACCCGCTGGGCCGGCAGGTCAAGGCCGATGCCTTGTTCCTGATTGTCGGGGATGACCGTCAGGCCAAGGCGGCGGCAGATGTGACACGGGTGCTGTTCGGGTAAACTATAGGGCCGGCTGCCCCGGCAGGGGCAATTCCGTCGTCTCCTTCACCGTAGAGACGACGATCATGCTGTTCAATTCCCGCACGCCCGGCAATTTGGACAGTTTTTCGAAGAACAGTTGTTCATAGGCTTCGATATCCTGCGTCACGATGCGCAGCAGGAAATCCACCTGCCCCATCAGAACGAAACATTCCTGCACCTCCGGGATACGGCGGATGGAGGCGCGGAAATCATCCAGCATGTCGCCGCTATGCGCTTCCAGCTTCACCTGGCTGAAGATCATGACATTCAGCCCCACCGCCTTGCGGTCCAGCAGCGCCACCCGGCGCTTGATCACCTTGTCCTCCTCCAGCCGCTGGATGCGCCGCCAGCACGGGCTCTGGCTCAGGCCCACCTTTTCCGCGATTTCCGCCGCCGTTGCCGATCCGTCCTTTTGCAACAGGCCCAGGATTCGCCAATCCAAGCCATCCAGTTCTTTCTGCATAAAAATTCTCCTATAGATGCATGATCGGCAAAATTCATGCACAGAATATCTCCTGCGAAGGAAACTTGCAAAGAAATGCCCCGGCATCTCCGTTAGGGTGTCGTCATCGTTCTTCACGCTCTACCGGGGCCGCCACGATGTCTTCCGCCTATGAAAATCACGCCAGCCTGACCGTTTACCGCGACCAGCCGACGGGGGCGCGCATTGCCCTGGCAGTGCATCGCGCGGCCAGCGGGGTGATTACGCCCGTGCCGTGGCAACGCCTGCAGGGCGTTGATCTGGGCGAAGCGGTGGATGCCGCCCTGCGCGCGTCGCGCTCCACCCGCGCCTTTGCCATGCTGGTAACGGATGATGCGGCGGGTCTGAATGAAGACCCGGTCAGCGTGCTGTCGCGTTGCCTGGCCCGTGCTGAGCATGACCGGCTGTCCGTCGGCCCGGAAATGCGCGGCGCCAGCAAAACCGTCCCCGCCCATTTCGTCGCTGCCGAGTGAGATCCATGCCCGCCCCCACCCTGACCCCGCCGCCGCAGGAACTGCGCCCCACCGATCCGGGGCGCACCGCCTGTTTTGCCGTGCTGGCGGAACCGGACCCGGCCTCGCTGCCGCGCGTGCTGGAACTGTTCGCCAAGCGCGGGCTGGTACCATCCTCGGTCCAGTCCCGCCTGTTCGAACCGGATGAAACACTGCATGTCGATGTGCAGGTGCCCACGCTGACGCGCGACGAATCCGACTATATCGCCCGCTGCCTGCGGGCCATTCCGCTGGTGCGGCAGGTGCTGACGTCGGAACGTCACCGCGCGTTGGCCGAACCGCAGGCGCTCATTGCGTAACCGTGAAAGTGTGACCACAAACGTCTTTCATTTTCAATTCCACCACCGTCATTCCCGCGAGGGCGGGAATGACGGTGGTGGAATGACAAGGCTTTGAAGAAAAAGATCCTTTTGCAGGCAGATAGATCAGCCGCTAATCACCTACCCCGTCGCCCCGCTCAATAGTGGACAGGGGCGGCGGCATGGGCCATGTTCCGGGCGTGAACGCACCCGGAACGACAGGCCACCCCCATGCCCACCGATAACCCAGCCGCTGACTCCGCTGCCCTGCCGGCCGCCGATGGCAGCCCGCTTTATCTGGTGGATGGGTCTGGCTTCATCTTCCGCGCCTATCACGCCCTGCCGCCGCTGAACCGGCCCGATGGCACGCCGGTGAATGCCGTGATGGGCTTCACCAACATGCTGATGAAGCTGCTGGCGGAACTGAAGGCCGAGGCCGTGGCCATCATCTTCGATGCCAAGCGGCTGAATTTCCGCAATGAATTCTATCCCGACTATAAGGCCCACCGCCCGGAGCCGCCGGAAGATCTGCGCCCGCAATTCGCCCTGATCCGCGAGGCGGTGGACGCCTTCAACCTGCCCGGCATCGAACTGGAAGGCTATGAAGCCGACGACCTGATCGCCACATATGCCCGTCAGGCCCGCGCCCAGGGCCGCCCCGTCACCATCGTCTCATCCGACAAGGACTTGATGCAGTTGGTGCGCGATGGCGTGCGCCTGCTGGACCCGATGAAAAACCGGCTGATCGGCCCGGATGAGGTGTTTGAGAAATTCGGCGTCACCCCTGACAAGGTGGTGGATGTGCAGGCGCTGGCCGGTGACAGCGTGGATAATGTGCCGGGCGTGCCCGGCATTGGCATCAAAACGGCTGCCCAACTGATCACCGATTATGGCGATCTGGAAACCCTGCTGGAACGGGCCGGCGAGATCAAACAGGCGGGCCGCCGCCAGAAACTGCTGGAGAATGCCGACCTGGCCCGCATCTCCAAGCGGCTGGTGAAGCTGGAAGAAAATGTGCCGGTACCGGTGCCGGTGGAAGAACTGGTGGTGCGGGAGCCGGACAGCGCCCGCCTGCTGGAATGGCTGGGCGTGCAGGGGTTCCGCGGCATCATCGCCAAGGTGAAGGCGGAAATCGCCGCCGACGGCACGCTGGCCGATGGGGCCGTGGCCCGCGCCATTGCCGCCGGCGGATCGGAACAGCCGCGCCGCGACCTGCGCGCCGCGCTGGATGGCCGCTCCTACGCCCCCACCCCCGCCGCCCCGGATGAGGTGCGGGCCGATGCCTATATCCCCCGCCCCGGTGCCGTGGAACATCTGCTGGTGGTGGAAGAGGCCGATCTGGAAGCCTGGGTGGCGGAAGGGCTGGAGGCCGGCATCGTCGCTGTAGATACGGAAACCGACGGGCTGACGCCGACCCGCTGCAATCTGGTGGGCATCTCACTTTCCACCCGACCGGGCCGGGCCTGCTATATCCCCATCGCCCATATTGATCCCTCCACGCCCAAGGGCGATCAGGGCGGCCTGGATTTCGGCACCGCCCCACCGCCGCCCAAGCAGATCGCCCTGGGCAGGGCCATGGAAATCCTGCGCCCGCTGCTGGAACATCCGGGCGTGCTGAAGGTCGGGCATAATATCAAGTTCGACTGGCAGATGTTCGCCAAGCATGGCGTCAATGTCGCCCCCATCGACGACACGATGCTGCTTTCCTATGTCATCGGCGGCGGCAAGCATGGCCATGGCATGGATGAGCTGGCGCAGCGCCATCTGGGCCATAGCTGCATTTCCTATGATGAGGTGACGGGCACCGGCAAGGCGCGCATCACCTTTGACCGGGTGCCGCTGGACAAGGCCACCGCCTATGCGGCGGAAGATGCCGACATCACCCTGCGCCTGTGGCATGTGCTGAAACATGACGTGCTGGCCGACCGCATGGTGACGGTGTACGAGACGATTGAGCGTCCGCTGGTGCCCGTGGTGGCGCAGATGGAAAGCGACGGCGTGCTGATCGACCGTGGCGTGCTGCGCGAATTGTCGGGCGATTTCGCCAAGCGCATGGTGGAGCTGGAAGCGGAAATCCACACCCTGGCGGGCCGCAGCTTCAATGTCGGCAGCCCCAAGCAGTTGGGCGAGATTCTGTTTGATGAGATGAAGCTGACCGGTGCGAAGAAAAGCGCCAAGACCGGCGCCTATTCCACCGACAGTTCGGTGCTGGAGGAGTTGGCCGACCAGGGCGTGCCAATTGCCCAGAAGGTGCTGGACTGGCGCCAGTTCGCCAAGCTGAAATCCACCTATACCGACACGCTGGCCGAACAGATTGATGCCAGGACGGGCCGCGTCCATACCAGCTTCGCCCTGGCCATCACCTCCACCGGTCGGCTGTCCTCCACCGATCCCAATTTGCAGAACATCCCCATCCGCACGGAGGAAGGGCGCAAGATCCGCCGCGCCTTCGTGGCGGCACCGGGCCATGTGATGCTGTCGGTGGATTACAGCCAGATCGAATTGCGGCTGGTGGCGGAAATGGCCGGCATCCCGGCCCTGCAACAGGCCTTCCGTGAAGGCATCGACATTCACGCCATGACGGCATCCCAAGTGTTTGGCGTGCCGCTGGCCGAGATGACGTCGGAAATCCGCCGCCGGGCCAAAGCGATCAATTTCGGCATCATCTATGGCATTTCCAGCTTCGGCCTGTCGCGCCAGTTGGGCATCTCACCGGGCGAGGCCGGGGCCTTCATCAAGGCCTATTTTGAGCGCTTCCCGGAATTGCAGTCCTATATGGACAAGACCAAGGCGGAAGCGCACGCCCAGGGCTATGTCACCACCCTGCTGGGCCGCAAATGCTGGATTCCCGGTATTCAGGAAAAGGGCGCGCGGCGTTCCTATGCCGAACGCCAGGCCATCAACGCCCCGATCCAGGGCACGGCCGCCGACATCATCAAACGCGCCATGATCCGCCTGCCCGCCGCCCTGGCGGCAGCCGGGCTGAAGGCGCGGATGCTGTTGCAGGTGCATGACGAACTGTTGTTCGAGGTGCCGGAAGCAGAGATCAATGCCACGGCGGCCCTGGTGAAACAGGTCATGGAAACCGCCACCGATATCGGCGTGCCCCTGGTGGCCGAGGCCGGGCATGGTGCTTCATGGGCGGAGGCGCATTGAGGGGGGATCGCGCCCCCCTCAAAGGGCCGTGAACCAGCCGCCATCCACCGTCACCTCTTCCACCATGCGGGTGACGACGCCCAGCTTCAAATCCTTCAGCAACTGGCACAGCAACTCGCCGTCGATCAGGTCGATGGCGGGGGCGCCGGGGCGGATGGCTTCATCCTTGGCGGCCTGGGTGAAGGTGCCGGTGGTGATGATCAGGCCCTTATCCGCGCGCCCCACCATGGCCCCGCGAAAATCCCGCACCACCGAGGCACCGACGGAACCCTGATAGCGCTTGCACTGGAATGCCACCTGAAAGGTGACGAGGTTGATGCGCAGCACACCCTGCCCATCAATGCCGCCATCCCCCGTCTTGCCGGTGACTTCCACTTTCACAAAGCCGGCTTCCCGCAACAGGCGCTGTGACAGGCGCTCAAACGCATCCGGTGTGATGGTCTGCACCGTTTGCAGCAGCGTTTCCCGCCAATCCGGCGGTTCCGCCTCTGGTTCCTTGGCCCCCAGGCGACCATTGGTCCGGGGCGTGGCCGGCTGGTTGCGCTCGGCACGCACCAGGGCCGGCACCCGCTCCAACGCCTCATCCGTGACCTTCTCACCGGCATCGGTCAGCGCCCAGACGCCGCGTGCGCTGTTCACCAGCAGCCCGGCCTTGCCCAGATAGGTCTTGGCCCAGGAAAGCCGATAGGAAAGGCGGCTGATCCGGCCATCCTTGTGCGGGATGGCCTGTGCCGGTTCCGGGATTTTTTCCCGCCGGATCACCGCGTCCAGCAATTCCTCATTCCCAGCCGATCCACCCAGTTCCCGCAGCGCCTCAATGGTTGGGCGCAGCAGTCCTTCGAACAGGGGAACGCCATCGCTGTCGGTGCGGAGGAGACAGGTCATGCGTCCCCGCCGAAGGCTTCTTCGATCAAGGCTTCCACCCAGGCCGGGTCGGAACCCGCCTTGCGGGCCACGGCGGCCAGCAACAGCACCATGGGCGGCACCGGTTGATCCTCCGGATATTCCGGCAGCAGCAGGCTCAGTTCCCCGGTCGCATCAACAATCAGGGCGGCTTCGTCCGGTCCCAGATGCGTGCCCGTTTCTTCTTCCATCATTCATCCGCTTCCTTGTGCTTCCGGCCCTTGGGCTTGGGTTCCTGTTTGGCCGCCCGTTCCTGGTTCAGGGCGAACAGCTTGGCCAGCGCCTCTTCCTCACTGATATCGGCGGGCCAGCCATAGGCGGCGGCGACGGCTGCATCCAGCCGCTTATGCAGCATGTCCAGCCAGGCGGGGCGCTGGTTGTAAAGATTGGTCAGGGTGCGCTTCTTCAGCTCCGCCGCCGCCTTGTCATTCTTTGGCAGGATGCGGTCGGGATAGCCCGGCACCACCTCCGGCACGATCTTCACCAGATCGGGCGGATTCAACCACGCCTCCCGCTTCTCATCCAACTCCTTCGCCGCCGCCGCGATGGCCTGGGCACGCGGGTCGTCCGCATAGGCCGATGCCGGCAGGTCCGGCGTCAGGCCGTCGGGGAAGGGGAAGGTTTCGAAAATTCTAGAGCTATTATACCGACGAGCAGTTGGATGATTTCCATACGGTGAACCCAGTATAGAAATCCAGTAACTATGAAATATCGAACTAAGAATACCAAATGTAGGATAGTCCTCCCTAGCTATCACAATAAGATTCTTATCGGGCAGAATGGCGGCGTTGATTAGACGAAATACATTATATGTAGGCGTTTCCGGTGTTGCCAAGTATTTTTTCATTGAAGAGATTTTCAATCTCAACTCCGGGCGCGGCCAGTATGGTTGCCACCATTTTTCTCTTGCATGCTTGTCACGGACAGATGATCGATATTGTCTCAAGGTCACGTCTGAGTTCTCAGAGTACGGAGCACTCAATAAATACGCGAATGGCTTTTCAAATAATGACGCCTCATACTCGCTACTCACAGAAAACATATCAATTATCCACATATCACGATCACGCCCCATAAAATCATCCCCGTTGTAATATTTCCTAATTATCTCGCTGTTGTATTTTTTATTTGGATTGATTGGCTGATTCAATAACCCAGACAAGACCGCCCTATCCACCTCAAATGGCCCGCTTTTTTGAATTCCTAAATAGCAAATTCCAGAATTGCTACCTTGGTTCATTAGGGTGGAGACATTATTTTTTGATGAAGACAGTGAAGAATCTATATTCTCCACGATTGATCCATCTACTTCTTTTAATGAATTGTATATTTTAGAGAAGCATATTATAGATGTTCTTAGTTGAGCGCCTTCTAAAATCCATTCCTCATCAGTCCATGCACTATATATCTGCATATCAGTTTCAATTTTCTCAAGGCAAATTCTATTTACACCTGTTTTAATAGAATTTGGGCAGACAAATCCAGCGTATTGAGAATTCATCTCAATTATTGATATTCTTGCTTTATGGAACCAATAACAAACCAAGTCTTCATTTGCAGATACCAACGAGGCGTAAATCGAGCGCAAAGTACCCAGATACCCAGGGGAAAACTTTGATTTGAACTTCTTACCACCCAAAAACGGCGGATTCCCCACGATCGCGTCAGCCTTGGGCCATTGCGCTTCCGTGCCGTCCTCGTTCAACAGGGCGTCGCGGTTCTCGATGCCTTTCAGGCTGCCCAGAATGGGCGTGCGCTTCACGGCACCGGCATTCTTCATCTGCCATTGCAACTCACCGATCCAGACCGTGGTACGGGCCAGTTCGGCGGCATAGGGGTTGATCTCAATTCCCAGCACGCATTGCGGGGTGATGCGTTCATCATCGGCGGGCAGGCCCAGGGTTCGCGCCTCCTGCTCGATGGCGCGGTCCAGGTCTTTCAGGTGCATCAGCGCCATATAGAGGAAATTACCGGACCCGCAGGCAGGGTCCAGCACCCGGTATTTGCCCAGCCGGTGGCGGAATTTCAGATAGGCATCACGGGCGGCATTCTCGTGCCGGGTGCGGCTGGCATCATCCTTGGCCGCATCGCGCTTGGCGCGCAAGGCCGCCACCTTTTCCTTCACCTGTTCCCATTCAGCGCGCAGGGGGCGCAACACCACCGGTTCCACGATCTTCATGATCTTTTCCGGGTCGGTGTAATGGATGCCCACGCCCTTATCGGCCTTGGACAGGCCCTTGGCTTTGGCGGCCTTGCCCCCCTTTGCCGGGCTGGCGGCATCCGGCGCCACATCAAACAGGCCCGCCATGGCCTTGCGCTTTTCCGGGTCCAGGCCACGTTCAAACAGGGTGCCGAAAATGCTGGGCTCAATACTGCCCCAATCCAGCTTGGCGGCATCCAGCAGGGCGCGAATTTGCAGGCCCCCCAGGTCGATCACATCATCATCATCGAACAGCCCGCCATTGAACCAGGGAATGGCATGGTTGCCGAAGTAACCCTGCGGGTCTTTCATCGCCCGGAACAGGTTTTTCAGGCGCGGGGCAAAGCCAGCCTGTTCATTGACGCTATCTTCCAGCAGGTCGGAGAAGATCAGGTCCGGCAGCAGGCCAATCCGCTGCGCGAACAGACAGAAGACAATGCGGTTCAGGAAATGGGCGATGCGGCGGGATTGTTCGTCCCCTAACCGATAGCGCAGTTCCGCCGCGATGGTACCAACGGCGGCGGCGGCCTGGGCGGTGACGGTGGCGGGGGTTTCCTTCGGCCGCAGATATTCCGGATCGGTCCAGCAGGCGCGCAGCATCCGCCGCGCCTCCACACTCATCAGGTCGCCCAACCGGATGGTATGGGTAACTGCCACCTCGTTGGTGAAATTGGTGTGGATGCGGATTTCCTGGGAATCGGAAACGATCAGCAGCGGCGGGTTGCCCAGCGCATCGGCATATTGCTTTACCTGTGCTTGGGCCGCCGTCAGGTTCTTCTTCGACCCTTTATATTCCCAGACGAAGTGATTGCGCTTCCAGACATCGGCGTAGCCAGAGGCACCGCCCAGCTTCAACACGTTCTTTTCGAAGCAATATTCCTCGCCGGTCTTGTCGGCGCTGTTGGGGTCCGGCACCTCCAGCATCCGGCAGAGATCGTTGAAATGGCTCTGATAGAATTTCTTTTCGTTGGCGGTGTTGCCACGCCATTTGGCAATGAAATCTTCAGGATTCATCGTCACGGGAATCATGCTCCGGCTTTTGCACGCGCAGGATAGCGGGGGCGACCACGCCATTGCAAGCAAGGCCCAAGCCCAAGTGCTGAAAAGCAAAAAGGCCGCCGGGTTGCCCCGGCGGCCTTTTCACGTCTCTACAACCTGAACAGATCAGGCCGATCCGTTACCGGATCAGTCGTTCTGCTGGCGACGCTTCAGAGCCGCACCCAGGATGTCGCCCAGCGAGGCACCCGAGTCGGACGAGCCGAATTCGGCCATCGCGGACTTCTCTTCCTCGACTTCCTTGGCCTTGATCGACAGGCCGATCTTGCGGGAACCGCGATCGACCTGGGTGACCTTGGCATCGACCTTTTCGCCAACGGCGAAGCGGTCGGGGCGCTGCTCGGAACGCTCGCGGCTCAGGTCGGACTTGCGGATGAAGCCGGTGAAGCCTTCACCAACCTCAACCTCGATCCCGCCTTCGGTGATCTGGGTCACGGTGCAGGTGACGACATCACCCTTCTTGACGCCAGCGGCAGCCTGCTCGAACGGATCGGAAGCGAGCTGCTTAATGCCGAGGGAGATGCGTTCCTTCTCAACGTCAACGTCCAGAACCTTGACCTTGACCTGATCGCCCTTCTTGTATTCCTGGATCGCCTGCTCGCCGGGGGTGTTCCAGTCCAGATCGGACAGATGCACCATACCGTCGATGTCGCCCGGCAGACCAACGAACAGACCGAATTCGGTGATGTTCTTGACCTCGCCTTCCAGCTCGGTGCCGCCCGGGAACTTCTCGACGAAGGCTTCCCAGGGGTTCTGCATGGTCTGCTTCAGACCCAGGCTGATACGGCGCTTCACCGGATCCACGTCCAGCACCATCACTTCCACTTCCTGAGAGGTGGAAACGATCTTGCCCGGATGGACGTTCTTCTTGGTCCAGCTCATCTCGGAGACGTGCACCAGACCTTCGATACCCGGCTCCAGCTCCACAAAGGCGCCGTAGTCGGTGATGTTGGTGACGCGACCCTTGAACTTGGCCTGCGGCGGGTACTTGGCTTCCACGCCTTCCCACGGATCGGCTTCCAGCTGCTTCATGCCGAGGCTGATACGCTGGGTCTCGGAGTTGAAGCGGATGACCTGGACCGTAACGGTCTGGCCGATCTGCAGGGCTTCCGACGGGTGGTTGATACGGCGCCAGGCGATATCGGTGACGTGCAGCAGGCCGTCAACGCCGCCCAGATCAACGAACGCACCGTAATCGGTGATGTTCTTGACCACGCCCTGCAGGATCTGGCCTTCCTTGAGGGAGGCGACCAGCTCGGAGCGGGCTTCCGCACGGCTTTCTTCCAGCACGGCGCGGCGGGAAACGACGATGTTGCCGCGCGAGCGGTCCATCTTCAGGATCTGGAACGGCTGCGGCGTACCCATCAGCGGGGAGATGTCGCGCACCGGACGGATATCGACCTGGCTGCCCGGCAGGAAGGCCACGGCGCCATTCAGATCGACGGTGAAACCACCCTTGACGCGACCGAAGATGATGCCGCTGACGCGGCTCTGGTCGGTGAAGGACTTCTCCAGCAGGGTCCAGGCTTCCTCGCGCTTGGCCTTCTCGCGCGACAGAACGGCTTCGCCGTTCTTGTCTTCCATGCGCTCCAGATAGACCTCGACCGTGTCGCCGACCTTCAGCTCGACCGGCTGGCCCGGAACGGCAAATTCCTTGAGAGCAACGCGACCTTCAGACTTCAGGCCAACGTCGATCAGCACCATGTCATTGTCGATATTGACGACACGACCCTTGACGACGGTGCCTTCCAGGCTGTCGGCGGAGCCGAACGATTCTTCCAGCAGGGCGGCGAAGCTTTCCTTCGCGGCGGAAACCTGTGCCATGTAAACTCCAATGGGCAGACTGTTTCGGGTTGATCCCAACGGCGCATCCACCCATCCCCGGCACGCCCGAACCGGTTCTGTGGCTTCACCACCGCCGCGCCGGGCACCATACCCGGCGGCTTTGCAAAAACCGGCCCGAAGGCCGGCCTTCCTTTTCCCGAAGAGGGTGGCAGCTTGTGCCCCCCTTGATGAAGGTCCATGGCTACGCCACCGGAACAGCAGCGAGGACGTTCAATAGCAGAACGCAAGCAAAGCCAGCGGGGCCATCACCTGCCCCCCGGCAGCGCATCGCGTCATGATCCTTCATGCCCTTCGGGGCAAGGCGGGCTATATAGCCGGAAACAGCCTTCGCCGCAACCGATAGAGTCGGCATGAAAGGGCGGCAAAGCCACCCGCTGCCAGCTTTCTCACAGTTTGGCGCGGATCACATCCATGGCGGCCTGAAATGCCGCCTCAGGCCCCAGGGTGGAGTTATCCAGCACCACGGCATCGTCCGCCGGCACCAGGGGCGCAAAGGCGCGGGTGGTGTCACGTTCATCGCGCGCCCGCATGTCTTCCAGCACGGCGGCGAAATCCACGCCCGCCGCTTCCCCACCCAGTTCCTTGAACCGGCGTTCGGCCCGCACCTCCACCGAGGCGGTGACGAACAACTTCACCGGTGCGTCGGGGCAGATGACGGTGCCGATATCCCGTCCGTCCAGCACAGCCCCCACAGCCCCGCCCGGCGGGTTGGCAGCAAAACCACGCTGAAAATCCAGCAGCGCCTGCCGGACACCGGGGTAGGCCGATACGATGGACGCCGCCTGCGCCGTATCATCCTGGCGCAGGGCCGGATCGGCGGTCAGTTCAGCGATACGGTCGGCATCCAGCGCACGCGCGGTGGCCATGGCCGCTTCCACATCGCGCACATCCTGGCCAGCGCGGATCATCGCCAGCCCCACCGCCCGGTAAAGCGCGCCGGTATCCAGCAGCGCATAGCCCATGGCCTGGGCGACACGGCGGGCCAGCGTGCCCTTGCCGCTGGCGGCGGGACCATCAATGGCGATGACAGGCTTGGTGGACATGGGCGTCAGGGCTCCCCAGAGCGGCAATGGACAATCACGGGCGGCACCCTTGCCCGCACAAGGCCGGAGCGTCAAGCCATGCTGCTTATGCGCGGGAGATGGCTGGTGTTCATTGACCTGCGTCAGCAGCCTTGCAAACAGGCCAAAGAAAAACCCGCCGGGCTGCCCCGGCGGGTTTAAGCAAATTAAGCAGCTAGTTACACAGCTAGCGACTATGCTGTTGATGCTCCATGAATGAACGCAAAACAGCATTAATACGCGTCTGGTATCCACTGCCAGCGCTTTTGAAAAAGTTAACGACATCACGATCTAGTCGAATGGTAACCGGGACTTTGGAGTCTCCCAAAATAACTTGAGCACCCTCCAGCCATGATTCGTCAATTAAATGAGCCGCATCGGGATCATTTTTTACAGCCTCAGCTATTTCCTCGTCCTTTATGGAATCAAACTGAGACCAATTTTTCTTAGCGATCGGACCACCTAGCGTACGCCGTGTGATACGTTCTTTGCTCACGTTCATTTGCCTTTCTAGCAGAAATGATCCGGCGCCCACTTGGGCGATCTGTATACACAACGACATGCACACGACCTTCGATCTCACCCAAAACCTGTACCCGTTCCTCACCATAGTCTTGCTTATCGTCCACCTTTCCTATGACGAAGCTCAGAAAAATCTCGATTGCCACCTCAAAGTCAACGCCATGTTTAAGCAAATTGGAATGGCGTTTAGCCTCATCCCATTCGAATACCATCTGATCCTCAATGTTTTTGCGCGAATAAAATTGCGCGTTCACGCCATCTGCTTGCAGCTCGCCGATTGATTGTCGTCAGGTCAGTAGCGGATCGTCAGGTCAGTAGCGGATCGTCAGGTCAGTAGCGGATCGTCAGGTCAGGCTACAGACAATAATGGCGTACGTACAAAATGTCAATATACTCCAACAAAGAAAAACCCGCCGGGCTGCCCCGGCGGGTTCTCTTTACTGAAATCACGTCGCTCTGGTCTGAGATTACGCTCAGCCCAGCGCCTTCACCATGGTCGAACCCAGGCTGGCCGGGCTTTCGGAGACATGGATACCGGCGGCGCGCATCGCTTCCACCTTGAACTCGGCGGTGTCGTTACCGCCGGAGATCACGGCACCGGCATGGCCCATGCGGCGGCCCGGCGGGGCGGTGCGACCGGCGATGAAGCCGACGACCGGCTTTTTCAGGCCCGACGCCTTGATGTATTCCGCACCATTCACCTCAGCGTCACCACCGATCTCGCCGATCATGATGATGCCTTCGGTTTCCGGATCGCGGGCGAACATTTCAAGCGCTTCAACGAAGTTGGTGCCGTTGACCGGGTCACCGCCGATGCCGATGCAGGTGGTCTGGCCCAGGCCAGCCGCCGTGGTCTGCGCCACCGCTTCATAGGTCAGCGTGCCGGAACGGGACACGATGCCGATCTTGCCACGACGATGGATGTGGCCCGGCATGATGCCGATCTTGCACTCGTCCGGGGTGATGACGCCCGGGCAGTTCGGACCAACCAGACGGGTGGCACTGTTGGCCAGGGCGCGCTTGACGCGCACCATGTCCAGCACCGGGATGCCTTCGGTGATGCAGACCACCAGCGGCAGTTCGGCATCGATGGCTTCCAGGATGGCGTCGGCGGCGAACGGCGGCGGCACATAGATGACCGAGGCATTGGCGCCGGTCTTCGACACGGCATCGGCCACAGTGTCGAACACCGGCAGGTCCAGATGCTTGGAACCGCCCTTACCGGGGGTCACGCCGCCGACCATCTTGGTGCCATAGGCGATGGCCTGTTCGGAATGGAAGGTCCCCTGCGCGCCGGTAAAGCCCTGGCAGATGACCTTGGTGTCTTTGCTAACGAGCACGGCCATGTTACGCGGCCTCCTTCACGGCCTTGACGATCTTCTCGGCAGCGTCGGCCAGATTGTCGGCCGACAGGATCGGCAGGCCGGATTCGGCCATGATCTTCTTGCCGAGATCGACGTTCGTGCCTTCCAGACGAACAACCAGCGGAACATGCAACGACACTTCGCGGGCGGCGGCAACGACGCCTTCCGCAATCACGTCGCAGCGCATGATGCCGCCGAAGATGTTGACCAGGATGCCTTCGACATTCGGGTCGGACAGGATCAGCTTGAACGCCGTGGTGACGCGCTCCTTGGTGGCACCGCCGCCAACATCCAGGAAGTTCGCCGGCTCACCGCCATACAGCTTGATGATGTCCATGGTGGCCATGGCCAGGCCGGCACCGTTCACCATGCAGCCGATATTGCCATCCAGCTTCACATAGTTCAGGCCGTGCTTGGTGGCTTCGGTCTCCGACGCCTCTTCCTCGTCCTCGTCGCGGAGTTCTTCCACGTCCGGGTGACGGTAGAGCGCGTTGTCGTCGAAGTTCACCTTGGCGTCGAGCGCGATGACATCACCGGCACCGGTCACGACCAGCGGGTTGATCTCCACCATGCTCATGTCCAGGTCGATGAACGCCTTGTACATGGCGGCCATGAACTTGGCAGCGGCACCGACCTGCTTACCTTCCAGGCCCAGGGCGAAGGCGACCTTGCGGGCGTGATAGCCCTGCAGGCCCTGCACCGGGTCGATGGCGACCTTGGTGATCTTCTCCGGGTGGCTGTGGGCCACATCCTCGATCTCCATGCCGCCTTCGGTGGAAGCGACGATGGTGACGCGGGAAGAGCCACGATCCAGCAGCATCGACAGATACAGCTCGCGCTTGATGTCAGCACCTTCCTCGACGTAGAGGCGCTTGACTTCCTTGCCGCTTTCGCCGGTCTGCTTGGTGACCAGCACCTGGTTCAGCATGGCGGCGGCATTGGCCTGCACGTCTTCCACGCTCTTGACGACGCGGACGCCGCCCTTGCCGTTCGGGTCGTTCTGGAAACGACCAGCGCCACGGCCACCGGCATGGATCTGCGACTTGACCACCCAGACGGGGCCGCCCAGCTCCTGCGCGACCTTGGCCGCTTCCTCGGGCGTGTAGGCGACGCCGCCGCGCGGAACCGCGACACCGTACTTCTTCAACAGGCCCTTGGCCTGGTACTCATGAATATTCATAGGTCAGCCGTCTTGCTCTGGATGGGAGACGGGCCGGCCGCGACGGGTGTCAACGGACCGCGCGCAGGGTCCGTCCCCACGCGGGCGGCACTTTAGCACTATGCCAACCGGGATCAACCGTCCAAAGGTCCCTCCCGCGCACAATGGATGCCGCAGCGCCGTACAGGAGCCGAATCGCCGCATCCCAAGGCTTCCCAAAGCCCTGAAAGGGGCGGAATATCTGGCGTCCCGCATCCGGCGCAGGGGTGCCATGTAACGGTGGCGCAGCCACTACATCCCGGATTGTTGCGCTGGAAGAAACATTGCGTCCCAAATATGCCATATAGTGGAAAAATGAAAGCTGGGGCATGGTAGGGCCCATGTTGTTCCCCAACCCGACGGAGTTGCATTCCATGTCCCGTACCCTTACCGCCGGCCTGTTCGGCGCCGCCCTGCTGCTGACCGCCGGCCAGGGCTTCGCCCAGGATCTGACCACGGATCCGGCCGCCGTGAAGTCCGGCACCTATGCGGTGGAGCCGACACATACCAAGGTGGTCTTCGCGATCAACCATCTGGGCTATTCCACCTATTATGGCACGTTCCCCAAGGCCGAGGGTACGCTGGTGCTGGACGCCGCCAACCCGGCCAAGTCTGTGCTGGACGTGACGGTTGACGTCACTGCCATCTCCACCGACCTGAAGGAACTGAACGAGCATCTGCTGGGCCCTGACTTCTTCGACGGCGCCAAGTTCCCCAAGGCCACCTTCAAGAGCAGCAAGGTGGAACTGACGGGCAAGAACAAGGCCAAGGTGACCGGCAACCTGACCTTGAAGGGCGTGACCAAGCCGGTGACGCTGGATGTCACCTTCAACCAGGCCGGCCCGAACTTCATCAACAAGGTCTACAGCGTCGGCTTTGACGCCACGACCACCATCAAGCGCTCCGATTTCGGCGTCAGCGCCTATGTCCCCGCTGTGGGGGATGAGGTGACGCTGCGCATCGGTTCGGAACTGCAGCTGAAGAAGTAAGCCTCGCGCGGGGCTTGACATTCCCGCCCCTTTTCCAGGGGCGGGAATGTCCGGCGGCGACTGCCGCCGCGCCGCTCGTGCGGCGTGAAGCCAAGCTGCCGGACGGCAGCGCCCGGCGCATGAGGGAGCAAAACTCAAGGGAGACCGGGGCCATGACGGGCACGGTAACGCATGATGGCCAGCACGACCCGCGCTATGGCGGGGTTGCGATGGCGCTGCACTGGGCGACGGCCGCCGCCATTTTCCTGATGCTGGCCAGTGGTTTGACCATGACCCGCATGGCACCGGGCATGACAGCCTTCAACCTTTACCAATGGCACAAGGCCCTGGGCATCACCGTGCTGGCGCTGACCCTGATCCGGCTGGTCTGGCGCCTGGGCCATCGCCCACCGCCCTTGCCCGATGCCATGCCGGCCTTGGAAAGGCTGGGCGCGCGGCTGGCCCATCTGGGCTTTTACGCCCTGCTGCTGGGGATGCCCTTGTCCGGCTGGCTGCTGGTCTCCGTCTCGCCCCTGAATCTACCGACCAGTTGGTTCGGTTATTTCCTGATCCCGCATCTGCCGGCACCCGCCGATGTCGGCCTGCGCCAAACCCTGAACAGCCTGTCGGAAACCGCGCATGGTTTGGCTGGCTGGATCTTGCTGGCGCTGTTGTTTGTGCATATCGGTGCCGCCCTGCGCCATGCGCTGATCCTGCGCGACCATGTGCTGCGCAGCATGCTGCCGCGCTGGCTGGCACCCCGCAAAGGTTGACCATCATGATGTTCTCTATGAAACGCCTGCTGCTGGCGGGCGCCACAATCGCTCTGTTGGCCCTGCCTGCCGCTGCTGGCGAATGGCAGGTGGAGGGCACCCAGTCCCGCCTGGGCTTCACCGGCGTCCAACTGGGCCAGAGCTTCCAGGGCAAGTTCGAGAAATTCAGCGCCACGATCAATTTCGATCCCGCCAAGCCCGAGACCGGCGGCAGGGTGGAGGTGCTGATCAACATGGCCAGCGCCAAGACCGGTGACGCCCAGCGCGATGGCAGCCTGCCGGGGGCTGACTGGTTCGCCATCGACAAGTTTGCCCAGGCGAATTTCACCGCGACGACGTTCCGCCGCACCGGCGACAATGCCTATGAGGCCGAGGGCACCTTGACCATGAAGGGCGTCAGCCGCCCGCTGGTGCTGCCCTTCACCCTGACGCCCGACGGTGCCGCCACCCGCGCCAAAGGCAAGGTGACGCTGTTGCGCAGTGATTTCGGTGTCGGCCAGGGCCAATGGGCCACCGACCAATGGGTGGCCCTGAAGGTGGATGTCGATTTCGATCTGAAGGCCGTGCCGAAGGGCTGATCGTGTAGGGGCGGGGTTTTCCCGCCCCTTTTCACAGCCCCCGCAGGAAGGCGACCAGCGCCGCGTTCACCGCGTCAGGTGCTTCCTGTTGTACCCAATGACCGGCACCTTCGACCAGGGTGGTGCCGCGATAATCGGTGCAGGTGAGGCCTTCCATGGCCCGCAGCGCCTTGTCCATCCCCGGCATGCGCAGCACCCCGTCCAGCCGGCCAGCGATAAAGCAGGCCGGTACCCGGATCGGTGCCCCGTGCCAGGGGGCCGTCAGCGCCCAGTTGCGATCCAGATTGCGGTACCAGTTCAGCCCGCCGCGATAGCCGGTGCGGGCGAACGTATCGGCGTAAAATCGCACATCCGCTTCCGGCAGCCAGTCGGGCAGTGCCGCCACGGGCGCGCAGCCCTGAACCAGCCCGCCTTCGGGCACCAGCGCCGGCCAACCGCGCCCCGCCGCCGCCCCGGCACCGGACGCGCCGACCAGCAGGCGGCGATGGGTTTCATAGGGATCGGCGGCCAGATCGGCCTCTGCCACGCCCGGTTCCTGGAAATAGACCATGTAGAACCGGTCCATACCCTGGGCGCGGGCCATGCTGATCAGGCTGCCGTGGGAACCACGCGGTGACCAGGGCACGGCCAGCCCGGCCACGGCGCGGAACCGGTCCGGTCGCAGCAGGGCGGCATGCCAGGCCACGGGCGCGCCCCAATCATGGCCGATGATGGTGCAATGATCGATGCCCAGCGCATCCAGCAAGGCCACCTGATCACCCACCAGATGCAAGATCGTGTAATCCGCCACCTCATCCGGGGCATCTGTGCCGCCATAACCCCGCATATCGGGAACGATCACCCGATACCCAGCCGCCACCAGCGCCGGCACCTGATGGCGCCAGCTATGGCCCAGTTCAGGCCAGCCATGGCAGAGCAGCAAAGCAGGGCCGCTGCCATGATCCTGACAGGCGATGGTGATTCCGTTGGCTTTCACCTGCGGCATGAATATGTCCTCCCGGCGGTTCTGCCGGAACCATAGCGGTGCCGGGCTGGCACCGCTATGATCTGCCATCATCACGCGACGTCGCGATCAGCCGGCACGGGACTTGAACGCCTTCAGCCGCTTGTTGAAGTCGGCTGCCAGTTTTTCCATCCGCTCCGTGGATTTATTGTAGGAATCGGCATCCACCCGGCCACGGACCTTGCCCTCTGCCGTCAGGCAGGCCTGATATTCATCCGTCGCTGCAATATACGCTTTCACCATCTTCGCCGCTTCCGCCATTTCAGGGGCGGTGGCGCTTGCACCGTCCGGCAAGGCCGGCGGATCGGCGATATCGCAGCCAGCCCAAGCCGGCGCGGCAAGCAGGATCAGGCTGGAGAAAGCAACGGCGACAAAGCCGCCGACTTTTCTGATAGGGGAAGTGTTGTTCTGTTGACGCATCTGCCTCTCTCCCATCCGATTTCCACAGCGAGGCACACCGGTTAATCGCGAAAATCGCGATCCCGTTTCCACCTGCACGCCTTTAAAGCGTCAGTGCGCTGGGAATGACTGGTCAATCGGGCAGCCGGCCACCTTTTCTTCCACGATATGAGGAGGGTAGTTTGTGCGGCGCAGCAACGTCAATAGCCTATCGTAAGGAAATACGCCTTAAGCGTGATGCTGCATCGCCATCAGACACACAGCCAAAGGCCCGCGCCCCCATATGGGAACGCGGGCCTTGATACAGGGGCCAGGGCGGCAAGCCGCCCGGCGAAACCGGATCAGCCGTTACGGGACTTGAAGGTCTTCAGCTGCTTGTTGAAGTCGGAAGCAACCTTTTCCATCAGTTCGGTGGACTTGTTGTAGGCGTCCACGTCCATCTTGCCCTTGCCGGCGGCTTCCAGACAGGCCTGATATTCCTGGGTGGCGGTGATGTAGGCCTTAACAGCCTTCATCGCGGTACCCATTTCCGCTTCCGAAGCGACGGAGCCATCGGGCAGTGCCGGCGGGTTACCCTGCTCGCAGCCAGCGGCAAAGGCGCTACCGGCGGTCAGGGAGAGAATGGCGGCGGAGATCAGCAGAGCGGCGGTCTTCATCGGGAACAGTCCTTGATAAGGTGATACAAGATTTCGATCGGCAATTCGGTCGCGTCTTGTCCAGGATGGCAAATAAAAATACCATCAACGGATGGATGCGCTGCAACCTGCGCATCCATATCAATAATCAAGATTGAACAGCCTGATTACTCTGACGCGCGGGGGATGAGATACTTTGGATAAGCATCACCGTCAATTGCCAGCACTTCCATTGCTGCTATGCAACAAGCGCATTATCTAAAATGCAAACAAATTACATCACAGGCAACGATGAGAAACGTAAGGGGTAGGCGTTGCGAAATGGTTAACACCAAATACAAAAACCCCGCACCGATATGACGGCGCGGGGTTTTGTCCACCGGATGGTCACATGGACCGGGTGGGGCATCAGCCTTCGGCGGAAACCTTCTTGGTCACGTCGACCAGAACCTTCACCGCATCGACGGACTTGTCGAAATTGGCCTTCTCTTCGGCGGACAGCTCGATCTCGATGATCTTTTCCACGCCCTTGGAACCGATGATGGTCGGCACGCCGATATAGAGACCGTCGACGCCATACTGGCCGGTCAGCTTGGCGGCCACCGGCAGAACGCGCTTCTTGTCCTTCAGGTAGCTTTCGGCCATGGCGATGGCGGAAGCGGCCGGGGCATAGAAGGCGGAACCGGTCTTCAGCAATCCTACGATCTCCGCACCGCCGTCGCGGGTGCGCTGCACGATCTTGTCCAGCTTCTCCTGCGTGGTCCAGCCCATCTTCACCAGATCCGGCAGCGGAATGCCGGCGACGGTGGAATAACGGACCGACGGGACCATGGTATCGCCATGGCCGCCCAGCACGAAGGCGGTGACGTCTTCGACCGACACGCCGAATTCTTCAGCCAGGAACCAGCGGAAGCGGGCGCTGTCCAGCACACCGGCCATGCCGACCACCTTCTCCGCCGGCAGGCCGGAGACTTCCTGGAACAGGCCGACCATGGCGTCCAGCGGGTTGGTGATGACAATGACGAAGGCGTTGGGCGCGTGTTCCTTGACACCGGCGGCCACGGCCTTGATGACCTTGGCGTTGATGCCGACCAGATCGTCACGGCTCATGCCCGGCTTGCGCGGCACGCCGGCGGTGATGATCACCACGTCGACGCCGGCGATATCGGCATAGTCGGACGTGCCCGAATAACCGGCGTCAAAGCCGGCAACCGGCGACAGCTCGGCGATATCCAGCGCCTTGCCCTTGGCAACGCCCGCGAAATCCGGGATGTCGAGCAGGACGATGTCGCCCAGTTCCTTCTGGCCGGCCAGCAGAGCCAGCGTACCGCCGATTTGGCCGGCGCCGATCAGGGCGATCTTCTTGCGTGCCATGGGGCATTCCCTTCGATTAGGTCGGATCAGGAAAGTGATTTCGTCTGGAGCAACCGCGAGGGGGCTTGCTTTCAACTGGCCGCGACGCGGGTAACCCTGGGCGGGCTGCTTAGCCCGAAATGATGCGGTGGGCAAGCCGACAAGGGTCGAGGGTGGGGGGAGGCAGGCAAGCGCCTGCAGCAACCCCACCATGCGGTATCTATCGCGGCAATATAATGCTGAAGCGGGCGCCGCGCACGCTGCCATCGGGGTTCTTCAGATTGTCGGCGAAGATGCGGCCCTGATGGGCCTCCACGATCTGTTTGGAGATCGACAAGCCCAAACCGGAATGTTTGCCGAACGCCTCTGATTTCGGGCGCTCGCTGTAGAACCGGTCGAAAATGGCGGCCAGCTTGCCTTCCGGGATGCCCGGCCCCTGGTCCTCGCAGACCACTTCCACCCGGTCGGGCAGGGCCTTGGCGGTAAAGCGCACCACCCCGCCGGGAGGCGAGAAGGAAAGCGCATTGGACAGCAGGTTCTGGAACACCTGGGTCAACCGTCCCTCCAGCCCCGGCACCACCAGCCCGCGCCCATCCTTGGGCAAATCCACCTCCACCCGCACCGGGGCAGGGGTATCGGCCGTATCGCCGCCGGCTTCCGCCGCCGCTTCGCGCAGGGCCTCTGCATTGCCCAGGGTGGCATCGTGGATATTGGCCAGCATGGTCAGCATCTGGCCCACATCCGCCGGCTCTGCCCTGGCGCGCGACAGTTCGGCATCCAGGCGTGAGGCATTGGAGATGTCGGAGATCAGCCGGTCCAACCGCTGTACATCATGATGGATGATGGAAAGCAGGCGCTGGCGCTGTTCATCGGTCTTCACCCGCTGCACCGTTTCCACCGCACTGCGCATGGAGGTGAGCGGGTTCTTGATCTCATGCGCCACATCGGCGGCAAAGCGCTCGATGGCGTCCATCCGGTCCCAGATGGCAGAGGTCATTTCCCGCAGGCTGACCGACAGGTCACCCACCTCATCCCGGCGGCGGGAGAAATCGGGGATCACCACCTGCCGCCCATGGCCATGGCGCACTTCATCCGCCGCATTGGCCAGCCGGCGGATCGGGCGGGCGATGGTGCCGGCCAGATAGAAGGAGAGCAGGACGGTAACGCCCAGGGTGATGCCGAACAGGCGCAGGATATCCATGCGGAATTCCCGCACCGCCGTATCCACCTGCGCACCGCCGCGGGAAATATAGACCGCCCCCAGCACCTTCTTGTAGCGCTGCACCGGCACAGCCACGGTCAACAGCATGTCGGTACGGCCATCAGCACGGGCGACACGCCAGACCGATCGGCTGATTTCGCCCACCAGTGCCCTCTGCACCTCCGGGTAGGAATCGGCATTCTGCTCCGCCTCCCCCGGATATGCGGGCAGATGTTCGCGTTCCGGCACGGCGTTGACGATGTAATCGTAAATCGCGATGCCCAGTTCCGTCAGCCGGTTGCCATCGCGCAAGGGCGGCAGTTCCTCGATCTGCACCATGCTTTTCGGACCGCCCAGCACGCGGCTGTCGGCCATCAGCTCGCCCGTGGGCGCAAACAGGCGGGTGCGGGTATCGGTGGTCTCCACCAGACGGCGCACCATCTGGCGGGCCAGTTCGTTGGAAAGCTGGTTCGTCGGCTCGTTGAACTCATCGACTGCCGGCTGCATGGCACCTTCGCCCAGCGCACCGGCGAAAATCCGCGCCTCCGTCGTCAATGCTGTCAGTTCCTTGTCGATCAGCCATTGCTGATATGTCGACAGGTACAGCAGACCACCCAGCAGAATGGCCAACGCCAGCATGTTGACGGCCAGGATGCGCAGCGTCAACGGCGAGAAATGCCGCCGACGGTGGCGAGGTGCCGATGGCGCATCGGTCCCGATAGCGGCCTCCTTGACCGCCAGTTGCTTCGGAGCCTTGGCCCCGCCGGAAGCCACTGGCCGGGATGCGGCCAATGGTGCAGGGCTGCGCAAATCCATGCTCATTTTTGTTTCATCCCCTGCCGGGGCTTATTCCTTGTATTTATAGCCGACGCCATAGAGCGTTTCGATCTGCTGGAAATCGTCATCCACCGCCTTGAACTTCTTGCGCAGGCGCTTGATGTGGCTGTCGATGGTGCGGTCATCGACATAGATATGTTCGCCATAGGCCGCATCCATCAGCTGGTCACGGTTCTTCACATGGCCGGGGCGCACGGCCAGCGCCTTCACCAGCAGGAATTCCGTCACCGTCAGGTCGATCGCCTTGCCCTTCCAGGTACAGAGATGGCGGGCCCCATCCAGCACCATCTCGCCGCGCACCAGGGTCTGGCCCGGATCGGGGGTGGCCCCCTTGCCCTGGGCCAACTCGGCGCGGCGCAGCAGGGTCTTGATGCGTTCGATCAGCAGGCGCTGGCTGAACGGCTTCTTGATGTAATCATCGGCCCCCATGCGCAGGCCCTGCAGCTCGTCCGTTTCATCATCCTTGGAGGTCAGGAAGATGATCGGCATGGCCGTGGTCTGGCGCAGACGCTGGAGCAGCTCCAGCCCGTCCATGCGTGGCATCTTGATATCCAGCACCGCCATGTCGACGGGGCGGGAGGTGATGCCGCGCAGCGCCTCGTCCCCATCGCTGTAGGTGCGCACCTCGTACCCTTCCGCTTCCAGCGCGATGGATACCGACGTCAGGATGTTGCGGTCATCATCGACCAGCGCAATAGTCTGCGACACTGTTCTCTCCAGCAAGGGCGGCAAACCCGTGGGGGCAATTCAAGCAGGCAGTGCCCCGGATATTGATCCCGATGCGCTACCCCTTGCCATGGCTTTGCCAAGTCTCAGCTTCTATTTCAATATGGCATGAATACGGCACAAAAGAGAGCCGCAACCAAACTGGCAGGGGAACCGGAAAATGGTGATAGACCAACTGGACGGTGACGGTGCCGCTGACGACCCCGGTGCGACCGCCCGTGGCCTGATGCGTGGCTGCGGCCAGGCCACGCTGGCGACGCACCATGCCGGGCAGGATGCCAGCATGGTGGGCTGGCCGGTGCCGACCCTGGTGCTGGTGGGTTTCGATCTGGATGCCACGCCGCTGCTGCTGATCTCCCGTCTGGCCGAACATACCCGCAATCTGGAAGGCGACCCGCGTTGCGGCCTGCTGTTCGATGGCACGGGCGGCCATGCCGATACGCTGACCGGTCCGCGCCTGTCGGTGCTGGGCCGGGCCGTGCGCGATGGCGATGAACGGCGGCTGGCCCGCTTCATCGCCCGCCACCCCTCGGCCAGCGCCTATGCCGGATTCGCTGATTTCGCCCTGTGGCGGGTGGAAGCCAGGCGCGGCCATATGGTGGCCGGCTTCGGCCGTATCCGCGCCATCCCGCCCGAACCGCTGCGCCTGGCACCGGCGGACTGGACGGAGCTGGCCGAGGCGGAGGGCGAGATCGTCGCCCACATGAACGCGGATCATGCCGACGCCGTGCAACTCTACGCCACGGCCCTGCTGGGCCGACCGACAGGCGACTGGCGGATGACCGGCATCGACCCGGAAGGCTGCGACCTGCGCGACGGCACCCACAGCGCCCGCCTGTCCTTTGGTCGCAGGGTACGGGATGCCGAATCGGCAAGGGGGGAGCTGGTGCGGCTGGTGAAGAAGGCGCGGTCGGCGTAAACAGGGGGCATCTTTCCCTGCCCCTGCCGGACCATCATGGCGCCGATCCTCCGCCCTGCCCTGTTTCTGCTTGCCGCCTGCCTGATCACCCCGCCCGCCGCCGCGCGGGCCCCCGCCGACTGCCAGTCGCCGGAGGAAACGGAGGCCGCCGCCATGCTGGCGAAGGAAGGCGTCTCCGTGCCCGGCCTGGCCATGGCCGGTGTCACCCGCGCGCCCGCCGCCCAGGGCGGGGAATGGCTGCTGACCGCCTGGAAACCTTGCCTGGAACCGGATAAGGAACCGGAAGGCGGGGTGCCGACCCAGGTGCGCCTATACCACCACCCGGATGGCAAGCCGGCCACCCTGACCGGGCAAGCGGAACTGCCGGGTGAGTTGACCTATGTCACCCCGGCGGAAAACCCGGTGCTGGAACTGGCCGACGGGCCGCTGGCCCTGCTGGAGGTGGCCACCGGCGGCAATTGCATGACCTGCGAACAGCTGCTGCCGATGCGGGTGGAGGGGGCCAGGCTGGTGGCGGTGGAGCCACCCGACCCGCTGGTGGCCCTGCGGGAGGTAACGGCGGTGGAACCACTACCGATCATCACCGGCTACAGCGCCGCCTTTGAATCCTATGGCCCGCTCTGCCATGCCTGCTCGCCCTCCACCACCATCCATCTGCGGCTGGAAAAGGGGAAATTGCTGGAAAACTGCACCGCCCAGCGCGACGATTATACCGCTGATGTCGCCGCCGCCATGGATGAAACCAGGGAAATGGCGGCAGCGAAGGAAACCGACGACACCGCCGCCGATGAATTGCTGAGCGCCGCCATCGCCATGCTGCTGGACCGGCTGAATGGCGGGGTCAAGGCAGACGACGCCCTGACCTCCTTCGACAGCTTAACCGCCCGTGCCACCGCCCGCGCCACCCGACGCCATGGGGAGGATATCAGCGCCGCTGCCAAGGCACTGGCCGCCGCCACACGCGATGCGGCGACCAAGGGGGCGCTGAACCGGGGCTGCCCGGCGCTGGGGGTGAGGCGGCCAGAGGGGTACTGATCGCTTCAGTGAAGATAGTAGGAGCGGATCAACAGGTCGGCACTGGCGAAAGCCCCGAACAGGATCAAGGCCAGCGCACCAAGCTGGGCAACGGTGCCCATAGCTGGAATCGGTTGTCTACGGGGGAACAGGAAGATCAGGAAAGGGGCCAGGGGGATGAAATATCGTCCCTGGATGCCATCGACCATCACTGCCCCGACCTGGGTCCATGAAATATACTGCGCGATCATGATCAGCCACAAACAGCCGATCAGCAGCAGCAGATAAAGGGTGTATTCCGCGATAATGCGGCCAGTGGGACGACGACGCAGACCCCCCGGCAGCAAGGCCAGCAGCAGGATACCGATCAGGCCCCATTCCCAACTGGTGTAGAATTCCTGACCAAAAAGATAAGCGTTCTGCCCGAGAACACCAATGAACTGCATCCACCAGAGTGAGCCTTGCTCTACCATTGTATCGTAGGGGATGGTGAATAGACGGGTGATATCTGCCAAGAGAATGCGAACCTGCCAACCAGGATCAGTCAGGAAAAGCGTTTGGTCTACACCGGACAGGGGACCAGATTGATATGATACCTTGGTGAAGGGAACTGAAACCCAGATCATATTATAGATGATCCAGCCCAGCGCCGGCAAAACCACAGCAGAACAGGCGAAGACCGAGACGCGTATCTGCCGGCTGAACGCTTCCGGGGCATCGGCGCGCCGCTGAAATGCCCGCCATGCCGGGATGAGCATGAACAGGGCAAGGGGCAAATAAGGTGGCTTTGCCATGAAAATGATGAGCAACAGAAAACAGAAGGCACCATAGATCCACGGCTCCTGCTTCTCATCCAATATCCGCGTGAACAGGGCAGCTGCCAGTACACAGGCGGCAATGAACAAGCCATCCTGATTGATCGATGCGGCCAGGGAAAGCGACATGGGCAAGCCCAAAATGATCATCAGCAACACTTTCCCACGCGTCGCCAGAGCCAGCGCCAAGGTGCCAAGGACCACATAGAGCATGGCGTTGATGAAACGGGCAGCGACCAGGGCATCATGCGGCCCGCCACCCAGCCATTTCGTGACACCAAAGCTAAGCATCGCAGGAACATAAAAGGCGGGCCCGTAAACAGCCGTATTGGGGGCGTGGATATAGATGGGCGATCCCCACACCGCCGCGCGGGCCTTTGCCAGCGTTTCCTGGCTATAGACACGGCTATTGTAATCCACCTCGAATCCAGCCTGAAACAAGGATGGATCAGCCTTGAAGCCGGCGCTTTTCACCTCCACGCCCTCATGGATGATTGTCGAACGGCGACCTGTGACATGACCGTTCAATAGCCCATCCACGCGCAGGACATGGGTCATCTCATCCGGCACTTCGCCTAAGGGAACCAGTGCGAGCATGAAGGTAAGCGCCGTCGCAACAAGCCCTGCAAATAGGACATTCATTGCTGACAGTTTAAAGCCTGTCATTATCTTCCCCGCCGCCGAGAGCAAAGCCGGCTTTATAGGGGAGTTAGGCAAGCGACCACAACCCCGGTCGACATCCCACCCTGCATTAGAAGGACTTGCGACGGCGGAAAGAGAACGGTAAGTGTACAAAAGCCGTTACATAAAAATGCGCCGGCCGTGATGCGGACCGGCGTCGCCCAGCAAAAAGGGCGGCGGCGTCACGGATCACGAGGGAGAATGCGACCGTGGAAAAGACTGGTTCCGTCATCAGCCGCTTCGGGCTTGATTATCTGGGCTTGGCCAACCTGAAGGCCGCCCATTGGAATCTCAGCGTCGGTGCCCTGTACGAACAGGCGCTGAAACGCGGCGAGGTTTCCCTGTCCAAGGATGGCGCGCTGGTCGCCATCACCGGCCAGCATACCGGCCGTTCCCCCAACGACAAATTCACCGTGCGGGAGGAAACGACGGAGGCCGATATCTGGTGGGGGCCGAACAAGCCCTTCACGGAGGAAGCGTTCGACCGGCTGCATGCCCGCGTCACCGCCTACCTGCAGGGCCGCGACGTCTTCGTGCAGGATCTGTGGGCGGGGGCCGATGCGGCCTATCGGCTGCCGGTGCGCATCGTCACCCAGCATGCCTGGCACAATCTGTTCGCCCAGAACATGTTCATCCGTCCGGCCCTGGCCGACCGGGTGGCCTTTGAGCCGGGCTTCACCGTGCTGCAGGTGCCGGATTTCCGTGCCGTGCCGGAACGCGACGGTACGCGGTCCGACGTGTTCGTCGTGATTAATTTCAAGAAGAAGCTGGTGCTGATCGGCGGCACCTCCTATGCCGGGGAGATCAAGAAGTCGATCTTCTCCGTGCTGAATTTCATGCTGCCGGCCCAGGGCGTGCTGCCCATGCATTGTTCGGCCAATATCGGGCCGGCGGGCGACACCGCCATTTTCTTCGGCCTGTCCGGTACGGGCAAGACCACCCTGTCGGCGGACAGCAACCGCACCCTGATCGGCGATGATGAACATGGCTGGTCGGATAATGGCGTGTTCAATTTCGAAGGGGGCTGCTACGCCAAGGTGGTCCGCCTGTCGGCCGAGGCCGAGCCGGAGATTTATGCCACCACCCGGCGCTTCGGCACGGTGCTGGAAAATGTCGTCATGGACCCCGCGACGCGGGAACTGGACCTGGATGATGCCAGCCTGACGGAAAATACCCGCGCCTCCTATCCGATCGATTTCATCCCCAATGCCAGCGCCACCGGCCTGGGGGGCCAGCCGCTGAACATCATCATGCTGACAGCCGATGCGTTCGGCGTGCTGCCGCCGATTTCCAAGCTGTCGGCTGAACAGGCCATGTACCATTTCCTGTCCGGTTACACCGCGCGCGTGGCCGGCACGGAAAAGGGCGTGACGGAGCCGCAGGCGACGTTCAGCACCTGTTTTGGTGCCCCTTTCATGCCGCGCCACCCCACCGCCTATGCCAGGCTGCTGGGGCAGAAGATCCAGGCCCATGGTGCCAATTGCTGGCTGGTGAATACCGGCTGGACGGGTGGTGCCTATGGCACCGGCAGCCGTATGAAAATCGGCCATACCCGCACCCTGGTGAATGCCGCCCTGTCGGGCAAGCTGGCCGGCGTGGCGCACAAGCCGGAACCGAATTTCGGTCTGGCCGTGCCGGAAGGCTGCGAGGGCGTGCCGGCGGATGTGCTGCTGCCGCGCAACGCCTGGGCAGACAAGGGCGCGTTTGACGCCACCGCGCATGAGGTGGCGCGGCGGTTTGAAGCCAACTTCACCCAATTCCAGGACCAGGTGGACGAGAAGGTCGTTCGCGCCGGTATCCGTACCGCCGCGTAAACGATCCAGGCATCACCTGTTCTGGGGCCTCCACGACCGGGGAGGCAAAGCAAACGGGCCGGGGATCACTCCCCGGCCCGTTTCGCTGTCCGGTGATCGGTTGCGATCACACGGGCAAAATATTCATCAATCCTTCAGATCGGCCCAGAGTTCCTTGACTTTGGCGAAGAAGCCCTCCGACTCGGGATTATGGCCGGCCTCGGCCTCCTTATCGAATTCCTTCAGCAGTTCCTGCTGGCGCTTGGTCAGGTTGACCGGCGTTTCCACCACCACCTGGATATACATGTCGCCCCGCGCCGGGCTGCGCAGCACGCTCATGCCCTTGCCCTTCAGGCGGAACTGGTGGCCCGTCTGGGTGCCGGCAGGCACGCTGATCTTGGCGCGGTTGCCGTCGATCGTCGGCACTTCCACATTGCCGCCCAAGGCCGCCACCGTCATCGGGATCGGCACCCGGCAATGCAGGTTGGCCCCATCACGCTGGAAGAAGCGATGCGGTGCCAGCGAGAGGAAAATATACAGGTCGCCGGGGCTGCCGCCGCGCAGGCCCGCCTCCCCTTCACCGGCCAACCGGATACGGGTGCCATCCTCCACGCCCGCCGGGATATTGACCTGCAGGGTCTTTTCCTTGCGCACGCGGCCCTGGCCGCCGCAATGGCGGCAGGGATCCTTGATCACCCGACCGGCACCGCCGCAGGTGGGGCAGGCGCGTTCGATGGTGAAGAAGCCCTGCTGGGCGCGCACCTTGCCGGCCCCGTTACAGGTGGGGCAGGTGGTGGGGCTGCTGCCCGCCTCCGCACCCGAACCGCCGCAGGGATCGCACATCACACTGGTCGGCACGCGCACCTGGGTGGTGTTGCCCTTGAAGGCATCTTCCAGGCTGATTTCCAGGTTATAGCGCAGGTCGTTGCCGCGGTTGTTGCCCTGCCCGCCGGGGGCACCACCGCGCCCACGGCCCATGAACTCGCCGAACATCTCGTCGAAAATGTCGGCGAAACCGCCGCCGAAATCGAACCCGCCCGGCCCGGCACCGGGGCGCCCACCGCCACCGCCTTCAAAGGCGGCATGGCCGAACCGGTCATAGGCGGCACGCTTCTGCTCGTCCTTCAGGCAGTCATAGGCTTCGCTGACTTCCTTGAATTTCTGCTCGGCGGCCTTGTCACCCTGGTTGCGGTCCGGGTGGTACTGCATGGCCAGCTTGCGATAGGCCTTTTTCAGATCATCCGCATTGGCGGATTTCTGAACGCCCAGAACATCATAATAATCGCGCTTCGACATGGCGGCCTCAAGCCCCTTCCCAACCGGTCCGACCGCTCACCATCGTGTGCTGCTGCCGGATCCGCAACAATTCCAACATCTGACATGCCTTGTCTCAGCATGCAACAGGCCCGCCCGGAGATTTCCGGGCGGGCCCGCGCTTACTGGAACCGGCGGTCCCGCCCCCTGGGGGTAAGGGGAAAGGCTGGGGATCAGCCCTTCTTGCGGTCGTCGTCCACTTCCTCGAAGTCGGCGTCAACCACCTTGTCACCGGTGGGCGCATCATCGTCGGACGGGCCGGCACCGGCAGAACCGGTGGCGGGGCCTTCCTGGCCGGCCTTGTACAGCGCCTCACCCAGCTTCATGGAAGCCTGGGCCAGGGCGTCGGTCTTGGCCTTGATGGCGGCGGCATCGTCACCACCCAGCGCCGACTTCAGATCGGCGATGGCGGCTTCAACGGCACTCTTGTCGGCGGCGGCGATCTTGTCGCCATTTTCCGACAGGGTGCGTTCGGTGGAATGGATCAGGCCGTCAGCGTGGTTGCGGGCTTCCACCAGCTCCTTGCGCTTCTTGTCCTCGGCGGCGTGCGACTCCGCGTCCTTCACCATCTTGTCGATGTCGGAATCCGACAGGCCGCCAGAAGCCTGGATGCGGATGGTCTGCTCCTTGTTCGTCGCCTTGTCCTTGGCGGACACATTGACGATACCGTTGGCGTCGATGTCGAAGGTCACTTCGATCTGCGGCACGCCACGCGGGGCGGACGGAATGCCCATCAGGTCGAACTGGCCCAGCATCTTGTTGTCGGCGGCCATTTCGCGTTCGCCCTGGAACACGCGGATGGTCACGGCCGACTGGCTGTCTTCCGCCGTGGAGAAGACCTGGGACTTCTTGGTCGGGATCGTGGTGTTGCGGTCGATCAGGCGGGTGAACACGCCGCCCAGCGTCTCAATCCCCAGCGACAGCGGGGTGACGTCCAGCAGCAGCACGTCCTTGACGTCGCCCTTCAGCACGCCGCCCTGGATGGCCGCACCGATGGCCACCACCTCGTCGGGGTTCACGCCACGGTTCGGCTCCTTGCCGAAAATCTGCTTCACGGTCTCGATGATCTTGGGCATACGGGTCATGCCGCCGACCAGGATCACCTCGTCCACTTCCGACGCCTTCAGGCCGGCATCCTTCAGCGCCGCCTGGCAGGGGCCGACGGTGCGGCGCACCAGATCTTCCACCAGGGCTTCCAGCTTGGCGCGGGTCAGCTTGATGTTCAGGTGCTTGGGACCGGACGCATCGGCGGTGATGAAGGGCAGGTTCACTTCCGTCTGGACGGAGCTGGACAGCTCGATCTTGGCCTTTTCAGCGGCTTCCTTCAGGCGCTGCAGGGCCAGACGGTCCTTGCGCAGGTCGATGCCCTGCTCCTTCTGGAATTCCTCGGCCAGGTAATCGATGATCTTGCCGTCGAAATCCTCACCGCCCAGGAAGGTGTCGCCGTTGGTGGACTTCACCTCGAACACGCCGTCGCCGATTTCCAGGATCGACACGTCGAACGTGCCGCCGCCCAGATCGTACACGACGATGGTGCCCGCACCCTTCTTTTCCATGCCATAGGCAAGGGCGGCAGCCGTCGGCTCGTTGATGATGCGCAGCACTTCCAGGCCGGCAATCCGGCCGGCATCCTTGGTGGCCTGACGCTGGCTGTCATTGAAATAGGCGGGCACGGTGATGACGGCCTGCGTCACCTTCTCGCCCAGATAAGCCTCAGCGGTTTCCTTCATCTTCTGCAAGATGAAGGCGCTGACCTGGCTGGGGCTGTACTTTTCACCATGGGATTCGACCCAGGCGTCGCCATTGCCGCCGGAGACGATCCGATAGGGAACGAGGGCAGCGTCCTTCTTGGTCACCGGGTCATCGAAGCGACGGCCAATCAGGCGCTTGATCGCGAACAGCGTATTGTCGGGGTTGGTGACGGCCTGGCGCTTGGCCGGCTGACCCACCAGACGTTCGCCGCCCTGCGTGAAGGCGACCATCGACGGGGTGGTACGCGCACCTTCGGCATTTTCAATGACCTTGGCCTGCGTGCCTTCCATAACGGCCACGCACGAATTGGTGGTGCCCAGATCAATCCCGATAACCTTGCTCATGACGACCTCTCGTTTCCGGCAGAACGCCCGCGGCCCGATGTTGTTCCGGCACCGCAGGGGCGATCCCCATGGGTTTTGCTGCATCCATATATGGCCGTAACCGGCCAAACCCCAAGAGCCCATGATCGGCCCCCGGTGCAAAGCAGATATAGGCACCTGTAACGGAAGCTGCAACTGGCAGCTTGAGGGGGAATGGCGACCCGTCACCAACCCCGGTTTCCTTCCCGAGTCGTCGGGACAGGTGTCATAGAACCGAAACAACAATATAAAATAGTATGACGCCGTTTACGACTCTCCAGTTATGTACACTGATGAAACCGACAGGCTTCCACCTGGCGGAGACCGCGAACTGCAAGCGATTTCAATAAATCCCAAGGCGAGCAGTACCCCCGATACCAGTTCAACCAGCATTTGTTTGCATGCCGTTAAAATTGGGACTAGCATAAAACTGCATACTGGAAATATTAATACGTTTACATATACCAAAATGAACAAAATTTATGTAAAGTCACTGATGTGGGGTAACCGTTATGGCTATCGGACGGGAGGGGATATCATATGACCTATAGTGATATGATGGCGCAGGCCGAAAATTCGGATATCAGCCGTGAGCAGGAGGTGGCTATCGCCATCAAGCGTTGCCTGGAAAGTCTGGTGATGGATGCAAAACGCAGCCGTATGAAGGACTTGGCGGAATTTTTGGCGTTGGCCGCCCTGGCGGCGGACGATGCGGCACGGGCTGCGGCAACCACCATCCCCAGCCGACGCAGCTTCACGGACCTGAATTCCCGTCGCGTGGTCGGCAACTGTTAATATGTAAATGACGGACTGCTGATCCTTCAGGTGCGACGTGCTCATCGTCTATGATGTCGCAAAAATGTTATAGAGTAACGTTTTATTCATCAAACTATACTTGGTGAACGTATAATATATTTAAAAGCTGGTGTTGGTTTGAAATCCCTCCCGATGGTCATGCCTTCGGGAGACTGATCTGCCTTATACCAAACCGCCTAAAGGTTGACCTTTGGGTGGTTTGGAGGCCGGCGACTGCTGGCCCGCCGCGCGTGCAGCGCAAGCCAAGCCTGCGGACACGGGCGCCCGGCGATTGAGGGATAAGCGAAATCTCCCTTGATCGGTCACGATCAAGGGAGATTGGTATTATACTGACTTCGGCGGCACGAGCCGCCGCCGCGCCAGTCGGCGCGGATACGGAGGTCAAGACTTATTGACCTCCGTATTATTTAAAGATTTCACATGATTAGCAAAACATGGCGTCATGACAAAAACAAAAAAACAGCAATTGTTCATTCGCGAACATTTGCTGTTAAAGCCATTATATTTCATTCCCCTGAAAATATCTGATTGTCTGTCCGGAAAGTTATTCTGCCTTTCGAACCTTGACCTTTCTCCACCGTCATTCCCGCGAAGGCGGGAATCCATACAACAGCGCGGATTTTGGATTCCCGCCTTCGCGGGAATGACGGTTAAGAGATTGGAAAAGAAGTGAAAGTTCTTGGACGGACTCTGAATCAATGACGGGCGACACCTGAAATCCAGAACGAAACGATTCCCGCCGCGTCCGGCTCGGTGCTTTCCGGGTGGTACCAGCGGTAAACGACCATGGCCGCGTCCACGCAATAGGGCTCCGGCGCGCCGCTGGCCCGCATTTCCCGATAGGCGCGGGTCACGGCGGGGCGGCAGCAATCGCCGTCCCCTGCCCTTGCTCCATCGCCGGAACCGCAGCGTCGCATGGATCACATCTTCTTGGCGGCAGCCAGGCCACCGGCCTGCGGCTGGCTGATCTGACGATCCTTGCGGACGCCATAGAGTTCCAGCCGGTGACCGATCAGCTTGTAACCCAGCTCGTCGGCGATCTTCTCCTTGATGACTTCCAGATCCTCGTTGGAGAATTCAACCACCTCACCGCTTTGCACATCGATCAGATGGTGGTGATGTTCGTCGCGCGCCTCCTCATACCGGGCGCGGCCATCGCCGAAATCCAGCCGTTCGATCACATTCGCCTCTTCGAACAGGCGCATGGTGCGATAGACGGTGGCGATGGAGATATGCGCGTCGATCTCGATGGCCCGCCGGTAAACCTGCTCCACATCCGGGTGATCCTGGCTGTCGGACAGGACGCGGCTGATGACGCGACGCTGTTCGGTCATCTTCAGGCCCTTCTGGACACAGAGCTGTTCGAGGCGGGATGGCATGGGTCGGCTCCGAAAACGGTCAGCGGCAAATGGTTCCGCCAACATATGGACGAAAGTTTGGGCGATGGGGAGGGGGTACGGCAACGAAAAAGGATGTAAAAACAGCCATGCTGTTCCCGTTGGCCGTTGGCCCCTTTCTCGCTACCGTCTGACGCGGGTATCAAACGCTCGCAAACCGTCAGTGATGACGCCCCTCATATTCCTTGAGCGGCCCCCTTATCCATCACCGGTGCGGGGAAGCCTTTACGCCAGGCGGGTGTCTTTAATGGCTTCGGTGGCACCGCGAGCGACTCGATAATTCTCACCGCTGTCGCAATCCCATTTTCACTGCGGATTAGCGTACCGATCCGGGCCGCCGCACGGCGCATGGCACTATCGATGAGGGCCCGCTGAATGGCATGGGCCAATCCATCGACCGTCAGACTTGAATAGGGCAATGCCGGGGCTGAAACGCCAATGGAGGTCAAGCGCGACGCCCAAAAGAACTGATCGGCCATGAAAGGCACGATCACCGACGGGATGCCAGCGCGAAGTGCCGATGCCGTTGTTCCAGCACCGCCATGATGCACCGCCAGCGCGACATGTTGAAACAGCCAATCATGGGGGGCCTCCCCCAAGACAAACACATCTTTCGATGGGGTATCAGGCACCAGCCCACCCCAGCCTGCGGCAATGATGGCCCTGCAACCCACCGACTTCAGCGCCGTGAGAATCATCGCCATGGTCGATTGCGGATCGGGGAACGTCATGCTTCCAAAACCGACATAAACCGGAGGCGCACCTGCAGCGAGGAATTGGGTAAGTGCCTCGGGCGGTGCCCATCCCGACGGTTTTTCAAGAAACCAATAACCCGTCACAGAAACATTATCGTCCCAATCATCCGGGCGCGGGACAAGATGCTCACTATAGGCCAGCAATGTTGGCCGTCGTTCGCGGTGAACCTTGGCAAAGGGACCAGATAGCGGCCAAGGCGGGAGGCCGATAACATTGCGCCGGGCGTTGTTCACAAATGACCGGGTCGAATGCCACAGCATCTGGTTGATGATGAAGTGATGAAGCCGGTTGCCCCAGGACGGCAATGGCTGTTGAGGGGGAGCGATCAACGGGTTTGGAAAGGCACCCGTCGGTACAAGCGGTTGCATACACGCCCACAGAAAGGGTCGACTGCTGGCCTCGGCGAGAGACAGCATCGCGCCCAAACTGGTGCTTTCCCCAATGAACAGGTCCGATCCCTCTGTCTCTTGTTTGATACCCGTCCACCATCTGTCGATGTTTCGCGCACAAATTGCCCTTGCCGCTCGGATGGCAGCTAAAGGTTTCTTGCCAGAAGTGATAAGACGTAGGCCATCAGCAGAGGTGAGTTCCTCCCGTATATCACCATCGAGCACGCCCACGCGGACGCCGGTATCCTGCAACAAATCCGCACATGCGGGGGTTGTTACGAATGTGATTTCATGTCCGCGTGCTGCAAGTGCAGACGCGACTGCTGCAATCGGCTGGACATCCCCACGAGAACCCAAACTAGCGAAGGAAATTTTCATCTAAATCCCCCCAGATAAAGTAAAATATATTGATTTTAAATAGTATTTATTATTATATTTAGGTATTCCTCCCTGGCAATTGCCGGACCGAAAATCTCATTTTCAATCCACTGGATCATAAGCCAGAACGGCGTCGAATTCCGCATTGGCGGGGTCGATATCGGCACTGATCGGGTCGGCCTTGCCCAGCACCTTGCGCACGAAGCGGCAGGCGACCAGCCATTTGCGCCGGTCGCCCAGGGCCAGATCGGCCACCGCTTCCTCACATAACAGGGAAGCCGCCGCCGTGTCGGCCAGCAGCGACAACAGACGCCTGCCATGGCGCGGCCCCTGGCCGGGATTGCGGCGCAGGAAGGCCAGTGCCGCGCGGCATTCCTCCAGCGCCCCTTCCAGAATGGCGGTCACATCATCGGCAGCCGGTTCACGGTTGGGGCTGGGCAGGTCGGCCAGAATGGCACCCATCCGGGCCAGGAAAATCTGGTCGCCCGCCCGCTTGCCCACCACCAGCCGCAGCAGTTCCAGCGCCTGGATATTGGCCGGCCCTTCCCAGACCGACACCACCAGACAATCGCGATAGAAGCGCGATGTCGGCATTTCGTCGGTATAACCATTGCCGCCCACCATCTCCACCGCCTGCCGGCAGGCGGTGACGGCCTGTTCCGCCGTGCGATATTTGGCCAGCGCCGTCACCAGCCGCAGCCAGTCATCCCCCTGGTCGGGATCGGCCAGATGGGCATCAAAGGCGAAGACCGACTCGAAGGACAGCACGGTGGCCGCCTCCAGCTCCATCTGCATATCCAGCAACTGATCCTGCACCATCGGGTAATGGCGCAGCGTCTGGCCAAAGGCGGTGCGGTGCCCGGCCCAGCCGGCGGATTCCAGGAAGGCGCGGCGCAGCAGGCCGGCGGAACCGACGGCGTTATGGATGCGGCTATATTCCAGGGCCGCCATCATCGCCTTCAACCCATCGGGCGGCGCTGCCACTTCCAGGGCGAAGGCCCCTTCCAGATCCAGTTCCGCCGTGGCCAGCCCGCGCGTACCCGCCTTTTCCTTCAGGCGGCGGGTGCGGTAATGGTTGGGCGTGCCATCGTCCAGATGGCTGGGCACCAGATAGCAGCCCAGCCCGCGCCCGCCCGGTTCCGCCCCGTCGGGCCGGGCCGTGGCCAGCGCCAGGCCGGAACCGGCATTGCTGGTGAACCATTTGATGCCATGCAGGCGGAACCCGTCGCGGCACGCCTCGGCCCGCGTGGTGCTGGCCCCCACGTCCGATCCGCCATGCAGCTCGGTGGCCCAGGTGCCGCCCGACAGGGCGTTGCCGTCCATGCGCACCAGTTCCGGCAGATAACGCCCCCGCACAGACGGGGGTGCAAGCCGGTCCAGCACATGGGCCACCGCCCCCGTCATCGTTACCGGGCAATGGATGGCGATATCGGCCTGGGAGAGCATATAGCCCATGGTGAAACAGGCAGCGTGCGAGGGTGCCCCCGTCGGTCCCAGCCCTTCCGGCTGATAGGCCAGCCCCACCGCCCCCCGGCGATAGGCCTCCGCGTGGCAGGCGCGATAATCCGGGTTCAAGATGATGCGGCCTTGCCGGTTGCCGTCAATATCATAGGCATCCAGCCGGGGCGGGGCGAATCGGTCGGTATATTCGGCCTGTTCATCCAGCGGCCCGCCGGCCCAGGCACCAAATTCCGACAGACGCCCCTCATGCGCCTCCAGCACGTGGGGAACACGGCGTTCCAGCAGCCGGATCAGGTTGGTGTCGCTGTCGAACAGGTTGCTGCCGCGCGCGGTGCGCGGGTAATCGCTGTCGCTGGTCATCGGCGTTTCCCCTTGGTTGCCCGCAGGATGGACCAAGGGGGCCGGCAGGAAAAGGGGGTGTGCGCTGTCAGTGATCCGCAAACCGCAGGCGCAGCATACCCGGTTCCACGGCGACAATCAGGACCGGGCGGTCTTCCACCCAGCCCTGCACGGTGAAGCTGCCGGCGGTCCCGTCCCCCAGATCGGCCTGATCGGTGAAGACAAAACAGGCACCGGTGCGCGACAGGTTCAGCGTTTCGCCCCGCAGCACCCTTCCTTCCAGGGACAGCAAAGCGGGGCTGCGCACCGGCACGCGGGGGAAGCGACGGCGTTCGTCGCTGGCACGGCGGCGGCTGTTGGCGGGTTCAGGGGGCGGGATCGGCTTGTCGCCGCGATGGTTCAGCCATTCGGCCATGTCCACCCAGCGCTGGCTTTCCTCCGGGTCATCGGTGTTCAGCGCCGCCTGCCAGCAGGCGATCAGCTTGGCGTTCAACGCCTCGTCCACCGTTTCCATCCCCCAAACCCCGCTATTGATCGGCCTGTTGCACTATCACGGTTGTGGACGGCATTTCCTGTCAAGATACCGCACCACCAGCATCATGGGATGAAAAGGTTAAGACAAGCAAAAACCGGTTGCATCAATCATTGCGCAACAACGGTGCCGCCGGCTGGCCCAGCGCCCGCCAAGTACCGATGAAGCCCAATGTCAGCGTGATGCCGGTACAAAGCAGTGTGGTCAGCAACACCGACTGCGGCAGGAAGGTGAAACCAAAATCCATGACTTTGGTCAGCACCGCCCAGGCCACGATGGTGCCCAGCAGCCCGGCAAAGGCCGATGTCACCAGCCCCAGCAGCCCATATTCCAGCAGGAAGGCGCGCAGCACCGTGCCGCGCGTGGCCCCCAGCACCTTCAGCACCACCGCATCATAGACACGGCGGCGATGCCCGGCGGCGATGGCCCCGGCCAGCACCAGCGTGCCGGCCACCAGCGTCACCGCCGCCGTCAGCCGCACCGCCACGCCGACATTGCCCAGGATGCCGGAAATGGTTTCCAGCGCATCCTTCACCCGCACCGCGCTGATATTGCTGAAACGCCGCGCCACCTCCCGCTGGATGGTGGCTTCCGAGGCCGGGTCGGCCATGATGGTGGCCAGATAGGTCTGCGGGGCAGCTTCCAGCACGCCGGGGGAGAAGATCAGCGTGAAGTTGATGCCGATGCTTTCCCAATCGATCTCCCGCACCACGGCCACTTCGCCTTCAATATCGCGGCCCAGGACGTTCAGCGTCATCCGGTCACCCGGGCCGATGCCGAATGTGGTGGCGATATCCTTGTAAATGGCCAGCTTGGGCGGGCCCTGGTAATCCGCCGGCCACCATTGGCCAGCCAGCACCACATCATCCTTGGGCGCTGCCGCCTGATAGGTGATACCCCGGTCGCCATTCAGCACCCAGGCGTTCGCCTTGTCCTTCACCGCCTGTTCGGCTTCCACCCCGTTTACGGCCACGATGCGGCCGCGCAGGTTGGGCACCATGTTCAGGTCATGCGCCCCCGGCACCGCCATCACCGTCTGGCGGAAACTATCAGCCTGATCGCCCTGGATATCGACAAAGAAGAAGGACGGCGCATCGACCGGCAGTTTTTCCTGCACCTCGCGCCGGAAATTGCCCTCGATCAGGGCGATGGCCACCAGCACGGTCAGGCCCAGCCCCAGCGACAGCACCACGGCACTGGTGGGGTTGCCGGGCCGGTGGATATTGGTCAGTGCCAGCCGCAGCACCGGGCGCTTGGGCCGGCCCAGCGCCCGCGCGCCACGGGTGATCAGCCAGCCGGCACCCCAGAAGGCCGCCAGCACCAGCAGGGAACCGGCAACAAAGCCGGCGGCGAATAATTGTTCGCGCGCCGTCGCCACGGCCAACCCCGCCAGCGCCAGACCGGACAGGGCAATACCGGCCAGATAGGCTGCACCGGGCCGCCCCTGCGCCTTCTGCACCAGATCGCGGAACAGCGCCACCGCCGGCACCTGCCGCGCCCGGCCCAGCGGCCAGAGCGAGAAGCAGATGGCCGTCAGATAGCCAAACCCCGCCGCAATGGCCAGTGCGCCTGGATAAAGCCCGATGCGGGCGGTGATGGGCAGCAGCCCCGCCAATGCCTGGCCCGTCAACAAGGGCACAATGGCCCCCACGACCAGGCCGATGGCGATACCGACAGTGGCCAGGGCCAGAATCTGAATCAAATAGACCTGGAAGATAAGCGCGCCCGGCGCGCCCAGACATTTCAGCGTGGCGATGGTGGCGGACTTGGTATCCATATAGGCGCGCACGGCATTGCCCACGCCCACCCCGCCGACCAGCAGCGCCGTCAGCCCCACCAGGGTCAGGAACAGGGCCAGCCGGTCGATGAAGCGGGTCAGGCCGGGGGCGGCGTTGGTGTAATCACGTAAACGCCAGTTGGCGTCCGCCATCTCTGCCTTGGCCTGATCGCGGAACTGTTCCACCGTCATGTCGCCCTGCAGCTTCACCAGATAAGACCAGGTGATCAGGCTGCCCTGCTGGATCAGCCCCGTCTGTTTCAGGGCCGATTCCGACACCATCATCCGGGGGCCGAGGGAGAAGCTGCCCGACCCTGCCTTGTCTGGTTCGGCGGCGATGATGCCCCGCACCTCCAGCGTCAATTCACCGACCGCCACCTTGGAACCGGTCTTCAGGTCCAGGCGGGTGGCCAGCGTATCCTCGATCACCGCGCCGAAGCCGCCATCGCGGGCGGCCAGCAGCGATTGCACATCCACCACCTGCGGCTGACCATCGGCCCCCTGGATCTGGAATTGGCCATAAAGCGGATAGGCCGGGCCGACGGATTTCAGCTCCACCAGCGCGCTTTGCCCGCTATCCGCGGGGTCGCGCGCCATGGCCCGCATCTCGGCACTGGTCATCACCTCCCCGCGTTCGGCCCGCCAGCGCAACTGTT
>Ga0209373_10000765_pt1 | contig 45089 bp, 32 predicted proteins | sample Higcelweek5metaG_FD_187173 | JGI IMG/M metagenome (GOLD analysis project Ga0209373, IMG submission 187173) | Freshwater pond sediment microbial communities from the University of Edinburgh, under environmental carbon perturbations - High... | ecosystem: Environmental > Aquatic > Freshwater >... | reverse complement strand
TATTTTCCTGTACCTGCAGAATGGATATCAATTGATAAGCTTGACAATATGTATAAATTATTTTTTATGCGGTGTTACGGAGAGGAAATAAAATGGAAAGTACAGGATTCGTTTATCAGAGATGGTATGGTTGATTTTGCAGTTTTAAGCGAACAGATGCAGAGGGAAATACTGGATATGGTTTTTGTTGACAAAGTGCGATTGCTTAAATGGAAACAACTACTTGAATCAGAAACATCCGGATGGCCTGGTTGTAATGAACTTATGTACGAGTCAGTGAAATCTGTTGACAATCATAGAAGAATAATAAGTAAAGATTTTTCAAATGCCGGTTTTTTAAATAAATTTTATATCTGTTTTTCCAATGTGCCGTCTATTATACCTTCTACTGCTAATCTGATAAGAATCAGGGAAAAATTTCAATCTGAAGCATTTTTTAAATTGCTCTTGAATGGTCAAATATGGTAGAATAGTTGATAAGTTTTGTATCTTTAATAATAATCAGATGGTTAGAATGAAAAATTATTAATTTATAATTGATTTTTCTTGACTTTATCTTGATTACATTGGATATTGTAGATATTCCAGTTTTGAAATGGAGGAAGTTGTGTCAAATACAACAAAACATGATCTGATTGCGGATGTGTCAAAGTTCACAGGGTTGACTCAAGCGGATACGAAGATAGTCGTAGAAGAATTGCTTGAGAGTATATCTACAATATTAGAGAGTGGAAAGAGTATCGAGATAAGAGGTTTCGGTACATTTTACACAAAAACGAGAAAGCCCCGGCCTGCGCGAAACCCGAAGACCGGTGAAGTTGTTCCTCTTCTGAAAAGAATGGTTCCGCTTTTTAAATACTCGAATGAACTTAAAAAGAGTATTACTGATACATTACTTCAAAGCGCTCCTGTTCAGTCCTGAAAATTAAGCAGATATTAATTTTATTGCATTGGTAGAGAATAAATCTCTACTGATGTTTATTCTTTTTTGTGCACATTATTAATAAATTATTATTAGTAAATACTATGCTGTCTATTAAATTTATTCATGATATTATCTGTGATTCCCTCCTGCAGCCTGCAGTCTGCTTTTGCTAACGCATTTATTAAAAAATATCAAACTCAATTTTATCAGGTAATAATAAAGTCAAAAAGCCGCTGACAAAAATACATATTGTCAATAAATTAATTATAATAAGAAGTATTCTTCTAACTCACTGATTGACAATGTATTATCATGAATTCATGAATGGCAGATATAAAAATAATTTAATAATGTACTGCATTTCTTGACACTGTCCGGTAATGATTTTATAATCTTTTGTGTGTAAATTAATAATAAGTGAGAATTATTAATTGCAAATTGTAAAGTCTGATTTATTATAATGAGAAAAAATGCATATAAAGCATCTGGTAGTTTAAAAGGAGCGTTATTCATGGGAAAATCGATTTATCCCTTGTTAATTATTATTTGTATTCAAGTGTGTAAGGTTTTTGCATTAGATACGGATAGTCTGGGTGCCCGAATAAATCTACCGACATTTGATGCACAGATCGGGGTTGGATTTAATTATGATCTGTTAAAAAATCCAACTGATGTATCTTTTGAATATCCAAGTGCATATTTCGGATTCAATCTTCCGCTTAAAACAACTATGAATCTTCGATACCTCAATAATAGCTTTGATTCAATTGTAAGTGATACCGGAATGTTTACTGATGGAAAAGAATTCAAACCGACCGCTACTGCCCGTCAGAACGCGAATGTCACTGTACGTGTTGAAGTTCCGATGCTTGGAGGTGTCGGATCGTTTTCAAATATTCAGAATGTCTATCTAAAATATCAGAATATGCTTGGAAATCCCAATATTTATATGAACCCGACAAATCTTGATGAGAATATCAGTTTTTTATTAAGAGGTACCATTAATGTACCGCTGGAGATGAGTCTATACTGGGAAACCATGACTTTTGGTTATGCATATAAACTTAATAAATACTTTATCTTCGCATTGAATCTTCACCGTCACATCTTTTCAATGGACCTTCGCGGAAGTGTTGACGTTGATATGATGGGAAAGTACAAGATTGACATTAATAATGAAAGCGGCGGGGAAGCAACATCAACAACACTTGACGGACTGGTTAATTATCCATCAAGCCGTCTTTATGGAAATGCTTATGGTCATTATGAGACAGAGGTCTGGTCTCCGACACTTGCAGTCAAAGCATGGAGATTTTCTCTTGTATCACGATTTGGAATTGATACCCGTGCACCAGGTGAACTGAATGCAAAATTTACAGTTCCATTTTTCATTGATCCTGAAACATTTGAAATGAAATATGATTTCGAGGATACAAAAACGTTCAGTAATCCGGAAGTGACAAAAGGACTGTCAACAAATGCAACTGATAGTTTAAGTTACTCCAGTAACGAGACTGAACTTATCTGGAAAATGCCGACTGCATTGACATTGTCTTTCGATGTGTGGCAGAGTCATCTGCGATTATCATATAGCAAGCTGTTCGGTGAAATAAGAATGAAACTTGACAATATCACAAAAGAGGAACGCAATATTGAATCAGGAACAGTCAATGATACCACATATGATTCATTGGTATTTGATATGGGTATTTCTGTTGATCATATCATTATGATTGAATGTAATCTGTTTCATTCATTCTGCAATATTGGAATTTGTGCATTCGATGTTGAATATAATGGAAAGAAGCATCTTTTAGGTGATAATGTTCCATATCTGAAATTTGGAAAATCTGCAATGTTGCCAATTCTGAATCTTGGTACTGATCTTGGAACAAAATTACAATTACATCTGGAACTTGACGTTCTGCCATTACCGGCATTAAAAACCGGAATCTATTATCATTTCTGATATGTAAATAATACGTATGAAAGGATAGTTCATGATTACGTTTAAAAAAATAGGATTTACAGTATTATTGTGGGGAATATGTACTTTGTCTGCGCAGACAACAGAGTATCTTATTATTGACGCTCCGATAGGGGCGCAGTCATCATCAAAGGTCTTGACTGTCAAATGGGCGGGACTTTCAAGAAGTCCATCATATGATGCTCCTGACTCAGGCACAATATACTACGACAGGTCTCCTGGCGGAGGAAACCTCTCAAACTACAGATATTCCATAAAAAAATTCTGGGTTGATACAATAACACATATCGAGCAGAATAATATTCTCGATTTAAGTGGAACTGTTCGTAAACGCGGTACTTGTTTTAAAGCGCAGGACCAGGCTGAGATGGGATTTGGAGTGTTTTATTGCATTGTTGCTTTTCCATGTAAAAATGTACTTGGAATAAATGATACATTTGTAAGCAATGAATTTGTATTGATGGTAGAGTCACCCAATGCGGTTGACTGGATTTCACCAGGAGATTCAATTAACGATTTAACACCTTCCTTTACATGGAATGCAAATTCAGGGGTACCATATTATCATATAATATTATCTGATGATGCGATTTCAATAGATACAAATGATAGCGGCAATGTTGATCTGAGTGGACTAAGTATTATCTGGCAGGCAATAACACCAAATACACAGATGGTATACGGGGCTCCTGACCCATCACATACAATTACAGCTGATCCGCCGCCATTATCACCCGGTAAACGCTATACTTGGCTTGTACTGAATAATTATGGAAATCATCCGGCTTTTTCATCAACAAAAGTTAAATTACCTCCGGGTGAATTTGTAATCCGTGGAAAATCATTAAATAAACCAGTACCTGTATACCCAAAAAATCTGGTACTTAATTCCGCTGAGAATAAAAAAATTTCGTTCAAGTGGACAAATCTTGATTCAAATGCAAATACGTATAAAATTTATGCATATATAGGTTCTGAGTTTGAGGGAATAAATGCTCAGCTTGTTGTCTGGCAGACAGAAGTAAGTGCATCTGTGTTATCAGATACGATGAGTGTAGAAATTGATGCAGCATCAATATTAACAAGTAATAGATATGTCTGGAATGTAATTGCTGTTGACAATAAAGGAGCTGGAACTGTAGGTGATACCGCCGGATTCAGATATGATGCGCCTGCAGGTACTTTAAAAATTTACACACGCGAATTAATCCGGGTTCCCAAAGGTGATTCGATCATAGAGGTTATCAATAATGTGGGGCTTGTCGAGGTTAAGGTTGAAGTACTTGACGGATCTTTGGAAGCGCCGTTATTGTTTTATACTGATCTTAAAGGAAACCTTGATCGTGAACGTCCTACAGGGGCTTATCGTATTACTGCAATTAAAAGTGAATTTGAAAGTCAGACGAAAACAATAACTTTACATGAAGGTGAAACGCTTGAAGAAACTTTTTATCTTGAACGTCCGGAAGCGACTATTTATGGTAAAGTACTTGATGAAGCCGCGAAAGGTATAAATCTGGCTAACGTATATGGTGTATCTGATCTCAGCGATACAATTTCGACACAAACCGATGCGTCAGGTAACTTTATTTTAAAATGCTATGGATCTGACTGGCGCATATGGTCTGAAATGACTGGTTATAAAACCGTATTGTCAAGTAAAGTAACAGTTGTTTCAGCTCAAAACCTGAATTTTGGTCCTATTACAATGGTGAAAAATCCTTTCACACTTTCCGGTGTAGTAAAAAACAGTGATGGAAATCCTTTATTAGGTGTAAAAATTCAGATATATCAGAGCGGTAGTCTCATCGATGAGCTCTCATCAACTCCGCAGAATGGAGTCTTCTCATTTTCAATTCCTGCCGGGACCTATACAATTGCTGCTGAAAAAACCGGATTTACATCATACAATACAACTCTTGATATGTTAAGCTCAAAAACTATTACTGTAACAATGCAGCCAGGTGCTGCAGTTATTAACGGATATGTATATGGAAAAACATGGGTCAGCTCACGTAATAATTATGTTTATGCGCCTGTCACAAGTGCAACTGTAAAATTTGTCAAGTTAGACGGAGCTGATACTGTCACTGTAATATCAGACTATACATATGGTAATCTGAAAACGAGTCTGCCTGGTGGGCAGACATATCTTGTGTATAGTTCAGCAAGTGGATTTGGAGTAAAAAATCAGCCATGTACACTGATAACTCAATTAAAAACAACGCAGACATTTTATGATACACTTAATGCATTTGCAACTTTAAATGGATCTGTCAAGTTAGGCAGCGGAACTGCTCTTGGAAATTGCATTATAAATCTGCTCAGTATTCCTGATGAAACAATAGTAGCATCTGGAAAGTCAAATTCTGATGGGAGTTTTGAAATTCAGGGAATAAGGGACGGTCTGTACACAATGATGGCAGGTAAGGATGGATATGTACTTGATAGTATTGAAGGGAATGATTCTGTAACAATAAGAGAAGGCAGACCCGATAAAAGTACAATAGCATTCTTTATGAAGGCAGGGGATAAAACTATAAAATGGCATGCATCAGAAAATGGTTCAGTGAAGATAAAATCACCTCTTCAGAAAACATTGACAAGTGGAGACAGTCTTGCAAAAGCCGGAGCTGGAACTTACGTAGTACAATTTGATGCCAAAAGCGATACTGTGATTGATTGTTCATATCACAGGTTTGTTGTTCATGATTCTGAAAGCATGCATATTGATACAATTGCACTGACTCTGAGTCACAGATCGCAGGAACAGATAACATTAGTCAATGGATATGCAAAACTGATATTGACAAGTACAGATTTACTTGACTCAGTAAAATTATATTATAAAGATGAAACGTCTAACTCATATTCAATGACAAATACTTTTACAAAAAGTAATCAGTTTTATACTTTTGATATTCTGCCTCAGAGAGACGGCAGTACAATGCTGTATTATTTTATTGGATATAAAGGCAATAACATTTTTGGATATGAACAGGAAAAATTCGATTCATATATTCTTCCTGATAGAACAAGATTGTCAAAATTTGAAATATTGCCATCATCACAGGATACGCTCATCTATCCATCATCTTATAAAGCGGAGTTTTCATTTAAAGGTTATATATCATCTGCATTTATAGAAGACAGTGCTGTCAATGGACAGAGTATAAATTGGTCAATTGCAGATGCTCAAGGATGTACTTTACTGAATTCAACTGGACTGTCAATTAAAATCCAGACTGGTATTGCAGGTACATTGTCATCTCCTGTCAGATTGACTGTTACTATTGATACTGCTGTTACAAAGTTGGTCAAAGGGGTTTCATCTGTATTGACAGTGCCATTTAAAGTTTCCGGTACGGCTCTGAAATCGATTCGGGTACGAAGAATTGATTCCCGAAATCCAAACCCTATCACTACATCGGTTATTGATCGTGCAGAGTTTGCTGCAGATGGGATTGATGTAAACGGAAATGTACTGAAAATTTCGCCGCAGTGGTCAGTTTATCCGGCAATGGCTGGTAAAATTACATCTGATGGAATATTTAAACCGTCAAGTAAATTTGTAGGTATTGTGCATATATATGCTTTGTCAGACGGAACATCCGGTGAATATGTAAATGATGCTCAGGTTTCAGGACTTAAAGTACGATTCGTAGTTGTAAATAAAAATATACCGGATACAGCAACTAATGGAAATGGCTGCTCGATAATATTTCCTCCTAATGTCGTAAATGGAAATGATATTGGTGTTATTGAAGTTGCACATGATACGCTGAATAATAAAGTGGAATTATATACCGGAAAATATAAAGTATTATCATCAAATGCCTATGAGATAAAACAACTTGAAAATATCTCTTTAAATACATCAAATGACAGTATTCAGCTGTTGTTAAGTATTCCTGATGGTTCAGGAAGCAATACATCAAATCAGGATCTCTATCTTGGATGGTGGAATGCAGATTCACTTAAATGGGATATTCTCAATAATTCGTTTGTCAATAATGATGCTGTTGGTGCAAAGCTATCTCATTTTTCAAAGTATACGATAATGTCAGAAGCTAAAAATAACGGATATTTGTCTATCAGTCCAAATGCATTTTCACCTTATGTTAATCAGGGACAGGTTAATCCACTTAAACCTTATTATGGAACATGCATCCAGTTTCAGATTCAATCACAGAAGCAGGTTAATGGAAAAGTTGTTATTTACAATGTATTAGGAGATGTCGTATGGTCAATGAATATTGACAATATGAGCAGTAATCCTTATCAGGTCTGGTGGGATGGAAGAGCTGTGTCACATGCAATAAATTCCCAGAGAATTACAAAGGGTGTTGGAAATGGCGGCGAAATTATACTTGCTCCAAAAGGTGATAAAATGTGCAGAAATGGAAGATATTTTGTTTTATTTACAGGCTCTGAACAGATAGATAAAAAGCATTATCGGTATATGAAACCTGTTGTGTTGATGAAATAGGATTGAGAATAAAATGAAGCAGAAAAAAACGGAGGAATTCGTGAAATCAATCGGAATAACCGTAATTATAATTCTGGCACTGGTTTTTGAGGCAATCTGCGAAGAAAAACCAGGTGAGAGTAAGGTGAAAATAGGAATATTGAATTTAGAGAATATTGGCGCAGCGAATGAACTTTCAGAAAAGGTATCGCACCAGCTGATTGAGATTGTAAAAGAAATTGGTTTCTATGAAACATATGATCAGAGTATGATTGAAGATGCACTTAAAAAAGTCGGTGATCGCATGCCGATGCATTGCCGGGATCCGCGTTGTATTCTGGATATCGGAAAAACAGTGAAAATGGATAGAATGATGTATGGATCGATTGATATAAATAACAACCGGGTCGGAATAAAACTTGCACTTATTGACGTAATGTTAAAGCAGACAATCGGATCTGTAAATTTACTCGGGGATCAGGGAACAGGTAAGGTTGATATTCTAAAAGCGGCAGTTGCGAAACTGCACGGAAATCTTGCTGCCGATACAATACATCTGACAAAATATTTAGGACCTGAAATTCATAATGAGAAACAGTTTGCATTGTCATCCGCCGGATTTATAGGTGCTGGTTTACTGTGGGGTATACTCAATTATGCTATTGAACGTGATGTCGGAAAATTGACAGGAGAATATGGTGATGATGATCTTTCCGCGATTCCTTCATCAGCGGATCAGATTCCAATATTCGGACGTCCAGCTGCACTTGCAAACGCATATACTGCTGCGTCAGATGATGCATACGGAGTATTATACAATCCTGCAGGTGTTGCATGGGTCCAGGGACCGGAGGCTGTGCTTGCATATCAGTATCGTTTCGGACTTAATATGATAGCTGCATCATATGTCAATAAAGCAACTCGTGAAATAGGTTTTGGACATGCAATATTATATTGTGCTGATCAGGATAATATATTAAGGGAAATTTATTTTGTATCATCAGCAGCGTATAAATTCAATCAACTCCTGCCGTTTCTCAGGCCGTTATCTGCAGGTGTAAACTTAAAGATAGCAAGCAACAGGGTGAAAGGAACGGGAGATGGTGCTGTAAGCGGAGCATCTTTCGGCGTTGGTATTGATCTTGGATTGATTCTTGAATTATCAGATCAGATACGGTACGGAGTGACATTCAGGGATGTCCCAGTTGTAAACAGATGGAAAAATGTTTCAACAGGACACAATTATTTTGAAACGAATGCCACTACTCTTCATATGGGTGGAACATTCAGGGTAGGGTATACAACGTTTCTAATTGCTGATGGACAGATACCATTTACTGATGATCAACCATGGAAAATGGCTGGTGGTATTGAACAGGAAATATTCAAAGTTATTTTTCTTCGTGCAGGAATGCAGAAAGAAATTGAAAATCCAACACTCACGCCCTGGAAAATTACTGCCGGATTTGGATTGAAAATCAAGAATACCGATCTGGATGCATCTTATGAATATAACACTCTGAAAGCATTTGAAGTGATCAATGTGTCTTTGAAATACCGGTTCTAATGTTAAAGATATGCAATCTGCATTTAATTTAAATCTGCTTTGGGGGTTGACAAGCAGTATCGTTTTGACATGGTGCCCGGCTCTTATATTCTATTTGGACAAGCAAGATTTAAAAAATCAGGCAAAAATTCAAATACTGACAAATAATAGACAATAAAAACTACAAATCAATTACAAGCAGTGTAATATCATCTTCAGGTACTGATTTATCTCCGCAGAAATGTTTCATATCATTAAGAATAATATCGACTACTTCTCTTGGAATTACATCTGTTGTTCTGGTGCAGATTTCCTCAAGGCGATTAATCCCGTACATTTCATCAACTGGATTTTTTGATTCTATTATTCCGTCAGTATAAAGAACAAGACGGGTATTTCCCGGTTCAAAATCATACTGTGATTCATTAAGCATCATGTCTGGAAAAACACCCATAAACAGTCCATCTGCTTTAATAGTTGTACACTGATGCAATTTTTTATTAATAAAAAGAATTGGACAATGTCCTGCAGATGTAAAACGCAGAAGCTTTTCTTGGATATCAAGTGTTGCATAAAAAATAGTAACAAAATGGTCTGTATTTATTTCTGATAAAAATGTCTGATTGATCTTTTCAAGAGTCTTCTGAGGAGATGGTTCGTTTGTAGAAAATGTTTTAAGAAGAACCTTCGCCATTGACATAATAAGGGCTGATGCAACACCATGTCCGGATACATCCGCAACTATTATACCGTAAAGACCGGGATTGATAGTAAAAATATCATAGTAATCCCCGCCAACTGCATCTGCAGATAAATAACGTGCACCTACTGAAAAGTCTGATGTATCGGATAGATTCTGGGGCAGGAGGCCTTGTTGAATTGTGCGGGCATGTTCAAGGTCACTGCTTATTTTTGCCTGGGCAACCTGAAGATCATGGTTGACAATCTGCAACTGGTCATTTGCCTGCTGAAGATTTGTGTTGGCTTTGTCAAGTGCATCCATCATTTTAAAGTTTTCAGTCACAATCCCGGCAACATTGATAATTGCAGTAAGTATTGTTATATCATCACTTGTTATAGGTTTGGAACTCCTGGACCTGTCCATCCAGAATACTCCTTCCACCTTGAAACAAGGGCATGCGATGCACGCAGCTCTGCGGTCATTTTCGTTGGATGTATTGCATAATTGACCGCTTCCGGGAATGCTCCAGCAGTATGGGTTGACACTGCCATAGGCCGGACATCTCTTTCTGGTACAATTTTTTGCTTCCCAGCACTTTTTATTGACTTTACAAACAAGTGGAATGACAATATATGATGATGAATTTATCATCTTAAAAAAAAGATCTGTATTTTTATCCGGTTCTTCAACAAGTACATGTTTGTTTAAAAACAGTGCATCAGTAATTTCTCCACCTTCAAAACCCAGTGGAATGGAAAGTAAATTGACTGAGTAGTCAGAAATTCCTACCCATGACTGAGGCTTAAGACCAAAAATATTCCGATCAATATTAAAAAGAATAACTCTGTCAAATTCGAGTATTTCCTGTATAGCAAGAAGTACTGTTTTTGTGATTCCTTCAAGATTTGAGCAGGTATGAAGAACCTTGGTAAACTCATGGATCATTGATGAGCTCATAAGCTGTGTTTTCAATAGTTCGTTCTGCGCTTTGAGCTGAGTTACAAATTGCTCTTTATAACTATCCAGACGGGCTGTATCTGCAGGACTCATAAAAACTCCGGAAAGTATCTTAAATAGTGTTATCTTGATTTTCGCATTTACTTACAATTGCGCTGTGCATATTACATAAATCAGAAGTAAGTATTTACGACTTGTCAATTTACAGAAAAAATGCAACCTTAATAGTACAAATTAGAAAAATGACATTCTTATTAAAAGTATATAGTCTTAGATTAAAATCTTCCATTAGATTTATCAAGATTCTACTGGAAAGAATTTGGTAAAGGAGGGAATAATAAGCGAAATTTTTATAAAAATGGATAAAAAACAGTTGAAAAATTGTATTGTTGGTCAAATTTTACTTTTTTTTGGTTTTCAATACAATATGGTTAATACGTTTTGTGTTTTCCATGATGTATTTTATCAGATCAATTTTAAAATATTGACCTTTATATTACAGGAGGCTTAGGTTGGACATTAAGTATAATAAACAGAAGCATGAACTCAGAGACGATCCGATTATGGACTTTTTACTCAAATCAAAAGATTATCTGAGAAATAACCAGAAAGGCATGATGACTGTAATTGTTGTTATTCTTGTAGGTCTTGCAGGAACAATAGCTTATAATACGTTTGGCAAATCAAATGAGAAAAAAATTCAGAATGCATTTGGTATCGCTATGCTTAATTATGAGAGCAAGAATATGAATAAAGCGATTGAAAATTTAAAAATAGTTGCTGAGAAGTATTCTACATCACCGCAGGGATTTCAGAGTGCATATCTGTTGGGTGGCCTGTTTTATGATGAAGGCAAATATGATGATGCAAAGAAATATTTTGAAATTGCATCAAAAGAGGGAAAAGAATTTATTGGTGCTCAGGCACTTGAGGGTCTTGCTGCCTGTTATGAATCTAAAGGTGACATGGCATCTGCAGTTACCTATCTTGAAAAAGCACTTGCAGACAATCGTATAACTTATCGCCATAGTGCAATTCGATGGAAAATTGCTCTTTTGAATAAGTCTACCGACAAAGCAAAAACCAAAAAACTCTGTAATGAAATTATTTCAGATACAACAGCTATAGAATTACATCAGCCGGCAGAAAACCTGCTTGCTGTCATAGATATTGCCGGTTGATTATCTGAGTTGCTGGTTTAAACGCATTTTTGAAAATACACTGCAGATCAGAAACATACTCTGCAAAGGGAGATAAATATGAAAATCATAATTATGGATGATACTCGAAAAAGAAGAGATGAGCTAAAGCAGGCAATTGAAAAACATTACAAAAATGTGCTTGCATTCTATTCCTCAAACGATTTTATATCATCAATAGATGAATCAATTCCTGATCTTATACTTCTTGACATGGAAACATGGAAAAAAGGAAAATCAATCTATAATTACCTTAAAATAGGTAAAAAACTTGAAAATACACCTGTCATATTATATAATGCAGAAGAGGACATGTATTTCGTTCAGGATCGTTCCAGACACGAAAAAGATCGTGTTCTTCAAAAGCCGACTGATGTTGGAACAATTGCAGAACTGGTTCAACAGAACTACTGATAAAGTTTTCTGTTTTCATTCGGTTGAACTGGTTTCTGAAATTATAAACAGAACCGTTTAACCGATTATTAGTATTGCAATAGTGACGTGTATGAGTGAACGAATAAAAAACACGCTTGTTTTTGCCGATTCTGATAATAGCGGAACCATACACATTGCTAATATTAAAGGTGGTGTTGGGAAGTCCACTGTTGCTACAAACCTTGCGGCTGTCCTCTCAAAGCATGGGCCAACACTTTTAATAGATCTTGATGTTCAGGGTAGTGCAAGTGTTGCACTGGGGCACGATACAGAAGATTCCAAATTTTCATCATGGGAACTTCTGAAGAGTCGTTTTTCTGTCACTGATACAAGTATTGCCGAGCGATCGCTTCTACAAAAAGCTCATAAAACGTCAAAAGCATTTGAATCGCGCATTTTCCGTCAAGTATTCGGTCATGGCTCAGTTACCGATCTTATTGTCAGGATTAAATCAAGTCTCGATCTTATTCCAGCAGGAACAGATCTTTTCAAAGTGCCTACAATCTGGCATCTTCAGAACCTTGCCTATAATCTCAAAATCTGCAGAGCATATTACAAGTATATCGTGATTGACACTCCGTCTGTCTGGAATCCACTGACAAAAATGTTGTATCGCCAAAGCGATCTGAATCTGATACCGGTAACTCTTAATGCGTTATCAACAAAAAGTCTCAGGGACTATCTTGCGAATGTTAAGATGCTTTCTGCCAGGTGTCCTTCAATTAAAATTCGTATTGTAAAAAATGAGGTTTTTGGCAGGCAGGATTCAAAACTTGTTGGAAAATCAAAGACCATGGCTGAGAACCGCAAGTATCTTGACAACTTATGTGAACAGGTATCATTTCATGGAAAAAAAGGTGTTTCTTTCTTACCACAGTCAATAATGTTTGATATAGAAATACCTGAATCTGCAACTGTACGAAATGCGCAGGATGAAGGCTTGACAGTTTCGGAATACCAGCAGTACGGCGCTGTAACAAGGGCATTTGATGAGCTTGCACGTCAGGTACAGTATGTACTGAATTTATCATCAGGGAAAGCAGTTTCAGTGTTGACGTTTCAGAAAATGTCATTCATTCCAAAGGTGCTTGCCGCAGGTATTATCATTATGCTGATTAATGCCAATATCCCTGTATCTGAAGATATTGCTCAGCGTCCGCTTGCGCCTCAGCAGCTTGTTGAACCTGATGGAGGGATTTTTACTCATAAATTTAATAATAATGAGGCTCTCTATAAAGTTGCTAAATATGCAATCTGCCATTTCAGAGCCCGGGTTCCATCGATGAGTGATGTAAATGAGTACATGAAGGAAATCGTTACTATTCATAATCTGACCCGACTTGATGGTGAGCCGCGTATAACAAATGTTATGAATATTCCACGCGGATTGGAGATAACATTTTATCCGCCGCAGAAAATTTCTAATAACAATGAAAAACAACTTGTTCCTGTTTATAACTTTTTTATGAAGGTTGTTGATGATAAATATGCGTATCTGACCGGTGACTGGTGTGAACGGGGTATGGGCGGCGGATCACCTCATTACGGTATTGATGTTGCTGCGAAACTTGGCAGTAAAGTAATTACTCCAATTGATGGAGAAATTGTTATAAAAACAACTGAAACAGCAGGAAATATAATCGGTGTTGTAGGTGATGAGATGGTACTGTTTTTTTGTCATATGGATAAACGTTATTTAAAAAAAGGACAGAAAATTAAAGCTGGAACTGTGCTTGGGACTGTTGGAATGACAGGTCGTACAAGTGGTCCGCATACGCATATCGGGTATGGGATTAAATCACAAACCAGAAGCGACATTTCTTTTGGAACATCGAATTATCGTATTACTGATCCAAAGCTATTCTTCTATCGTAAAACGTATCTTGACAATATTGCAAGTGTAAAAAATCTCTGAAATTTACTTTCCTTAATTTCATTTTAAAAACTTACTATTTATTCAATTCTGTTGCGCATACGAAACCCGCATAGAAAATCATTGGCATTTGACTGCATTAATTTAATAATATGGATCAATAATTTCAAAGTTAAGCAAAACACTATGGTGAGGCATGGGGACAAATCAGGTTAAATCTGATCTTAAAATTTACCAGGTTATTCTTGATAGTTTTAAGCAAAAGTCAAAAGAAAAACTTCATGTTTTCCTCTGTCTTCACCTCAACCTTATTATCATTAACCATCCTCCATTATGTATATTCAAATATTAAATATTTAATTATTTTTTAACTATTTTAGGAGCTTTAAAATGCTTGATATTCAGCGAATCAGAGATAATCCTGATCAGATAAAGACTGCTTCTGCAAATAAAAAGAGTCCTGTAGACATTAATTGCATTTTGGCACTTGATTCCAATCGTCGTGATAGGATCCGGGAAGTTGAGATTTTAAAGAATAAGCGAAATACGTGTACCCAAGAGATATCTCAGCTTAAAAAAGAAAATAAGGATGCATCTGTACTTATAAATGAAATGAAAGTTGTATCAGATAAAATTAAAGATCTTGATGCTGAGCAGAAGATTACTGAGGAAAAGCTTAATGATCTATTGAGCCGGGTTCCCAATGTTTCGCATGTAACTGTTCCGCATGGAGAAAGTGCAGAGGATAATGTTGTTGCTGGTGAATGGGGTGATGAGCCGGTCTTTTCTTTTAAACCAAAAGATCATATCGAGATTGGAACAGCACTTGATATTATTGATTTCCCCAGAGGTGCCAAAATTACAGGAGCCGGTTTTCCGGTTCTTAAAGGACAGGGCGCACTGCTTGAACGTGCTCTTATCAATTTTTTTCTTGATACGCATACTGTAAAGAACGGTTATACTGAAATATTCCCTCCGTTTCTTGCTAATAGAGAGAGCCATTTTGGAGTCGGGCAGCTGCCTAAGAATGAAGAACAGATGTATTATATGGGTAAAGATGAGCTGTTCTGCATTCCGACTGCCGAGGTTCCTGTGACAAATCTTCATAGAGATGAGCTTCTTAACGAATCGGAGTTGACAAAGAAATATTGTGCATACAGCGCATGTTTTCGTCGTGAAGCCGGTTCTTACGGAAAAGATACAAAAGGATATCTGCGTGTGCATCAGTTTAATAAAGTTGAACTTGTAAAGTTTACAGTTCCAGAAAAAAGCTATGAAGAACACGAATTGCTGCGTAAAGATGCTGAAAGCATATTGAGAGCGCTCGGCCTGAAGTATCGGGTACTTCTGCTCTGTGATGGAGATATGTCGTTTGCAAGTACGAAGTGTTACGATCTTGAAGCATGGGCACCTGCAGAGAAAAAATATTTAGAAGTGTCATCATGCAGTAATTTTGAGGATTTTCAGGCCCGGCGTATGAATATAAAATATCGTCCGTCAAATGGTGACAAACCGCGTTTTGTACATACAATCAACGGCAGTGGACTTGCGACATCAAGAGTTCTTGTATCTCTATTGGAAACATATCAGACCGAAGCCGGAACTGTAAGGGTTCCGGATGTATTGCAGCCATACATGCATGGTTTAAAGGAGATCGGAGTCAGGTGAAGCACACCCTGAAAAAAATAGCTGTTGGTTCAGGATTTTATTTTCTGATGATGAAATTAAAATCAACTGCCAACAGCAGATTTTTTTTCATAGTCGCAGCAATTATTCTGATTATTTATGCTGTTGTTGTGTTCATTGTCACCCGTGATTTACGTGATGAGACTGAAGATGCAACAAAAGCATACACAGCGCTTATTGAAACAATGGTCGCGAGTGATATGAGTTATGATCAGGCGTCCAAAGTTCTTAAAAGTATGATTGGTGAAGGCAGCCCTCCGCTTATGGTTACCGATACAACGGGTAAACCTGTCATGTGGGAGAATGTTTTTACTGATATGCTTTACAATGAGATGGAACTGAAAAAACTTCCTCTGGACAACCGCAGGGAACTTGAGGAAAAAATTGATGATTTTAAGAAGAAGTATCATCCGCGTCCACTTTACAATGAGGCAAAAAAGGCAAAGGCCGGGTATCTGTTTTTCGGTAATGATCGTTTTGTAAGAAGTGTATATCTGCTGCCATTTCTTGAAATCGGGCTCGGGTTTGTATTTCTTGCATTTATATATATTGCATTCAGGATTGTAAGAGTTACTGAACGCAGCAATCTCTGGGTCGGACTTGCAAAAGAGACTGCACATCAGCTTGGAACGCCTATTTCATCACTTATGGGATGGGTTGAATATATGCGTACATATCAGGATGCAGATCCGCCTATTGAAGCGCATATCGTTTTAAGTCAGCTTCAGCGTATATGTGATGATATGGATAATGATTTGAAAAGATTGTCAAAAGTGACAAATCGTTTCAGTCAGATAGGATCAATACCGGCGCTTACGCCATGTGATTTAAATGAAATTCTGAAAGATGTTGCCAATTATTTCCGGGTAAGATTACCACTTCTCAGGAAAAAAATCGAGATAAAATTTGACTTTGGAGATATTAAATCTATAAATGTCAATCGTGATCTGCTTGAATGGGTATTTGAGAATCTTATGAAAAACTCGATTGACGCAATGAATCGTGATGATGGACTTATTGAAATAAAAACCGAATATATTGATCAGGGCAGTACAGTAAGAATTTATCATTCTGACAATGGCAAAGGTGTACCCAAAGAGGTGCAGAAAACAATTTTTGCGCCAGGGTATACAACCAAGAAACGCGGCTGGGGTCTTGGACTGACACTTGCAAAAAGGATAGTGGAAGATTATCATAGGGGTAAAATATTTGTAAGCTGGTCACAGAAAGATAAAGGTACTGTATTTGCTATCGATTTACCGGCTGAAAATAAAACAATCAGCGAGTAGCGATTTTTTTAAAAGAAGAGAGGCGTGTAATGGCTGGAGGGCGAAAAAAAGTACTATGGGTTGATGATGAGATTGAGTATCTCAGGTCCCATATTATGTTTCTTGAAACACGTGGCTACAGCGTTATTCCTGTATTCAGTGGTGATGATGCGATTGCGATGCTGCATGAAAATCCAAAAGAATTTGATATAGTATTGCTTGACGAGCAGATGCCGGGCAAGGATGGCTTGACAACACTTGAAGAAATCAAGGAATTCCTGCCTGATCTGCCAATTGTCATGGTGACAAAAAGCGAAGAGGAACAGGTGATGGAAGATGCGCTTGGGAAAAAAATTGACGGATACCTTACAAAACCCGTCAATCCAAGTCAGATATTACTTGTTTGTAAAGAGATACTTGATTCAAAGCGAATTATATCAACACAGATATCCCAGCAGTTTGTGCGCAGCTATAGTGATATGCGCAAAAGTCTTTCAAGTCAACTCAGCCTGCAGGAATGGGTAAGGCTTTATGAAAGAATTGTAAGGTGGGATCTTGAGCTTGAGAAAATCGATAATGAAGGGCTCAGACAGACTCATGCCGGGCTCAAATCAGAATGCAATACTGCATTCTCAAATTTTATCATGGATCATTACGGCCAGTGGATCCGGGGTATTGGCCCTATGCCGCTTCTCGCACCCGGAGTTCTTGATAAGCACATTATTCCGATGCTTAAAGATAATAAAAAGGTTGCATTGATTGTATTGAGCGGCATGAGACTTGATCAGTACATTGACATAGAACAATCAATGAAAAAGTATTATGATGTCAAACGGAGCTATTTCTTTTCAATCATTCCGTCAGCAGTGCCATTTTCGCGAAATGCACTTCTTGCAGGCGCATTGCCGTCAGAAATTGCCGAAAATTGTCCTGATTTGTGGAAAACCGGTAATGAAGACAGCAGCGTGGCCAATTGTATGGAAGAGCAGCTGATGTCGCAGAAACTGGCATCAAGGGGAATCGACTGTCCTGTTGATGAGCCATGGTTTACAAAAATTAATATATCCACTGAATTCAGGGCATTAATCGAAAAAGTAGACAAATGTAAGAACAGCAGGGTTATGACATTTGTAATTGATTTTTTTGATCTGCTTATGCAGAATAGTACTTCGTCAAGCATGCTTCAGGAAATAACCAATGATGAAAGCGGGCTTCGTGCACTTACACAATCATGGTTTCAGAGATCAGCTCTTTTACATCTGCTCAAGGAACTATCTGAACGTAACTTTACAATAGTGCTGACATCCGATCATGGAAGTACATCATGCAGCAGGGGCACTGAACTTTACGGAGTGAGTGACTGGGGGAAGAATCAGCGCTACAAGTTCGGAAAAGATATATCATGTGATGAACGGACTGTACTCTTTCTTGGCGAGCCTATGCATTTTGGACTGCCGAAGTTTGGTGAAGATGTTGCATGCATTATCGCAAAAGAAAATTATTACTTTATACATCCGGAGAAGTTTGAACTTTATCATAAGCAATATAGGAACAGTTTTCAACAGGGTGGAATATCAATGGAAGAGCTGATTATGCCGGTTGGTGTTTTTTCACCATTGCAGAAGAGTCAAGGGTAGAAGAATAATGATTATTGAGAGTAAGTCTGTTGACGATACGCGAAGAGTTGGTGCTGAGCTGGCTGCCCAGGTGCGTTCAGGCGATGTATTTGCGCTGGAAGGTGATCTTGGAGCAGGGAAAACTGAATTTGTAAGAGGATTTGTCAATGCACTTGGCGGATCAATTCCGGTTCGCAGTCCGAGTTTTACAATTCTTAATATATATCAGACTGAAAAAATACCGGTGTACCACTTCGATTTTTATAGAATGTATGACGCTGATGAACTTTACGAAATTGGTTTCTATGAGTATGTTGCCGGTGATGGAATATGCCTTATAGAATGGGGGACAATGTTTCCTGATGTATTACCTTCACATACGAAGATTATTAGAATTGTTGACAAGGGAACCTATCTTCGATCAATAGAAATTGAACGTCTGTAGATTTTGCGACAGGTTTATGATATACAGCCGCTCAAAGTAATCAGGTCTGGCAGATATAATTCTTTATGTCTGCAGGTGTTATGTTTTAAAAAATATTGACTTACTATAATCATTGTTTAAATACTGTTGCTCGCCTTTTCTGCATTCCAATCCTAATCTATACATACCGTAAGAATAAAAAGTTAGTTGCAAATGATTATTGTGCTGTTTTAAATTATTCAATAGGAGTCACATTAAAAAAGAGCATAAATACAGTAACTATGCTATAATTTCTACCATATATGATTATAATGTTGCCTTTACAAATAATTATATAAACATTTGATTACAGAGACGTTTGTTTTGGTGAATAAAAGTCAGGATGAATAATGGCAGGAAAAATATTTAACTTTTACTCAAAATCAGATGAGCCTGAAATAAAAATCGGCTGGCTGCCGGCGCTGGTCGGAATATTGTTTTCAGCACTGGTAATATTTTTATGGTATACTCTTGACAGACAAGAGAGAACCGCAGTTCAGAATAAGATAAAAATTGAAACGGATTATAATGCAGAAATGATAAATGTTGATCTTCATAATCGAATATCGGCAGTAAAACAAATTGCGCAGACATGGGTATTTAAGCGTGAGATGTCAGAGGATGAATTTCTGGACCGGGCTCGTTCATATATGCTTGATGTTTCCGGATTTCAATTGTTAGGATGGGTTGATCAGGATGGTTTTATACGATGGAGCATATTATCAAAAGAAGAGAAAAATGCTATTAATTCAAATTTAATTGATTATAAAAATTTACAGACAGAGATGAAAAAAGCCAGAAAATTCAGAACCCCGGTTGTTACATCAATAATTGATCTTTTCAATGGAGAAAAAGGATTTTCAATTTTAGTTCCTATTTTTATTGGTGAAAAATTTAATGGTTATATTATTGCTGTTATTAACATTCAACAATGGCTTGATTTTGTCTTCAGTTTTAAAAATAACAAATTAATGAATAATGAGTCCAGAATATCTGTTTTTTATGATAATGAACAAGTTTACAAGCAGGCACAATGGGATGAACTTGATAATAATAAAATGGGGATTAATACTGCCATTTCTGTTATGGATCATAAAATCACCATTACTGTTCAGTTGACAGATTCGTTAGTTAACAACAGTAAAATAATGGTTTTAAAAATTGGAGCTGCACTTGGCATACTGCTTTCAATTCTACTTTCAATTGCTGTGAGATTATATCAGAAGTCAATTTCACAAACATTGAAGAATAACGCAGTAAAACAAAAAATGGAACTGGAAATAATTGAACATAAGAGAATTGATGAGCAACTTCAACAGGCACTTCTGCGTATAGATATTGCTACAAAAGCTGGTAATATTGGTATCTGGAATGAGGATTTATTGACTGGTAAGAAGGTCTGGAGTGATCGGATGTTTGAGTTTTATGATTTGCCTTCAGGTGTTGTTCCTTCTTATGAAAAATGGCTAAATATGATTCATCAGGATGATAGACAAAATGTTGACAGCATGTTTAAAAATGCTCTTGAGGGAAAAGCGAAATTTGATACTGAGTATCGGGTTGTTCTTGCAAATGGCAATATCCGAAATATACGTGTTGCATCAAGATTGGAATATGATCATGATGGCAAGCCTCAGCATATGATTGGTCTTAACTGGGATATCACCGAGCACAGACAGATTGAAGAGTCATTAAAGCATCAATCTGATATGCAGAAAATTATAATGGAGATTTCATCTCAGAATATTAATGTTCCGTCTGGTGAAGCCGCAGATGCAATAAAAAGGGCACTCAAAATAATGGGCAAATTTGTATCTGCAGACCGGGTATATGTTGCAGAATTTGATTTTGTAAATAACAGCGCATCAGTGACATTTGAATGGTGTAATGAATATATTGTTTCAAAGATTGATATACTTCAGAATGTACCTATTGACGGATTGCTGGACTGGGTTGTATCGCATTTTGAGGGGGATGTTGCATTCTTGTATGATATGTCAATTGTACCTGAAAGTAAATGGAAAAAACTGTTCGAACTTCAGGGAATTAAAAGTCTGGAAGCAGTTCTGATGGTTTACAGAAAAGATATTGTAGGATTTGTAGGATTCGAATCTGCTAAAATTAAAAAAGTTTATACAGACAGTGAACTTGATCTGCTGAAATTATTTTCACGAACCCTTGTCAATATCAGGACGCGTATCAATTCAGAGTCTGCTTTACAGGAGAGCGAAGATAAAATACGCCAGCTGCTCAATTCAACAGGTGAAGCGATTATGGGAATTGACATTGACGATAAATGTATTTTTGCCAACCCGTCCGCTGCAAGAATGCTTGGTTATGCCAATGCACAGTTTTTTCTTGGCAAGCAGATGCATGAACTTATTCATTATTCATATCCTGACGGGCGAAAAATGGAGATGAAGGATTGTAAAATATGTCAAGCTCTTATAAATGGCAGTAGTTTACATGTTGATAATGAGGTTTTCTGGAAAATGGATGGCACAGGTTTGAATGTCGAATACTGGTCTTATCCCCAGATTGTAAATGGAAAGATTACAGGAGCGGTTGTAACATTTTTTGATATTACAGAAAGAAAAAAAGTACAGGAGCAGCTGGCAACTGAACGAAGACGGCTCTCTTTTATTCTGGAGGGCACAAATGTAGGAACCTGGGAATGGAATGTGCAGACCGGTGAAACAGTTTTCAATGATCGGTGGGCCCGGATAGTTGGCTATACCCTTGATGAGCTTGCGCCGGTTTCGATTGACACGTGGATGAAACTGATTAATACTGAGGATCTTGAAAAATCGAATACTCTGCTTAAAAAACATTTCAATAAAGAATCAGATTACTATGAGTGTGAAGTCCGGATGAAACACAAAAATGGAAACTGGGTATGGATACTTGACAGAGGTAAGGTTGCAACCTGGACTGATGATGGCAGGCCGCTTATTATGTCCGGGACTCATCAGGATATTACTGCTTCGAAACAGGCAGATGAGGAAAGAGAAAAACTCATATTAAAACTTGAGAAGGCGCTATTGGATGTAAATAAACTGAGCGGAATGCTTCCGATATGTTCATCGTGTAAACGAATCCGGGATGACAAAGGTTACTGGAATCAGATTGAATCATATATAAAGGAACATTCTGAAGCTGAATTCACTCATGGTCTGTGCCCGGAATGTGTGACAAAACTATATCCTGAATTTGTAAAGGAAAATACGAAAGAACAGATTTGAACTGATTTGATATTTTTTTAAAAATCATATTATTCTGTCTTCCGCAGAGCGCCACGATTCAATTGCGGATTTTATATATGGATTATATGTTACAATTTTTTACAATTCTGCAAAAAAACTGCAAACTCTTTATAGTATCTTTTAATTAGTTAATGACTTTTACGGCCGGAAAAGTCTAAGAATGATTAAAACAATTTTAAAGGAGTCTGTATGAAAATAAGGAATATAGTAGTTACCGGAGTTATAACTGTTTTTGCAGGCGTTGTATCTGCAGGTGCTATGCATGGAATTCATGGGAAAATGAGCTGTCATTCAGCCGATAAAGCTGAAATGATTATTGAACATATGACAAAAGAGCTTGACTTGACATCTGAGCAACAGGAAAATGTCAAACAAATTATGGACTCTGTACATTCGATTCTGAAATCAAAGAAATCCATTGCAGAGGAAACTCATAGAACATTGTTTGAATCATTCAAAAATAACACTATTACTGAACAGCAGATAGTAGATATATGGTATAATCACAGAGCGCAGGCAGATGAAGTTGTACCGCTTATTGCAAAACAGCTGATGCAGTTTAACGGGATACTTACAAATGAACAGAGGCAGAAAATGGCCGAAAAAATTGAATCATGTCATGGTAATGGTCTGCATGGTTTATTTTTAGAAAGATAATATGGGAAGTGTCTGTCTTAAATAATAATTGATTATTTCAGCTCATAATTTTGATGGACAATTAAAGTAAAATATCAAGGCATTCTGAGCATTAGTTTTTGCTCAGATGCCTGATTCAGAAATAAGTTTTAAATTGACATGGTGATAAATGCAGAAACAGCTGTTTATTATTGATGATGATGCGAAGCTGAATCGTCAGTTAAGTGAATATCTTGCGCAGTTCTCATTCAGGATTCAGACATTTGTCAGACCTTCTGATGCACTTGATGCAATGAGAAATGAAAATGTGGATTGTGTTATTCTTGATGTCATGATGCCGCAGATGGATGGCTTTACTGTATGTAAAGAGATAAGGAAAACATCCACTGTACCAATCATAATGCTGACTGCCCGTGGTGATGTAACTGACAGAATTGTGGGACTTGAACTCGGTGCTGATGATTATGTGCCTAAACCGTTTGAACCACGTGAACTTGTTGCAAGAATTCAGGCTGTAATAAGACGGAATAATCCGGTTCATGAAAACGATCTGCAGGCCGTTGGTGACCTGACAATTAATTATGTGAAGCAGACTGTTGTATCTGCCGCCGGCCCGGTAAACCTGACATCAGCAGAATTTGAACTGCTTGCTTTTTTTGTGAAAAGACCCGGACGGGTAGTTGACAGGGATACAATCGTTGACAATTTAAAAGGTACGGAATGGCAGGCATTTGACCGGTCCGTTGATGTTACAATAAGCAGGCTGCGGCAAAAAATCGGCGATAATTCAAAGAATCCGAAATATTTCAAAACAGTATGGGGAAAAGGCTATATATTCATTGGATATGAAACTGAACAAGCCAGTTAATCAGGCGAAAATCAATATGAAACAATATCATTCGATATTCTTTCGCATGTTGAAAATATTCTTTGTAACCGGTGTAATACTGCTTATAATCATGATTATACTGCATGTGGTTCATGGCAGAAAGGAATTCCGTGAAAATTTTGCCGGAATCATAAGTTCATATTGCAGGGGAATACTTTACGATTTGGGAAATCCACCTGATTCACTGAAAGCATCAGTATATAAAAACAGATTGAATATCGATATTTATTATAAAGGAACGCATGGTTGCTGGACAACCTCAGAACGAATCTTTCCCAATGCTGCAAAGGCTGATTCATTAGTAAAAAAATGTGATATTTACGGTAAATCAAACTGTGATTATTATTTGAAGTTAACTAACAATAATGATTCATTCTGGTTCAGATGTCATATGTTTCCATTCAGGCCGGGTTTGAAAACAGCCCTCCTTTCTCTTGGTATATCATTGTTTATTGTGTTGACAGTTGCATATGTTGCGCTTCGTCAGATATTAAAGCCTGTCAAGTATCTCATAAAGGGAACACAGGATGTGGCATCTGGTAATCTTGACGTTGTCATACCATGCCGGAGTCATGATGAATTTTGTACACTCACTGAATCATTCAACACAATGCTCTCTGCGATCCGTAATATGATTACGCAGAAAAAACAGCTTCTGTATGATGTAAGCCATGAATTGCGTTCACCGATTACACGCATTAAAATTGCTCTTGAAATGATGCCGCAAAGTCAGAATAAAAGTGATATTGCAAATGATATCAAGGAAATGGAAATAATGATAGATGAGATTCTTGAAGCGGCACGACTGGAGCAGACAGAAATAAAACTTCAGGCAGAACAGATTGATGTTGGAGAATTTTTATCTCAGGTTTCAAACTGCTATCAGGATGTTCTTCCAGGGGTAGCTGCTGATAATTTACAAAAAGATATTATTATTTCCGCAAACCGGAATCAATTGTGGAAGGCATTCCGCAATATTATTGAAAATGCACTTAAGTTCTCATCTGAACAGTCTAAACCTGTAACAGTATCGATAGTAAAAAATGATTCAATGGTAATGATTACAGTAAAGGATTTTGGTACAGGAATCGACAAAGAGCATATAGCCTATATATTTGAACCATTTTACCGGGCTGATAAGTCCCGTTCACGGGATAGCGGCGGATATGGACTTGGACTATTTCTCTGCAAAAGAATTGTCGAATCCCATGGAGGAAAAATCAGTGCTGAGAGCACTGTCGGGAATGGAACTGCGATTACAGTTTCACTTCCAGTAACATTAAAAGTAAACTGAATATCATATAACTTATAATTTATTGAATCATGGCAGATTAAAAGCTGCAATCAAATACCCGCTAATTATCCAAAAATAATAAATAAAATAAAATTTCTGTAACGTTAGGACTTTTTGTAACGTTTTAATTGAAAACAGTCGTTACAAAACATTATCAAAAGAGTCGCTATATGTTTGGAATTCCGGAATCTCTGGGCAGAAGCTATTCGGAGACCTTCTATATAATTTCCGATGATGATAATGAGATTGAGAATGATGGACGGGTTTTATCTGCTGATGAACTTATTCATCGATTAACTAACAGAGAAAATATATTCGACCGAACCATAGAAAACAGAATGTATTCACCTGAAGCGGTCGCTTTACTATGTACTATTATGGTCTGTGCTTCATGGAACGATAAAAGTGGTGCTGTATATTCATTCTTAACAGGTGAAATCAAATCAGATAAAAGTACTGCTTTTCAGTATGATACACTGGTATCCTCAAGCATATCAGATAAGCGTCATCTCAATAATTATAATACACAAACTTATGATAAAAATGAAATTATTTCAAATTTTATGGAAATCAGCCGTGTTAAGTCTGTTTTTTTGAAATCATCAGTTTTTAAAAAACTATCTGGAATAGCAGAGTGCTTAAATGTCAATGGACTTTGGATGTTTTATGAAATAATTCCGCGGGGACCTCCTGTAAGATATGTCAATAGAGATAATGTTAGTGTTGATAAAGTAGAAAAAAGGTATACATATCTGATCGGTTATTTATCTGATAAAAATTGCAATCAGCCGGTGCAAAAAAAAGTATATATTAATAGTTTCATACCAGTTACCGATCAGAGGATGTTCCTATGAATGAAAAACAATTTACAGAGCTGTACAGGGAGTACTCAAAACCGTTGTATAATTTTATCAGATGGACTACTGGGTACTGCTCAATGAGTGATGACATATTGCAGAATATGTTTGTTCGTATCTGGAATAGCAATTCAATGCCTGAAAATGAAACAGAATGCAGAAGATGGCTCTATGCAATAGCAAGAAATGCGTGCATTGATTACTTTCGCAGTTCTGCCCGTTTGACAAATTTTAAAAATAATTACAAAACAGAGTGCTCTGTGTCAGGTATTGCTGATTCCTGTGAGACAGGGAGTGATGATATATGGAAACAATTATCAAAATTGCCGGATATTGACCGCTCAATTTTATATTTACATTTGAAAGAGGGCTATGCATACAGGGAAATTGCTGAAACACTTGAAATGAATGAAAACCAGGTCAGGGTTAAAGCTTTCAGGGCATTAAAAAAATTACGGGAAGAAATAATAAAGGTTGAAGTATGAATAAATTACAGGAAGAACATCTTACTGAAGAACAATTAATGGATATTGCATCTGGTGGGGAAAACACCGAAGCAAAAGTTCATTTAAACATGTGTGAAGAGTGCTCCAGAGAGGCGCATGAACTGAAAAAAATCAGCAGCATGCTTGCGGGTATTGATGATGAAGAGGTGCCGGGGCATATTGAAAGAAGAATACTGCGTTCTGTCGAAAGTAAAAAGACCGGTATTGTCGGGCTGCTTGAAAATCCTATGTTGTCAATAATAATAGCTGTTCTGGTTATATTTATGCTTTACATGGTGATAGGCATACTACTTATTGATCAATAAACGGGCCGGCTTTTGCATCTGAGAGTCTTGCATATCTTATGGTTTTTCAATCGTCAGAGTGAATTTTGATGCATCAGCGATAAACCGTAGGTTAACATCTGATATATCATATTTTTGAGCATAATAATAATGGTAACTGACCCCGTAAAGTCCTGATCCGCTGTCTGATTTGACAATATCGAATCCTGAATTGACAATTTTTTCAAGTAGTGATGTACGCAGATCATAATGATCTGAACCATAGCGGGTCTGTGATGGTACATCGCAGGTGAATACAACCTGCCTGATCTGATGGGATTTGTCATTATTAAATACTATGGAAACCTGTGATTCACTCCGGTTTTTAATAAGACTGTCTAAATATGTTATTGTGAATGCCGCATTTTTTAATGTTGTATCGGATAGATCAGGCTTGTAAACAGCAATTGATGGAAATCTGATTGTGTCAATAGGCCTGCCTTTGTTTATGAAAAGCCCTCTGCGTTCATCATGGTAGACAAACAGGTTTATATATTCGCGTATCTCCTGACTGTTTGATGAAAGAATTGAAAAATAACTGCTGTCTCTTCCGAGCGCGGAAAATCCCGGGAATGATGAAATGGGTTTTACTTGTGATACTGCGCCCGATCTTGAAACATACGCAGGTATTTTTCTTATTATATTTTCAACAATACCGCTTGTGTGAAAGGATTCAAGGCTTGAACAGGTCGTGCTGACCATTCCAAATGATGTCCCTCTGACTGCGTCTGCAATTTTCAGTGTCACTGTGAAATCTCCATCATAACGTGCTATTGAACAGAAAATCATGTATGATGGATTCAGGTGGTACTGTCTGATTATATCTGTAAACTTGACGATGCAGGAACTGTCCTGACAGCGGAGAATTTCAGCTGTTTTTTCTTTTCCAAGCTTCTCATCAATTTCACTCCATACAATTGAACGATAGTTCTGGTATTTTGACAGACGCGAAGACACGATATCCGGTAATGCATCAGATTCAGAAACAGTTCCGTCTTTTGCAGCTGTTTTCATAACAAGAATAACTGTAGGATCTGCAAAAATAAAACCGGTAAGCAGCAGCAGGGAAATTAGCACTTTTTTCATTTTAACTCCTGATGTTTTTAATCAATCCTGACATTGTGCAGTTGTTCTGTGTTAAAAAAACTGATTGAAGATATAAAAATATTCACTTATAAATAATATTACAGGCAGTCGAAATTTGAAGCAATTTCTTCAAGCTCCGGGAATTCTTTACGATAGATATTGAAAATATCACGCGCTACATCTGCTTTGTCAATTTCCTTTGCCGCATCAAGCAGATTCAGATACGTTTCGCGGTCACATGGGTTCTGTCTGATCGATTCGATGAACAGTGAGTAGGCATCATGATAGCGCTGCTGATAATAGGAAATAATACCAAGCCCGCAGTATGCCTGTCCGCTTGGACCATCTGTGTCGTTAGATTGAAGAAACTTGTTCATTGCTCCATAATAATTTCCGGCTTCCAGCATTTTTTTTGCATCTTCAAGGTATTCACTGTAAAAACCGAGATTGAGTGCGCGTTTTGATTGATAAATAGTTTCTTTCATTGAAACAATTGAATCGTATATTACCCTTACATCTTCAAGAGCTGGGTTTACTTCCAATGCTTTACTGTAAAGAGATTCAATATCTTTTACTTTTCGTAGTTTCAATGCTGCATCAAACAGGTTTACGAGCGCGTCTTCATAGTCGGCTTTCAGTGAAACAGCTTTTTTAAACATCACAAATGCATCATTCCATTTTTCTTTTGACCACGAGAGAATGCCCAGGTTATTCATTGCACGCCAGTTCTGCGGGTCATTGTCAATGATACCGACCAGGATACGTGCAGCTTCCGGAAAATTATTTGATGTCAATGCATTTTCAGCAAGCAGATTTTCATCTACAAATAGGCAATTTTCATCTGTGTCGGAGCAACTCATGATCTTCCCTTTCCTGTCACCGGGATAATTGACTCATAACTGATAATTACATAACATATATTAATATTAGAAATTAAGGACTTCAAGGAAGAAATTCGCAATGGTACAATGAGTGATGTATAGTATTTGTGTAAAGATCTTTTCATGATTATGAATTCCTGATCATTGTTTGGTTCTACTTAATATACATAACTGTTTATTTACTGCAAAATATGGTTTGTTATTTAATATAAAGGAAATGAAAATTATGACTTCTAAAAAGAATATTTTCAAAATCACTCTGATAAGTTTATTGCTTTTTAATACTGTTTTTGCACTTGAAGATATCAGTGTTGATCCGAAATTATCAAAAAGCTCCTATATGCCTGGTGACAGTGTCACACTTGCATTAATTGTAACGATACCGCAGAAATATCATCTGTATGGGAATCCGCTTGGACCCGGAATAGGAAAACCACTGTCTGTTGCTGTAACCGCAGATGGAATCAGGTGGGAAAAAATATCAAAATTGCCGCCGAAGAAATTCATTCCTGAAACCGGAGGCTGGGTCTGGGCATATGAGAACCGTACTGTTTTTTTTCTCAGAGGTATACTTGATAGCTCTGTTGGTGAACAGATCAGCGGAAGCGCCACTATTGATGCTCTTATCTGTCACACTGCATGTATTCCTGTGCATAAGGTAATACCATTTACAGTTAATATTGACAGAAAAAAATCAGAAACAGTTGTGTTTGATGGCAATCGTGAGCTTGTAAAACTATACAGTCAGGCTGATCAGTCAATGGATTTTGCGACTCCTGCAGCATTGTTAACACTTGATAATAATGGCGGTTTAGGTGCACTTGCCGGATTATCACTTGGTAATAATGTGACTCAAAATGCAACTGCACCTATAAATTGGAATTATATACCTCAGGAAAAAAGGGTGAGTTTCAATCTGCTTCTTGCAATCTGTTTTGGATTTATTGCAGGAATAATCCTTAATTTCATGCCTTGCGTACTTCCTGTTATAGGTATAAAAATACTCTCTTTTTCAGAAACCAATACCGGTTCACGTAAAAGTGCACTTATCCGCAGCGGTGTTTTTGCAGCCGGAATATTGTCAGTATTTACAATTCTTGCAGCACTTGCATCATTTGCAAGCTTTTCATGGGGTGAGCAGTTTCAGAATCCCATTATGTTAATTGGCATTATAACAATAATAGTGGTATTCGCACTTTGGATGTTTGAAATTATCAACTTCACTATTCCAGGCAGTCTGACATCATTGAACAAAAAAGGCGAAGGACTGGGTGCTGATTTTTTGAGAGGTGTATTTGCGACAATTCTGGCAACACCGTGCAGCGGCCCGTTTCTTGGTGCAACGCTCGCATGGGCACTGACACAATCGACTGTTGTTGTTTTCATAGTATTCTTTTCAATCGGAGCCGGAATGGCGTTTCCGTATATTCTGTTATCGTCAAGTAAACGGATTGCGAAAATGATTCCGAAACCCGGCAAATGGATGGTTGATTTCAAGAATTTAATGGGTTTTATCCTGATCGGTTTTGCAGTGTATCTGCTTGTCGGACTTCCGCAGGATATGATTGTCAGTGCGATTGGCATTTGCATAGTAGTAATATTCTCATTTGCACTTTATTTCAGGCTTGCTCCATGGGGTGTCAGCACATTCCTTAGAAGATTGATAAGTGCAATTGCGGCCATTGCAGTTGCAGTCTCAGGCAGTTATTTCAGCTACTCGATATTATACAGGCAGATGTCATCACAGGTTGCCAATGATAATGCTGATGAAAACAGATGGGTGAGTTTTGACCCGGCACTGCTTGTCAGGGCCAATGCTGATAAACAGAATGTAATAATTGACTTTACGGCAAACTGGTGTATGAATTGTCAATATAATAAAATAACAGTTTACAAAACAAAAGAGATTATATCGCTTATTGATAAAAAGGATATACTTGCACTTAAAGCTGATCTCACAAAACCGGATTCTCTGATCTCGTCTCTGATGCAGAATCTGGGTTCGCGAAGTGTTCCGTTCTTTGCGATATTTCCAGCAGATGATCCTGCACATCCAATAGTCATGAGAGACATTGTGAAGAAAAGTGAAGTAATAAAGGCACTGAAAGCATTACCTGATAAAAAGTAGTAACTTTTTTCTTTATATCTATTATTTTTAGTCTGTTTTTAAGATCATGGAAAATAGAAAATTTGAATAAAGATAAAACTTTGAAAGGCATTAGTTAAATGGGAAAGAATATTGTTCAGAAGATTCTTGATGCGCATATCGTTGAAGGAACACCTGTGACTGGTCAGGAAGTCGGTATTAAAATCGACCAGACACTAACTCAGGATGCCACAGGAACTATGGCATATCTGCAGTTTGAGGCACTTGGGTTTGACAGGGTTAAGACTGAGCTGTCTGTCAGTTATGTTGATCACAATACCATTCAGGAGGGTTTCGAGAATGCGGATGATCACAAATACCTTGAGTCTGTTGCAGCAAAATATGGAATAAAATATTCAAAACCAGGGAATGGAATTTGTCATCAGGTACATCTGGAACGCTTTGGTGTTCCTGGCAGGACTCTTCTTGGAAGTGATTCACATACACCCACAGGCGGCGGAATTGGAATGATCGCTATCGGTGCTGGCGGCCTTGATGTTGCGGTTGCAATGGGCGGCGGTGCTTTTTACCTGACATATCCGCGTGTTGTCAAGGTGATTCTTGAGGGAAAACTTCGTCCATGGGTTGCTGCCAAGGATGTAATTCTCAAGGTGCTTGAAATTCTTACAACAAAAGGCAATGTCGGTTCTGTAGTTGAATACGCAGGCCCCGGAGTGCTTTCGCTGAGCGTTCCCGAAAGGTCAACCATTACAAATATGGGTGCAGAGCTTGGTGTTACAACTTCTGTATTCCCGTCTGACAATACAACGAAAAAATTCCTTGCAGCTCAGGGCCGCGAATCATCCTGGGTTTCACTTGAGGCAGATTCCGATGCTGTTTACGATAAGGAAATAGTTATTGATCTGTCAACACTTGTTCCGCTTGCGGCGTGCCCTCATTCTCCGGGAAATATCAAAACAATCGGGGATATCGGCAGAATTGATGTGGATCAGGTGCTGATCGGCTCCTGTACAAATGCATCATACCGCGATATCATGCTTGTAGCATCTGCCCTTAAAGGCAAAAAAGTTGCTCCCGGAGTTGCTCTTGGCGTTGCATGCGGATCCCGTCAGGTGCTTGAAATGGTAAGCCGCAACGGTGCACTTGCAGATATTGTTGCATCAGGTGCACGGATACTTGAATCAGCCTGCGGTTTCTGTATTGGAAATTCTGTTGCACCGAAGACGGATGCCGTCTCTGTGCGTACGTCAAACAGAAACTTTTTCGGACGCAGCGGAACACCTACTGCAAATGTCTACCTGACATCCCCTGAGACTGCGGTTGCAGTGGCTCTTACAGGTAAATTTGTCGATCCGAGAACTGTTTTCAGCGATAAAGAGTATCCGTCAATTGACATTCCGTCACAGTTTACAATCGATGACAGCATGATTCTTGAGCCGTCAAAGAACCCATCCACTGTCACTATTGTGCGTGGTCCTAATATTGGCGATCCTCCGTCAAATACAGTGCTTGCAGAGGCCATTAAAGGCGTTGTGGCAGCGAAGGTGGGGGATAAGATCACCACAGATCATATCATGCCTGCAGGAAGCCGTCTTAAGTATCGTTCGAATATTCCAAAGTATGCTGATTTTGTTTTCGAACGTGAGGATCCGGGCTTTTCTGCACGTGCAACCGCAAATAGAGACAAAGGCGTTCATAATGTCATAGTGGCAGGGGAGTCTTACGGCCAGGGCTCATCAAGGGAGCACGCGGCAATATGTCCGATGTATCTTGGTGTCAAGATGGTTGTTGCGAAGTCAATGGAAAGAATTCATAAGGCAAATCTTGTAAATTTTGGAATTGTTCCTGCGTTCTTTGTAAATCAGGCAGATTATGATCTTTTTGATCTCAATGATGAAATTGAAGTTACGGATATCAGGGAACTGATTTCTAAAAACAAACCTCTTGTACTTGTCAATAAAACAAAAGGAAAGTCAGTCGAGCTTAAGCTTGAATTGACTCAGCGTGAAATTGATATGGTGCTTGCAGGAAGTCTGATCAATGCGACCAAAGGTGCATAACAACGAATTTATTATGCAAATAGATCTGCATATCATGCAGATCTATTTGTGCTTTCACCAAAATATCAGTAAAAATTGACTTCTATTGACAGGTAACCCGCCGGAACGATAAAATACATAATATACGATGGTATAACTTTTTGCAGGTTGTATCATGTTAAAGTATTTATGTAAAAGGGACAGGTTACGTGGCTGCACTGAAAAAAAAAGAACATAGCAGGTTATCAGTTATTAAAGTTGTGATGATTTCAAGAAGCAGAACTGATTGTGCTGTTGTAAAAAAAATATTCACTGAAATCGATCCTGCATTAAATTTTACAAGCACAATTTCCACTGGTCGCATGAAACAGTTAATTAAAGGGGCAGATATTATTGTATTTGCTCTTCGTTATAATGATCCTGACCGCAGCAGTATAATTGCCCTGCTTCGTTTACAAAAGGATCTTCCTCTCATTGCAATTGGAAAAACAAAACAGGATATAGCATTTACAGGAACAAGATATCAGCATTCTGTTCTCTGGGAAAATCTGAATAAAAAATATTTATTGAGTGCTAAAACTGCCATAATTGAAAAGAAAATTACAAATGGCAATGTCAATGTCAATGTAAATGTAAACCTTAAAGAATACAAGGACACAGAGGCCAGATTTTTAAATGTCATTTTAAGCAGTGCAGATGGCATGATTATTGTGAATTCCCTGAATAAAATGATTTTCATAAACCCGTCAGCGCGAAAAATGCTCGGAGTTAAAAAAGATGATACACGAAATCTTAAATTTCCATTTAAATTTAATATAGACGGTTTACATGAACAGATTGTATCTGTAAACGATAGGGATGCTATACGTTATCTTGAAATGCATGTGTCGGAAGTTCAGTGGGAAAATACTCCTGCGCGATTAATTTCCTTACGTGATATAAGCGTACGAATTCAGGCTGAAAAAAGTTTACAGGTAAGTGAAGAAAGATATGAGCTTGCTACAAGGGGATCCAATAGCGGCCTTTGGGACTGGGATCTTGAGAATCAGACTATTTACTATTGCGATCAATGGAAAGAGATGCTGGGGCATAAATGTACTGAAATCAGTTCATCACCAAAGGAGTGGTTTTCGCGAATTCACCCGGAAGATATAGATGGTGTCAGGTATGCGATAGATCTTCATCTTAGTGGAAAAACATCTCAATTTGAGAGTGAACATCGTATTCTTCACAATAATGGAACGTATCGATGGGTACTTGTGCGTGGTATGGCTGTTTTTGGAAAGGATAAAAAGGCAATTCGTTTTGCGGGATCGCAAACTGACATTACAGAACGAATGGAAGCTGAAAAAGAACTTAAAAAATCGCTTGATGATCTTAAGTTTGCACTTGCATCAGAGAAACTTCTGATGGAGGAACTTGATAGAAAAAATAAAGAGCTTGTTGAATTGTCAATTACCGACGGTCTTACCGGAATGTACAATCACCGGTTTCTGCATGAACGGTTTGATTATGAATTCAAACGGGTACGTCGTTATGGCGGTATGCTTTCATGCATGATTATTGATATTGATCACTTTAAATTGATAAATGATACTTATGGACATCAGGTGGGTGATCATGTACTTCGCCAGATTGCAGGAATCATGAAACAGAAGTCCCGGGAAATTGATATATGCGGAAGATACGGCGGTGAAGAGTTCATGATTATCACAAATTTACAAATAGAAAATGCGTTGCGATATGCCACCAAGCTTCATGCGTCAATTGAAAATCACATTTTTGAATGTGGAACCAAAAATGTTCATGTCACAGTAAGTATTGGTATTGCTGAGTATAACAGTGATGTAAAAACAAAACAGGAGCTGATCGAGCGGGCAGATTCTGCAATGTATCAGGCAAAAATGGATGGAAGAAACCTTATAAGAATATGGAAAGATATTGATGCCGCCGATGAAAATTCAATTAATAAATACGGAATTCAGGAATTGAAAGGAAAGTTTCAGGATTTGTCAAGTCAGATGCGCCATATTTATATGGAATCGACAAATGCTCTTATAAAGGCGGTTGACGCAAAGGACCCATTTGCAAGTGAACATTCAAAAAATGTTGCTGATATTTCAACTGAGATCGCGAAGTATCTGAAATTGACAGAGACTGAAGTAGAGATTATTCATTATGCAGGATTATTGCACGATGTGGGAAAAATTGGAATAAGAGATGATATTATTGTCAAAAAGGAAGAGTTGACATCAAGCGAATTTGAACTGCTCCGGCGTCATCCTGAAGTCGGGGTCAATATTTTAAAGGATATTAAATTTCTTGAGAAGGAAATTCCCATAATTCTGCATCATCACGAGAGGTTTGATGGAAAAGGGTATCCTCACGGGTTGCAAGGAAGAGAAATACCTCTCGGTGCACGGATACTTGCTGTTGCAGATGCATTTGATGCAATGACTGCAGGAAGATCGTATCAGAACAAGGTACCATGGAAAAAGGCTGTTGATGAAATAAAAAGGGGAAGCGGAACACAATTTGCGCCGGAGATTGTTGACGCATTTGTGAAGCTTGAGGAGTGCGGTGTTATTGCACCAAAGGAAAAAACTGACAATTAAGAAGAGGTGATATGAAAATTCGTACAATTGATCATGGCGATATAGTGGAAGTAGTACTTGAAGGAAATGTTCTTCAGGAAAATGTCAATTATCTGAAAACAAGAATAATTGATTTAATCAATGACGGCACGCGGAAAATAATTCTTAATATGGAATCGACAGAATATATAAGCAGTCTTTGTCTTGCTGTGCTTATAGATTCAAAGAACAGGCTTACTGCACTTAATGGAGATATTAAAATAGCTATTGTCAACAGGCTTGTGCGTAATCTGATGGAAATAACAAACCTGATCAGGAAAATCGAAATCTATGATACTATTGAGGATGCTAAATTGTCGTTTGATAATGCACATGTGAAAACAAATTGAATATTAATGTGCAATCATAAAACTTGAAGAATATTTTCAATTGCAGTTACTTTTTCACGTAATTCAGTATCAGTTTCCAGGTCACCCTCTATTTTTTTAAATGAATGAATGACTGTAGAATAATCACGTCCTCCAAAGTCAAGACCTATTGAGCGAAGAGACTGTTTTGTCCATTTTTTGCAAAGATACATTGCAATTGAGCGGGGATGTGCAACTTCCTTTTTTCTTGTATGAGCTGAGAGCTGATTTGCACTTATTCCAAACGCTTCCGCTACTTTTTCCTGTATTAACATTACTGATAAGCGTTCATCTTTTTTAGTTATTGCATCGCCGCAAAGTTCCTGTGCAACTTCAATAGTGATATCGCGTCCTGTAAATGATGCTGATGCAATTAATTTGATGAGAGTGCCTTCAAGTTCACGGATGTTTGATGTAATATTTCCGGCAATAAACTGCACTACTTCATCAGAGAGAAAGAGTCCGTCAATCTCAGCTTTTTTTCGAAGAATTGCCATTCGGGTTTCAAGATTTGGAGGCTGAATATCAGTAGTGAGTCCACCCATAAACCTGTTTATAATATGTTCCATCATGTCCGTAATCTTATCAGGCTGGCGGTCTGATGACAAAACGATCTGCTTGTTTTCAAGTAGAAGCTTGTTGAAAATGCGAAAGAATTCTTTTTGTGTTCCCGGTTTACCGCTGAAAAATTGAATATCATCTATAAGAAGCAGATCTACATCGTGGAATTTTTTATAAAATGATGTCGAGTCTTTTTTGTTTACAACATAGTTGATATATTGATTGGTAAATTCTTCACTTGTCATATAAATGACACGGTCGGCTGTAACTTCAGTCTGTGCGAAATGTCCAATTGCCTGTAAAAGATGTGTCTTTCCAAGACCGGTTCCGCCATAAATGATAAGCGGATTGAATGATGTTTTACCGGGAGCTTCAGCAACCGCGAGTGATGCGGCATGCGCCATGCGGTTATTGTCCCCGACAACGAATTTTGAGAATGTATAATTAGAATGATATTGTTCGAGTTTTTCGACTTTATGTGGAATTTGCTTTGACTGTGCCTCAGCGATTTCTTCAGAGAGCGGCTGAACGATTTTCCAGTCTTTTTGAGTTGGAACAAAAATTAATGAGTTGAACTGAATCTGTTCAACAGTGAGAGTTTCTTTTATAAGAGTTGTGAAATGTTCTTCGATAAAATCGGCAAAAAATTGATTGGGAACAAGTATTTTTGCTGTTCCGTCCTGATTAACTGATAAGTCTGTTGTTCTGAACCAGGTTTCAAAACTGGATGGACCAATTTTCTCCATTATTCTTTTAAGGCATATTTGCCATGGAGAATCAAATAGGTGTTCATGAAGTAGGTTGTTTGCCAACATGTTATCAACATTCCCCTGGATTGACAAGGCACTAATTATTCGTAATTATTACTATTAAAACAAACAGCGAAAGAAGTAAACTGGACTCGTAGATATAAGTAGTTGATTTTGAACGAGTTGTGAATATTAATATGGCTTTTGAAACTTATTGTTCCCCGGGTAATCAACTTGTTATTAACATTCTTTTCCACAGTTTATCCACATCTGGTTATCCACATTCAAAATCGCTTCTTTTAAAGCGTGAATTCAATATAATATACCTGTTAAAAAACTCAAAATAAAAATTCAATAAGGTAAAAAAAAGGTATTACAAATAAGAACAATTGAATATTCATCAATAAATACGGGTATTGAAAGCGATTTGATTTAACAGTTAATTAAAAATAAAAATGCCAATAGTAAACATTGACGATATTAACTGTAAACTGTTGAAAAATTCAGATATCATATAAATTATTGTTAAAAGTACCTTAAAAATCATCCTAAGAGGAAATTCTATTTAAAAAAAGATGGCTGATATTATCTATAATGTAAATTGATAAAAGAGATTAAAAAAAATGACAAATTATGGAAAAAAAATATGCAAGTGCAGTGTTGATTTTAATAATAAATAATGCGTCTGAGGTTTATAATAAGTGCTAATTCATTGAACTTTAATAGAATGCGACATGGAGATGAAAAAAAGATTTATCTGCAGCTTCAATGAATAAAAATAGTTCTCAAGATATTTTTATATACTTCCGAAATAAGTAGTATAAAGTGCGATCATTTGGTTCACCAGGAGGATTATATGGCAATTCAGACAATAGGTACTCCAGTCAGTTTGCAGTCATCACTTTCATTCTCCGGATATAATTCACAGAAATCAGCCAATTCATTAAAATATCTGCAGTCAAATGATTCTTCCGGCGCTAATGTCCGTACATCTATTTCATCTGAGTATTATTCATCAGAAAAATATGCTTTTGATTATACATCTGATGATGGCGACAGAGTTTCTTTCAGTTACGAAGCTGTAACCTATCAAAGCAGCAGTATAGAGATGCAGTCAGATGGTTCTTCCAATGGAAAAATAAAAGAATTACAAAATTCAATTAAACAGCAGTTAAGAGAAGTTGCACAGGAAATTGTAAAAAATTCCATGAAAAATGCTGGTATTGATGTTCCGGAAGAGGCGCAGACCAGTGCTGCTGGAAGTGATATTGAGATTCCGGAATACTGGAATGCCGAGAATACATCGCAGCGTATTGTTGATTTTGCAATATCTTTTTATGGAGCTTTTGAAGGGGCAGGAGAGGAATTCCTGAGTAAAATAAAAGCAGCAATTGAAGATGGTTTTACAAAGGCAGGTGAGTTCCGGGGTGATGCGAAATTGCCGGATAGCGTTCAGAACCTTGTTAACAGTACACATGATCTGATTATGAAAAAACTTGATGATTGGGCTGTTGCCAATAAAATTGGAGTTCAGGATAAATCTGACAAGCAGACTGAGATCATTGCATAAAAGGGTGCGGTTATATTTACCGCATCTTTAATTATTTGTGGCGGTTTCGCAACCGAACCGGCAGTGTTAATCCGTCAGTTCGCAGATTGTTCAGAATAATTCGAAGAGTTCCAAGATCTTTCTGCAGTTTCCTGATATCATCCTTCCAAATAAAAGCATCTTTATTGTCAATAGATGAAACAATTGTATCAGCTTTTAAAATGAAAGTGTCTGTCTGCGAAATAAATTTATTAGTTGTTAATATCGCTTTATTGATCTTGTTGAGAAAATCAGGCAGATATTCTGATAGTGTATCTGTTGTATTTATTGCAAGGGAAAGCAGAGTTTCTATTGTATCACGATTTTTTGTAATTGTATGATCCAGATTATGCGCAAATGTGTTCAATGCGGCAGTTAGTGTATCTGTTTGTAAATATATAGATGTGAATTTCTTAACCAGCGATTCCTTGTCCGGAGTTCCGTCTTTCAATTTCAATACAAGGGTATTTAAAGTGTTCAGCACAGTTTTGATGCTGTCCATGTATGCAATGATTTCTGATGGGCCGCTTATGAATTTACCATAAAGAACTGCATCATCGGGGATTATGGCATTTGTATTTTTCCCCGGAATAATACTTACATATCGCTCACCCATAAGTCCTTTTAAATATGCAGTAATTACATAGTCGCTTTTAAATGTAACAGGAGTCTGAAGTTTAATTTTTACTATTGCTTTATCTGCATATGGATTCATTTCCAGAACCGTTCCGATCTGAGCCCCGTTAACCCGTACCGGATCCTCTCTGAACAGGAATGAAACCGTTTTTACATCAGAGAATTCTATTGTACGTATCTCAACAGGAGTATACATGTTTTTTACAAAGAATGCTGATGGCAGTAAAAGTGTTACTGCAATAATTGAAAGTATCAGATAGCCTAATATTCGGTCGTTCATTATAAAAATCGCAAAAATTGTGCAGTTAATTGTTCAAGGATAACTTTCTATATTGTTTATGAAAGATATATTTTACCACCATGATTAAAAAGTTGCGAGTAGTGATTCTTTTTTTAACAGTGTTATTAACTGTAAAATCCGTTGATTCTCAGCCGGTAGTTATAAAAGGCGAGATGCTGCGTGAGGTCTGCAAAACACCGGTATCATCCATTCGCCTGTGTACATCAAAAAGGGAGAGTATTCCTTTTCAGGTTGATGAACTGACTTTTACTGGAAATTACATCTGTGATCAGGGAGATTCTCCAAATGCAGATTCAGCCAATGGCATAATTGATCTGCAGGATGAGATTGTATTTCTTCTGGAAGATTGTGAAGTTTTTGACAGTATGAATGTACCTCCGGATTTGCCGGGAGCGTTTTATTATGCTGTTAAAATTAAATCCAAACCGCAACGCGTTATCTATGTTACAAATGATACATCAGTTCATATATCATCAAAACGTTACATTGATTATGATCATAATAAGCAGTATGTCAGAACTCCTTTTTTCTATGCGCAGTTCGGCAGGGACCGGTTTCATTTTATAAAAGCCGGAGTATGGAATCCGCAGACTTTACAATATGCGAATCTGACAAATGAACTTGCAATAAAAATTTATCTGCGTGCATTATGGGGCCTGATACCGATACATTATAACGAAGACAACCTGATTTGTATTGTAACAAGATACAAATGCGGTCCTGTGCGGTTGATACGCGGCGGCAATTTTCATCTCAATCTGGGTATGGGAATAAAGGGAAGCAACGCATATGTTAATCAGATCTGCTATCCGCAGGTTGTCAGGGTTCCTGTTAATGTACATGTGCCTATCCGGTTTCGTATGTTTTTCAGGGAAGCGTTTATTGAAATGAGTCCTGTTATAAGGAATGTTGATTCATTTCAGCTGCGTATACCATCATTAAATATTTGCAACGTATTGTCAGATAATAAAAGGACTGATACACTGCTGTTACATAATCCTAATAATGATTTTTACTCTGTCACTGATGGAAAAATCGGTTATGGCTGGATATTGCAGGCAAAAATTGATAATAAATATCTAAACGGAAGCGGTTTTATTATTCGTAAACCATCATATCGTGATTCCCTTTGCTCAGAGTGCGGTTTTCGTATGGCGATACGGGATCTGCTTAAAGGACGTTATGAGATAAATAACTGGGTCTCTTTTTCTACAGGTACTTACAGTTCAATTGTTGATTTGTCAAGTTTCATACAGACTCCGACCGAAATTCTGACCCCCTGGGGCTCCTGGAAAAATCTTCTAAGCTCAAATCCGCTCAACAGACAGGTGCTCGAAAAAAAGCACTGAAAATACATTGACATTTTTTAATTACGAAAAGTATCATAAAAATAGTGGTGCACAACATCTGCATCACAGGTCATAGTCAGAGAAATATTGCTTTATGTTACTGACTGTGTTTGGAATATGTGATTCAGAACAAATAATTTTGGAGTAACAAAATTGTCTCAAACAAATCTTTATAGAAAACCACTGCTGAAAACAATTACCAGTGCAGATTTTATTAAAAACGATAAACGCACATTGGAGCAGCTGTGTATTGAAACTGTCAACTGCAGGGTATCCTATGAAGATGTTTCCGAGGCAATTGAAGGAAAAGCATATGAAATGTGTGAAAATGGTAATGTGGATAATGCAATAAATCATCTGAAACCTGTAGCAGAATTTTTTGAATCACTCGAAAATAAAAATGATGAGCAGTGCAGGGATCTGGCTGACATTTATCTGCTTATAGGACAGATGCTACAGTTTGCATTAAAGTATGAAGAAAGTATCCATTGGTTTTCACATTCCATCATAGTTGACGATCAATATGCTGTTCCATATCACAACCTTGCTATTTCCTATGAAAAAACCGGAAAAGTTGATTCTGCAATCAGATGCCTTAAACAGGAATTACTGCTTGCTCCGGGGAATTATTATTCATATCTGATTTTATCTGAAATTTACAAGAGACAAAAGAATTTCACGGCCTATGAAGACTGTCTTCATCAACTGCTTCTGCGGGATCCTGAAAACATTCAGGGACTTTTTAAATTAATCAAATTCTATGAAAAGAATGAGACAAATGCCGATGTCAGTTTACTATATAAGAAGGTGCTTGCAGTTACAAAAACATTCAGCTCAACTGAATGGCTTATAAGAATATATGTACTATCGGGTATGAAACAATACTCCGGAGCACTTGACACTATACAGCAGTGGAAAATTTCCGATCCCTCGACAACAATGGTGTGTCTTGCAAAAGTCTATATTTACGGATGCATGAAAAAAGTTGCGTTGAGAAACAGAGCTGTTGAAGAATTTGTTCAGAGAAACAGCGGTAAAATTGACAAAATAGTCAAAAAATGCGATGAGTTTGGATCCGTTTTCGGCTCAGGCATTAAAGGACGTATTGAAAAAAATATTATTAAACGCGCTCTTGAGTTGTATTCTAAGCTTGCTGAATTATAAAAAATCTGATATCAGGCATTGCATTTTTTTCTATTGGATAAAAACCTTCCTTTTGAGCCTCTAAAAATATCTATATTTTAAAACTGACAATAATTATTTAAAATAAAGGTAAACAGTTTTGAAAAAACTCCGGGGGCAAGTGTAAAATCAGACATTTAACACGCTTTAGAACGCTTATTATGATTTCAATAATCGGAATTTTCTTTAACAGCTGTTATCTCATAAAGCAGGGGGCTTATGTACTGCATTATAATTATAGTTCTGTAAATAACGGCCGGCTTCTTGAAAACAGTAATATAAATGCAGATCTGAAAAAATTTCTTTTACTCTCTGATGAAATCCGCAATTACGCATTTGACATCATTGGATTGAATAGGAGTAAATGCTATACAAGTTATGTTGATATTGATAAAAAATATTTAGTTGATGTTGTCAGCGGGTGTGATCAGGTCAGCTTTACAAAATATCAGTGGCATTTTCCATTTGTCGGCAGCATGTCATATAAAGGTTTTTTCGAACGTAATGATGCGGAGAAGGAAGCTGCGAAGATAGAAGGTAAAGGCTATGATGTAATAATCGGGATGGTGGATGCCTTCAGTACACTTGGCATTCTTTCTGATCCGCTTTACAGCTACATGAGAAGATATTCTGAATATGCACTTGCAGATCTTCTGATTCATGAGTTGACACATGGCACGGTTTATCTGAAAAATCAGACTCAGTTCAATGAACAGGCAGCTACGTTTATAGGTGATCAGGGAGCGATCAACTTTATAAAGAAGAAATATGGCGATACATCATCTGTATATAAAGATATTTTCATTGCGAAAAAGGATTATGAGACCTATCTTGATCTGCTGCGCGGGCTTTATAATGAGCTTGATACAATGTACAAAACAGAAAAGTTGACAAGGGAATATAAACTGCAGAGAAAAGCCGAAATCATCAGGAATTTCCGGGAAAGGGTCATCGCTGATTATTCATCATATTTCAAAACAGACCGATTCAGGGCAATTGAAAAAGCAAAGATAAACAATGCTTATTTGTCAATCAGGATGACTTATAATCAGAATCTGTCAATTTTTGATGATCTTTACAAAAACAAACAGAATGATCTGATGGCTGTTGTGGAGTTTTTGAAGAAATGCAGGAAAGAAAAAAATAAGAATGCTGAAGATTTAATAAGGCAGGAATGCAGTTCAATAAAAAAATGAAAATTATAAATTGTTATTTTCATTCCTGCCATTGTAAATTTTTCCACCCTCTGACGAATATAGATCAAGTACCGCTTTTCCTTCGAATCTCATAAAATCTGTGCGTACATCAATGCCGCGTTCCCTGAGTGCATCTGTCCAGTTGCTGATCTTTGCCCCTTCGTCAAATCCTATTGCACGTGCATCCTCATCTCTTGCTGCACATACAACTCGCCGCACACCGGACCATGGAATTGCTCCAAGACACATTGCGCACGGAGCTGTACTTGTAAAGAGCTCACTGTCAGGCCCGAGATCAAATGAAGCGGTTTTCTGCTGCGCAATCCCGATTGCCATCATCTCTGCATGAGCAAGCGAGCAGCACGATGAAACAACGACATTGACACCAGGAGCAATAAGTGAATTTGTCTTGTTGCAGAATATTGCCGCTGCAAAAGGACCGCCGCTTTTTTGCAGCACATTCTGCTCTGCGAGCTTTGTGACAAAACCCATCCTGGATAAATCATCTGGAAATACTCTGCCGTAATTTATGACAAATGAATCAACCCAGATTGGAAGTGTCAGTGTTATTGATGGAAAATGCATAAAAAAAACTGTTCCTTATATATCACATGTTAAGTTAAAAGCCTGTCTGATAATAGTATATAATTCCCTGATATGTTTTACAAGTGCATACAAAATATAATGTAAATTCAGACAAACTGTTTTTCACCTGCAGAACCAATTATACATGCTGGGAATGCCGCTGATTTAAAGTGTAATGCTGGGAAGGCTGAAGCTCAATGGAGCTGATCTCTGCTGAACATGTAAGAAATCTTCTGATTTCAAAACAGAGTTCGCATTTGGAATGGTACAGCGCCTTGGATGGTTCAAAGCCATATTCATCCATCGCGTAATAGAGAAATCCGCGAATACCTTTATTAAAAAGTATGGAAATTATCGGGTATTTCATCTTATCCAGCTCTGATCCAAGATCCTCAGACTTAATTGAGAGCCCGGCACAAAGGCCTGGTATATAATTGCCAAAAAGATCTATATGAAAGTGGTTGACTGATAATAGTTCTGTGCATCCGCCTCTGGAACAGTTGAGAAGCGCAGGCACTGCAATTCCCTGTTCGAGTCTGCTGAATGTTTCAAGTGCACGGCCTCCCGGAGAGATCCAGTAGCGTTTTGGAATATCTGAAATATAGGATGAACCATAAACTGAATTGTATTCGTCAAGCGAATGCGTGCATGTATGATCAAGCTGGCTGACATCATCAATAAAATCATTTGTCCATGCATGAACTATCATTCCGGTGTTTTTGCAGGAGTCCATGACACCTTTTACTTTATAGAATGGAATGTATTCATTATGAAACGGGCTGATTGAAACAAGAAGTGCGGAAACACCATGCCTGGCAATCCGGCCAAGCAGATCATTTGCATGATCAGTCTGCATGAACCATGATGCATTTGTCTCAACATAGTTTATTTTTATCTGCAATGATTCTGCAATGTCAAGAACAGCAAGTAAACCGTCCGGGTTCAAAAAAGGTTC
>Ga0209373_10000764_pt1 | contig 45119 bp, 35 predicted proteins | sample Higcelweek5metaG_FD_187173 | JGI IMG/M metagenome (GOLD analysis project Ga0209373, IMG submission 187173) | Freshwater pond sediment microbial communities from the University of Edinburgh, under environmental carbon perturbations - High... | ecosystem: Environmental > Aquatic > Freshwater >... | reverse complement strand
ACGGCAGATGAGGCATTATGTCAACTTTGACGACAATCATTCTTTGTCAATAGAGGATATTAATACACTCAGAAAATATGTCACAGATTCAACCTATTTTCTATGGGGAACACTTGATGAATTTAAAATATCACCAAAAAGAAAATTCTTTTTCAAGGCTCAGATTCAGGGAGAGCTTTCAGTTGAATTGAATTTGTATAATATTACTGAACATAAAAGTTCATACTCCGGCAAAATAAAAGCAGTAGTTGCAGAAGATCGGGGCATAGTAATTTTCACACCAGTTGGAAGGTCTGTTCATATTTCAGCAATCGACAGAACTGATATTTTAGAAAAAGTTGAAAATGAAGCTGCCCGAAAAACCTGTACAATTATAGCAGCAGCCATACGGAGTGATCTTGCAAGAGCAGATTTTGTACAATCAAAGCAAAATCCATCGCAGGTATCCGCTGCAGATACAGTTCAGACACCGGGGGTATCAAATGATAAAACAGTACCTGCTGTTACAGACAGTTCAGTTTTAACACCAGTAAAACCAGGATCCGACACAAGTAAACAGATAAAAAAACCTTAGAGTGAAATATTATACGTAAAAATTGTTAAAAAAATGGTACATAACTTTGAAAATATGTATAATTTGATTTATATTGAAATAGGTAGAAAAATAGAATAGAAACAATTCTTCCCTCTGATACAGGGTTATGTGTTTCAAATCAAAATGAGATCTCTGTTAAGGATGATTTCAACAGTCAGTTTTCTACCTATAACGCGATCATTTTTAATGTAAACGTTATTTTGTACAGGAGATCACCATGTCCGAGCTTGGATCTTATCGCAATGTATTTGATGATCCAAAAGAGTTTAACAAACTCAATGACTTGATTCTTGGTGCTATTCAGCAGTTTTCAGAATACCGCCAGGGAAATTTGACATACGGGGAAATAATGTTCGTAATGGAGTGTATACTTGACACCATGCGAGGCTCCTCTGAAAAAGATGCGCAGGCTCATCATGCAATCAAAGGATTTCGTGAAGCACCTACGTTTACAAGTCTGCTTTCAGCAACATCAAGGCTTATTGAGACGATGTTAAAAAAAGGAATAATTAATTCAGCGGAGGAAGCATTTATTCTTCACGGCGAAGAGTAAATCAACAATAGTAAGGTATACACTGAATGAATATTGAATTTCCATATAAAGTGAAACTGCAGTTCCCGGGTGATACGGAATATATTCCATCAATTCGTAAATTTGTTTCTGAAATATTGCAGGTGTCAAATTTCAGTTCAAAGTTTGCATATCGTTCGGAGATTATTGTTGATGAGATCTCAAATAATGCTGTAATATTTGGATGTAACGAAGAAAACGCATGTATTGATCTTGAATGCATTGTTTATGAAGACAGAATAGAGTTTACAATCAGAGACCAGGGTGGTACAAAAGATAATGTTGATAAACTTCAGAATGCAATTAAAAGAACTGATGAAAATGATGTTTCAAAAAAGGGTCTCGGTATTGAAATAGTCAGAATGCTTTCCGAAAGCATGGATATACAGGTTAATAAAGATAATCTAACGTCAATACATATTGTTCGCAAGCGTGAAGAACCATCAAGTTGATATTACCTTAACAGGAATGCTATGCAGTCAAAAGAGATAATAATAACGACAAGTGAAGTTCCGGGAACAAAGAATGTTTTATTGATAAGTTTCCATGGAGAGCTCACTTCTCTTTATATTACAAAAATCAGTGATGTTTTTGATAAAATTGATTATGATTCAAGAATTTTTGTCATAGCTGATATGTCGGGAGTGACACTTATTTCTTCTGCTGCTCTGGGTGAATTTATGGGAGGAAGAAAGCGTCTCATTGAAAGAGGCGGCGATTTCGTATTTGTATCAATGAATATAAACCTCCGGACTAAGCTCAACCTTATGGGTGCGAATAAAATCTTCAAATTTTATAATGACACAAGGTCTGCAATCAGTGCATACAAATGGGAATATGAGAAGCATCCTGAAAAAATGACTATAAGTTTCCCGCCGTTTTTGAAAATGGTTCCGCCAATCCGTTCGCTTGTCAGCCGCATTGCCCGCCAAAAGGGATACAGCAATCGCGATTCATTCAGAATTGAGACTATTGTTGATGAAGTTTGTAATAATGCAATAGAACATGGGCTGTCAGGGAAAAATCAGTCAATTGACATGAAGGTAACAATTGATCCATCTAAAATCGAGATTATTGTTACAAGTATCAGTGATCCGGACAAAATCAATGCGCTTAAAGCATTTTTAAAACCTGAACTTTACAATCATGTAAATTGGAAAACTGATGAGAAACGTGGACGCGGTCTTGAACTTATAAAAATGCTCAGTAATGAGGTATATGTAGATAGTAATGAATCTGGAACAAGTGTACATGTCAAAAAACTACGAGAGGAATAACTATGGAATCCCAGATTGAACTCCTTTATGAGGACATTCCTGGAAAAAACAATGCACGATTAATCAGGTTTGTGGGAGATCTTGATGCCACAAATGTGGAAACCGTGCTTGAACGAGTCTGTACTCTCTTCAGTGAAGGGTTTATCAATCTTATAGCAGATTTCAGAAAATTACGTTATGTTAATAGTACCGGTCTGGGAATTCTCCTGCATTTCAGCAAATCTGCCAAAGAGAAGGGCGGCTCATTCAAGATAGCTAATGTCAATGAGAATGTATATGAAATTATTGAAATCATTGGAGCCACATCACTGCTTGAGATTTATGATGATCTTGATGAAGCAATTGCAGCAACTTAGATAATTATTTATTTTAATTTTAACCATATTTCAAGTTTTAAAGGGTTTTACAGATGAAATTGTATTCGCATTTATTAGTCGTTCTCCCTGTTTTACTGGCATTTTGCGCAAAACAGGATAGTAAAGACGAGCTCGCTCGTATCGGCACCTCATCAATTACAAAACAGCACCTTGACGCATTCAACAAGGTAACCCGCATTTATCCATCAAGACCGGATGAAAATTTTCCCGGAAAACGCACTGGTGTAACATTCATGGTGGAGACAGAGATTCTTGCGGCAAAAGCAACACCTGATCTCAAAAACAAACTAAATGCAGCTGACGACTGGCAATGGAAAAAACGCTATTATCCTGCTCAGTATTACCTTTTTAATGATTTGGTTGAACAGATGGGCTTTTCTGAAAGTCAACTGAAAACTTATTACACAGCACATAAAGAAACATTCAAAGATACAATTGAAGCTGCTGATTCTACAAAAAAGGATTCAATTTACACACAATCTTTTGAATCTGTCAAGGGTCAGATCGCTTCTAAATTATTTCTTGAAAGTAATAAACCGGATTCAGCATTTCTCAAGTCGCTTGGTGACCCTTTACCTGAACAGGAAAAAATCAATCAGCAGTGGCTTGGTTTTGTTCGCAATAATCCGCCGGAATTTTTCATGAAAAAGTTCTATAAAGAAGTTACCGGAAAACCATTTCCTGATAGTATAAGTGAATATTTTGGCGATGGTAAAATGATTACCACGGCAGATTTTGAAGTAATTAAAAACTGGATTCCGGAAGAGCGCAGAGATTATTACTCTCAGGCAAATGGTAAGAAAGAGCTTGTCGAGTGGCTGCTTAAATGGAAACTTTTTTCTGATTATGCACAGAAAACCGGCTTTACAAAACAAGCATCAACCAAGAGTATACTTGATTGGGCATGGAAAGTTGAAGTAGCGACAGAATATGTAAAGACATCACTCGTGCCAAAGCTTAAGAACATTGATGCAGTTGACACTGCAATGCTCAAATATGCTTTTTCTGATGATATGGGAGCTTCAAACAAACCAGTTGACACATCTGAGTTCAGGGGCAGAATCGCATCTGTAAAAAATCAGAATAAAGCTGCGGCAATTGACAGTATGATCTATTCGTTCAGAAAAAAGGTTACTGTAAAATTTTTACAGAAAGACTGGAGAGATGAAAAAGATCAGAGTCCTGCAAAACTGATCGCTAAAGCTGACTCATTGCGTGATTCTGCAAAATCATCTGATGCCGAACAGATTTACAATACACTTGTTAATGATTTTTCATTTTCTCCTGAAGGCAAGCGGGCAATCATTGAACTCGCAAAACTTCAGACCGAGCGTCAGGCATACTATCAGGCTATCAATAACTATAAAAAATATCTGCTGTATGGCGATGACTTGAGCAAATTATGCAATGTATTCTTCATGATAGGATTCATTTATGACGAATACCTTGACAAACCAGATCTTGCTGAGCAGAGCTACAAATACGTACTTAAAAATCTGCCTGGATGCGAATTGACTGATGATGCAGAGTTCATGATGCTTCATCTTGGGGAGCCAATGTCAAGCATTGAAGAACTTCAGGCAGAAGCTCTCAGACAGGGAAGAAAAGTTGAAACAACAGAAACAGCTGAACCTGCGGCTGCAACAACAACTGCAAAACCTGATTCTGCGGCTAAAGTACCTGCCGATAAAGCGGCAGCGGTAAAACCTGCAGCTAAATCAGCACCTGATAAAGCCCCGGCACCTACTGTGAAAACAGCACCGGCTAAATAAGCAAATTAATTTTTATTAGTTAATTGTAAAGCCCTCCTGAAATTTCCGGAGGGCTTTTTTATTATCTGTAATCAGCCCGGTTTTCGTTCAGGAAAGCAAAGTTCCTGAAATTTACACTGCCTGCATAATGAAGGTGACGGATTCATCGGAAATGATTCAACTGATTTTGGAATATTTTTCTCAAAATCATCGCAATATCCATACATCTCAGATGTCTGTTCCCTTATTGTCGCATAAAGTGTAGAGAAGTCAAGCTTCGCACATGCTACTTCAAGTTCATCATATACAGGATGCAGGTATACAATTTTCGGAAAAATATTTTTAAGCGGAATATTGAAATTATTATTTGTTGCAGCAGCATATCCAAGCAGCTGACTTGCGTGTTTAAGTGGGTCTTTTGAACCGGTCTTCCAGTCGAGAATATGAACTTCATTATCAACAGGAAGTAAAAAATCCATTTTACAGTAAGCTTTAAGCCCGTCAAGCCTGGTTTCACCAAACCCTCCGGGCTCGATCATCCAGTTATTACGATTCCGTATCGCAGCCATGAAAATCCAGCTGTAAATGGGACCATTGATGAAATTTTCAAGGCACCTGTCAACTTTTTGAAATACTTTCTCCATGTCAGGATTATCGGTTACCCCATAGTAAACTTCCATAAATGTTTTTTCTGTGAAGTATTTCGAAACAAGTGTTCTGGCATATTCAAAAAACCTTGATTCATCAATATCCCGGTCACTTTTCTGTAATCTGTGAAGAAATGTTTCTATGACATCATGCACAACATTTCCAATCTCGAGCGGTACAGATGTCAACTCCTTGAGTTTATTTATTTTGTAAACAGGAGCAGCACTGCAATATTTCGAATAATATGAATAATAATACTGTCTTTTGCATTTGTCAAAAACCTCATACCGTGAAATTGACCATCCCAATACAGGTGTAAACTGATATGATTCATATTTTAATTCCATAATATATTCCTGAATTCATTTTCTTTGAAGGATCAAAAATGATGCATTAAACTTGAGTAAAATAGTTGATGGGATGGCAAGTAAAAGAGGATTCAATCGCATCATGCAGTTTTAAAACTGCATGGTGCGATTATTTAACCGATAAAATCAAAGTCTGTTGATAAATTCAAGAGAATCATTACATAGGGCAAGCTCGATTTTCAGATTGGTGACATCATCATCACAGATATCACACTCTCTTTTCTTCACGCCTCCCCCTTTTTTAAACTCTGTCTGAGCAACTGAAGTGTGAACCGACTCTGATTTACAGGCATGGCTGTTATGAGCATGCGCAACTGTCTTCGCTGCTTTTTCCACAGGTATCTCAGGATGGGCAATCCTGTCCAGCATTCGCATTATAGCTGAATTATGCGTAGTATCTTTTATAGCATCAACCTGTTTCTCTGATAACAGGAATATTTTGTTTTCAAAGTACATTATTGGTGACATGCAGGTCGGACAATTTAAAACAATCACACATGCATTTGTGCTCAAGTAGATGTCAGATACCTGATGGCAATGCGGGCAATTAACCGTTAAAGACTTAACCATTTGTCCCCCCTCAAGGCGATCAGTGTGGCCGTTTTTTCACGCACGAGCCATGAGCGTTATGCTGTCAGTGTTTCCATCTTATATATTTCAGCACTGATCTAATTGTAGCATCAGATAAAATTAATGTCAAGGAGAATAGCATGTCAGATAGTAGTGAAAACAGCAATTCTATGATATCCGGGCTTAGAAAAAATTTACATATTCAGTTGCAGAAAGCAAGTAAAAAACTTGAGCGTCAAAAACAGGAACTCGAAGAATCAGAAAAGTATGTCTGGCATATGCAGATCGGTAATTCTCTTCTGGCACTGCCTGCGGAGTTTAATCACAGAGGACATCAACTGCTCACCCTCCTCAATGTCTATACTCAGCTTGAAGAATCAGTTACACTGAATCAAAAACTTGATATAAAGGAGAATGCCGGGCTTTTTTTCAAGAAAGCAAAAAAAGGTAAACGAGGGGCAGAAATAAGCTTAAAAAAAGTAGATGCCACACTTATTGAGGTCGCTGCTTTTTCTGATTTGCAAAGACGGTGTGATGAAATTCTGAGTTCCATTACAGAGGCTGATCCTGTTGTAATTGAAAAGCTCGTTATTGACATAAAAAATTTAATTCCGGATATTCCAATTCAGGGTCAGAACAATAAATCCAAATCAAAGGAACCTGCAGCTCCACCCTATCGTCACTTCGTTATTGATGAGTGGGATATTTATATTGGAAAAACTGATGCACAGAATGATGAACTGACTATTCACTTTGCCAAACCATCCGACATATGGCTTCATGTTGCAGGACATGCCGGTTCACATGTCGTAATCCGCAGGCCGAAAAACAGCGAAATACCCCCAAAAGAGGTTATTGAAAAGTCTGCTATGATGGCTGTATGGTTTTCTAAAGCCAAACACACATCTTATGCAGAAGTTCACTATACTGAAGCGCGGTTTGTGCGTAAACGACGTCACGCCCCGCCGGGAGAAGTTATGCTGGACAGGTACAAATCTGTCAGAGTAAGCCCCAAATCACCGCATGAATTGTTTCCATCCACATTTCTAAATGATGAACAGGAGTGATTGGACTATTAAATTTCATAATTATTTTTTAATTAAAAGTATGCAATAGATTTTATTGCATTTCAGGAATGCTCAATGGTAACATTCCTTTTAAACAAAATTGTACGTAATGATAAATAATTTTTCCTGAATCGAGTCAAATATGCAGCCTGATAAACCTACCTGTACCGGCTCATTGCAGCAACATGTTACTCCTGAATCAATGACTGAACAGAAATTTATTACAGGCACTGATGAAAATGAAGATATGCCTGTTGACAATCCGGTTATGGAAGTGCAGCTTCTCTCAACATTATGGAAAGAGGGACCTGACGGTTTTCAATTCAATGAGCTCTGTTTTCTGGATGTAAAGGTTATTTGTTTTGTAAAGACTATCCGTAAACGTATTACCGGCAGCCTTTTCTGTACCTTCAACGGAAATGAAGAGGATCTTGGGCAGACAGTTGAAGGATTCATTGACGACACCGGGGAAAGTGCACTTATGGAGATTAAAAACCTCTGGTTTACAAACGATTTTTATCATGAATGGCAGCATAATAAAAACATCTCCTGCACCTACCAGATAAAAAACATACGTCATTCCAGGGGTATCAATATTATTGACAGTTGCAAACTTGAAATGCCTGGAGGAAAAAACATTTCTTCTCAGGCATCAGATACAGTATGATACATCTCTTCTGATTATTGACGATTAGATTCATTGCAGACAGATCTTTAAAAAATTATATATTTGTAAAATCAGTCATAACATCACATTTCTTATCAATTCCTTTTTTATATATAAACAAATCCGGATTGAATGATATAATTAGTTTACATTAATTAATATCAGGAGTTTAAATATGGCTGACCGCCATACATTCGGTCTTTTAATACATGATCTGCGACTCCTTACTAACCTTGACGAAGGATATCAGACCACTTTATGGAAAGGCATTGCTGATGAGGCAAGGGGACGTGAAGTAAATCTTATAACCTTTGTTGGCGGAGAAATAGACTCCCCCAACAGGGAAGAATCAATCAAAAACATAATTTATGACCAGATCGACCATTCCTGTATTGACGGGCTTATTGTTATTTCGTCAACACTTTCAAGCCGCATAAGTCTCGATGAAATGCTAAGATTTCTTGACAGATATAAGGGCATTCCACTTGTCAGTACAGGGCTTCAGCTCTCGGAATATCCAAGCATCACTATTGACAATACAGGCAGCCTTGTAAAACTCATGAACCACATGATTGAAGATCACGGATACAGGAAAATTGCCTGTTTGCGCGGTACTGAAAACAATCCGGAATCTGTCATCCGTTATGATGTTTTTCTTGACTCAATGAAATCACATGGCATTGCGGTTGATCAGGATATTATTGAATGCGCTGATTTTCTCTATTCAAAGGCTTATCAGACTGTCCATGGATGGCTCAGCGAAAACAGGAGCATTGATGCAATTGTTTCAGCCAATGATGACATGGCACTTGGCGCAATTGACGCTATGAAAAAGTTCAACCTCAGGTGCCCTGAAGATATTGCCGTCACAGGATTTGATAACATAGAGATGTCGAGGTATTCCACAATCTCTCTTACAACAATAAATCAGCCAGTCTACAACCTTGGCAGGACAAGTTTTGACATTCTTTTTAAACATGTAAAAGGTGAGGAAGTCCCTGCCAATACACTTGTTGAGACTGAGCTTATTAAAAGAAAATCATGCGGATGTAAATTAGAAAAAGCATTCTGCACCTATATTCCTGTTTCGGAAAGAAAATTGAATCCATATAAACTCGCTGTAGAAACTGTTTTATTATTTGCCAATCAATGTGATTTGACAGGTTTCTCAAAAAACACAGAAAGTCTTAAAAATCTTGCCCAGGCATTTTTTGAATGCTGCCTTGATATGCCGGACAATTCATTTGTTAATTTATTTTCAGATTTACTGAGATCCTCTACATATGATGATTTACAGATTTATGCGAAATTTATTGACCTTATAAGGTCAACACTCTATGACCGGGGCTTTCAGAATCTGACACAGGCAGAAAATATCCTTCATGTATCAATTGAACTGCTGCATGAATCTGAGAAGTCGAAAATTGAAAACAGAATACGCCATATTGCAAATCTTACAAAAAAAATTCAGAACCTGGGACGAATCATCCAGACATCATTCGGAATGGACAACCTTATAAATGATCTTTCCCGCAACATTGGCACAATAGGGATTTATAGCTGTCAGGTCTGCATATACTCCCTGACAGATGTACCTTTCAGTAAAGCAAGAATTCTTCTTGGAATTGACAACAACGATATTTTTTACAAAAATGCTCAGGGCAGTGAATTCCCGGCAAAGGAACTGTATCCGCACGAGATTCACGAAATTCATCATCATTATTCCATGATTGCGGAACTTCTCTGGTATCAGGAAACCGCAATTGGATATATTCTTATTGAACCTGATCCGGATAATGGCATATTCAGCGCTGAATTTGCGGCGATACTTGCAGGAGCCATAAAGAATGCACTCCTTACACAGGATTTGATTGACAAAGACAACAACCTCGAATCGGCCTACAGAGCAATAAAGAAGAGTGAGGCAGAACTCAAAACTGCTTATGATCTTCTTCAAAAAAATCAGGAGCAGCTTATATCTTCAGAAAAAATGGCATCTATCGGAAGATTGACAGCAGGAATAGCCCATGAAATCAATACTCCCATTGCTGCGGTTCGTGCATCAATAAAAAAACTTCAAACATTGAACACTGAGTATTCCCAATCAATCGGGGACGCGGATATTAAAGACGATGATCACATAGCAATTGCAACTGAAATGAAATCATGCCTCGCTCTTGCTGAAAAAGCAGCGTCTGATGCAGCACATTTTGTGAGCAGCCTTAAATCTCAGACACGTAATACAAATAATAATAATGAAAAATTTGACGCTGTTGATGTAATTAGCAGATCGACTGTACTACTTGTCCATGAACTCAAAAAACATAATGTAACAATTGAATTTATTCATACCGCAGAATCGGCATATTTATTCGGCAATCTGGACAAACTATCTCAGATTGTAAATATTTTTTTAACAAATGCAATTGACTCATTTGAATCGGAAGGCAATAGGAAAATAACTATTTCCCTTACTGATAATACAGACTTCATAACGATCGAATTTAAAGACAACGGCTGCGGTATATCTCCTGAAAATATTCGGCGGATATTCGACCCTCTTTTTTCTACAAAACGTTTTGGAGAGAGCCGGGGTTTAGGATTGACAATTGCGCACAGCATAATAATTGGCGAATTCAAGGGGTCAATTGATGTCCAAAGTGAGGTTGGAACCGGAACAGCTTTTATTATCAAACTGAAAAAGAACCCGTGAATTTTATTATCTTTTCCGAAGCATATATGGATTATCAAACCTAAACAGAGATAATAATCTGCGATTGCTTCAGATTCGGAAATTATGCAGATTCTTCAACTGAACGATGATGTTTTATATCCTTTGCATTAGCATGAAAGATCACATCCTCAGAAATATTTGTTGACAGATCAGCTATCCTCTCAAGATTCTTGCTTACGCGAAGCAGTTCCAAAGCACCCTCGATTACATTAATATCTTTTCTTATAATTTCTATAACCTGACGGCTCATAATTCTGTTTAAATCATCAACCTGATCATCATCCTTAAGCACTTTTAAAGCAAGCCTTGTGTCTGATTTAATGAAGCTATTGACAGAACCGCCAAACATTCCAAGAGTCATTCCAGCCATCAGCTCGATCTCTGAAATCGCCATTGATTGACCGAGTCCGATACAATTAAGTGCAGACTGCGCAATGTTTACAGCATGATCGCCAATTCGTTCAAGGTCTTTATTTATTTTCTGCATTGAAAATAAAAACCTCAGATCGCTTGCGACAGGTGCTTTCAGCGCAAGGCATTCAAATATTTCTTTGTCAATTTCCATTTCAAGAGAATTTATTTCACTGTCGCGCCCTATCACAGACTGAGCTTTTTCAGGTTCAAGTTTAAGAAATGCATGCATTGAATCCCGGACAGCTTCTTCAGCCATGGTGGCCATGCTTATAATCATCTCTCTTATATGTTCAATTTCTTTTACAACCTGCAGTTCCATCTGTTTTGCCTCCGATATATTTACTAAACAGTATAATTTATTTGCAGCAGCTGATCATCCAAACCGGCCTGTCACATAATCCTCTGTCTGCTTTACATTTGGTGATGTGAAAATTGTATTTGTCGTTCCAAATTCTATCAGTTTTCCCATATAGAAAAATGCTGTATTATCACTTATGCGTGCTGCCTGCTGCATATTATGAGTAACTATGACAATTGTATACATCTTTTTAAGTTCATAAATCAGCTCCTCGATTTTCGATGTGGAAATCGGATCAAGCGCGCTTGCGGGCTCATCCATGAGAAGCACCTCAGGCCTGACTGCCAATGCGCGGGCAATGCAAAGGCGCTGCTGCTGACCGCCGGAAAGGGCCAGTGCACTTTTATCAAGTTTATCTTTAACCTCTTCCCACAGTGCCGATTGACGAAGGCAACTTTCGACAATATTATCGCACTCTGCCTTCGATGAAATTCCCTGAAGACGGGGGCCATAAACAACATTTTCATAAATTGTCTTTGGAAAAGGATTTGACTTCTGAAATATCATTCCGACCCGTTTCCGCAATTCCACAACATCAATATTCTTTGAGTAGATATTTATATTATCAAGCAATATGCTGCCATCAACACTTGTTCCTGGAATAGTATCATTCATTCTGTTAAGAGTACGCAGAAATGTTGACTTTCCACAACCTGACGGCCCTATGAGAGCTGTGACACTTTTCTCAGGAATATTTAATGAAACATTATAAAGTGCCTGAGATTTTCCGTAATAAAAGTTTACTTTTTCACACCTGATTTTGTAAGATAAATTTTCTGATAATATCATATAACTGTCCTTGTATTTTCTGAAATAATCGGCAGAATTATCTTAAAAGTGCTTCCTTTGCCCGGCTCACTGTCAACAGTCACCTGTCCTCCGTGTGCTATAGCGATGTTTTTTACTATTGATAATCCCAATCCAGTACCTCCAAGTTTCCTGCTTCTGGCTTTGTCAACACGATAAAACCGTTCAAATATCCTATTCAGATGTTCTTTCGATATTCCTATTCCCTGATCTTTCACACTGATAACAGCATTGATGCCATCCAGATCAACTGTTATCGACACCGGCATTCCTTCATCGCTGTACTTTATCGCATTATCAATTAGATTCACAACAGCCTGCTCAATAAGCTGATCATTCATGGGAAAAGAGAGCGGTTTTTTCATTGTAAAGTCAATAGTGATTTTTTTTGCAATTGCTTTCCCGGTGCACGATTGCATTGCATCTTCAATAATGCATTTCAAATCAGCATCTTTAAATGATATCTCCTGGTGTTCATGATCTCTGTCAATGGATGACAGTGACAGTATATCATCAACAATAGAACATAGACGTTCTGTCTTTGATGCAATAATTCCAAGAAACTGATTTACATCTTCAGGAAGCTCATATTCCCCATTGCGAATAGTTTCAATAAAGCCTTTTATAGATGTAAGGGGCGTACGTAATTCATGTGAGACATTCGCGACAAATTCTTTTCTGAGATTCTCAAGCTTTTTAATTCTGGTAATATCATTAAGAACAATTACCGCTCCCGCTGATAAATTGTCAGCATCCTTCAATTTTGTCCCGGATGCCTGAATATGTAAATCTCCATCAGTGGAAGATAATACAAAGGTAGTCTCATCCGATTTATCACTTGACAATATACCCCTGAGAAATTTTTCAAATGAACTGTTCCGTATAACTTCGTGAAGCCATTTGCCCTTTACAACATCGTCAGTGACACCGAGAATTTCCGCAGCAGAGGGATTCATTGAAATCACCCGTTCCTGACTGTCAACCGCAATAACACCTTCAGCCATTGAATTAAGTATTGCATCAAGTTCATTACGCTGACTGGTAATAGTTCTGATACGATTATCAAGCAGTTCAGCCATTGAATTAAGTGCCCGCGCTACTTCGCTTAATTCCTCTCCTTTAGGTACAGGCAATTTGAAATCAAGTTCGCCGGCAGCAAAACGACGTGCCCCGTGTTTTATTTGACGTAAAGGCAGACTGAGCTTCTGAGACAAGTAATAACTTGCTGCAATGAGAATTACAAATGTAAATAATGAGACAAGAATAACCCTGAAGTAGAACTGCCTGTTATGATTCTGAATATCTTTGAGCGAGACAGACATCCTCAGTACTGCTTTAATTGAATCTCCTGTGTGAATCGGTATCGCGATATAAAGCATCTCCTGTTTCAGAGTATTGCTGAACCGCTTCTGAATTCCACGTTTATCTGTCAATGCCTGAATAACCTCCGGCCTGTTTGCATGGTTTTCCATTGAATCAGGATCTGCTTCAGAATCTCCAATTACTTTACCTGATATGAGAATTACAGAAATACGCGATGCAATCTCAGGATCTATTACTTTACAGATTGAATCTATTGATCCGTATTCTGATGAATCTTCAAAATGCCTCGATATTTCACGTTCAATCAAATATGCACGCGCTGATACATCACTTATAGTTGTCTGAAGATAAAGTCTGTTGAATGTCCGGGCAGAATACCAGGTTGTAATCCAGAGGGCAATTAGTACAATCCCGAAACAAACCAGAAAAAACTGTAAAGCAATTTTTCGAATATGCATAACTCTATACCTGCTCTGCAAATCTGTAACCCACACCTCTTACCGTTTCAATCATATTACCGGCATCGCCTAACTTCTTGCGCAGCCCTACAATGACAACATCGACTGATCTGTCAGTTACCGGATAATTGTCATTTCGCACACTGTCAATAACCTGATTTCTTGTAAATACCCACCCCGGCTGACTTGCCAGCAGATGTAAAACCTGAAATTCCATAAAAGTGAGATCCAGCCGGTTTCCCTTGTATGAGACATAATGCCTGCCTGTATCAATTTCGAGATTATTGATACATATTGTATTTGTAACTTCCTGTGTCTCTTTGTTTTTTCTCCGCAGCACTGCCCTGATTCGCGCAATAAGGACACGCGGACTGAATGGTTTCACAATATAGTCTTCAGCCCCCAGTTCAAGACCGGTCACAATATCACTCTCTTCTCCTTTTGCTGTAACCATAATAACAGGAATATTCTGTGTTTTAGGATTCTTCTTTACAGTTCGGCAAACTTCTATTCCATCAATACCGGGAAGCATTATATCCAGTAATATGCAATCGAATATTGCAGCTCTCAACTTATTCAATGCATCCTCACCACTTGACACAGCCGTAACATTGAATCCGTCTTTTACAAGGTTGTGCCGGATCAGCATCAGAATGTCTTCATCATCTTCAACTACCAGAATATTTTCATGAGCCATTTTTCTACCCGTTTTGATATTTTTTTTATCTTTTGTTAAAAAATCATATTCATTCAATATAATTTTCAAATAATAGACAATCAAATTATCTTAGTTAAAGGATCTCTTTCTTATCTGAAACCTTACCAGTATTGCCGAAAAATTGAATATAAATGTAAGCATCAGCAGTACAAGAGTCGTGGCATATTGAATTCCCCGTGTTGCGTCGATATCTGTTGATTGCGTTGACATTATATAAACATGATAACCAAGATTCATGAACTGATCAGACATTGATGATGGCAGATGGGGTAAAAAATAGGCTGCGCCTGTAAAAAGTATCGGAGCAACCTCTCCGGCTCCCCTGCTTACAGCCAGAATAGTACCTGTGAGAATTCCAGTACTGCAGCCGGGAAGAACAATTCTAACAATAGTCTCCCAGCGAGTCGCTCCCAGAGCAAGACTTGCTTCGCGCAAGTCGCGGGGAACAGCCCTTATCGCCTCTTCAACTGACACAATGACAACCGGTAAAGTTAAAACAGCCATTGTGAGACTTGCCCACAATATATTTGGCTGTCCCCAGCGTACTACCGTACCGTCACTTAAAACATGATCCATTCCAGAGCCTATAAACTGTACAAAAAAACCTAATCCGAAAAGGCCGAAAACAATTGACGGAATACCGGCCAGTGTATTGACTGCAAACCTTATTACTTTAACTATAGGAGAATCCTGAACAACATATTCCGAGAGAAAAATCGCTGTTATTGTTCCAACAGGAACACCAACTATAGACATCAGAATAACAAGAAAAAATGTTCCTATAATTGCCGGGAAAATACCGCCTGCGGTCATTCCCTCTTTTGGTGCAGTTGATAAAAATTCCCAGTTGATAAAAGGAAGTCCGTTAACCGCTATTATGCATAGTAAAGCTGCGACAAGACCGATTATCAGAAAGGCTGAAAAACCTGCAGCGCCCGGTACAAGAATACGCAGTATTATTTTCTTTAAATTATTCATTTGAATCGCCTCATGACAAGCTTGCGCACAAAGACTTCTGTGGCAAGATTTATCAGAAAAGATATTGCAAAAAGCAGTACACCGATAAAAAACAGTACACCATAGTGAAAATCCCCAAACACCACTTCTGCCATCTCTGCACCGATGGTTGCCGACATTGTACGGACAGGATCAAATGGATTGAGAGATGAAAGGGCAGCATTTCCTGTAGCCATCAGAACAATCATTGTCTCACCGATGGCTCTACCGATACCAAGCAATACTGCAGCGAATATTCCAGGCATTGCGGCAGGAAGTACTATGTAAATCGCTGTTTCCCATTTTTCCGCTCCAAGTGCCAGACTTGCATCTGTATAATGTTTAGGGACAGCATTCAATGCATCTTCAGAAATAGTAAAAATAACCGGAATAATTGCAATTGCAAGCGCCAGACCGCCTACAAACGCATTGAGGCGATATTGCAGACCAAAAATATTCTGAATCAGTGAAGCAAGAACAATCAAAGCAAAAAAACCAATTACAACTGATGGAAAACCTGCAAGTATTTCGATAATGGGCTTGACAATTTCCTTTGTACGCTTTGATGCGAATGTTGATGTAAACAACGCGGCAAGTATTGCGAGTGGTCCTGCAATAAGCAGTGAGATCAGGGCCACTTTCAGGCTTCCCATGAAAAGCGGCCATATTCCATATTTTGGCAGTAACGATACCGGCTGCCATATTTTACCGAAAACATTTAAAAATGAAGATTTTGATTCATCTGCTTCCCTGAAGAGCGCTGCCTGATTGACCTGATTGTCAATTGTATTGACACCAAGTGATTCTTCCCCATATGTATCGGACTGCTCAACAGCAGCCGATGTTGCTTTGTGAGAATCAAATATTGTTGATGCTTCACGGAATACGAATATGAAGATAAGAATAATAAATGCAAGAGACAGAAAAGCGGTCGATTGTATCAACCTCTCAATAACAAATTCAAACGGCCTGAACCGTCTCCTGCAGATATCATAATTTTTGGAGCTGCCGCTTACCGCCGCAACATTGATATTTGTTTTCAATGTATCAGAAATAAACGGCAGTTTTTTTCCTGCATCAGCGCTGCCGTTATTATTTCTGTTATTATCTGTTATTTTTTTCATCATGATTCCAGGCTGCTATACTATCTGATAGGAAAATAACCGACTTTTGCAACAACTGACTGTCCTTCATCACTGAGAATCCAGTCAATGAACTTCTTGACATCACCTGATGGTCTGTTGCGAACATACATATAAAGATATCTTGTGATCGGATAAACACCGGCTTTTACATTTTCAGCATTTGGTTCATAACCCTGAGAAGCAGCATCCTTTTTAACATTTACAAACTTTATTCCGGTGCCATATGCTGCACCACCGTACCCGATGCCCTGTACATCGCGAGACACAGCATTAACAACAGCCGCAGTTCCCGGCATGCTCTGCATTGTGCCGGCATAGTCCTGACCACTCAGAATTGCATCACGAAAATATACGTATGTTCCTGAACTGTTTTCACGACCATAGAGAATTATTTTTTCATCTGACCCGCCAACCTGTTTCCAGTTTGTAATATTACCTGTATAAATTGCCTTGATCTGATCAATTGTCAGTTCCTTCACCGGATTTTTTTCATTTACATAAAGTGATATTCCATCCTTTGCAACCTTGATCTCAACACCAAGAGACTGGTATCTCTGCTTGAGCTTGTCCCTTTCACTTGATTTCATCGGACGTGATGAATTGCATATGTCAGTTGTTCCGTTTATCAGTGCTGATATACCGGTACCTGAGCCGCCGCCGGTCACCTGAACTGAAACGTCCTTGTTTTTTGCCATATAATCTTCTGCCCATCTCTGTGCAAGAATAACCATTGTATCAGAACCCTTGACAGTAATAGACGCTGTAGCTGCAGCATATACTATCACAGTGACTGCGGTTAAAATAACAGTGAAAATTGCAAGTATTCTTTTATTCATTTTTGTATTCCTTTTTTACAGTTGTTGCTTAATATTTATACTGAATACGGAAAGTAAACACGTCATCATTGACATCAGTTGTGAATGGTGCCAAAGATATTTTCTCATTTTTCACCTTATCATAATATGCCATAAGCTTGACATTTTCAGTCAGGTGATAGATAAGACCACCTCCGACTGTTGAATATTCCATGTCAGCTGCGTTTGTCACAGCATTCCCTTCAAGATCTTTACAAGGATCAAATTTATCATATTTGCCGACAATCTGACAACGAATCGGATCTACATTTAAAACAATCATTCCATAGTAGCCGGATATGTTACGAAGGTAAACAGCCTCTGTTGATGCCTGGTCAGACTTCTGTGATACATTGCTTGACTTTGTTGATGGCTGCCATCCATTAATAACTTCACCTCTGAGACAGACTCCCCCGAAGAAAGGAAGATTACCGTAGAAAAGCTCGAGATCTCCGCCGATATACTGACGGCCTATATCATCCCACTTGTACCCTTTTGTTCCTGTCCACTTGCTGTTTTTAACTTCGTAAAGTGTGTCTATTCTATCCTTGACTCTTCCGGCATAACCAGACAGTCCGCCTTCAATTGACATATTTAACTTGACAACAGGTATGGCGACTCCAATTCTGCCGATGAAATCACGCATATCATCAAACTCCACATTTATACCATTTCCGGCAAAAAAGCCGCCTTTAAAGTTAAACCATTGCAGCACTGCCGGAAAGTTGTCGCCAGGAAGATATTCAAGTGAAAATCCCAGATCCCTCTCACCTGGAAAAAGCGTCTGATAGAGACGGGAACGTTCAGGAGATTCACGCATACTTGATGAATATGATATTTCATATCCAAACGGACGGTCGAATATACCGGTTTTAAATGAGAGACTTTTAGTCCACGGATCAGTAAATCTCAGATATGCATCCTTGACAGACACACCTCCGCCTGCGAGAAATGCACTGGTCTTTGTTTTAACTGAATACTTACCTGATGTATCCTGAGTCGTAGAAGATACCGCTTTACCTGTAGTAAACGGGAGACAATCAAGCTGAATTACCATTTGTGAATAGGACGTCTCGTAAGCGGCTTTTATTCTTGCCCTGCGAATCTGAAAAACACTGCGCGAAGCAGCGGATAATTTTCCGCCCTGAAATTCTCCTATGTCATATTTATTGGTATAATCAGCATTGAGCTGTCCTGAAGTATCAGTTGCAAGGCGTACCTGAGCCTGAAGATATCCGGATATCTTGATTTTTGACAATTTATCAACAGTGGCTTTTGTTGTAAGATAATCTTCCTGCATTCCGTCAATTTTTCCATTTAATACATCAATCTGCTCTTTAATGTTCTTATTTGTCTGATTATCCGCACTATCCTGTTGTGCGAAAGTCAAACCTGCAGATAACACCATACAAAAAACAATCATTACAATTAACTTCTTCATTTTTTCTCCTTAACTTAAAAATCGGTTCCAATTATTAGTGATCTGTTAGCAGATCATTAAACATCTGTTTTAAATAATTAATCAATTTTCAGTCATCATCGTCATCATCGTCATCATCAATATCATCGTCATCTTCATCATCATCCAGATCCTTATACTGATCTTTATCCATAGAGCTTCCTTTCAAATTGGTGATCATACATTATCAGTTATAATTTCGCTCTCTATTGAAAAAATCGCCTTTTAATATTAGTAAACAGTGAGCAGTTTATTTTTCTTTCATTAGTCCAGTACATTATCATCATCAGATGATTTACTGATCATCCGGTGTTTAACAACCCTCCCCAATATCGAGAACTGCGCTTCTTCAGCGATGTTTGAACCAAGATCAGCGACCCGTTCGAGGTTTTTGCAGATACGAATCAGATCCATCGCGACATTAAATGACATGCCGATCTCCTTATTCATAACACAATCCTTGACTTTTTCAGAAATTGAAATATTCATTTTGTCTATTTCATCATCCCGCATTAATACATCCTCTGCAAGAGACGCGTCTTTTTCAAAAAAACTTGTCAAGGCATCATGAACTATCTTCAAACATTTCTCCGCCATTAACGGTATTTCGAAAAGATTACATTCACAGCTCATTACAGACAGAGTTTCAGCTGATTCGGAAATGTTTACAGCATGATCGCCTATCCGTTCAAGCATCGGATTAATCTTCTGTATTGACAGGAGAAGCCGCAGCGTTTCTGATGGAATTTCTCTTGCGTTGACAGCTAATACATTGTAGGATGAATTGTCAATATCGATTTCAAAGGAATTGATTACCTTATCTGCTTCGATTACATTTCTTGCAGCAACAATATCAAATTCAATAAGAGAGTTTATTGATTTTTCCAATGCTGTCTCAACTGCCTCAGCCATTGATTGCAGCTGGTTACGCACAATATCAATACATATTCTGGAATTGGTTTCCATTAATTCCCCTTTTTTTAATTTTTCTATTGTAAATATAAGTGCATTTTGTTAGGCGATTATGTGAATGAGGTTCAAGATATATTTTCTGGTTTTTTTTAAACTATATAACGTATTTCTTCTTATATATGAAAGAGGCAATCATTTTAAAAACGGACAAGGCTGATGATGAATTAATTCATTCATCATCAGCCTTATTGTAAGCAGTATGTAATAAATGAAGTGTATATCTATTCAATATTGACAATATCACAATATGCGAGTTTTGCCCCATTTTCGTGCAAGGGCATCCTGTTTTCTCTGTCTTTTAAAAACATATCATTAAAAACATTTTCCCATTTATAAGATTCTGCGACATGCTTCCTGGCCTCAACACGCATTTCAAGATATAATTTCGGATATCTTTTTATCATGCATATAAGACCCTCGACTTTATTTTTCCAATCAGTCAAGTCATTCGCACCTGCAACATAACCGGTTCTTCCGTTGACGATGATTTCCTGAGGTCCCCCGAAATCTGAAACCAGTGCAGGTGTGCCGCAAGCCTGTGCCTCAAGAACAACCATCCCGAATGTATCCGTTACACTTGGAAAAACAAGTATATCCGATGCTGAATAAAGGGAAGGTAATTCTAATCTGTCTACTCTTCCTGTAAAATAAACCCGATTATAATTTTCCATATTTTTATGATATTCACTGAAATAAGGCCCATCTCCGACAATAAGCAAGTTAACATCAGGATAACCATTGACGATTGATTTATATAATTCGGCAAGAAAATCCATATTTTTTTCTTTACTTACTCTTCCGCAGTATATGAGAGTTATTCCATCTTTAATTCCGAATTTGTCCGCAAGATACCCCTTTGATGCAACAGGAGCAAAAATGAGCGGATCTACAGCCCGCCTGAACTTTCTTATTTTTGCTTTACTTACTCCACGTTTTTCAAGTTGATCTGCATATTCATTTGTCGGTACAGCAATTGTATTTGCAAGTGAATAAAACCAGTTGACATAATCTTCTGTAATCTGACATACTGTTTCATCGCCTATTATCTGTCTGAATTGCCTTGTAAAATCAGTGTGATAAACAGCAGTTGACGGAATGTGAAGAAGCTTTGATGAAACCATTCCGAGTAAACCGATAGCACCCGGTGTTGAAATGTATATTTCATCAGGTTCATTTTCAGAAATCTGTTTCAGTGCAGCCATAACTGATGGAATACGTAATGTGTATGAATTAAAAAAATCAGGTGTTATCGTATGAATACAGGGCAGATCTATTATATTTGCCACTATTTTTCTTCTGCTTTTATTTTCAGGCGGCAGACATGTAACTACCACAATGTCAAAGTTTCGTTCAATTGCCAGTCTGGCCATTTCCTGTAATGTTTCACTTACCCCGTTAAGTTCCATGAAAGTATCCGTAAACCATAGAACCTTTTTTTTCTTCTGATCTTTGGGGTTTATATACTCTTTTGAGAGGGCATCAAGAAGCCATCTTGACTGATTCATAACATTCAATGACGTAAAAAACGGTATCGACAGAAAAATCCCAGGTAAAAAACCACTTATGCTTTTAAGAAGACCCGTCAGATCACCCATTTTTATACAGTCACTGATTTTGTTGAATAACTGGAGCATCATTTCATCTGCCGCTTTTGATATGGTTGAGCTGATTATTTCAAGTTTTTCTTCCGATTTCAGTTCACAATCACTCTGCATTGTCTTTACAAAATCAGCAAGAATGGATGTCAGCGGATCCTTATTTGCCAGTTTCGCAATCTTAAGCTTTTTAAGTGCGGCCTGATTTTTAAATCCAGATGCTTTATCATCAAATATCAGTGAATTCACTGCACTGAGGATCGAACCTTTAAATGGACTTTTTACCTGAGAATAATCATACGCCACTTTGTAAATTGCAAAAGCAAGCCCCTGATAATCATTATGCCTGCCGTACGGAATTGTATGCTTCATTTTTATTCGTGAAATAAATTCTTCTGATGTCAATGCATTCGCGAATGTATATGTCCTGCCTATGAACAGTCCGCTGTGATCATCAGAACCTCCAACGCAGCCTTTACACCAGGAATCTGTGTTTATTGGGTAAATATTATATATATCACCTAATTCGTTAATTTTTGTCATGTTTAAGTTTGAGAATACTTTTTTCAGTACTTCACTGTTGATTTGCTCTCTGCTTCCATTATGAGTCTCAAAATGATCAAAAAGCACAAATAATCTTTCGACCTGCTCGAAACTTAATGATTTATTTATCGCAAATGTCACATGTGCAACGGCATGGGCAAGATCTTCGCGCAACAGATATTCTCTTAATTTGTAAATATTTGAACGTAAAGTATCAATTACCCTGAACTGCGGTTCAGTCAAGCCCCAGACAAGTATATGGATTTTTGTTCCATCCTCGGGGAAATAGGCAGTTGCTTCAAGACCGATTATCACATCATGCTGGTGTTTCTGTTTGAGCCTAACTGCACCTTCTATAGTATTATGATCTGTAATTGTGACAAAATTCATACCGGCACTTTTTGCTTTTTCGTAAACCTTTTCCGGATCAATATAAGATTCACGTGTTCCAAGACGCTGAAGGAACCATTCAGACGGGCGTTCAGAGTAACTTGAGTGTACATGCAGATCTACTTTTGCCATAATTTGTCCTTTGATTAATCTTTTTAAAACTCTGATTCTAATATGCCCTTCTTTTGTTAGGGATTTAATTGAATTTAATTTCTTTACAATTAATTTCATTTTTTAAAGTCCGCATTTATTGCATCAATAATTATTTTCTCAATCAGCTGTTTTTTTGTTTTGTAAATCCTGTGTAAATAAGCATCTGCCTTACTTTCTTTAAATGCAATTCTCATCATTTTCTAACATGCATCACTGATTTTTTAACTGTTCCGAACATGGTGTTCAGAAATAATACACATGATCTTGACAACAGGAGTCAGTTAAAATGACAAAACTCAGACATCTGAAAACAATCGGCTTATGCACAGCGGTACTGGTTGCATTGACATCGCATTTATCAGCGGAACCCTGGAAATTCGGCCTTATGGGTGATACACAATGGGGAAGCAACATTGATGGAGAAAATCCAAATACAGTTTCAGCCGGAATAGTAAAACAGATAAATAAAGCATTTATAACTCACAATGTAAAGTTTGTAGTGCAGGTAGGCGACCTTGTTGACAAATACAGTTCATCTGCATTTGATACCCGTGCGGAAGCAGCAGATGAGCTTATCAATGCCGGAATAGGTTTTTTTCCTCTTCGCGGTAATCATGAAGCAGGCCTTGATGCGGCAAATTATTTCTCATATGCATTTCCACAGACATGCGGAGATGTCAATGTATTCGGCGCAGCAAATTTTCAGAGTCCATCACCAAATCTTGGCTGCCTGAGTTATTCATTTGATTACAATAATGTCCGTATTGTCATGCTTGATCAGTTCACGCGTAAAGACAACAGCGGATTGAATGCAAATAATAATATTATCGATCAGCAGGGATGGATAAATTCTACATTATCCCAAAGAACTGCCGGTACACATGCTTTTGTTTTTGCGCATAAAAACCTGATAGGTCAGAACCATGCTGATATGCTTTTTGGAAACAATCCGGCATCTAATGCAAATGCCCAGAATTCTTTTTTCAAGGCTCTGTACAGTAATGGTGTACGTTACAGCATCGGCGGACATGATCACATACATCACAGATCCATTGTTTTCAGTCCGGACAACAGCTGTTATGTAAATCAGATTATAAGTTCATCGAACAGTTATAAATTTTACACACCACTGAAACCGACTAATGATGCCCGATACAACAGACCGGAAAGAGAACTTCCGATTGAACAGGAGCTTTACACTGTCGGATATTATGTTTTTACTGTTGACGGGCCGAAAGTAACAGTTGACTATTACTCATCTCTTAACAGCTGCAGCAGTTCATGGGAATCAGCGGCAGACTGTGATCTCAAAGTGACACCCAGGCTTTCTTTTGTTAAGCGTGAAACATTCGGCTACAGTCTTAATGGTAAAGAATTTATTGTCAAACCCGGAGAAGAACTTAGTATAGTAGCTGATACATGCAGAATCAATAATTCACAGAATACACAGGTTGCAATTATAAGCGGGACAAACCTGACAAGCAACAAATTATATGATGGCCGCAATACTGTTCAGGATATAAACACAGGATGGGAAATCCGCAGCGAAATTGATATTTCCGCAGGCGTTGCAAGTGATCTTCTAACTTTATGGGGCATGTCAGATATTATAGGAAATAAAAAATGTGATACTTATGTCCTTTCAATGTCATATGATCAGACAATAAATGGCCCTATGTCAATTTACAGTAAAGATTCACTTGAAAACTGGAACCAGACTGTAAAAAGCAATAGCGGCAGCAGTTTATCGCATTTTGTAATTGGTCCATACAGGCAGTCTTTCGAGCTTGGCACATACGGAATTGATCCTGCGACACATACAGTCTGGGCAGTGGTTGATCATGACGGCGATTTCGCGGTTATAAAAAGCTACGATGGTGATCAGGATGGGGACAACGATATTGACAATGATGACATTATGATTGTTTCTTCACTGAAAAACAAACCGGCTTCAGTACGACCGTCAGCTGATCTTGACAATGACGGTAAAATTACTATTCTTGACGTTCGCAAACTTTCACTTATACGCACAGTAAAATAAATATATTGAATTGCAGACTGAATCTTTATTAATTTACAAAAGGATAATTATTATGAACATGATTAAACGCAGTATGAGACATGCAGAAAAATTTATTATTATGCTGTCACTTATCATTACACCTTCATTTGCAGCTGTCATCAGTATCACGCCATCAACATCTCAGGTTTCCACAGGCAGCCAGTTCTGTGCTGATATAATGGTTGCAGATCTTGGAGTAAATGAAAAACTTGGAGCTTTTGACCTGAATTTGCAGTATGATCCATCAATTCTGGAGTTTACCGGATACAGTTTGACAAATGAGCTTGGAAGTATTTCAGATAATCTTGCACTTGATCTGAGTTCAGGATTGATAAACCAGGGAGAGGTAAACATCAGCGGTTTATCGCTTCTTGACAATTTAGACAGCCAGCTGAGTACATTCAAACTTGCGTCTGTTGTCTTTAATGCAGTCAATCAAGGTACAAGTATACTTGGCTTTTCAGATATTACTCTTGGAAATTACTTCGGAAATGCAATCGGTGCAGTTATTCAGAACAGCAGTGTTCAGGCAGTTCCTGAAACCTCACCAATGGCGCTTATCAGTATGGGAATATTCAGCTTTGCAGGAATAATTCTATGTAGAAAGAAATTCTGTTAATACAGCCTGATTGTCAACAGATCCTGTAACCCCCCCCCTGTTACAGGATCTGTTTTCTGGAAATGTGACACAGTGTAAGGCCACTCTCCTTTTGTATGGACATTAAAAGCCTTCTCAAATAAAGCATGATGCGCAGAAACACCTGAAAAAATATGATACTCCTGCTTTAATCTGAAATCCGGGTGAAGCCGTTTTATTGAATCCGCATTCACAAAGCCGCAGTTATATGTTGCATAGGAATTTCCATAATTTTTGCTCATATTGTCAGCCCCTGCAAAAGAAGGATGGATGTAATCAAACAGTAACTCTGATTCCAGTCCGCAATCACTGGTTATTCTTCCAAATTCCATAAAAAACTTCTCTATTTTTTTTTGTTCAAAATATGGAACCACACCCTCCATAAGCAGAAGCAATCTGCCTTTTTTTTCAGCGGCAATGCTGTGCAGCCAAGAAATATCATCTTCCTCTTTTATTGCAACAGTGCATTCTGAAAGCTGAGGCATATATTTTCTGCGCAAGTCTATTACATCAGGAAAATCTATGTCGAACCATCTGTTTCGGTTAAAACCGCTAAATCTATCACGCATCCGCTCATACCGGCTGCATAATCCGCAACCGAAATTAATAATGACCGCATCAGGATTGCACTCTAGGAAATCGGCTGTAATCTTGTCAAATAATGAAGCCCTGAGCGCGACAGACCTTACTAACGCAACATCTGTCTCAAATACCTTCAAGTCAAGTGGAAGCATGTTTACAAGATACTTTGCAGACAGATCTTCAAATCCGATATCCGGAGCCATCTCAGACGCAGCAGCCCTGGCAGCAAGAGTAATAAACATGGTTCTTGACTCTATTGACAGTTTATCAATTTTCAGAGAGTCTGGAAAAGCCGTTTTCATTGCCTTTTCTTTCCTGAAACCATTACAGCGCAAGTTCTTTTGGATTCATTGAGTCTTCTGATATCTCTTTTTCAATCCAGCCCATTTTTACAGGAACCCGATATAGTCTGCCCGGACCCATCTGTTTCCAGAAATGTCTCAGACCTGGAACTATCACCTTTACAACAGGGACTTTGATGTCAGGCCTTGTGCTGTTTAGAATTAAAAATTCCAATCCGGCTTTTTCCACCCTGTCAGCACAGTCAAGAATATCATCCTTGATAGATCTGACAGGAGGCGGATTATACATCTCATTTGTGATTATTCCGTCAGCCGCAGGGTACAGGAAATCTTTAATTTCAATATGATCCTCTGTCCATACCGGATCATGTGTGCCTTGTGGATCAAATGTCTGATGCATCTCTGTTATAGCACGTTCTACAGCCAGTTGCATTGACAGATGAGCACCAAGACCAATAGAGAAATAGCCGTTTATTTTATTCTTTGCCAATGCGGCAGCAACAGGTATCTGCAGGTCATGTGTAAGATCCAGCAACCATAAATCCCAGCCGAGATCATTGTAATGCTGCTTTACATCAGAAAAGTATTTATCATTGAAACTTTCAATATTGATCTGCGGTCGTACGATCCTGTTATACCACCAGATAGCCACAGCATCACGTTCAACCAGTTCCAGAAACCCCTGCAGTATTGCCTCCTCTATAGAGTTTCCAGCAGCATTTCCATTTGAGCTGAATGGAGCAGTAATGTCTTTGTCAGCAACAGGAGTCATTGAATAGCAATATTCTAAAGGTAAATAACGCAGCTTATTACCTGTGACAGACCATACCGGTGTCCAGTATAACTCCTTGTCAGGATCGAATGGACAGGCGATCTTCTGTTTTGACAATCCGGTTTTTTGGCAATCCCGGGCGGCAAATTGACTACTGCTGAAAAACTGGAGTTTGTCAGGATTCACAGCGTACGGTACAAGCCGGTTATATGAGCCGAAAACCGCCGGCTCTTCTCCGGTATATAAAAATGAATAGCGTTCAACCGCCTCACAAAGTGCACTGGCCCTTGACTGTTCTGATGTATATCCTTTTCCGAAACTGTTCCTTACAAACAACTCAGACTTATCAGGCTTATGATTTTTTGGATTGACAAAATAAGTAGCCTTCCATACCGGACGCAGCTTATGGTCTTTTTTGTCACACTTGTCAATATGGGAGATGATACCTGTGATGGGACTGACAAGATGGCGGTAATTATTCCATGTTGTTTCCGGATCAACTATCCTGTATCCTCCGTTATCCGAATATTTCCGGGGTGAATCAGCAAGTACGACAGGACTTGTCACCTGGGCTGAAAACAGGGAGGGTTCGCCGCATAAAAAACATTGCGGCCGTACGCGTATATGGTGTCTGTCAATTGACATATCCCACATGTCCAGAGTGATCAGTTCAGAATCACCATTATTCTGCATCAGCATTTTTCTCATCATCTGCATAATTGCCGCATTCAGTCCGATTTTCAGCAGCGCAGGAGATACCGGATACTCTGTTATTAAAGGCTTAAGGGTATTATCTGAGAGATAGTTCTGTACCGGACGATTTTTTCTTATTGCCACATCCAGACATTGCCTGCATGGTTTCTGACCTTTTTTAAATAGTGGACCTAACCCAAGCCTCATTCCGGAAACTTTTACCGGAAATACATATGACGTACCCATTTCAAATGCCTGCCCTTGCAATTGTGAAGAAGACGGCTCAAGATAGTCATTACAGATCACAATAGTAACTTTACTGTCTGCTGCGGATCCGATTTTCTTAAATCCTGCATCAGTCAATTCGTCATGCATAAGCTTCTTATAATACTCAGATGTACTTTCTATGGCTACTGTATCATGCAATAATTCTGCCATGGAATCTCCATACTCAGAGGAAGTCAGCCATGAAATATTCTTTGTATGTTCATCTCTGGATATAATATAGCCCATTCTTTTCAATTGCGATAATGCATAATATATTTCAGCAGGGGGCACATCCCCTGCAAGCCTGTCAAGATTCTGATTATCACTGATTTCAGACAGTACCCGGACACATAGTTTACTTATCAGAGTTTCCGGTTGAATTTCATGCAGCAGTATCGCTCTCTCAGTATCCAGCTGATGAAAAGTAAACCCAGGCTTCAGACAATATTGTTTAATTATTTCCGATACTGTTTTTTCCATTTATTTCCAACTCTTATCTTGCTTATAAAAAAGTGCGATTCCGACTCAGGATTTATATTTTAAATCTACAATAAATTGCATCTGTTAATTTACATTATCATATTATCGGCCGCGTAATATTTTTAATAAAACCGGAATTCCCATGAATCATGTATATCAACAGCATGCAGCCGCTGTTTCTGTTTTTGTCAACATGAGGTAAAAGGGTAAATTCTGCCTTCAGCAACATAATCAGTAACCGCCATGGCGAAATGTTTCACATCTGCAGGACGTGGAGGCAAAGTGAGCACCAGTACATGTTCAAGACATTCGCTTTCTCCCCATCCATTTTGAAAAGGCCCTTTATTCTTCCTGATTATCTGTTTCACATCATTGCCATCATTAAAATATGATATTGAAATACGATCTGTTCGTTTGTCAGTTTTCTCATATTTGCATTTATCAATATTATCATACCCTTCAATATTATATTCCTCTCCCGGTTTTCTGACTATAAGCAGAGTTGACATGTTTTTTTCAAAATCTATCGCCGGGTACTCAGCGGCATCCCAGATAAATCCGACATTCATAAGCGCATGTAAAACACAATTGCTGTTTTTGCTTAACAATTTAGAGTACCAGATGCTTTCTTCCGTAATTTCGAAATTATTTTTCCCGAGCCAGTCGCAAAATCCCATACGGTAAATAACTTCCAGTATTTCTCCGCCGACAATGTCTATGTTTTTTTCCAATATTGTCAATCCACCGTTTTTTAATATCTTATCAATTTTTTCTTTCATATCCCTGCTTAAATGATGCCACTCGTCCTTCAGTTTTTTTAACAGTTTTTCGGTATCCTTTTTCAATGTATCAGGTATTATTTTTGCCAGATTGCCATAGTAATTTTCTACTTTATCTATTTTTTCTGAATTGGACAATTCATATTCCCATGCCCGTGCTATAGCTTTAGGCCACGCTATACTCCATGATTCATGTATTGCCTGTCCATCAATGCACATTTCATCGGATCCGTGATTCGGATAGATTTTCATCAGATGCTCCTTTAAATAATTGTAATTAATCCCCTGATATTATCCTGAAATCCGCAATTGAATCGTGGCGCTCTGCGCACGCTCAACTGCGGAATCCGGGATTATCAATCAATAAACAATCGGTATTTTGTCCCTGCCTTATAATTCTTGAAAGTTATCTTCATTTTAATGGCATTCTACTTATTAGTCAACTTTATCTTTGCGGCTTCCATAATTTCATTATATTCCTGATACATTGGAAAATTCATGAAAGATTCAACTGTTTTATCAATCTGAACCATATTTTTCTCCCGCATAATCGGATTTTTTATTATCCTGGAATAATCAATAAGCGCCCGAAGCTTAAAAAGCCTGGCATCGTTTTTTTCAGCAGTATCTACAGCATAATTTAAATTCTCTTCAATTACTCCAGTATTTTGCGGATCGATTTCCGCATGGCACAGGGCTTTTAATCTGTAAAGCTCAGGCAGATAATATATCTCCCCTGTTTCATAGCTTTTTTCTATATTGCCTTTGATCCTGTCAAGACTGTCTGTGAATAGTCCACAGTCATATTCTGTCTGTGCTGCAATAAAATTCCAATATGGCGCAAGTTGACCAAGCCCTATTATTTTAAATACCTGCAGACATTGTTTTGCCTTTTCGACATCACCGGTTGCCCAGCTGTACTGCAGTTCCACAACATTGGTCCACAGTTCCAATCCATAACGTTTTATGAATTCCCTGAACTCAATGCAATATTTCCCGATCATCTTCTTTTCATTTCTGATATTAAGCATGCACAGCTGATATGCATAGGCCAATCCCTTTGATGACGGATCATTGATGGATGATGCAAACCTGATAGATTGATCCATACAAATACCTGCGGAATAGATATCGCCGTTTATAGCAAGCGACAGCGCCTGTACACCCAGAGAAAGTACCTTCGAATCATGGCCAAATACAGTCCCGTGATTTAATAATTTTTTATTTTCATAATGTTTAATTGATACATCGGCATCCCTTATTGACTCTTTAAAAAGTCCATGCGAGCAATTAAAATGTGATTTGACAGAATACAATGCTGCAAGGAGGTCGTTATTATTATACTTATTACCTTTAAGTAAAGCTTCGCCCAGATACTTTTCCATTTTTTGATAGTCTGGAGTAGTCTCATAATAAATAACCTTCCCCCATAAAATTGATGTCAGAAATTCTGAATCTTCCGGAAGTTTTTTCTGTAATTCATCAGTACGTAAATTTATCTTCTCCAATTCCGGTGCAGCAAATCCTTTTGTCGAAATATACGCAGGAATCAATAACTGCAATACCTGCAGCTCTTTATCAATTTCTGATTTCTCATTCTGTATCTTATTTACCCATTCAAGACATTCTGTTGCATGATGTATGGATTCAAGATACAACGATCTCATAAGATACCCGCAGGCAGCTTTTATTCCATACGTGGTTGCTTTCTCAAATTCAGCAGCCTTTGCCCAGTGCCATGCAAGTACTTCAGGCTTGCAATCAGCCTCCATTTCAAGCACCTCAGCAATGCGGCAATGCATATCTTCCCTCATCAATTGACCTATACTCTCATATGCCGCATCACGCACCAGGGCATGATGAAAAGCATAATGAGGGTTTCCGACAATCAGCTGCACATGCATCAATCCAGCCGATATCAGCTGGTCAAGATCTGCCAGAAGCGATGCTGCATCCTTGAGAGAAACTTTTTCAATCAGTTTATAATCAAACTCCCGCCCGATTACAGATGCTATCTGCGCGGTTTCCCTGGCAGGACCGAGCTGATCTATTTTACCTGTCAGTAAATCCCTGAGTGTGGCCGGGATCTCCTCTTTATCGGCCCCATTATCACATATCAATCTTGTTATCTCTTCTGCAAACAGAGGCACACCATCAACTCTATTGATTATTTTTTCCACCATATACTGACCTGCATTAATGGAACCGAATATATTACGTATTATAATTTCTACATCTTCATTCTCAAGCGGATTGACAGTCAACACTTCGGTTTCCGTACTGTTCCACGATGGAACAAAGACCGGTCTGGCGCTCATTATAAGCATTACGCCACGTTTTTTTACCTGTTCAAACAGTTTCGGCAGCATCTCAAGCGTTGTAGGATCTGCCCAGTGAAGATCTTCAATCATAATTACAGCTTCTGATTTTTTTGCAATTCCTGCAATTATTTCACTTGACATTTGCAACATTGATTCTTTTTGCTTCTGCGGAGAAATCTGCGGCATTTCATAACCGTCTGAAGGAAGCCCGAACCAGGAACAGAAAAGCGGCATACCGAGGCTGCAGTCAATCCCATACAAGCGAAGATTCTGTTCAAGCGCACAACTTTTACTTTCAGGTGAAGTGTCTCCCAGGAGACCAAGTTTATTCCTCAGTAAACCAAGAATCGGATGAAGGGCACTGTTTTTTCCTTCTGGCAGGCAAAGGCATTCCATCCAGCCGCAATTATTCTTTGCAGTATTTTTTGCAAATTCCGCTGCAAGCCGCGATTTCCCGATACCGGCTTCACCATGGAGCAGAATCACTTTACCGGAGCCGCTATTGTCAAGGGTTTTCCATGCATCCTGAAGCATGGCAAGTTCACCATCCCTTCCGACCATCGGTGATCTGGAAACCGTAATTTTATCCCAGACACTTTCCATGCCCCTCTCACCAATCAACCTGTAAACTGAATCATCAGGAAAAGATTCAGCTGTTTTTTTTCTGTCAACTTCACGGCATTCAACACTGTTTTTCAATAGTAAATAACTGCTTTGGCTTAAATTAATCGAGTCCGGATCTGCAGCGGCACACAGTCTGCCGGTGTGGTTCAGCATCAGACCAGACAATTGAGTCTTGCTGCCTGCATTTCTCCGCACTGTAACCATACCGGTATGAACACCCATGCGAAATGAAAATTTTATTCCATGCTGTATAGAAAAGACCATTTTTCTTCTTGTAAATAAATTCGCCAGTTCAAGAACGCTTCGGGCTGCACGGCCGGCATCTGTGTCAGACGCATCGGGATAACCGAAGAATGCGAGAACCCGGTCTCCTGAATCATTGACAACATGCGCACCATATTCCGCAGCCACGTCTCTGCCCAGATTCATAAGGTCCTGATATATTTCATCAAGTATCTCAGGAGAATCACTATTATGTATAGGCTGTAAATCAAGCATGCAGCATACTGCCGTAACCTGCCGGCGCTCCTGCTGAGATACAGCAGTCTTATAAATCATGATATTCTGAACACTTCCCGGCTCACAATCAGACTCATCAACTATTATATAACCGTTCTCATGAACAATTCCCTCAGTGGTTATACTTTCCAGATGCGACAATATCACCGGTATATTGCCAGCCCGTCTGATGGCATCTTTTTCAAGAACCCAGCGCAGGAGCATTCCAAGTCTGTGATTTACAAGTGCAGCAGGAAGCGGAACCGGAGCTTTTGTGAGCTGCTGCTGAACTACGGCTGCAACTGTCTGTCCTGAAAATGGAGATTTTCCTGTAATGCATTCAAGGAACAGAAGTCCCCATGCGTAAATATCGGATTTAAATGACACCGGCTCACCGCGAAGCTGCTCCGGTGCTGCATACAATGGTGTTCCAAGAAAATCCCTTGTGGCAGTGATACGCTGGGAATCGCTGCATTGACCTGAAATAAATGTGCTGATTCCAAAATCCAGTATCTTGACTTGCTCCACCCCGTCAACCGCAGCAACCATAATATTTTCAGGTTTCAGATCGCGGTGAATGATGCATCTGGTATGTGCTTCGTCAAGACCCCTTAACAACTGCACCATCAGGTCGATTGTTCTTGATATTGAAAGTGCCCCTTCCTTTTTTAGAAGCTGAGCGAGATTACACCCCTTGATATACTCAAAAATAATAAACAGCAATCCGGTATCGGTTTCTCCGGAATCAAGAACCTTGACAACATTTATATGGTCAAGTTGACTGTAAAGCATCATCTCACGGCGAAACCTGGCAACTCTTCTGTCAATCTTTTCACCTGATGAATCCATTTCCATCATTTTGACAGCAACTTTTTCACCTGATTTCCTGTTCTCTGCAAGGAAGACATCACAGAAACCGCCCTGGCCCAGTTTCTTTCTGAAAAGATATTTTTCGTGTATTTCATTAATTGTCAATAAATGGTCTGAAGCAGTAAATGACATACCGTTCCTCTCTAAAAAAACATATACAACGTGCAATTCCCATGCCCGTTGTATATGTTTGATAAAAAAAAAGCAAAAAGACGGGAATCCATTATAACTTTCTAATTACAATGTCCACACCAGCGGACAATAGAATCTGCAGACGTATGAAAAAACAGACAGATTAAACGTATGCAGCATTTACATCTCTGCGCTCAAGATTGTGAATCTTAATAAGATTATTCAGATGAGACCTTGACAGATCAAGTGATTTTGCAGTTTCGGATATATTCCATTCATTTTTTTCAAGATGTAAATTAAGGAACTTCCGTTCCCAGGAATCTTTTCCTTCACGATAGGTGACAGCTTCCGCGAAAATTACTGTTTCATGATGTTCAGGCAGCAGATGATTAAATTGTAATTTTGCTGCCTGATCAATGCGGGCACGCAGGATTCCCTGCTGTACCTTGTTTTCAAGCTCACGGACATTTCCATTCCATTCGCATTCCTGCAATGCACTCAAAACCTGCGGATCAATTCCCATAACCGGTATTTTATAGTTTCCGCAGTGTTTACCGATAAAAAAGTTTACCAGTGCAGAAATATCTTCTTTTCGACTCTTCAATGGAGGCATCTCTATTGGAAATACACATAACCTGTAATAAAGATCCTCCTTGAATGTTCCTTTTGCTATAGCTTCTCTGAAATTAATATTCGAAGCAGTAATAATGCGGACATCTGACTCAAGGGGCACTGCCGACCCCAGAGGACAGTAGCATCCGTCTTCAAGAAACTGCAGCAGCTTGGCTTGAATCGTCACCGGCAGCACTCCTATTTCATCAAGAAAAAGAGTCCCCCCTTTTGCGGCTGATATTTTTCCTTTTATATCAGTATAAGCACCTGAATGAGCTCCTCTGGCTGCTCCAAAAAGCTCACTCTCGGCTAATTGCTCGGGCAGATTTGCACAATTTACATGCACAAATGGTTTGTATTTTCTTGGGCTGTTCTTATGAATTGCTCTGGCAAGAGCCCCTTTTCCGGTTCCGGTTTCTCCTGTAATCAGTACAGTAACATCAATTTCAGCAATAGTCATTGCTTCATGTAATCTTGACATAAGCACAGGACTGTCTCCGATTATGTCACTCAGATCAAATCTTTTACGCAGACTGCTGCAGACAGTATCAGACTCTATCTTATTTCGCAGATTTGCCAGAAGAGGTGTAATATGTTTTGCAAAGAGCTTTGTTTCCATCATGTTGTCAGCATCATCAAGGTCTGAACCATTATCACCCTGTAAATAAACAACACCGATAATGCCATCCCGTAAAAACGGAGAGCATAGCACCGCTTCAATGCGTTCCTCACGAACACTGTCCCTGCCGCTGAATCGTGGATCAAGGAATGCTGACGGCGTTATGATTGTTTCCCCTGTGGAAATAGCTTCGGCAATAATGCCTGTAGAAATTCTCTGCCTGATTGTCGCCACTTCCGTCTCATTGCAGTGCTCCTTCGACCACCAGACTTTAGAATCCCTGTTGCGTAACTCAATATAGCCGATCCGGGCGCCGGTTATCTTAACGACAAGCTGCAAGGCTGTAGACAGAACAGAATCAATATCTGCACATGCCTCATTGTCCCCGAGTAATAATCGATATAAATCACGCTGAAGCTCTAACTGGTGTTGATTCATAGCAGGTTCCTTGTATGTATGTCGTCAGGCATCAGAATTAATATTCAACCTGATGCCATTTGACTGTGTTTGATCAACTTTGGCACTTTTTTGTAACACTTTTTGATGCAATGTGTTACAGATGAGTTCAAATAAGCATTATATCAACATTGTTTTCAGGAATTCAAGATTTTTTATTTTTTGACGGAATATTTATGAGAATCGGAAATCAGGGCAGTCGGTTTGCAGGCTGAAAGAATTTGCTCAGATCATTTTATAAACACATATGTATTATCTGCCGGTATATTGTTACAAATAATAATTTTAAACTATTCCAACTCAATAATTCAAAATATGATGTTTACAGTTTACAATTCTTATTGTTTGACAAATACAAAACCCGGCAGCAGTGATTTTTTAATTCACTGCTGCCGGTATCTGAAAATATAGTGCTGAGATCATGGGATTTTTTTACAAAAGATAGACTCTACGACAGTATCAGCCTTCCGGTTAAATCATATATTTCAGTTATATAATTTAGATAGAACTTCCTGAGCTTTTGAATATTCACCGATTTCATTGTAAACAGCAGCAAGATCATAATACGGGTCCTTATATTCCTGTGGTGAATTGTCAATTGCTTTCTGAATATAGCTTATACCTTTTTCTGTCTCTCCCAAACGGTGAAGTGATAAACCCAGCCCCTTATTCGCATAGGAATTTTCAGGATTGATTGCCAGAATTGTTTCATTGGCTTTTTTCGCTTCATCGTAATTTGCCATAAAAAAGTGAGTATATCCAAGCAATGAAAGAATCTCTTCATTGTAACCATCTTTTTTGAGAAGATGTTCAAGAATAATTGCAGATTCCTGAAAGGATTTATTTATTGCAAAATCGCGGGCTTTTTTGAAAAGATATTGTGAATCATCATTATTCTCCAATTTACCTTTCAGACCATCCATTGCAACTTTGTAAACACAATACGGGTTCTCGGAATTTATTGAGCCATTCATGGTGAGTCTTGTATTCGGGCATCCCCCCAGACAGACATCTCCATAATGACAGGTTCTGCAATTGCCGCCAAGTTTATTTTTTGTCATTGAGCGCGACCATGCAAATGAATTTTTATCATTCCAAATTTCTACAATATTTCTTTGCCTGATATTTCCTTCAATAAAACTTTTATCCCTTATTGATGTACATCCGAGAATATCACCATTCTGTAATATTCCAAAGCCTCTTGTTCCTGCATTGCATCCTGACCACGGGCTCACTGTACCGCTGCCGAAACTGATGCTTCGGATCAGTTCTTCTTTCTGAGTATAGTACCCTATGCAATCAGCCGGATAAATTACGATCTCTTTACTTTTTGCCACTTCAAGACAGAAATCAAGTATTTTGTCAATATCCTCAGGATCAATAAGTTCATCTTTATGATTCACCATATTTCCCATTGGAATACATATCTGAAGCTGCCATGAATTTACACCTGATTTTACAAGCTGATTTTTAATATCTTCAAGTTCATTGAGATTATTTTTATTTATACTTGTGATAGCACCACAATACTGCCCGTTTTCCTTTAACATCCCAAATGCCCTGATGTTTCTTTCAAACGACCCTTCCTTGCGGATTAAGTCATGTGTCTCTTTTGTACCGTCAAGACTGATTGCCACGGTTCCAATTCCGCTCTCTTTCATTTTTCTGACAATTGAATCGTCCATGAGCCAGCCGTTTGTAATCAGGTTTGGAATAATTCCATTGCTTCTGAGTCTTTCAGCAATTAACGGCCAGTCTTTGCGTGTCAGCGGTTCCCCGCCTGAAAGAGTGATCCATTTTAAACCCAGCTTCCCCAGATCATCACATAAGTCAAGCGCTTCTTTTGTTGTCAATTCATCCGGCAGTGCACCTGAACATGCTGATCCGCAATGCATGCAGCGCATATTACAGGCCATTGTTATTTCCCATACAGCAGTAACAGCATTATATTCACTCATTTATTTTTCCTTTTTGACATAATGAGATGTTGCCATGAAGCAACATCTCCAGTTTTACAATCAGCAGCAGCATCCATCACTGTCAGGATAATTATACCGCATTCCGATGAAATTGTATTTCATTGCCGGATAATTATACTTCATTGTGGAAGGCGGATTGCACCAGTCATTTGCCGCCTGTTGAGGCAGAATTCCATAATATGACCGGACATCATTGTTTGAGGCCTGAGGAGGCAGCATACCATAATACAGCCTTGGATCAGGTTGCTGCGGAGGCAGTATACCATAATACAGTCTTGAATCGGATTGCGGCGGACGTACTGCATATAGAATAGTCGGGTCAAAACCGCATTGTGACGGATACATTCCATATGGAGGAAATACTCCATAATACATTCTCGGATCAAAATTCTGACCACAACAGGTGTTATCCTGATTTTGCGGCGCAGTACCTCTGATCTGAGCAGCCGGTGCAGTTGTAAATCCTTTCAGCTGTAAAGAATCATCCCTGCCTTCAATAACCTTGACAACTTCAAACTCATAAGTCACGGTTTTTTTGGGTTCTTCAATTTTCCATGCAGCTGTCAAAACAAATACAGCTGTTCCCTTACCCTCTGCAACACCTCTGAAACTGAATACATGTGCAACCGGTGCAATTCCGGGTTTTGTTGGAATTACCGAGATTGAACAAAGGTGAACACTGCCTTCAAGAGATGCAAGTTCCCAGCCATAACCGGTAGAACCGACCATTGATTCAAGCGTTACATCCACTACCTGACCGACTTCAAGTTTGAAAGAGTCTTTTTTCTGATCTGCCATTTCTGCTCCTGACTGTTAATGTAAAGATTAGGGGACCTTATATTTTTTTGTCAACAATACAATTGAAAACGCAAGTGTTGTGCCAGTGTATTTTATTTGTCAAATCATGCAGAAAATTGATTTGACAGATTACAAATGTCCATTATAATGGACACCGGAACTTATAGCTGTCCGCCACAGCGGACAATACTTGAAATGCAATTGTTTGGAATATTTGACGTATGCAAAACGAGGAGGATGGCCACATAGGGCCCATCCCTACGGTGTTGTTTAAAATTGATCCCGTAGGGATGGCCCTATGTGGCCATCCTCTTTGTTTAATCCTGCAATAACGCCTCTACGATTATCATTTTTATCCTTCACAAATTCATGTTCATTTGCATTTTTATCTGACATTTGTTTACAGACAGATAAAATCTGAATTCTGCATGTGTTCCGCTTCATGGCATGGTCAGGGATACCATATCGCTAAAACCGGATATGGCATAATAATTGATATAATGCAAATATGTCTTAAGCTATTAACAAATGTAAGGAAATCTGATAATGAAATCTGATGATAAAAAATCAATAGCAGGATTGTGCCTGTGGTCTATATTTCTTATTCTGTTTTATTTATCTGCAGCAATTATTATTTCAAATAAAATTGAATGTTTCAAAGAAGAAGCTGAAAAACGGCATAATGCACGAACTAACACCGAACAGACAGACAATGTAAACCATCCTGAAGCATCAGATGTATCTGTCGGAATGTATCTCGAACGCATAGCGGAGCTTTCAACAAAAAATACAAGCTGGACAGTTGATTTCTACATATGGTTCCGATGGCTTGACACAACCTTGAATCCAGGCAGTACATTCCAGATTGTTGACGGGGAAATATTGACATGTGATACAATTGATACTTTTACTAAGAATAATGAGCATTATGCACAATACCGGGTGGTTGCACAAATAACGAAATTTTTTGATGTAACCCGCTACCCGCGTGATAACCATTTATTGACAATTTCAATTGAGGACAAGAAAAATTCCATTGAACAGCTGCGATACATTCCGGATTCTGTTGATTCATTCATAAGTTCACGTGTGATAATACCAGGCTATGAAATAGGTAAACCCGCTTTAAAAACCAAATCGCATTCCTATAAAACAAACTTTGGATATTCCCGCATAAAGTCTATTGAAAAAGCTATATACAATCAGGCAATTTTCAGTGTTGAAATTTACAGACCCGACTGGGGCCTTTACTTTAAGATGTTTCAGGCCCTTTTTGCCTCTGTTGGTATTGCATTTCTGGTTTTTCTCATGGACCCTGCCGGTGAAGGCAGAATCGGACTTGGAATAGGAGCTTTTTTTGCGGCAGTCGCAAGCAGCTGCTTCTCAACATCAGAACTGCCCGGGATTGGCATTCTTACCATGAGTGACATGATAAATATTTTGGGAATGGTCACAATTTTACTCAGTGTTTTAAGCTCAATCATTGCAATGCATGTCGCAAAAAATCCTCAGAACGTAATGATTGCAAGACTTTACGACATTATCTCACTTCCTCTGTTTATAGCAGGTTATACAACAGCCAATATAATAGCGGCAAGATGTGCCTGAATTGACAACATATAACAGTTTCCGGTTGTCATTGAAATTAAAAACAACAAATGGATTATACGATGACATCTAATTTGACAAAAAGTAAAAAAAACCTTGAAAAAAATTGCTTACCGCCATTACGTTTTCTGCTGCAGTTGCATTCTTTATCATATCAGGAATATTTGTATATTCTCATATTGACTATAAAAGACAAATTGAAAATGGAAACAAACAGGATATGCGGACTTTGTCGCGGAATGCAAAACTTGGCATTGAAAATATCCTTAACAAGACAATGAACAATGCAGATGCCCTTGCTGACAGTTTATCTCATAGTAAATTTACACAAAAGTTATTGCTGAACAGACTTGAAAACATTATAAAGAATAATCCGGAGTTTTACGGCGCAACAATAAGCTTTTGTCCTTTCGGCTATGATCCCGGGCGCCGTCTTTACGCACCATACTTCTGCAGAAACAGTGAATCTGATGGCGATATTAAATTATCACAGATTGAAAACACTTATGACTACACAATTGAAGCTCCTGAACACAATTGGTATCTTAATCCTCTAAAAAATAAAAAATGCTGGAGCGAGCCATACTGGGGCCCGGCAGGCAGAACATATATGGTCACATATTCTTCTGCTTTTTACAGGTACGATTCCATTATTGCAAAAAAAGTTCCTCTTGGAGTTGTTGCGATTGACATATCTCTTGACTGTATAAAAAACATAATTGAAAAAACCGATCTCGGTCCCGGCGGATTTGGCGCGCTCGTCTCCGGAAACGGCACATATCTTTATCACCCTGACAAGGATTATGTGATATCGCATAAAACACTGCTGCAGGTGGCTTTTGAAAAAACGACAAAAACAGGATGATTGCCGCAAAAATGGCAAAAAACGGAAAAGACGGCATGCTCGACCACAAAAGCTTGACAACAAAGCAATCAGCATGGTTCGGAGTTTTTATTATATCTGTTATAATTATCAGCGGTATCTGCTCTGTCTGGAATATAACACTGCGCAATAATAACGCCGGTAATAAACGTGCCGCCATAATATTAAATAAAGAAAACATGAATAAGGAAATCAATTATTATCTTAAACGCTCAGATAGTTTACATCTTGAAAATCCGATCTTTGTTCCAACCGGGGTATTTATTGACGCAGTAAAATTTTTAAGTTCAAGTGATATACTTATGTCCGGCCTTATATAGCAGAAATACGACAGTACTTTCCCCAGAAATATCAGTAAAGAGGTAACCATATTAAAAGCATCTAAAATGTCAATTAAAGAATTGACAAGAAGTTTTGAAAATACAACTGAAGTGATCTGCTTCCGCTTTGAAGCGGAAATCAGGCAGAAACCTACATATAAGACTTATCCGCTTGATGAGGAACTCATCAGTGTAATCCTTATTCATAAGGAGCTGAATCACAACATTGTACTGATCCCGAATCTTGACGCATATAAAGTAATCAGCCCGTCGCAGCGGCCTGGCCTTGACAAATCGGCGTTCATTCCCGGATGGAAGATAAAAAAGACCTATTATGATCTTAAAAAAAGAAATTTTACAGCGGATTTTGGCATCAGACAGACAGTAAAGAAAGATGATTTTCCTGTTTTGGGTTTTAATATCAGTATTCAGCGTATGTTTATAAACGCGTTCATTTCAAATCTGACCCCGCCTATCATTGTGTCAACAATGCTGTTTTTTATTCTTTTACTCAGCATTTCAACTGATAAGGTTTTAAGTATATGCGTCGGAATGTTCTTTGTCATTGTTTTCAGTCATATCAATATCCGCAGCACAATAGCAGCTCAGGAAATCTTTTACCTTGAATACTTCTTCTTTCTGATTTACGGTTCGATTCTGTATGTGGTGATAACCTCTTTGGGAGCACAGTTGAAACCAGATCTATTGCGGCAATGTCGCATTTACAGATATTCCCAGCTTATTTTCTGGCCAACTCTGCTGAGTCTTATTTTTACAGCGACAATAGTCACTTTTTATTGACATCAGCAAAATTTAATTATCGCTGATATTTGGTTTTCAAATGAATTTTCCTTTCAGATTGTTTATTCAAGGGAATATAAATTACCGGATCGGGACGTTTTACGTATGCGAACCGGAGAGGATGGCCACATAGGGCCCATCCCTACGGTGTTGTTTTAAATTGATCCCGTAGGGATGGCCCTATGTGGCCATCCTCCTCGTTTAATCCTGCAACAATGCCCCTCCAATTATCATTTTCATTCTTCACAAATTTATTTACATTTATATTTTTATCGTTATTTATATTTTTATCTGTCATTTGCATGCCGAATTTTTTAATTTACAATGTGCGCAATTGGTATTTTTTTTATGCATGAAAATTGCCCCGATTCCTGATGTAACTGTCAATATGCATCTCATAAATATTTTTGTTTACTTTCAGCATAAGGTGCTTTTTTTATAGAAAAAAATTTACCCCTGATTTAATGCGAGAATATACAAGACAATCATTCATGCGTTATAGAAATCACAATACCGTTGACTTATTCAAATCGGTTCTTATTTCTTGGTGAAGTGTGATTAAATTAGGAGCTATTGCAATTCCTCTCGCTTTTGAATTTATCTCATCAGCTGATACCCCTGTAAGTAAGGTTCCCAGTTTTGGCAAACCTGCTGCCAGTTTCTGAATTGCCGTCATCATGTTTTGATGATTTGTTAGTGTTGGATCTGAAACTTGATCATGTCTTAATTGCAAATTAGTGAATGTATTAGTTACAGCTAATGTTACAGGAATAGAATTAAGAGCTCTAATCATTAATTCTAAATCAACCTTTGGAAAAATTAATTTAAATTTAGCAGCAATATGTTCACTAATTGCGCGGTCTTTATCGGCTTTACCTGCCAATACATTTGCCCCGCCAGTATTAATTTTATACATATGCCCATTTCCTCCCCAACGCGATAAAATAGAGAATGCAGACAAAGAACTATCTGACAATGTCCAATCTTCTCCTATTGCAGGTGAAGTATAATGCATATGATTAGCCATTCCAGCCATTAACAAAGCATTATCTAAAAAAACATTTATAAGGCAATCTATATCATCTTTTCCTATTAATTGGATTATTGCAGAAGCTATCGAAGTGTGCATTTTTGAAGCTGAGCGCCCCCATGTCAAAGCTGCTTGAAAACTGCCAGCACTCATTGTCTTTGGACAGTTCTTCTCTTCCGTATCTGCTGGATCATCTTGTCTGCAACCAGAATTAATACCTACGAATAAGTTCCCCGGATTCCAATAGTAATTCACTAATGAATTAACTGTACCATCAGCGTTTAAACCAATTCGCTTAGAAGAAGCAGTTACAGAATCAATTAAAGTACGCGCTCTCCCTTTTTGATCTTTAGGTACTTTATCCATATTACTATTAAAGTTATGTACAGCATTTTGCACCCTAGACCATTTAATCATCGAATTCGTTAGAGAACTTTTAGGGAAAATATGATGATTTGAAGTAGGTTTTGTAGCATCATTTACAATAAAAGCTACTGCCCCTCCAGGTCCTCCACCAACATTACCAGTAGCAGGATCACTAGTTGATTGATCGAAATCATTCTTGAATATATCCCCTAAAGTATCTTTCTTCTGGATTGGCTGTAGTTGTTGAACTGAATGGGTTTCATCTATAGGCTGAAATTGATCTGCTTGTTTGACTTGTGAGCAATTACTAACTATCTGCAGTTTTTTTTGTGCTATGGCTTCAGGCCGATTATCCACAAGCCCAACGCCTTGCTTGACACCACTTTTCTTCTGAACAATTGAATTTGCAGACGCGCAAATCCTGTTCTCTTTCGATTTCTCAACTTGTGTATACATATCACATTGCTCCTTAATTGACTTATAATACTTATTGCAGACATCTTACCTATTACACATAACACCTCATTCACCCGTTGCCAGGACCAAACTTCTTAACCTGATGATTAGTCATATTTCCATGTCCTTTACGTTTAGGATTCTTTTTCCATTTTCCTTTTTTCACTGGTACAAGATGGTTTTGATTCAAAGCGCCATCTTTATTTGGGCAGTTCCTGTTAATATGATTTGGTGAACCACAATATTTACAATTAAGTTGTATTACAGTATCACCCTTCAGTTGAACGGAATCCGATATCTTGTTCTGCAATGAATTAATATTGCACGATGCACACTGACAGTTATCCTGATGATTCTCAGACATTTTTCCGATCACAGTTGCGCCTTTCTTTTCCGCTCTGTGATCTTCAATTTCTTTTTTCTGGATCAGATTTTTCTTTCTTGAAACAATCTTCTGCTTTTCTGATTTTATTTTTGCGCTATACATTATCAACTTCCTTTCTCTTATGATAAATTGAATATCTTTCCATCCTATCAAACAGTCTTACCCTCTTTCCATATCTCTTTTCTCACCCCGCAGACAAGATCATCATGACACACCTTGTCTTTACCTCTGCGCAAAGCCCTGAGCACCGCGTATCTTGCCACATTGTTAAGAGAGCCGCCGGAGAGCTCGTATTCTTCAGCAAGTTCATGAAGTCTGACATCCGGGCTGAGCCGTTCAGTGTTCGGGAACAGACCTTTCCATAAAAGGAATCTCTGTTCAGGGCCGGGCATTGAGAAGTAAATCACACTCTGGAACCTTCTCATGAATGCCTCGTCAATATTGGCTTTTAAGTTGCTTGCAAGAATAACTACATTGGGGCAGTCCTCAATTCTCTGCAGAAGATATGACACCTCCTGATTTGCGTGCCTGTCATTTGAGCTTGACATCTGAGTTCGCTTGCCGAAGAGCGCATCGGCTTCGTCAAAGAACAAAATCCAGTTGCGGCTCTGCGCCTGATCAAAAACATTTGCAAGATTCTTTTCTGTTTCTCCGATATATTTCGATACTACCATCGAGAGATCTATTCTGTAAACATCAAGACATGTACTTGCACCAAGTAAAGTTGCAGTCAGTGTTTTTCCTGTGCCTGGGGGGCCGTAGAAAAGACAGCGGAATCCGGGTTTGAGATTCTTTTCAAGTCCCCAGTCGCGCATGACCTGATTTGAGTGTGTAAGCCATGTCTCAATTGCTCCGATATCTTCGCGTACATCCGGATCGAGAACAAGATCATTCCATGTCAATCTGCTTGTTATAAGCTTTGCAGGAAACTCTGCGCAGTAATCAGGTTTATGTGTCTGACCTGTTGTCAATCTGTT
>Ga0209373_10000763_pt1 | contig 45136 bp, 38 predicted proteins | sample Higcelweek5metaG_FD_187173 | JGI IMG/M metagenome (GOLD analysis project Ga0209373, IMG submission 187173) | Freshwater pond sediment microbial communities from the University of Edinburgh, under environmental carbon perturbations - High... | ecosystem: Environmental > Aquatic > Freshwater >... | reverse complement strand
CGCTCAAACTCATCCCAAGGAACCCGCTTCAACAGGTCGTGGAAAACGCTATTGTGGTGCCGCACGGTGCTGACTCCGATTTCGTGTCCAGGAGACGCCGCAAACGTCTGGAAACGAGTAGAATCAACACCGTGCACTCAGTCCACAAAATTTAAACCGGACAGCCGTGGACCTGATCCGGGCATCCACGCGGTGCCACCTTCTCCCTTCTTTCCGATGCGCTGCCTGCGGATAAACGTGGATGGCCGGGTCAAGCCCGGCCATGACGCGCACCTCCCCGGAATTCCGCGAAGCCCCAAACAAAAAGGCCGCCCTTCCCAGCGGGAAGGACGGCCCTTTGTCCGAAACCGGAATGATCAGGCGGCGGGCTGTTCGGCGGCGGGCTTGCTACCCTTGACCTTGGCGGCCAGGGCCTTGCCCTTCTCGAACTGCTCCTTGTAATAGGTGCGCATGGCCTCGGTGCTGAGATCGAAGATGTCGCCGCCACCTTCGTAATGCTTCACGAACACCCGGCCCACCGCGTAGGTCGAGGCGCCCGACAGCACCGGCAGCGATACCATGCCCATCATCCAGCCGATGCCGGGGATCAGCTTGGTCAGGCTGACGGCCACCGCCATGCCCGCGCCATAACCGACCACGCCGCCGGCCAGCGACATGATGACGTTGCGGCCGACGCCTTCCGAGAACGGCTTGCCGTACAGTTCCGACAGCTTCTGGATCATGCGCAGTTCGATGGCGACCACGGCGGCGATGTCGAACAGCGGCACCGGCACGATGGACGCGGCCACCGAGCCGATGACGTAATCCTTGATCAGGTTTTCCGCGATCAGGCTGCGGCCCACCGTATCGGGAGCCGGTGCAGCTTCGGGAGCGGAAACAGGGGTTTCAGGAGCGGCGGACTTGTCGGCCATGGGTACCCTCCGGTTGCGCCCCACGTTCCACTCGAAGCGCAGGGGAATTGTGTCGCGTCAAGGCGTTGGCGCCCTGTTACGCAGGGGGAACCCTACCTGTAATGGCGCGGGAAGGAAAGCTGGAATTATACCAGGACGGGATGTTCCCCCGACTTTCATCGCCCGGTCATTGCCAGGGGGCGGCGCCCAGGCTAGCGTGTGAGCCGCCATCATCACCCAAGGTCCGCCGCCCGTGTCCGCATCGCCGCTGCCCGTCGTGTTCTGCTTTGCCGGACAGGGATCGCAATATTACCGCATGGGCGCCGAGCTGCTGCGCAGCCAGCCGGTGTTCCGCCAGTGGATGGAAACCGGCGATACCCTGCTGCGTCCCCGCCTGGGCTTCTCGGTGCTGGAGGAAATCCACGGCGCCCAGGCCAATCCCGCCCGCCCCTTCGACCGGCTGGAGGCCAGCCACCCCGCCATATTCCTGGTGCAATACGCCCTGGCCAAGACCCTGACCGCCGAGGGCGTGCGCCCCGACATGCTGTTCGGAATCAGCCTGGGCGAGTTCACCGCCCAAGTGGTGGCGGGCATGGTGCCGTTCGAGGCCGCGTTGACCGCCGTGGCCGACCAGCCCGCTTTGTTCACCCGCCATTGCCCGCCCGGCGGCATGATCGGGGTGCTGGGATCGCCGTCCTGGCACAGCCGTTCGGCCATCCTGGCGCGACACTCGGAACTGGCGGGGATCAACGCCGACAATCATTTCGTCCTGTCCGCCCTGGCCGAGGATCTGGACGCGGTCGAGGAAGAATTGCGGCGGCTGGACCTGCCGTTCCAACGCTTGCCGGTCCCCTTTGCCTTCCACTCGCGTCATATCGCCGCCGCCGAACAGCCGTGGCGCGAAGCGTTTACCGTCCAGCGCCGCGAAAGCCCGTTCTGGCCGGTGTGGTCGGCCTGTCTGGAGGGCCAGACCGGACCCGCCGACCCGGATTTGGGCTGGCGCATCGTGCGCCAGACCATGAACGTGCAGGCCACCATCCGCCGGATCGAGGAGCGCGGCCCCGCCCTTTACGTGGACCTCAGCCCCTCGGGCACCCTGGCCGCCTTGCTGCGCCAGCAATTGGGGCCGCAGGCAACGCCGCGCCTGCTGTCGGTGATGTCGCCGTTCGGCGGCGACAATGACCGGCTGGCCCGAACCCTGGCGGCGTTGCGGGGGCCTGCCCCCTAAAACCCCATGGCGGCACCGTCGCTGCGCGGGTCGGTGGCGCCCTCCAGCCAGCCGTCGGGATGGCGGACGATGGCGCCCGCATGGCCCATGGTCGAGGTGAATTGCGGCAGCACCTCCACCGCATGCCCCGCCTGGGCCAGTTGTTGCACCACCTCCGGCGCGAACCGGCTTTCCAGTTTCAGGGTGACGCTGTCCTCGCCCCAGGTGCGGCCCAACAGCCAGCGCGGGGCGGTGATGGCCGCCTGCAAGCCTTGACCATACCGGGCATAGCGGGTGAACAGCGCCGCCTGGGTCTGCGGTTGGCCCTCGCCACCCATGGTGCCGTACACCATGGTGCGGCCGTCGGACAGCCGGGCCAGCGCCGGGTTGAGGGTGTGGAACGGCTTGCGCCCCGGCGACAGGGCGTTGCGGCCGTCTTCGGTCAGGGTGAAGCTGGCACCACGGTTCTGCCACAGGATACCGGTGTCGGGCAGCACCACGCCCGAGCCGAACTCGAAATAGATGCTTTGGATGAAGCTGACGGCGCGGCCCTCGCCGTCGATGGCGCCCATCCAGGTGGTGTCCCCGGCCGAGGGCGGCTGCGGCCATGGCAAGGCGCGCTCGGGGTCGATGCGGGCGGCCAGGGCGTCGAGACGCTCGGACGTCAGCCAGTCCTGGGCCGATTCCGCCATGAAGCGGGGATCGCCCACCACGCGGTCGCGCACCAGGAAGGCCTGCTTGGTCGCCTCGACCAGCCCATGCACATGGGCGAAGCCATCGGCCTGATCCGCCTCCAGCCGGTCGAACAGCGCCAGGATCATCAGCGAGGCCAAGCCCTGGGTCGGCGGCGGGAAGTTGAACAGCGCGCCCTGACGGGTGGCGACGGACAGCGCCGCCCGGACCTCGGCCCGATGGGATTGCAGATCGGCCAGGGTGACCGGTGCACCGATGCGCCCCAGATCGGCGGCGATGGCGGCGGCGGTATCGCCGCGATAGAAATCGTCCAGCCCCGCCGCCGCCAGCCACCGCAGCGTCGCCGCCAGGGCCGGGAAGCGCAGTACACCGCCCTCGGCGGGCGCCTTGCCGTCGTTCAGGAAGGTGGCGGCGAAACCGGGCACGTCCTTCAGTTCGGCCAGTTTGGCGGCGGTCATTTCCGCCTGACTGGCGGTAGCGGCCACGCCGGTTTCGGCGTAATGCACCGCATCCTCGAACAGCCGCGCCAGCCCCAGCGGCCGCCCCCAGGTTTCCGCCAGCCGCAGGGCCTGATCCCAGCCGGAAACGGTTCCGGCAACGGTGTTGGCGGCCAGCGGCCCGCGCCACGGCACGGCGGTCAGGCCGTCATAGCGCGCCAGATCGGCCAGCGCCCCGGCGGCGCCGCAGGCATCCACGGCGACGGGGTCGCGGCCCGGCTCGGCGATCAGCCAAAAGCCGTCGCCGCCGATGCCGGTCATGTGGGGATAGACCACCGCCAGGGTGGCGGCCATGGCGACCACCGCCTCGACGGCGTTGCCGCCATCGCGTAGCACTCGCAGACCGGCCTCGGACGCCAGATGGTGGGGCGCGGTGACCATGCCGCGCCGGGAACGGGGAGTATTCAGCATGATGTCCCCTTTCAGGCCACGAGGGCGTAGAACATGCGCAGCGCGGTGACCGCCAGGAACACGGCGAAGACGCGGCGCAGCTTGGTGGTGTTCAGGCTGTGCGCCCATTTCGCCCCCACCGGCGCCAGCAGCATGGAGGTGGGCAGGATCAGCGCCAGACCCAGCAGGTTGAGGTAGCCCAGGCTGAACGGCGGCAGACCGGGCTCGCCCCAGCCGGTGATGACGAAGCCGATGGCACCGGGCACGCCGATGATGAAGCCGATGGCGGCAGCGGAGCCCACCGCGCGGTGAATGGGATAGTTGAACAGGGTCAGGATCGGCACCGACAACGTACCGCCGCCGATGCCCATCATGGCCGACACCGCGCCGATCAAGCTGGCCAGACCGGCCCGCGCCGCCCCGGTGGGCATGGTTTGCGACAGCACCCGGCGCGGCGAGCCCAATCCCATGTGGATGGAAACGATCAGCGCCACCGTGGCGAACACCGCCGACAGCACCGGGCCGCGCACCGATCCGGCGATGGCGGTTCCCGCCACCACGCCCAGCATGATCCAGCCGCCCCATTGCCGCAGCAGCACGGTATCCACCGCGCCGCGCCGCCAATGGGCGCGGATCGACGAGGTCGAGGTGGCGATGATGGTCGCCAGCGAGGTGCCGACCGCCACATGCATGCGCACGTCGGGGTCCAGGCCCATGGTGGTGAACAGATGATAGAGCACCGGCACGATGACGATGCCGCCGCCGACCCCCAAAAGACCGGCGGCGATGCCGGAAACGGCGCCGGTGGTCAGCAGACCGGCGGCCAGCAGGAGCAGTTCGATCCAGGAATAATCCATCATGGTGCTTCGACTTTCGGCCGCAAGAGTTGGGCGGAGGCATCCTGGGCCGCCGCGAGATGGTGGCGCATGGCGGCGAAGGCGCCGTCGCCGTCCCGGTTGTGGATGGCGTCGAGCACCCGCCGGTGCTCGGCGAAGGAATGCTCGACCCGCAATGGGCTGTTGTGAAATTGCGCCCGGCGGAAGGCCAAGGCCCGCGCCCGCAGGGTGAAGGCCGGTTCCGACAGATAGGTATTGCCGCAGCCGCGCAGGATGACGGCATGGAATTCCACGTTCAGCCGGGCGTAATGGTCGGCGTCGCGGGCTTCCGCCGCCAGGGCCGCCATGTCGTGCACCTCGGTCAGGTATTGCCGGTCGGACTCGCGCATGCGCAACGCGGCATAGCGGGCGCACGACGCCTCCAGTTCCGCCAGCGCCTCGAACATCAGCACCAGCCGTTCCGGCGTCATCTCGGCCACCACCATGCCCTTGCGCGGGCGGCTTTCCGCCAGACCGCTGACCGCCAGTTGCTTCAGCGCCTCGCGCACCGGGGTGCGCGACACGCCGTAGCGGTCGGCCAGCATCTGCTCGTCCAGACGCATGCCCGGCGTCAGACGGCCGAAGACGATGTCGTCGGCCAGACGCTCGCGGATTTCCTCGGCGATGGTGAAGCGCCGCAGCCCGCCCTGGGGCGGCGGCGCGGTGGTCAGGGTCAGGCCGCCACGCATGGTTCCTCCGCATGGATACAGGCGTTCTGTCGGTTGCCCTGGCTGACCAGCGGCGGCGGCGCCACCATGCAGGCGGCATTGGCCTGGGCGCAGCGCGGCGCGAAGGCGCAGCCGGGCGGCATGGCGGTCAAATCCGGCGGCATGCCGGGAATGGCCTCCAGCCGCTGGCCGCGCATGCCCGGCCGCACGGTCGAGGCCATCAGCCCGCGCGTATAGGGATGGCGCGGATCGGTCATGATGTCGGCCAGCGGCCCCTGTTCGACGATGCGGCCGCCATACATCACCGCGATGCGGTCCGAAATCTCGGCGGCGACGCCGATATCGTGGGTGACGAAGATCACCGACATGCCCAATTCCTGCTGCAACTCGCGCAGCAGCAGCAGCACCTGGATCTGCACGGTGGCATCCAGCGCCGTGGTCGGCTCGTCCGCCAGCAACAGCTTGGGCTTACAGGCCAAAGCCAGGGCGATCATGGCGCGCTGGCGCATGCCGCCCGACACCTCGTGCGGATAGGCGTCATAGCGCCGCCGGGCCGAGGGCACCTGCACCCGTTCCAGCAATTGGATGGCGCGGGCCTTGGCGGTGGCCTCGTCCACCGCCTCGTGACGGCGGATGGCCTCGCTGATCTGGCGGCCCAGGCTGTAGACCGGGTCGAAGGCCAGGATGGGGTCCTGGAAGATCATGCCGCAGGTCTTGCCGCGATAGGCTTCCAGCGCCGGGCCGCTCAGCCCCAGCACGTCCTGCCCGTCCACCATCATCGACCCGCCATAGGTAGTGCGCTTTTCCGGGTGCAGCCGCATCAGCGCCCGCAGGGTGACGCTTTTGCCCGAGCCGGATTCGCCCAGCAGACCCAGCACCTCGCCCGGGGCGATGTCCAGGCTGACGCCGTTGACGGCATTGACGGTCTTGGCGCCCGCGAAGCGGACGGTGAGATCGCGGATGGAAACAAGCGGGCTCATGACGGCATCTCCGGGGCGGCGGCGCTGTGACCCGAAGACGGGTCGGCCATGTGGCAGGCGGCGAAATGGCCGTCGCCGACGGCGGCCAGCTCCGGCATGGCGGCGGCGCACACAGCCTCGGCATGGGGGCAGCGTTCGCGGAAGCGGCAGCCGGGCGGCGGGTTAACCGGGTTGGGCGGGTCGCCCACCAGCGGCGAGGCGGCGGTGCGCACCCCCGGCTCCAGCGACGGCACCGCCGACAGCAAAGCGCGGGTGTAGGGGTGGCGGGCATTGCCATACAGGCTGTCCACCGGCCCGATCTCGACCACTTGGCCGAGATACATGACCATCACCCGGTCGCTGATGTACTGCACCACGTTCAGATCGTGGGAAATGAACATGTAGGTCAGGTCGAACTCGGCCTTGAGGTCCAGCAGCAGGTTGAGCACCTGGGCCTGCACCGATTTGTCGAGCGCTGAAACCGCCTCGTCCAGGATCACCAGCCGGGGGTTGACCGCCAGGGCGCGGGCGATGTTGACGCGCTGGCGCTGGCCGCCCGATACCTCGTGCGGATAGCGCCCGCCGAAGCGGCCATGCTCCAGCCCGACCTTGTCCAGCATGTCGCGCGCCGCCGCCAGCGCCTTGGCCTCGGACACGCCCTGGACCTTGAGGCCGAAGGCGACGCTGTCCTCGATGGTCATGCGCGGGTTCAGCGAGGCGAAGGAATCCTGGAACACCATCTGCAGATTGCGGCGCAGTTCGCGCACGGTGATGCCGTCGGGGTCGCCCACGCCCTCGCCGTCGAAGATGATCTGGCCGTCATCGGGGTCGATCAGATGCGACAGCAGCCGCGCGGTGGTGGATTTGCCGCAGCCTGATTCGCCGACCACGCCCAGGATTTCGTGCTTCTCGACCCGGAAGCTGACGCCGTCCACGGCATGAACGGCGCCGCCGCCGCGCCCGAACAGGCCCTTGGCGATGGGGAAATGCTTGCGCAGGCCCTCGACCAGCAGCAAGGGCTGGGCCGGGCCGCCGCGATCCACGTTCTCGGGAAGTGCGATGTCGGTGTGCATGGTCAGCCCTTCACGTCCATGGCGGAACGGATGCCGTCGGCCATCAGGTTGAAGCACATGGAGGTCACGAAGATCATCACGCCGGGCAAAGCCGCCACCAGCGGGTTGATGTAGATGGCCGAACGCAGGGTGTTCAGCATCAGACCCCATTCCGGCTCGGGCGGCTTGACGCCCAGGCCCAGGAACGACAGACCCGAGCCCAGGATCAGGCTGACGCTGACCAGACCGGTGGCGTAGACGAAGATCGGCCCCATGACGTTGCTCAGCACATGCACGCGGATGATGGTGACGGCCGAGGCGCCGCTCATGCGCGCCGCTTCGACGTAATCCAGCTTGCGCACCTGGGTGGTGACGCTTTCGGCGACGCGGGTGATCTGGGGCACGAACACCACCGTCAGGGCGATGATGGAATTGCCCATGCCCGAGCCCAAGGCGCCCGAGATGGCGACCGCCAGCAGCACCGAGGGAAAGGCGTAGAACACATCCAGCGTGCGCATGATGATGGTGTTGGTCTTGCCGCCGACGAACCCGGCCAGCAGGCCCAGGCTGCCGCCGATCACCAGGGCGAACACCACCGGCAGGATGCCCAATTGCAGCGAAAGACGGCCGCCATAGATCAGGCGGGCGATCATGTCGCGGCCCAGTTCGTCGGTGCCCAGCGGATAACCGGCGGTGCCGACCGCCGCCAGACGGCGGATCATGCTGGTCTTGTAGGGATCGGCGGGCACGACCCACGGCGCCAGGATGGCCGCCAGGGTGATCAGCGCCAGGATGATCAGACAGGTCATGGTCACCGGGTCGCGCAGGGTGCGGCGGGCGACGCCCAGCCAATATCCGCGCGCGGCGGTAGGAACGGTGGGGACGGGCGGCGCGGCGGTCGCCAGGGAAGACAGGCTCATGGCGGAGGCTCCTAGCTGCGGCGCATGCGGGGGTCGATCAGCGGCTGCACGATGTCGACGATCAGGTTCAAGACCACGAACACCATGCACAGGATCAGGATGGTTCCCTGCAACAGCGGCAGGTCGCGCTGGAAGATGGCGGTATTGAGCAGGAAGCCGCTGCCCGGCCACGCGAACACCGTTTCCACCAGGATCGAACCACCGATCAGATAGCCCAGTTGCAGACCCATCACCGCCAACGCCGTCGGCGCGACATTCTTGACCACATGCAGGAACACCTGACGGTCGCCCAGGCCCTTGGCCCGCAACGCCTGCACGAATTCCTGGGCCAGCACCTCGGCCACCAGGGCGCGGATTGTGCGGGTGATGATGCCCATGGGGATCACCGACAGGGTGATGGCGGGCAGGATCAGGTGGCGGATATGGGCGTAATCCCACGCCCATTCCTTGGACCCGCCCGGTCCGGCGCCCATGGCGGGCAGCCAGTTCAGCCAGGTGGAAAACACGATGGTCAGCACCAGACCCAGCCAGTAATGGGGAATGGAAACGCCGATCACCGAGATGGCGCTGGCGACGCGGTCGGTCTTGCTTTTGTGGAAATACCCGGCCAGCCCGCCCAGCACGGTGCCGAGGATAAAGCTCAGCATGCCGCCGGCGATGGCCAGCAACAGGGTGTTGTTGACCGCCGACAGCACCTCGGACGACACGGTACGGCCGGTGGCGACGGAATGGCCCAGATCGCCCAGCAGTGCCCGGCCCAGCCACTTGGCGTATTGCACCGGCAGCGGCAGATCGAAGCCATAGGCGGCCTTCAGCGCCTCGATCACCTCGGCCGGGGCGTCGGCGGGGGCGATGGCGTTCAGGGGATCGCCGGGGGCGATGTGCACCAGCAGGAAGCACACCACCGTCACCGCAAGGGCGATGGGGGCGGCATAGGCCAGTCTTTTCAGGATATAGGCAAGCATCGGCGGTCGTCCGTGAGGAGAAAGAAGGGAGCCGCGCCGGGTAAGGCGCCGGCACGGCCCCGGAAGGAACCGGTCAATCCATGCGGATGGTGGTCAGGTCCTGGAACCAGTGCTGGGCCTGGACGAAGCCCTTGACCTTGGGCGACAGGGCATGCGGGTTCACGTCGTGCACCACCCACAGCATCAGCGCCTTGTCCACCATGTCCTCGTGCACCTTGGTCAGGTTGGCGTCCAATTGCTTGGTGTCGAAGATGGTCTTGCTCTGGGCCAGCAGGGCGTCGATCTCGTCGCTCTTGTAATTGCCCCAGTTGACGCCGTTCGGCGCGATGTAGTGGCTGTCCTGGAAACGGGTCAGGGCATAGAACGGATCGGCGGTGACATAGGCCAGGTTGATGGCGGTGATGCCCTTGCTCTTGGCCATGTCGGCGGCCGCGCCGCTACGCCAGTGCAGGTACAGATTCTCCAGCTCGACCACTTCGAACTCGATGTCGATGCCGATCTCGGCCAGGCTTTGCTGGATGAACTCGTTCATGGGCAGCGACAGCATCTGACCGGTGCCGCCCTGGGCGATGATCACCTTGGTCTTCAGGCGCTTGTCCTTGGAATACCCGGCCTCGGCCATCAGTTTCTTGGCCTCGGCCAGATCGTACTTGATGTCGAACTTGGGATGGCCGAACCACGGGCTGGAGGGGTCCAACTGGCCCTTGGCCGGAACCGCCAGACCGTTCAGCAATTGCACGATGGCGTCGCGATCGATGGCCAGATTGGCCGCCTTGCGCACCCGGATATCCTGCCAGGGCGAGCCGGGCAACAGGCTGAAGTGATAGGGCCAGACATGCGGGGTGACGTTCTTGACGATGCGGAAGCCGCCCTTTTCCAGTTGCGGCACGGTGTCGGGGGCGGGCGATTCGATCAGGTCGACCTGACCGGTCATCAGCGCGTTGGTGCGGGTCAGGGCGTCGGGGATGGGCAGCAGCACCACGCGGTCGGTCTGCGGCTTGCGCTTGGCATCCCAGTAATCGTTGTTACGGATCAGCTCGGCGCGTTCACGCGGCACCAGCTTGTCCAGCTTGAACGGGCCGGTGCCCGACGGCTGGCTGGCGACCTTGTTCCAATCGCCGCCCAAGGCCGCGAACTGGGCCGGGCTGGAGATCAGGAACCACGGCAATTGATAGGGGAACAGCGAGTCGGCGGCCTTGGTGGTGATCTCGACGGTCATGTCGTCGATCTTGCGGTAGCTGGCGATGGACGGGATGCGCGGCCGCACCTGGGCACCCTGCTTGGCGTCGAATTGCGGCGCCTTGTCGTTCAGCACCTTGTCCAGGTTCCAGATCACCGCATCGGCGTTGAAGGCCGAGCCGTCATGGAACTTCACGCCCTTGCGCAGGGTGAACAGCCACTTGGTCGGGTCCTTGGCATCGGGCTTCCACTCGGTGGCGAGGCCGGGCACCAGCTTGCCGGGACGGTCGCCCACATTGGCCTCCCAGGCGACCAGCGGGTCGTACAGGGTATGGCCGGTGAATTGATAGGCCCCGGCGCCGCGATCCGGCTGGCCGGTGGTCAAGGGGATGTCGGCCATGGAGATGCCGTAGCGGGCGACGGTTTCGGCATGAAGCGTCGGCGCGGCGATCAGGGCGGAGAGTTGGACAGCGGCCAGCCAACCCATAAGTCCGGAGGTTCTTTTCAGCATCAGGCGTATCCCTCAAACGAAAGCAGATGCCTCCATAAGAGCAACGGCCGTGCCAAACCGGGAAAAGGGGGGATGCCCTCGCCGAGGGCACTTATCCGGGGGGAATCGCCTCCTATTTTGCCCAATAAATGACCATTGATTTTTCAAATGACTATTTATTAAGCATTTTTAGAATTGTGTATTTCTCTAATGTGTTGTTTTTAAACATTTTTATTTTTGTGTGTACTGCATACAGAAACAAGCATTGCGGTCATTGGGGAAGACGCTTTCTCGCGGCGGGCTCCTGCTTTAGAGTCCGTGACGGCCCATCCGCCGGAGCCCCGATTGCCCGACCGCCTCCCCCTGAACCTGCCGCTTCTGTCCGCCGCCTCGGCCCTGCTGGCGGCGGCGGTGGGGGCGTCCTATGCCTATGTGGATTTGTCGCTGAACCGCATGGGGGTGTCGGGCACCGCCATCGGCCTCAACGCCGCCATGCCCGCCTTGGGCTGGCTGCTGGCGACACCGCTGATGCCGTGGGCGCTGCGCCGCTTTCCCGGCAAGGCGCTGTTGCAGGGCCTGCTGGCCGTCGCCGCGCTGGCGGCGCTGGCCTTTGCCGCCCTGCCCGATCCCCTGGCCTGGATGGGTCTGCGCTTCCTGTTCGGCGGCAGTTCCGGCATGGCGTTCCGGCTGGTGGAATATTGGATCAACGCCGCCTCGCCCGAGAGCCACCGCGCCCGCAATGTCGGCCTCTACGCCATGGCCTTTTCCGCCGGAGCCATGACCGGCGGCATGATCACCCCCATGGTGGGGATCGAGGGCTGGGCGCTGCCGCTGGTCATGGCGGCGCTGGCGGCGGCGGCGGGAATGGTCTTCACCCTCCCGCGCGGCGGCCCGCCGCCGGTCACGGTCGCGGCATCCCTGGCCGACCGCCGCCTGTATACCGGCGACGCCCGGCTGGCGCTGGCGGGCGTGCTGGTGCTCGGCATGTTCGAGGCGGTGCTGTACACCCTGATGCCCATCTATTCGGTGCGGCAGGGACTGGGCGAGCAATGGGCGCTGTGGTGCGCGGCGGCGGCCATCGCCGGACAGGTGATCATGGCGGCGCCCACCGGCATCCTGGCCGACCGCTACGGCAAGGTGCGGGTGGTGACATGGTCGGCGGCGCTGGCGATGGCAACCACAATGCTGATCCCCCTGACCATCGGCAGCCCCGAGGCGCTGTTGCTGGTGACGCTGGTCTGGGGCGGCTTCGGCGGCGCGCTGTACAACGTCACCCTGGCCATGCTGGCCGACCAATTCCAGGGGGCCGAACTGGCCTCGGCCAATGCCGTCTTCGGCACCATCTACGCCATCGGCAGCCTGTGCGGCGCCCCCTTGCACGGCCTTGCCATGGATCTGTGGGACCCGCAGGGATTGATGCTCAGTTCCGCCTTCATGTTCGCCTGCTTCCTCGCCGTCGCGCTCCGGCACCCCCGCCGGGCGGCAATCCTCAACAGCCGTTGAGGCTTCGCGCCGCCGCGCGGCCCAGGCGTCCTTGCCTGCATGGGCCGGACGCGGCAAGGTGGGGCGGGGCCTGAAGACGGAAGGGATCGGGGATGGTTGGGTTTTCACTGCGATCCCAAGCGGGACGCCGTGTGATGGTGGCCGGTGCGGCAATCGCCGCGCTTGGCCTGGGTCTGGTGTTGCTGCGGTCCGAACCGCCGCCGCCGCCCAACACCAATGCCCAAGCGCTGGTCGCCCGTGGCCGCATCGAGCCGGTCAGCCGGGTCCGCGCCATTCACGGCCCGGCGGAAGGCGGCGTCGTGCGGCAAATCCTGGTGGAACAGGGCCAGCCGGTGAAGGCCGGGCAAATCCTGGCCATCCTGGACGGCCACGACATCCGGCAGGCGGAAATGCTGATGGCCGAGCGCACCCTGACCCTGACCGAATTACAGAGGGAGCAGACCGTCGCCGGGGCCAAGCGCTCGGACATCGCCGCCCAGCGCAACGTGCTGGCCGCCAAGGAAGCCCGCCGCGACATGCTGGAACGGGAATGGCAGCGCCGCGCCGCCTTGTTCGCCGAGGGCCATGTCTCGCAACAGGCGCTGGATTCCCTGGCCGCCGACCGCAAGACGGCGGAAAACGAGGTATCCCAGGCCGCCCACGTCCTGCGCTCGCAGACCGAGACGCGCGGCATCGACGACCGCGTCGCCCTGGCCCGCATCGAGGTGGAACAGGCCAGCCTGGAGCGCGCCAAGGCCCAAGCCGACCATCTGGTGATCCGCGCGCCCCTGGACGGAATGATCCTGTCGGTGCACAGCCGGGCGGGCGAGGCCATCGGCCAGGACGGCGTGCTGCGCATGGCGGCGCTGGATCGGCTGGAGGTGGTGGCCGAGGTGGACGAGAATCAGGCCGGGCGCCTGCGCGACGGCATGACCGCCACCATCACCGGCCGTTTCCTGGAGCAGCCGGTGACCGGCCGGGTCCGCCGCGTCGCCGCCGAGGTGTTCCGCGAGAAGCGCCCGGCCTCGGACGTGCTGACCGGACGTGACGCCCGCATCGTCGAGGTGGACATCACCCCCGACACCCCCCTGCCCGTCCTGCTGGGCGCCGAGGTCGTGGTGCGGCTGGGGGTACCGTGATGCTGCGGATCGCGGCGGAACTGGCGCTGCGCCAATTGCTGCACCGGGGCGGCAAGCTGGCCGGGGCGCTGATCGGCGTTTGCGTCGCCATCGTGCTGATCTTCACCCAATTGGGCTTCCAGAACGCGCTGTATGACAGTGCCGTCGGCATTCCCCGCGCGCTGGACGCCGACATCCTGATCGCCGGTCCCACCTTCAAATCCTGGGCGGATTCGCCGCCCTGGATGAACCGCGCCCTGCTGTACGAGGCGCAAGGCGTGCCCGGCGTGCGCTCGGCGGCGCCGCTCTATTCCAGCTCGATCCAGATCGCCAGTCCGCTGGACGGCCACGCCCTCAGTTGTACGCTTCTGGCGTTCTCGCCCCAGGCGCCGGTGTTCCTGCCGCCCGGCATCGCCCGCCAGACCGATCAGGTCGCCCTGCCCGACCGGCTGATCATGGACCGCGACTCGCGGGTGGATTTCGAGGCGATCCGCGATGCGGTGCTGGCGCGCGGCGAGGCGGAAATCACCGTGCTGAACGCCACCGACACCCTGCAACGCATCGCCTGGGTGTCCGGGCTGTTCGATCTGGGGCCGTCCTTCACCATCGACGGCACCATGATCACGTCGGACCTGAACTACTACCGCCTGACCTCGATCCCGCTGGACCGGGTCGGCGTCGGCGTGGTGCGGGTGGCGGACGGCCACGACGTGGCGGCGGTGCGTGACCGTCTGGCCGCCGCCCTGGACGGGCGGGCGCGAGTGTTCCTGAAACAGGATTTCATCGACAACGAAATCGCCTATTACGCCGAGAACACCCCCATCGGCTACATCTTCCGCCTGGGCCTGATCGTCGGCACCTTCGTCGGCATCGTGTTCATTTCCCAGGCGCTGCACGGCATCGTCAGCGACAATCTCAAGGAATACGCCACCCTGCGCGCCATCGGTTATCAGCAGGGCTTCTTCGGCGCGGTGGTCGGCTTCATCGCCCTGGTGCTGTCGGTGGCGGCCTATATCCCGTCGTCGATCCTGGCCTGGGGGGTCTATGTGCTGGCGGCGGACGCGTCCAAGCTGCCGCTGCGCATGAACCTGCCCGACATGTCGGCCATCTTCGCGCTGGTGCTGGTCATGGCGGTGACGGCAACTCTGCTGGCGGTGGGCAAGATCCGCAAGGCCGACCCGGTGGATCTGTTCTCATGACCGCCGCCTTCGCTCCGGTGGTGCGCGCCGAGCACCTGTCCCATTATTTCGGCGATCACGGCAACCGCGCCCAGGTGCTGTTCGATCTGAACCTGGAGATCGAGCCGGGTTCGCTGGTGATCCTGACCGGGCCGTCGGGCTCGGGCAAGACCACGCTGTTGACCCTGATGGGCGCCCTGCGCAGCGTGCAGGAAGGACGGATGGAGATTCTGGGCAAAAGCCTGAGTGGCCTGGAGGGCGCGGCGCTGACCAGCATGCGCCGCGACATCGGCTTCATCTTCCAGATGCACAATCTGTTCGATTCCCTGACCGCCATGCAGAATCTGGTGATGGCGACCCATGTGGCCGACACCCCGCCCGAGCAGGCGCGGCGCCATTGTCTGGCATTGCTGGAGCGGCTGGGTCTGGGCCATCGGGTCAACCACAAGCCCGCCGCCCTGTCCGGCGGCCAACGCCAGCGGGTGGCGGTGGCCCGCGCCCTGGTCAATTCGCCCCGGCTGATCCTGGCCGACGAACCCACCGCCGCGCTGGATCAGGCCTCGGGCCTGGAGGTGGTGACCATGCTGCGCGAATTCGCCGCCAATGACGGCCGCGCCGTAATCATGGTCACCCACGACAACCGCATCATCGGCCATGCCGACCGCATCATGTCCATGGTGGACGGCCGCATCGTCTCGGACGTGCGGGTCGGCGACGCGGTGGCGCTGTCCATGGCGCTCCGCGGCATCGACCTGTTCGCCCGCCTCAGCACCGCCGAGCTGACCCAGGTGGCGGAAAAGATGCACACCCGCCCCTTCCACGACGGCGAAATCTTCGTGCGCCAGGGCGAGGACGGCGAATTGTTCTACCTGCTGCGCGACGGACAGGCCGAAGTCATCGTCACCGAGAACGGCAGCGACAGCGTGGTCGCCACCCTGGAGGCGGGCCAGTATTTCGGCGAACGCTCGCTGATCACCGGCGAATTGCGCAACGCCACGGTGATCGGGCGCGGCGATGGCCGTCTGGCGGTGCTCAGCAAGGCGGAATTCCAGCAGGCGCTCAGTCTGGCGCCCAATCTGCCGGAACAATTGACCCGCATCTATTTTGGCCGCTGATATTCTGTGAAGGGGATTGCGGCCCCGCCGGAAAGCTTGGAAAAATGCTACGTCTTGGATTCGCGGAAATTCTTTCCGTCATGCCCGGACTTGATCCGGGCATCCACACGGCGCCGTTTGTCCCGTTGCATCCCGAGGGAGGCGGCGGACGAATGTGGATGGCCGGGTCAAGCCCGGCCATGACGGGACGGCAAGTCTCAGCAAATCCACGTTTAACCAGGGGAATGGACCGGGCGGGCATTCCCGGCCCATTGGGAAAGGGACGATCGTGAGTTTTTCCTTTGTGGCCGGATGCGTGCGCCAGATGGCGCGGTTCCGGGGGCGTCTGGCGCTCCTGCTGCTCGCGCTGCTGCTGGAGGCGGCCTATTACCTGGGCAGCCCGCTGCTGTACAAATTCATCTTCGACGAAGGCATCACCCAGGGTCGGCAGGACATCCTGATCCAGGCGCTGATCGCCCTGGCCGGGCTGCTGGCGGCGCAAAGCCTGTCCACCGTGTTGCAGGAACGCATGTCCGGCGCCCTGGGCATGAAGGTGATGAACGCCCTTCGCGGCCAAATGTACGAAAAATTGCAGGCCCTGCCGCCGCCCGCCGTGGCCGCCCGTCCCCAGGGCGAGCTGGCCCATCTGTTCGGTTCCGACGTGGCCGCCCTGGAGCAGGCCCTGGTGCGGGCGGTGCCGCCGCTGCTGCTGCATTCCCTGGTCATCACCGTCAGTCTGGTATTGCTGTTGACCATCAATTGGGTGCTGTTCCTGGTGACCATGGCGGCGCTGCCGTTGGCGGTATTGCTGCCCAAGCTGTTCACCGCCCCCGCCGGACGCTGGGAAAGTAATCACCAGCAAGCCAAGGCGGATGCCAGCGGTTTCGTGCAGGAAAGCCTGACCACCTTGCCGGTGATCCGGCTGTTCCATCTGGGAATGCGGCGCCATGGCGCCTTCGCTGCCCATCTGCGGCGGCTGGACGAGACCGGCGGCCGCGCCTATCTGTTCAGCGGTCTGGTGGCGCGCACGGCGGTGCTGGGCACCGGCATTTCCCAACTGGTGGTGGTGGGCGCCGGTGCCGTGCTGGCGGTCAACGGCCAGATGACCGCCGGTCTGCTGATCGCCTTTATCGGCCTGCTGATGGGCATCGCCGAGGCGGTGGCCATGCTGACCACCGCCATTCCGCTGCTGATCACCGCACAGCAGGCCCATATCCGCGTGCGCGCCTTCCTGGACGAGCCGGTGCCGCGCCAGGAAAGCCCCGACGCGGTGGCGGTGGATCACCTGAGCGGCGACATCGTCTTCCAGGATGTGCAGTTCAGCTATGACGGCCCGCGCCCGACCCTGGCCGGGCTGAACTTCCGCATCCAGCCGGGCCAACGCGTGGCGCTGGTCGGGCCGTCGGGCTGCGGCAAATCCACCGCCCTGTCGTTGCTGATGCGCTTTTGCAGCCCGCAGGGCGGGCAGGTGCTGCTGGACGGCACCCCCATTTCCCATATCCGCGAGGACAGCCTGCGCGCCCACATCAGCGTGGTGCTGCAAAACGCCCTGCTGTTCGACGCCACCATCCGCGACAACATTCTGGCCGGGCGCCCCGAAGCCAGCGAGGACGAGATGATCCGCGCTGCCCAGGCGGCGGGCATCCACGACTCCATCCTGAGCAAGCCGCAGGGCTATGACACGCTGGTGACGCAAAGCTCGGGCGCGCTGTCGGGCGGCGAGCGCCAGCGCGTCGCCATCGCCCGCGCCCTGCTGCGCCAGGCCCCCATCCTGTTGCTGGACGAGGCGACCTCGGCCCTGGACCCAGCCTCGGAACAGGTGGTCAACCACACAATCGCCACCCTGGCCCCCGGTTGCACGGTGGTGTCGGTCACCCACCGTCTGGCGTCGGTGGTGGATTACGATTTGATCCTGGTGCTCAAGGATGGCCGATTGGTCGAGACCGGACGGCACGACGAACTGGCCGCCCAGGGCGGGCTGTACCACGAGCTGTGGACCCGCCAGCAGGGCATGATCACCGCCGCGCCGGAAGCGGGCGGCGGCCAGTTGATCACCCCGGACCGTCTGGCACTGATCCCGTTCCTGTCGGAATGCAGCCGCCGCACCCTGGAGGAACTGAGCGAGCTGTTCGTGCTGTCCCATTTCGCCGAGGGGCAATACGTCTTCCACCACGGCGACGCCGGGGATCATTTCTATCTGATCGCCCGCGGCTGCGTGCAGGTCCGCATCCCCGACGGCAGCGGCGAGCGGGTGGTCAACACCCTGCAGGACGGCGATTTCTTCGGCGAGATCGCCCTGTTGCGCAACGTGCCGCGCTCGGCCAGCATCGTCGCCTGGGCGGATACGTGGTGTCTGTCGCTGTCGTGCCAGCACTTCCTGCGCATCATCGGCAGCGAGCCCGGCCTGCACGCCCGCGTCATCGCCGCCGTGCAGGCGGTGGTGGGGGATGAGGCGGTCATACCAACCGGCCAATGAATTGGCCGGTTGTATCGCCCCTCGCCGGGCGCGGCCATCCGGCCGCTTGGCCGCCGCCGTGTCATGTCGAAGACGTGCTCGCACGATGGCGGCAAGATGCCGACCCATTCGTCAAATCACAGGCCGGTCGGCATTACTCCGCCTTGACCAGCGTCACCTGTGCCACGTCGATGCCGCCGCCGTTGAAGCCGCCTTCGCAATACATCAGGTAGAAGCGCCACAGCTTGATGAATTCATCGTCGAAGCCGTGCGGCAACCGGCCTTCGGCGACGGCGGCGTCGAAGTTCCGGCGCCAGCGTTTCAGGGTCTCGGCGTAATGCCGGCCAAAACCGGTGCGGTTTTCCCAGCGCAGCCCCGCCTTCTCGGCGGCGGCACGGAAGCGGCTTTCCGAGATCAGCATGCCGCCGGGGAAGATGTAGGTCTGGATGAAATCGGCGTTGCGGCGGTAGCTGTCGAACACCGCATCATCGATCTCGATATATTGAATCGCCGCCTTGCCGCCCGGCTTCAGCGCGCGGGCGATGGCGGCCATGTAGGCGGGCCAATATTTCTCGCCCACCGCCTCGACCATCTCGACACTGGCGACGGCGTCATAGGTGCCCTGGACGTGGCGGTAATCGCGGATTTCAAAGCGGGCGCGGCCGGACAATCCAGCCTTGGCGATGCGCTGATCGGCCCAGGCTTTCTGTTCGTGCGACAGGGTGATGCCGGTGATTTCGGCGCCGTATTCGCCCGCCGCCACCTCGGCCAGCCCCCCCCAACCGCAGCCGATCTCCAGCAATTTGGCACCGGGACGCAAATCCAGGCGGTCCAGCAGGGCGGTGATCTTGCGGTGCTGCGCCGCCTCCAGCGGCTCGGCCTCGGACAGTGGCTCGGCGAACAGCGCCGAGGAATAGCTCATGCTGCCATCCAGCCAGCTTCGGTAGAAATCGTTGCCCAGATCGTAATGGAAGGCGATGTTCTTGCGCGAATTGGTCGGGCTGTTCTGGCGGAAGCCGTGCCAGATCATGTTGAAGATGCGGAACAATCCCTGGGCGCGGCCGATCTCGCCCAGCGGGTGGCGGTTGCGCATGGCCAGATCGAACAGCGGCACCGGATCGGGGCTGGTCCAGGCGCCCTCGGCCCAGGCCCGGTACCAGCCGACCGAACCGGCGGTGACCAATTGCACCAACGGCCGCCACGATTTCAGTTCGACCTCGGCCACCGGCCCCGGCCTGTGGCCGCCGAACACCCGGCGCGAGCCGTCCGGCAGGGTGGCGTGGATGGCGCCCTCGGCGATGCCGTGATGGATGCGGTCGAGCAGCGAGCGGAAACGCGGCGCCAGCAGGTGCGCGATCTTGCCCGATCCAGTGGCGAAGCGCCGGTCGGCGCGGGTCAGGTGCTGTCCGCGCGAGGAATGATGATGCGTCATGCTTCGTCGTAAACCCCACCGACCATACCGGGATCGGGCGACCATGCGCCGCGCAGACTGACGCGCTGTTCGCACTGGTCCAGCACCCGGTTCAACTCTCCCATGTAATCCACCACGAAACCCGGCGTCCAGGTCAGGAAATCGGCCCGCCCCCGGATCAGCGCCGCCAGCCACAGACCGGGATCGGCCATCAGCCGCGCCAGACGCCGCCACGGACGCGGCCCGGCCCAGACGCCTTCCATGGCCGCTTCCAGACCGGGCGCCACCGCCACCGCGCAATTGCGGTTGACCAGGGAATAGGTGGTGTCCTGGCGGAAGCTGTCCCAATAGGCGCGCAGGCGGCGCTCGCTGAAGCGGCGCAGCAGGAACTTGCGGTTCGGCGCCCGCCAATCGTCCACCTCGAACGCGAAGGACGGCACGAAGAAGCCGGTCATATCGTGGCTGGGCTCGCCGCTCATCGTGCTGACGAAATTGGTGCTGGAACGCTCGATCTCTTCCTTGGGGTAATAGCTGACATAGAATTCCGGCCCCAGCTCCAGCGAGACATGGCCCGACGACACCCCGCCATCGGTGTCGGGCACCGCGAAATAGCGGTCGATGATCGGCAACCGCATGCGGACGTTGGGTGCCCCGGACGGCGTCCAATTGTACATGGTCAGCGGCGGCTGATCGGCGCGGCGCGGCGGATCATCCCCCACCAGCGACGGTGCGTGGACATGCCAGTCGCGGGCGGAATACAGCGTCGAGCGCAGGATGGATTGGTGCTCGGGCAGGCGGCGCAGATACCAGCCCAGCCGCACCAGCACCCAGCCGGACAGCAACAGCGACAGGGCCAACGCCAGGATGACGTTGCTGGCGGCGGGCAGCGGCCATTGCCAGAACAGCGCGGCCGCCCCGGCCAGTTGCGCCAGCCCGATCAGGGCGTTGCGGCGCCAGCCGGGAACATGCACCACCAGGGCAATGCCGAAACGAATCAGGCCATCCACCACCAGCGCGCCCCCCAGCACCGCCGAGGCGATACGGTCCCCGCCCAGCGACGGCGGCGCCAGCAGCAGCACCGCCACCGTCAGGGGCAGCGCCATGCGCCACAGGCGTTGCAGCGTCTCGCGGCGTTCCGGGGCGCCCAGCACCGCCATGCCATGGAACAGACCGATCCCCAGGAATGTCAGGCCGAACACGGTGTGGCTGACGCGGGCATACCCATCCAGCGCGTCCCAGGCCACCAGCCCGGCCAACGCCATGATCAGCACGCCAAGTCCCCCAACCACGTGCCACGACGACCGGAAGGCCGTCGGCCCAACCAGCAAAAACGCGATTTTCAGCATCCCGTCGATCCGCAAAACCTTGTCATGCCGTCAACAGGCCATTGTTGATCACTGATAAATACGGCTCCCGCAGGCAGGCATCAACCGTCCGCCGCACAACCTTGAACGCCGGTTGAAGATTTCAGGCGTCCCACCGATGCCCCCGACCATCGCCTACAGCGAAATTTCCCTTATTTACACAACCACCCCATACCGAAATACTCCCAATGATAGACCTACGTTGCGTACACACACCCACGATGATACCATCCGTGAGTTGACCATCCGCCCAACAAGAGAGCGCATCAGGGGGAATGAGATGTCCAATAGTAGTGCTGCGCCCCATCAATCCAAGCGGCGCCGCAGTGCCAAATGGTACATCCTTGCGACCATCTCGATTGTTCTGACCGTCAGCATCGCGCTGGCCGCAGCCTTGCAGTTGCGGCAGGAGTACAACGGCGAGAAAGCGTCCATGGCGGTTCGTGCGGCGATCACCACCAAACTTCAGGCCGCCGCCTTGGCCCAACCCTTGTGGGTCTTTGACCAGCCGCAGACCGAACGCCTGGTGGAGGCCCTGGTGGCCGACCCCGATTTCCGCGGCGTGGTCCTGAGCGACACCAACGGCAAGCCCACCAGCACACGCGGCCAGCCCGCGGTTGAAGGGCGCGACGTGGTGGTGCGCGAACCGGTGGTGTTCCGCGACGAGAACGGCAATCAGAACAAGCTGGGCGAACTGACCTTCGCCCTGTCCACCGACCGGCTGTCGGCGGAACTGCGCAACAAGGTGCTGATCACCATCGGCATGCTGGTGGCCATGTTGGCGATCATGATCGTCGGCATCCGTCAGGTGCTGAATTCGCTGGTGCTGGACCCGCTGGAAAGCCTGACCGACGCCCTGGAAGCGCTGGCCGAGGGCAATGTGGACATCCACATTCCCGCCGACCTCAAGGTGCGCGAGGTCGCCGCCCTGGCCCATGTGCTCGAAGTCTTCCGCGCCAACAAGCTGGAAGCCGACGCCCTGAGCGTCGAGCACGCCAAAGCGCTGGAGATCGAGGTCAAGCGGCGCGAAACCATCGAGGCGCTGGTACAGGGCTTCGACCAGCGGCCGCGCCGTCTGGCGGGCGACCTGTCGCGGGTGGCGCGCGGGTTGATCGACATCGCCTCGACCATGGCCGACACCGCCAAGGAAACCGGCCGCCAGTCGGCCGAGGTCACCCACGCCGCCGAACAGGCGTCGCAGAACGTGGACAGCGTCGCCAGCGCCGCCGAGCAATTATCGGCATCGATCCAGGAAATCGGCCGCATCGTCACCGAAGCGCACGACATCAACCTGGGTGCCGGAGAACAGGCCGAAATCACCTTCTCGGCGGTCAACAGCCTGCATGAAGCCGCCGGGCGTATCGGCGAAGTGGTGGGCCTGATCAACGACATCGCGTCGCAGACCAATCTTTTGGCGCTGAACGCCACCATCGAGGCCGCCCGCGCCGGCGAGGCTGGCAAGGGCTTCGCCGTGGTGGCGGGCGAGGTCAAGGCCCTGGCCAACCAGACCGCCAAGGCCACCGGCGACATCCGCCAGCAGGTGGACGCCATCCAGACGGCGACCAAAAGCGTGGTGGACGCCATCTCGGGCGTGCGCAACACGGTGACCAAGCTGAACGAGGTCAACAGCATCATCGCCTCTGCGGTCGAGGAGCAGCGCGCCGCCACCGCCGAAATCGCCCGTAATTCGGTGGAAGCCGCCGAACGCTCGGGCGAGGTCAATTCGGCCAGCACCGCCGTGCGCGGTGCCGCCACCGCCAGCGAAAGCTCGGCCGAGACCATCTATTCCAGCTCGGAAGGGCTGGTGCGCAACGTGGAACTGCTGGTCGGTGAAATGGAGCAGTTCTTCAGCGACCTCAAGACGGCCTGATTCCTGGGCCAATGATCATCATCAAGGGGAGAGACTGGATGACCAAGCATATGACCCGCCTCGCCATCGCGGCCGCGGCCTTCTCGCTGTCGCTGTCGTTCGGCGCGGCCGTCGCCTCGGCCGAGACCATCAAGCTCAATACCCAGGACTGGAAGCCCTATCAGACCGTCAACAACGGTCAGGTCGAAGGCCTCGCCGTCAAGGCGGTCAAGTGCATCGTCGAGAAGATGGGCCACAAGGCGGAAATCACCGTGTTGCCGTGGACCCGCGCCCAAAAGGAAGTGGCCGACGGCGCCGCCGCCGGTTTCTTCGCCGCGTCCAAGTCGGCCGACCGTGACGCCTTCGCCGACATGTCCCAGGCCTTCATCCCGCAGGTCTGGCGCTGGTACACCATGGCCGACAAGAATGTGGACGTGACCGCCAAAACCACCAAGATGGGCGTGCTGGCCGGTTCGTCCATGGAAAAGTGGCTGGACGACAACACCTATGCCGCCACTCAGAAGCTCCAGAACACCGACGCTCTGGTCAAGATGCTGCAGACCGGCCGTGTCGAGGCGGTGCTAGCCAACGAAATCGTCTTCAAGGAAGCTCTCGTCGCCGGTGGCGTCGCCGAAGCGTCGTTCAAGGCCACCCAGCACAGCGACCGCCCGCTGGGCGTCTATTTCGGCAAGTCCTTCCTGGCCTCGCATCCCGGCTTCATGGATGCCTTCAACGGCCAGATCAAGTCCTGCCAGTAAGCTTTCGGCAGTCAAAGGCCCCGCCGGTCACCCGACCGGCGGGGCTTTTTCTATGCCCGTTCTCCCTCCGCCGGTGGCGAGGGGAGGAGCGCTTGCCTTCCACGCAATCCGCGATGAACCTTATTTGCTTTCACCCCACGGGCAGATCGTAGAGAACGCGGGCGTTGCCGCCGCATACCGCCGCCAGATCGACCGGCGACAGCCCCTGGCCGCGCAGCCAGTCCATGGCGCCGGGCATGGTCTTGCCCTCTTCATGCTGGGTCCACGGGAAATCGCTGCCCCATAACAGGCGACCGGGGCCGTAGGACTCCAGCAACGGCACCACCGCCCGTTCGGCCACACCCGCCGCCATGCGGTAGGGCGCCGACAGCTTGACCCAGGCACGGCCGCTGGCGGCGGCGGCCAGGACGGCGCGGAACCCGGCGCAGGCCAAAGGATCGTCGCCGTCGGGCCGGCCCAGATGTTCGATCACCACGGTCATGCCCTGATCCAGCAGGGGCGGCAACAGCCGCGCCCAGCGATCCCCCGCCGCGTGCAGATCCAGCGCCATGCCCGCGTTCCGCACCACGTCCAACCAGCGCCGCCATGCGGGCTCGGCGAAATCGGGATCGGGCTGGCCGATCAGGTTCAGGCGCACGCCGCGCACGCCCTGACGGTGCAGGTGGGCCAGATGCTCCGCCGTGACGTCCGCCGCCACCACCGCCACGCCGCGCAACTCATCCGGCCGGGCGGCGATAGTGCCGCACAGACAGGAATTATCGGTACCGAGAAAGGACGGCTGCACCAGCACTGCGCCGCCAATGCCACAGGCATCCAACAGCGCCAGATAGTCGCCCGGCGGCGCCATACGGCTGGGCCGGTAGCGCACCCCATCTAAATACGTGCAATTGTAATCAAATACATGCGCATGTGAATCTATCCACAAGCCGCACACAATCTCTTTGCTGTCGCATCCCAATTCAATGCCCTCCATTACCGCAATCATTCTAGACTTTACAATCAATGGTGGCCTTTACCTGTGATTAGCATATCATTGATGCGTTGGGAAGATGGGGTGGGCGAAAGGGAGGAGCACGATGTTTCGCTGGTTCACACAGGTCGGCGCCAATGAGAAACGCACCTTCTGGGCTTGTTTCGGCGGTTGGTCGCTGGACGCCATGGACGCGCAGATGTTCAGTCTGGTCATCCCCACGCTGTTGGCCAGTTGGCATATCAGCAAGGCCGACGCGGGTTGGCTGACCGCCGTCACGCTGGTGGCCAGCGCGCTGGGCGGCTGGCTGGCCGGATACGCCTCGGACCGTTACGGCCGGGTGCGGGTGCTGCAAGTCACCATCATCTGGTATTCGGTATTCACCCTGGCCATCGGCCTGACCCAGAACTTCGAACAGTTGATGCTCGCCCGCGTGCTGCAAGGCATCGGCTTCGGCGGCGAATGGGCGGCGGGTGCGGTGTTGATGGCGGAAACCATCCGCAACGAGCATCGCGGCAAGGCCATGGGCTGCGTGCAATCGGGCTGGGCCGTGGGCTGGGGCGCCGCCGTTCTGCTGTACATGGCGCTGTTCCACACCCTGCCCGAGACCGAGGCCTGGCGCATCCTGTTCATGGTCGGCGTGCTGCCCGCCCTGCTGGTGATCGTCATCCGCCGCTCGGTGCCCGAGCCCGATATTTCGGTGCGCACCCGGCAGGTGCGGGGCAATACGGCATCGCCGTCCTTTGCCGCCATCTTCCGGCCCGAATTGCTGCGCCGCACCATGTTCGGCGCCTTGCTGGGCCTGGGCTCGCACGGCGGCTATTACGCGCTGATGACCTTCCTGCCGACCTATCTGAAGACCGAACGCCACCTGTCGGTGCTGAACACCGGCGGCTATCTGGCGGTGATCATCGTCGGCTCGTTCTTCGGCTATGTGTTCAGCGGCTGGCTGTCCGACCGCATCGGCCGCCGCCGCAACGTGCTGTTCTTCGCCGTCAGTTGCACCATCACCCTGTGCCTGTACCTGCTGCTGCCGCTGTCCAACAGCTGGATGCTGGTGCTGGGCGCGCCGCTGGGCTTCTTCGCCTCGGGCATTCCCGCCGGTCTGGGCTCGTTCTTCGCCGAACTGTTCCCGACCTCGGTGCGCGGCGCGGCGCAGGGTTTCTGCTACAACGCCGGGCGCATCCTGTCCTCGGCGTTCCCGGTGCTGGTGGGCGTGCTGGCGGCGACGGTGCCGCTGGGACAGGCCATCGCCACCTTCGCCGCCCTGGCCTATGGCATCGCCATCTTCGCGGCGCTGCTGCTGCCGGAAACCCGTGGCACCCAATTGGTGGCCGAGGAAGCCCCCGCCCCTGCCGCCGCCCCCGCTGGCGAACCGCTGGTCAGGACCTAGGTTAAACACTGGCCGGTCTGGCGTTTTGCATCATGAACACCAGACCGGCGGCTGCCACGGCGGCGGCGATCCAGGCCAGGGCGATGCTCTGGCCGCCCGCCGCCGCCAGGCAGCGCTCCACCACCAGCGGCCCGGCCATGTGACCGACGCGTTCGACCAGACGATAGGTGGCGGCGGTACGGATGGCGCCATGACGCTGGGCGACCGGCAAGCTGGCCACATGGGCCACCACCGGCGCGTTGATGCAGCCATGGGCCATGCCCAGCATGAAGATGCACGCCAACAACATGCCACCGCCCACACCATTGTCGGTCAGGGCGGGCAAGCTGCTGGCCCAGATAGCGGCCATACCGATCGCCGAGAACAGTGCCCCCACCGTCAACAGGGTACCAGTGCGCCGCCAGCGGTCGGCCAGATGCGACGCGCCCGAGGTCACCGTCAGCACCCCGGCGGCATACAGCATGGCGGTCTGGCCGATCTCCTCCAGGCTGAAGCCACGTTGACCCAGGATCAGCGGCAAAGCGAACAGCACTACGCCGGTCAGCACCGCCTTGGTGGGGATGCCGATCAGCAGGGTGGTGCCAAGGAACCGCCCGTCCATCAGGCAGCGCAGGCCGCCCAAATCCAACCCGCGTCCACTTGCCGCCGCCGGGCGGGGATCGTCCTTGGCCCGCACCCCGGCCAGCACAGCCAAAGCGGCCACCGCCACCAGGGCGGCGGCACCGCCAGCCACGGCGAACACCGCCGAGGCGCCGAAACGGTCCACCAGCAGCGAGCCGAAGGCGCTGCCGCCGACCATGCCGCCGTTGAAGCCGAAGACGATGATGCTGGTACCCGCCGAGCGTTTGGCGGCGCTGGCATGGGCCAGGATCAGCGATTGCACGCCGATCAGCAGCACACCCTGTCCGGCACCGCTGAGGATACGGGCCGCCGCCAGCGCCGGGGCATTCAGCCACAAGGCAGGCAGGACCAGCCCCAAAGCCAGCAAGGCGGCACCGGCCTTGACCAATCCCCCGGCGCCGAACCGGGCGCTAAGCCATCCGGCGGGCAGCAGCACGGCGGTGAAAGCCAGGAAATAGGCCATGAACAGCGCCGAGGCCATGGCTGGCGGCAACGCCGCCTGGGCCACCGCGTCATGCAGCAGACGCGGCAGGAACGGCGCGCACAGATTCTCGGCGAACACCGCCAGGAAATACAGCGGCCGGATGGCCTCCAGCACCGCCTCGCCCTCGGCCGGGCCACCCCGCGCCGGAGCAAACGCGGCCAAGGGCGGCGCAAAGGCCCGCCGCGCCCCCGCCCCACCGAAGGCGGCGCACAACAGGGCGGTGGCGACCACCAGCACCACCACATTGCGCAAACCACGCATCAAGGCGGGCGTCGCTTCGACCGGCGGCCACGACCGCACCACCGCCAGTGCGCGTTCACCGTCCAGCCGCACCCGCCGGGTCTGCTCCCACCAGCGCGGCTCCGAGGCAGCGTCGCCGCCCAGGGTGAAGGACAAATCCATGCGTTGGACCCGGGGGTCCAGGGCCTGATAGGCGGCCAATTGCCGGTTCAGAAACCGCAAATCGAGAACCGGCTGCACCAATTGCCCGCGCACCGACGCCGCCAGCGAGGCATCCAGCACCGCCCCCTTGATTGCGGCGTTACTGCTGGCGGTCGCCAGCAGGGCGGCCATCAGCAGCACCGAGGTCACCATGCCCGGCAGGCCGTTAAGCCCCATCCACAGCAGCCGCCGACGCTTGCCGTCCTGGTCGCCGCTCCCCTGGCGACGCGACAACCACCATGGCAGCGGCAGATAGAACAGCGGCATCAGCGCGGCGGCCAGGATCAGCCGCAGCCCGCCGCCATGCCACGGCGGCGGCGGCGGATCGGCGACCAGCACCAATGTCCCGCCGCTGACCGGCACCGCCAGCGCGCCATTGGGCCGTTCGGCGGCAGGGGCCAGCCGTCCGGCCTGTTCACGCACCGCGCCTTTGCGGTCCAGCAATTGCACCAGGGCCAAACTGGAATCAGCCGCCAGCACCGCCTCGGCCTGAGGGCCGAAGCGGTCCTGCGGCAATTTGCTGCCGCCCTGGCCCAGCGCCGTTTGCAGCACCTCGCCCAGGGCGGCCAAACGTTCGGCGGCCAGTTGCGTCTGCACCCGGTCGACGGCGATCAGACCGGCACCCAGCAGGGCGGTCTGCAACAGCCACCAACCGACGACGAAGCCCAGGCCAAGGCCCAGGCCACGCCGCAGGCGCCCCAGTACGCCCTTGCTCACACCAGGGCCATGACGTGTTGCAGGGTATAGGGACGCCACCGCTGCAACTGCTCCAGCCGGTCCACCAGCAAGGACAGGATCAGATCCTCGTAGGTCATGCCCATGGCGGGCAGGCCGACGCAAACGATGCTGACCTTGTTGTCGGTGGGCCGGGCCAGATCGGGCTTGGGGTTGGCCTCCAGAATATACAGCTTGCCGTCGGCATCGGCGCGCACGTCCAGCCGCACCAGCGATTCCAGGTTGAAGCAGCTATAGACCGCGCGGGCCAACTCGTTAAGCTGCTCGATCACCTCGCCTTCGGTGGCCGGGTCCAGGGGCCGCACGCGGTCCTCGGTGATCTGGCGCTTGTCCATGGAGGTGAAGACCTTCTCGTCCGGGTCCAGCTGACGCTCGACCGGCGAGAACGGGAAGGATTCGATCTCGCTGATCACCTCGCCGCCGCGCGCCAGGGTGCCGCCGCACACCGCGATGCAATATTCGCGGCCACCCAGGAAGCGTTCCACCAGCACCAGGCAACCGGTGGTCTGGAACACCTGATCCACCGCGTCCTGCACCTCGGCCAGACTGTCGATGAACAGCACGTTCTGCGACGCGCGGCCATTCACCGGCTTGACGATAAAGGGGCCGTCGTAAGTGCCGAACGCCCGCTTGAAATCGGCATTGGCGGCGGGGTCCAGCGGGCCGCGGTTGCGGTTCCAGATCAGGAATTCGGCGGTGGGCAGGCCCAGCCCGGCCAGACCCAGCTTGAACGCGCCCTTGTCGTCCAGCAGGGCAGCGTTCAGCGGCTGATGGCCCACATAGGGCACGCCCGCCGTTTCCAGCAGCGCCGGGGTCTGGCACACCGGACTCTGGCCCTGGACACCGCCAGTGTTCAGCCACACCAGATGAATGTCCTCGGCCCGCAGGCGTTCCACCAGATCGACGCCGTCGGGCATGGTGGTCACATGCTGAAAACCGATATTGCGCAGCGCCTGGGCGATATCCTTGGCGACGCTCTCATAGCTTTTCCAGTGCCGCAGATTCGCGGTGGGATACAGGACGGCACCGGGCGCGTCCTTGGAATTGCCGAACACCACCGCGATGCGCAGGCGGTCGAACAGGCGCTCGACCGAAAGGGTCGGGGCCGAGGAATTGTCCCGGCGCGCGTGATAGCTGCCCATCACCCCCATAACACACCTCCAAAGTCTGTAGGGTTTATACCTGAGGGGTATTATGCACGCACTGCGCACAGTTGCTACACCAAAAGATAGCACAGTCTGAAATTCGTATGTGCTTTTTAGAGAATTTTAACGGCTAGTGTGAACGAAAAGTTAGGCACGCAAAAGCGCCCAGCCCTGCTGCATGCAGGTTGGCACCACAGAAAAAATAATGAAAAAAGGGTTAATTCAGCGCAGCGGGGGCAGATCGTCGGTCGTTACACTGACTGAACGCGTCCGCCTGCGCTCGATCTCGCAAAGAGTGTAACGCGCCGCCCGCACATCGTCGGGTTTGGAGCGGGGATTGCGGAGAATGCGCCGGGCCAGCCGTTCGCGTTCACCATCCGAGAGCTGAGCGGTCAAAAGACTGCCGTCATCGCGCATCACCACCCCCGTTTCGAACGACATACTTCAGCAATATGCCGAATGCCGGAAGCCGAAACCATCGGGTAAAGCCCTGATTTTCCGTCATATTAGCGTGTAAGAACGACCATTATACACCCGAGGGTATACCTTTGCGTCGATGCGGACGGCGGGCGAACGCGTTTACACAGCATCCACCCTTTCCGCCACCTCCGGTTTTGCCGCACCATGACCAAGATTCAGCAACGTTCCGCCTGGAAGACCCTGACCGACATGCTGCACGACGCCCGCCATGGCCGCCCGGTGGATGCCCGTCTGGGAATGCAGATGGCGGAAGCACTGGCCCCCCATTGGCCCAGCTTCGATCTGACCCTGCGGCGGATCAGCCAACGCCTGCACGCTTTGGCGACGGCGTGAGTTTCACCCCTTCTTGAACGGAATGACGTTGGCCGCAGCCGCCCGCCCCGGCACGGACGGCGCCGCCCCATCGGCCAGGGCATGCAGATGCCGGGCCTCGGCCAGGGCGGCATGAATTTCGCTGCTGCCGTTCTCTTCCGCCGCCCGCTCCAGCCGGGCCACCAGCGACCCCAGACCGACAGCCAGCCCCTGCCCCGCCGGAACGCCCGCCGCACCCAGCCGTCCGGCCTCGACCGCGATGCGGCCACGCTCGCGCTCCGCCGCCTTGAGGCCGCTGACATCCAGCGCCACCCCGTCCCACAGCCAGCCACCCTCGGTCGGCGACGGCGACACCACCACGCGCAGCCAGCGCGGGGCTGAGGCCGACGCCGGAAGGCCGGGCCGCAACTGGAACTCGAAACTGAGCGACGACGGTTCCGACCGGCGCAACAGCCGCAACAGGCCGCCGCGATCCTCGGGCCGCACCAGACGGCACAGCAAGCGCCGCACCGGCATATCCACCACGTCGGCGGGGGCAATGCCCACGATGTCGCGCAGCTTGCGGCTGGCGCACGCCACCGCCAGCCGCCCCGAATCCGACTGGAAAACGCGGAAGACGATGCCCGGCGTGTTATCGGCCACCACGCGCAGGCGTTCGGCATTGGCGGTCAGCCGCCGCGCCTCCAGCAGGTCGCCATGCACCAGACGTTCCTTGAGCCGCTGCACGAAACGGGCAACACCGCCCAGTTCGTCGCGGGCCGACAGGCCGGGGATGGTCACCGCCCGTTCCCCATCGGCCAGCCGCCGCACCGCCTCGGCCAGCCGGGCCAGCGGCGGCAGGATGCTCCAGCCCAGGCCCAGCACCATGGACAGCGACACCAGCACCAGCACCGCCATGCCGCCCGCCAGGGCCAGGAAGCGCTGATTGGTGACGTCATCCAACTGCGCCGCCTCGGCCTCCAGGCGGGCGGTCACCTGATCCTCGACCTGATGCAGGGAATCGATGCGGCGCGACGTCACGTCGAACCATTCCTGGGCGCTGAGATAGGTCAGCTCGCCATTTTCCAGCGCCGTGCGCATCCAGGTCATGGGGCCTTCGGCGGCCCGTTCGGCGGCATGGTAGGAATCGGCCACGTCAACCGGGGCCAGCACGGCGAAACCGGCGCCCAGCGCCCGCTGTTCCGCCGCCAGATCGCGCACCGAGGTGATGGGTCGCCCCGGCGCCGCCGAGGACAGGATGGCGACACCGGCGGCGCGTTCGTGCCCCGCCCGTTCCTTGAGCTGTTGCAGGAAGATTTGCGAGAACGTCAGCTTGGCGAAATCGGACGGCAGGAAGGTGCGGATGACCTCGGGCACCACCGCCGACAGATCCTCGATGGCGGTGGTGTAGAAATCCATGTTCTCGACCGCGTCGAAGCTGCCGCTATCCACGTCGCCGCGCACTTCGGGGATCAGGTCCAGGGCGCGCAAGGCGCCCTCCAGCCGGGCGGCGGCAGCATCGTCGGGCAGATCGTGCTGCACCTCGACCGCCGCCTCGCGGAACTCGGCCAGAGCCTTGTCGGTGTCCTGGTATTGCTGCTGCAACTGGTCGCGGCCCAGGCGGCGGTCATAATAGACCAGGGTCGCCAGACCGCGTTCGCGCTGCAATTCATGGATCAGGTCGGCCACATGGCCGTTCAGGTGGTTCATGCGGGTCATCAGCCGCATGGCCGAGGCATTGCGCTCCAGTTCCCACGCCGACACCACCACCAGCCCGGCCAAGGCCAGCAGCGGCACCAGGGCCAGCAAGGCGATGCGCCACCGCACCTTGAGCATGTCGAAGCCCAGGCGGAAACGCCCGCCGCGCCCGCCCGGCGCCACCCCCAGCAACGCCTTCAGCGGCGCGTCCTGGCACAGGATATGATCCACCAGCCAGGCATTGGCGCAGTTCAGCAACTGCCCCAGAACTTCGACGTCGTCCGCTTCCAGCGGATGGGCGGCGAAGACGAATTGCGAGGTGCGCCAGTCGCGGTCACGCGCCGCCACCGAATCGCAGCCCGCATCGCTCAGAATGCGCTGTTCCACCGCGAAATGATTGGCGAACGCCGACAGGAAGCGGCGCAGCAGGCGCAGGGCCGCGCGCACGTCGCCGGAATCGAAGGCGTAATTGGCCTCGGCCAGCAATTCGACCAGCTCGCGGTGCGCGCCGTCAATGGCCGCCACCCCGATCGCCAGATCCTCGCTCCACCCGATGCCCGCCATGCGCCCTCTCCCAGGGGATCGACCGTGCAGTATAGGGGCTATGGACACGTCAAGGTAAGTCATATTGCGGAGAGCGGCCATGTCCGTCACCATCGTCCGGCTTGATCCAAGTCATGTTTCTTTTCCTTTCTGAGGTCCATTATCGGGTTGCGACGCGCAGGGGGTTCAGACAATGGCTGCTCAATTCGACGAGGCCGCACTCGGCGATCTCTCCGCCCTATCCCGCAGATTTCTTGATGCCGCGCAGTCCCTGCACGCCCGATCCGGCTTGCCTGCGGCGGTATGGCTGCGCAAGGGGGCGTGGCTGTACCAGAGCGCCGCCCCGGTCACCGCGGTGTTCATGATTCTTGACGGCTCGGTGGTGCGGCGCAAGGCCAGCCTGGGCGGCGAATCCCTGGCGGTGGATCTGGTGTGCCGCGGCGGCGTGCTGGGCTATCGCGCCTGGTTGGGCTACGGCTGCCACCGTTCCTGTGCGCAATGCGCCTCGGACACCCTGGTGTGCCGCATTCCCACCGCCGATCTTGACGACATCCTGGCCGCCGACCGCGAGCTTGAGCGCGAATTGCTGGCCGCAGCCGCCCACGACCTCAGCACCGCCCAGCAGCGCATGCTGCATGTGGCGACGCTGTCGGTGCGCGGCCGCCTGCTGATCGTGCTGGCGCAGTTGGCCCGCGACTTCACCACCATGAACGACGAGCAGACCCTGGTGCTGGCCCCGCCCATGAGCCGCACCGACATGGCCGCGCTGGCGGGTATGACGCCGGAATCCCTGTCGCGCTGCATCCGCGCGCTGGAGGCCGAGGGGCTGGCCCATTTCTCGCGCCACCATGTGGTGATCCCGTCCCAGAGCAATTTCCGCGCGGCGCTGGAAGACATCGGCATCGCCGCCGACGGTCAGGCCGATCTGGCCCTGGCTGGCTGAGGGACCGCCCCATGAGCGAAAAACCGCAAAATTCCGCCAGTTGCGCCACCTGTAGCTTCGCCCCGGCCCATGTCTGGACCGACATGCCGCCGGAATTCATGGCGACGCTGGCCGAACGCAAGACCATCCGCAAGCTCAAGCGCGGCACCTATCTGTTTCATCAGGGCGATGCCTGCGACGCTGTCTACCGCCTGCTGTCCGGCGTTCTGCTGCTGCGCAAGGGCGATCATGACGGCAATTCGCTGGTGGTGCGCATGGTGCGTCCCGGCTCGACCCTGGGCTATCGCGCCCTGGTCCGCGCCGAGCCCCATTCGGTGTCGGCCCATTGCGCCACCGACGTGGTGGTCTGCCACATCCCGGCCCGCGCCGCCCGCTGGGCGTTCGAGCAGAACCGGGCGCTGGAGCGGGATTTCGCGGCGGGCATGGTGCGCGAGATCGACCGCATGGAAGATCAGGCGCTGAACATGCTGACGCTGTGCGTGCGCGACCGCGTGCTGGTGCTGCTGCACCAGATGGCCGAGCATTTCGGCCATGCCGAGGGCGAGGCGCTGCGCATCGCCACCCCCATTTCCAAATCGGACATGGCGGCCATGCTGGGCATCGCCCGCGAATCCATGTCGCGCTGCATCCGCCTGATCGAGGAACAGGGCCTGTTGGAATTTCACTCCGACGGCGTATTCGCCCCGTCCCGTGAACGCTTCATGGAAACGGTCACCGCCATCCTGGGCGAAATTCAGCCGCCGTTGCCGAACAATTCCGCCGCGCGATAAGCCAGACCGCTGGCCACCGACACGAACTCGCCGCCCGCCGCCACCTTGTCGGCGCCGAACCGGCTGTCGAAGATCGCCCGCACCGCCGGGACCAGCGACGAGCCGCCGGTCATGAACACCCGGTCCACCTTGGCCGCCGGAGTGCCAGTATCGGCCAGCAGGGTATCGACGCAGGATTCGATCGCCTCCAGCTCGGGGCTGATCCAGGTGTTGAACTCGGCACGGGTGATGCGGCGTTCGACCCGGATGGGGTCGTGGTCGAACACGAAGGTGGTTTCCTCGGCCCCCGACAGCGCCACCTTGGCCTGCTCCACCGCCCGGTACAGGTGATAGCCCAGATTGTATTCGATCAGCGCCAGCAGGTCGTCCAGCCGCTCGGGGTGGCTGGCGTGCTTCTGGATGTCGCGCAGCATGTTCAGGGTCGAATGGGTGCCGAGAAAGCCGATATGGTGCCAGCGGGCGAACTTGCCGTAGACCCAATCGGGCACCGGCAGATCCTTGCCGTTGCTGTGATAGGTGGTGTTCTTGCCGAAGAATTCGGCGATGCCGCGTTCCACCATGCGGCGGTCGAAGGTGTCGCCCGCGATGCCGACGCCGCCAGTGCCGATGATGGCGTCGCGCGGGTTGGACATGCCCTTGCGCCCCGGCCCCAGCCGCACCAGGCAAAAATCGCTGGTGCCGCCGCCGAAATCGGCGACCAGCACGGTTTCGTCATGATCAAGCTGACGTTCGTAATAATAGGCGGCGGCGATGGGTTCGAACTCAAACGCCACTTCCGACACACCGGCCGCGGCAAAGGCCTGGGTCAGGCGCTCGACCGCATAATCGTCGGCGTCCTTGCCGTCCTCGGCCACGAAGCGCACCGGACGGCCCGCCACCACGCGCGGCGCTGGCGCCCCGCCCGTCGCCTCGGCCGAGGCCCGCAGCCGCGTCACCACCATGGCGATCAGCGCTTCCAGCGTGTAGGGACGGTTGAAGATGGTGGCACTGGTGAACAGGCGGCTGGTCAGATGGCTTTTGAAGGATTGCAGCAGGCGGGTCTCGCCGTCGCCGTTCAGGTAGGCGGCGATGCCCTCTTGCCCGATCAGCGGCAGCGGCTTGCCGTCGTCGCCGCGATGGCCCTTGTCGAACGCCACCATGGAGCGCAGCGTGTCCGAGGTCGCGCCGCGTCCCGCCAGACCGGCATTGTCATGGGCGACGATGCGCGCCGCGCCATTGGCATCCACCACACCGACCGCGCTGTTGGACGTGCCGAAATCCATGCCGACGAACATCGCGCTTTCCTTCCCTGACCACCCCGCCCGTCGCGGGACCGGGGGTGATGCCCGAAACCGCCTGTCCAGGTCAAGAAAAGATTGCCGTCAGTGACCTGCCCCGGAAGTTTCATCCAGTCGCATTCAATTTCCCAAGGCAGGTCAGTCACTGCGGAACGGGCGGCGGATTTGTCAGGCAGCGTTTATCAATTTCCATCATGGGGCGGAGCGTTCGCAGGTTGACCTGCAGCTTTCCCTCTTCCTTCGTCAAAACACAGCCGAACGTGTAGCCGCACATCGATCGAAGCGTATCGATCCCGGCAAGGCTATCGTCAATCTTGAGGTCTCCCTTAACAAAGGAAATGTCGCCGCCCTCCGGCGTGCATCGGGCCTCGGCGGACAACATCCCCTCAGGCAGGATCTGTTTTTTTTGGGCTTCGACATCCCATACCCGCCCGTAGGTGGGAGACGACCAACATTGGAACCGCTCGCGTGGCGGGGAACCGACGTAGCGCACGACCTCATCCATGCAGGCGATTTCCTCCGGGGGTATCTCACGGTAGCCGCCGCCCCGTCCGCTACCCAGTCCGCCGAGGAGGAGAAGAGGGACGAGCCACAACAGCCCGCCGCCCAGCATCAAAATGCCGGGACCGCGAGAATCCCCCTTGGCCGGGTCAACATTCACAAGATTCCATAGCCCCCAGATGACAAGAATCAGCGGGATACCGACATAAGCCTGCTTGGCGGTAAACAGTGAAAGAACGTCCATTTTACTCTGGTCCTATGTCGGCTCACGGACACCGCGTTGTTCGCGGCTTATCACCGTACGCATTAGGCTGAACAGCGCGATCAATTGCCCGATATGGGCTGACCTTCCTGGGGAAGACTCCTCCATTTTGAAATAGAATCCGTCAAATCAGAAGACGGGCGGCATAAAGCCCCGCATGATCAGCGCACCACTCTCCCCTTTTTTGAAGGGCGTATCGTTTCGGCCAAACGCGCAAGGTGTTTCACCTCCTCGTATCGGTCGAGGAAGAAGCGATAGGCTCGCTCCGGTCCAACCGGCTCAACTCTGTCCGGATGTGGCATCGGCAAATGACCAAAATCCATCCAGGCCGGTGGCAGCAGGTCCCGCAGTTCCGTCGCCATACACACCAGATCGGCGCGCTTGACTTCCACCCTGCCGAGCCGGAAGCCGAAGCGCCGGGCGAGAGCTTGCTGAATTGGTCCCAGACGGGCTTTTAGGTGGTCACGCCCGATCAGAACCTTCACACACGATGCAATATCACCGGTCACCGCCTCTAATTTTCCACCCTGAAAAATATACTTTATATGTAAAATCAATAAAATACATCAATGCCAATACCGCTTGTACATACTGACATGCTGGTATGTGCGGCTGGTCAGTATGCTGCAATGACCTGCCTTGGAGCTTTGTTCCAACCCGTCATTTGGGTTCCAACCGCATCAGCCACCCGCGGTAATGAACCACCGGACCGACCAATGGGAAGGCAACATCAATATCAAAGACGAAACTTTCACCCCTGCCGGTTTCCACGCATTCGATGACGGGTCGACTCCAGGACGGTAACGGTAGACCCAGGAAATTCCAGCCGACCAGAGACCATACCAACCCGGTCTCGCTCGGCGTCAGGCGGAAGAACAGGTAGAACGGGCCGAAATGCTCGACCAGCAGGCCGTCATCCCGCGCCTCCATGGTGCTGGCATAGCGGCGTCCGGCGAAATGGCGTTCCCAGAACTCGCGGCCCTGGCCGTCGGGATGGAACGACACCGTCACCGGCACGTCCCGCCCCGGCTTGGGCAGACCGGCAACCTTGCACAACGCCCAGGCGGCGGGGTTGCGGGCGGCGGTGATGTCGGCCCGGCCGACGGTGAAGGCGGCTTGTTCCAGACTATGCAGATGGCGGACCGGCAGCGGCAGGCTTTCCAGGGCGTCGCCCAGCAGGCGCTTGAACGGCTTGGACCTCATGGCGTTTCTCCTCAGATTTCCGGCTTCAGGACCATCAGGGCGACGATGGCGATCATGGCGACGAAAGCGGGCCAGCCCAAGGCGAACCAGACGCGGAAATAGCGATGATACAGGGGCGGCAGCGCCGTGCCCTCGGCCGCCGCCTGTTCGGCCATGCGGCGCATGCGCATTTGCAGCCACACCACCGGCAGCCAGCACGCCCCCGCCAGGGCGTAAAGCGCCAGCGACCACATGATCCACCCCGTAGGGAGTGGCCAGCCTTGTAGATGGGCCAGCCAGATACCGCTGGCGGGCTGGATCAGCACGGTCGGCGTGGTGAACAGCCAATCGGCGATCACCACGTTGCGGTTGGCGACGGCGATGGCCCGCACGTCGCGTGACAGATTACTGGCCATACCGTGAAAGGCGGTTCCCAGGCCGGTACCGAACAGCAGGATAGCCGACAGGATATGAATGGTCTTCAGCAGCAGCGGGTCCATGGCTCAATCCTCCAGGGCCATCATCGCCAGCGTGGCGGCGGCGATGGGCAGGTTCTTCAACAACGGGGCGAAGGGATGCAGCCAGTATTCGGCGGGCAGACCGGCGGCGAGCAGGCTGTAGGCGAGTATCAGCGCCAGCATGCCGGCGCCGACCCAGGCCGGGCGCCAGCGCCACAGCAGCAGCAATCCCAGTGTCAGGTCCAAGGCGCCACCGCCATAAAGGGCCAGATCGGCCAGGGCGCCGTGGATGCCCAGACCGGCCAGCAGGCGCAGGCTGCCGGCCAGCGGATAAAGCCCCAGCGACAGCAGACCGGTGGCGATCCACAGAAAGGCCAGCGACAGCCTCAGCACGGGCCGAACAAAGAACAGCCGGGCGTGGCAGCGTTCGGGCGGCCCGGCGGGATGGCGGGCCAACGCCTGGGCCAGCGGGCGCGGCGCCCGCCCCAGGGCTGCCTCCATCCCGGCCACGTCGGCAATGTTGCCGCCCTTGAGCATGGCGAGAACCTCGCGGTTCAGCGGTCCGTCCATCACCCTCTCGCCAAATCTTGCGATGGCCCACAACAGCATCTCCGGCACCGGCAGCCAGCGCGGCGGCGGCAATCCCAGCCAATGGCGCAGGATGGCGGTCAGGGTGTCGGTATTCATGGCTTGGGGGCCAACAACGTCGATGCGGCGCGGCAAATGCCCCGGCATTGCCACCAGCCGCACCACCAGATCGCACAGATCGTCCACATGGACCGGCTGCACCCGCCATGTTCCCGGCCCGATGCGCGGCACCAGGGGCAGTGCCGCCAGGGTCGACAGGGTCATGGTGCTGGCCCCGCCCGCCCCGATCACCACGGACGGTCGCAACACGCAATAATCCAGGCCGCTCGAAGCCAGCGCCGCCTCGGCCACGCCCTTGGTGGCTTGATAGGCAGTGGCGCCATCCGCTGCCGCGCCCAGTGCCGACAGGTGGATGCCCCGCCCGATCCCGGCCCGTTCGCAGGCGCGGAACAGACGGCAAGCGCCCTCGGCATGAACCGCCCGCATGGAATTGCCACCATGGTCGCGGACCAGCCCGGCGGCATTGATGACCATGTCGGCGCAGCGCAGCCGTGCCATCATCTCGTCCTCGCCCGTGCGGGCAAGATCGAGCCCCCGCCGCCCCATGGCGTCCACCTCGTGTCCTGCCTCACGCAACGCGATAGCCAGATGGCGGCCAATGAAACCGGTACCGCCGACGATCAGGATGCGGCTCATGGCGCCCGGTCCCGGCCCAGGGCCATGACCGCCACCGGTTTCCACACCGCATAGCCCATCACCAGCAGGGCGGCGATGATCCCGGCCAGGGAATAGAACACCGCCCGCTGCAGCACCGCCGCCAGCCCAACAGTCGCGGCGGCATCCAGCAGGCCGGGCAACGACACCACCAGAAGCGGCGCCAGGACGACCAGCACCGAGGCATAGAGCGTCCAGAAGCGGGCCCGCTGGTCGGTACCGCAAATGTCTACCAGCAGAATGCGCAGCGGCCGGGCCAGGATCGCCACCGCGATCAGGGCCAGGATCAGGCTGATGGCCCACACGGCGATCAGGATGTTCACGCTCATGGCATTGTCTCCGTTTTGCGTCCTCTCTCCGCAAGCGCCATGCCACCCTGAGGAACACCGGAATCCGCCATTTTCGCCCTTTGGCTGTTAACGGCGGTGACGATTTGCGCTAGCGTGACTGTCAACGATGGATACAGGAAATCGGGATGGACCTGAGCCTGGCGTTACCTCTGACCATGAGCACGACCGCCCTGGCCGGGGCCGGTCTGGCGGGCTTTCTGCTGTGGCGTGCCCGTCAGGCGGCGGGGGCGGTGCCGCTGGCAATCTTTCTGTTGCTGGTCGGCCTGTGGGCCTTGGGCTTGATCCTGCCCGGAACGCTGGGCGCGGCGCTGATGGCGCTGGCCCCCGTGGCGGCTGCGTGCTTCCTGCATTTCTGTCTGCGCCTGACCGGGCGCGGCGGCGGCCTGTTGCCCTGGTCCTATTCGGTGGCGGGCGCGGCGACGCTGCTGGCATGGGCGGGTGGCAGCGGGCATTTCGAGCCGTGGGGTGACATCCCACTGTTCCGCTATGACGGATTGGGGCTGATCGCCGGCGGCGCCACCCTGGCCCTCGCCGGTCTGGGCTTCATGCTGCTGTTCCAGGCATGGCATCAGGCGGAAGGAACCGCACGGAAACGCATTGCCCTGGTTCTGGCGGCCTGCCTGCTGGGTCTGGCCTCGGCCGCTGGACTGGCTTTCCCGGTGCTGGACATCCGGGCCGGGCCGTGGCCGCTTTTGCTGTTGCCGCTATATCTGGCGGTGTTGGCCTATGGCGCCTTGCGCTACGACCTTGCCGCCGGTCTGCGGGCAGAGGCCCTGCGCGACCTGCAACGGGCTCAGGCCGAGACCGAACGCCAAAGGCTGGCGGAACTGGGCGCCCTGGCCGCCACCATCGCCCACGACCTGCGCAATCCCATGAACATCATCGCCATGGCGGCAACCGAGGCCGAGCCCGCCGCCCGCGCCGAAATCCGCACCCAACTGACCCGCATGGATTCCCTGGTGCGCGACCTGCTGGATTACGCCAAGCCCTGGGCCGTCGATGCGGTGCCGATGGACGCCGCCCAGGCGGTGGCGGCGGCGGTGCGCGGGTGCGCGGCCAAATTGGACATCCCGCCCGGCCTGATTGTGCGGGCGGACCCGCTACGGCTGGCCCAAGCCCTGGACAACCTGCTCGCCAACGCTGGCGACGCCCGCATCCTGGTGGCGGCGGAAGCCGGTGACGGCGCCGTGCTGATCCATGTCTGTGACGACGGCCCCGGCATCCCCGACGATATCCGCCCCACCCTGTTCCAGCCCTTCGTCTCGCGCACACCCGGCGGCACCGGGCTGGGGCTGGCCATCGTCGCCAAGGTGATGCAGGCCCATGGCGGCGCCGTCGCCCTGTCGTCCCGCCCCGGCTGGACCACCTGTTTTACCCTGAGGTTCCCGTCATGATCCCCGCCACCATCCTGCTGGTCGATGACGAACCAGCCTTCCTGCGCCTTGCCGCCACATGGCTGGAGAAACAGGGACACCACGTGCTGACCGCGCCTGACGGCGCCGCCGCCCGCGACATCTTTCGCCGCGATCCGCCCGATCTGGTGGTGTTGGATCTGGTCATGCCGCCCGAGCGCACACCCGAGGCCGGACTGGCCCTGATCCCGGCGTTCAGCGCCGTGCCGGTGGTGGTGATGACCGCCCATTCCGACCATCAGATCGCCTTGCGGGCGGTGGCGAACGGCGCCTGGGATTTCCTGGCGAAACCCATCGACCCCGACCTGCTGCGCATGGTGGTCGAACGCGCCTTGACCAAACGGCGGCTGGAACAGGAACTGGCCCGCCTGCGCCATGCACAGGCGGAAGACGGCATCTTCGGCGCCAGCCCAGCCATCCAGCGCCTAAAGGAGATGGTGCGCCGGATCGGCCCCGCCGACCTGCCAGTCGTGGTGCTTGGTCCCAGCGGCACCGGTAAGGAATTGGTTGCCCGCGCCCTGCACGATTCCAGCCCACGCCGCGATGCGCCTTTCGTCGCCGTTCATTGCGGTGCCATCCCCGCCGAATTGCTGGAAAGCGAGCTTTTCGGCCACCTGAAGGGCAGCTTCACCGGCGCCCACCAGGACCGCGCCGGACTGCTTGCCGCCGCCCATGGCGGCACGCTGTTCCTGGACGAGGTGGGCGAGATGCCACCCGCCATGCAGGTCAAGCTGCTGCGCTTCCTTCAGGAAGGCACCTTCACCCCGGTCGGGGGCCGCCAGCCGCAAAAAGCCGATGTCCGAGTGGTATCGGCCACTCACCGTGACCTGGAGGCCATGGTGGCCGAAGGCAGTTTCCGCGAGGACTTCTTCTATCGCCTGAAAGGCATCATCCTGCGCACCCCGGCCCTGGCCGAGCGTCGCGAGGACATCGCACCGCTGGCGACGCGTTTCTTGGCGGAAGCCACCAAAAGCCGCCCGTTGCACCTGAAGCCCGAGGCGCTTACCTGGGTGGCGGGCCAGGACTGGCCGGGCAATGTCCGCGAACTGAAAGCGGTCATCTCATCCGCCGCCGTCCTGGCCGATCCGTCAGGCGATGGCAGCATCGGCCCCGACGACCTGTCGTTCGCCCGCAGCGGGAAACCCTCTGCCATCAGCACGCCCGCCCCAAGCTCTCTGGCCGAAGCCATCCACACGCTAGAACGCAGCATGATCGGCGCCGCCCTTGCCGCAACCGGCAACAACCACAGCGCGGCCGCCAGGACGTTGGAGGTATCTAGGGTGGGGTTGCTCAAAATGATGACACGCCTAGGCTTGCGATAGCCGAAAAAGCACGCAAAGGGAGAGAAACGCGTAGCGGATTGATTCAGTGCAAGATATAATTACTGTCAGTGGCGCATATAAAAATAGATGCCACCAAAAGACTAAAATTCAACGGATAACTAAGAATTATGACGCCAATCGACCCTCCGCACTCCGCCTTAGGGACGGACGTATCTTCTTCGGCGGCGCTGGCAGTTCGCTTGCTGGGGCCATTAGCGACGCGGGAGATGAATGGAGGCATTTCCCACGAGGTCTCTTTTGTGGCCCAGGATTTGGGGCGTTCACGATTTACGCAGTGGCAGTTTAGGAACTGCGACTTTTCCGACGCTGCGGCGACTGGGGTAACTTGGCGCGAAAATGAGTTCGTCGACTGCTTGTTCAATCGCGCAGATTTAGAATTTGCCGACATGTCGGATAGCAAGTTCACGGTGAAAGAACTGCGTGGAGTGCCGATCATAGCCGGGGCGGGCTTCAACGGCGCCATCATGCGCGGCGCCACCCTGGAAGCAGTGGAGACCGTCGCATCTTCTTTTGCGGACGTCGATTTTTCCGGGGCGCACCTGCTGCGCTGCAATCTTAAGGGAACGTTTGAGGGAAGCCTGTTCCGCGACGCAACCCTTGATGACATCTCCTTCCTCGATTCAAACGTGGCCTTCGCCGACTTCACTGGCGCCAATTTGTCGCGCGTTGCCTTCGACTTTTCTGCCTTTCCCCACCTGTTTGGCATTGACCTGGAGCAACTGGATCAGGGGGTGGCGGTATTCGCTGATGCTGAGCGCGCCGAGAATGATGCGTCAGCCCGGATCGAGGCGGCCACCCTCCGCGCGATCGCACCGCAATTGATCGCCGAGTATACCGCGCGACAGGATTATTTCGCTGCTGCCAACATGGCTTCCATCTGCGGCGAGACCAAGGATTTGATGCCTCTGTTCCTGGATGGCATTCGTGCTGCGTGGTTGGCAAGAAACCTTCGAGAGATTAAACATCTCTGCAAGTTGGTTCGCCACGTGGAAGACCGGCAAGGCCTGTTCGGCGTGTCTGCCCTGCACAGCCTTTATGATCGGATCACCGCCTTAGTGGCGCGGAGCGGCGAGACCTCCCTTCAAAACCATTATGCACTGCACGACGGTCAAATTCGCGCTTACCTGCTGGCGGGCAAGCCGGGCACCGTACAACTGCATTTCCAGTCCCGAACTATGCTGCCAACCGAGGCGAACCAAGTCACGGCCCAAGTCATAGATGCGTTGCAGAGCATCGGAAGAGCGGTGGGGCTACCGCTCGAGATCACGGGCGCCCATTTTTCCTTCAATTCCTATCCCCGCCATGTCATCGAGGTCCGGATAATCCAGCAGCCCGCCCCCGCGTCAAAAGGACCATCTCCGTGGCTCACCTTTCTAGTCGCCACCGTGAGCATGATGTTCACTGGACTGAATGCCGTCCGGCCTTTATTCGATCACCAGCAGGTCTCGCCAGCAACCCAGCAGATCATTTTGAAACAGCATCAGCAAATTGGGCCGATGATCGTGCCTTTGACCACGATTATTACCAAGGACGGCCTACCTTTGACTGGCTGGGAGGGGGGTATAATGATTCCTCTCACTCCTTCCGAGGCTGCGTTTCCTGGGCGATAGTTAATTTTTTATCAGCAAAAAATAAATACTACCACCTTTAACGTATTTTATCTTGGCAGAAAGACCTATGCTGCGGAAATAAAATTCGATTTTTGCCTCGCTATAAAAATTGACGTGATCCAGAGAAATTATTCTGCCGCCTTCAACGCCATAGACGACCAAGGCGGTTCGACTGCCAGAAATATTAGAGTAGGCGTTAACTTCTTTAAGGTCGAAATTATCCAGATTAAAATCCCACCCCAGGGTCTGCAACGGCCCGAAGCTGAACCGGCTGGCCTTGGAATGGTCCCCGTCACTCTCCTTGAACTCTTCGAAACTGGAGCAGGCCCGAACGTCCAGCAGCAGGAGATCGTTCGGTGCCATCACCGAGGCGATGATGCGTAGGGCCGCCGCATCGTTCATCAGGTTGCCAATGGTATTGCCCAAAATAGAGAAAAGGCGCGGTCTATTGCCCAGGTCATCAGCGCAGCGCACGATGTCACCCAATTCACCACACAGGAAGCTGGCGGAGATCTCCATCCCTCGATTCCCCAGCGCCAGTGCCTTCTTGCAGGCGCGTTTCAGCAACGGCAAGCTGACGTCCAATGGGCGATAATCGACTGGTCGCTGTGTGGCAGCCGATAGGTACTCGATGATTTCTTTATCCTTGCGGCCGTCGCCAACGCCGATGCTGATATAGGTCGCCGCCCCCACTAAATTCGCCATAACGGCCTGGGAAAAATCGCCGTTTCTCAGCAACTCCCGCAACTCACTAACTTCATCGACCGCACGCTCTTCGAAAAAATCGCACCAATTTTCGGCACACCAATCCATTTCATAGAAGTATCTGGTAGGGATCGGCTGGCCGCATTCGAGGCTGTAGCGAATTTTCTCGATAGCGGACCCCGTCGCCTCGGTGCTCATGATGACACCGCGGACACCCTTCCGCACCGGGTGACCGGGTTCCGCACTCGGTATGAACTTTGCGATGAAGGGGTGCAAGCTCCTATATTGCTGGCTGCCCTTGTTCGCTGGCTTACAAATGGAAACATGGTCTTCTGCCAGAATGATCGGTTTTTCCGAATCGAGGCAACGGGCAGAATGTTCATCCACGATGATCATTCCGAAATGCGGGCTACTCTCCGCATAATTCTTAATCTCAATAGATTTGCGCCTGACGATTGAACGGAAAACATCGTTCAAGAGGTTAAGGTATTCGCTTCCTCTCTCGAGTTGCGCCGCGACTTCGCTCACGAGAGGAAAATATCGGGCGAATTTGGCAGCGTCCGCCCCCGCATGGGGAGTGGCGTAGAAGACGATTGCCTTAGGGTCAGGACTCATAACCAGTAACTGACGGTGGCTGCGATGCAGACTGCCGCCATGAAGTTGACGGCCCTGCGGTCATATCGGGTCGCGATCCTGCGGAAGTCCTTGAGACGGCAGAACATGCGC
>Ga0209373_10000762_pt1 | contig 45140 bp, 30 predicted proteins | sample Higcelweek5metaG_FD_187173 | JGI IMG/M metagenome (GOLD analysis project Ga0209373, IMG submission 187173) | Freshwater pond sediment microbial communities from the University of Edinburgh, under environmental carbon perturbations - High... | ecosystem: Environmental > Aquatic > Freshwater >... | reverse complement strand
TTTTTGAAATGATTTTTGAATGAAACGAGTATGGCTGACGGCCACAATCGGAGCTAATAAAAATATGTATAATCATAGCTAGTTCCATACGTGGAGGCATAGATGTTTGAAGAGACAACTTTATATCCAACAAATATTTAGTAACTTAAAATAGATATATACAGATGAAAATATTGATAATACTTGCTCACCCCGACAGACATAGTTTTAACCATGCAATAGCCAATGAGTGTAAGCAGAAACTTACAGCGAATGGGCATACGGTAATATTTCACGATTTGCATGAAGAACACTTCGACCCATTAATTACTTCGACAGAAATACCTAAAAACGGCAATATTAATGACTTAGTTAAAAACCATTGCAATGATTTAGTTCAGAGCGATGGGATAATTATTGTTCATCCAAATTGGTGGGGACAACCTCCTGCAATATTAAAAGGTTGGATCGACAGAATTATTAGACCAGGAATTGCATACGAGTTCCAAGATAGTGATAATGGTGAAGGAATTCCGATTGGATTATTAAAAGCAAAAACAGGACTTGTTTTTAATACCTCAAACACAAATGCTGATAGAGAAAATAAAGTTTTTGGTGACCCACTGGAGACGATTTGGAAAAACTGCATTTTTGATTTTTGTGGAGTAAAACAATTTGAAAGAAAGATATTTAGAATAATTGTTACAAGCAATTTAGAGCAAAGACATCAATGGTTGAAAGAAACCCGAGATTTAATTGATAAATATTTTCCTGAAGATTAAAACAGGAGGGCAATGAGAATCAGAACCAACGACCATAGGCAAAAGCAACTGCAAAAAGGATAAATTCGTTATCAGCGTTGGCATTCTGTGAATTCTAAAATCTTGTCAATCTTGATTCAGACTGTTTAGGTAAGTAAAGCTCTTCAATACATCAACTTTTAACCCTGCAACTGTTTAATACATTAATGAAACGCATACAACAACAAAAAAATGAAACAAAAAATTACTCTATTTTATTTAGCAATTCTAGTTGCATCAATTGCCTTTGGACAAAAAGCGACTACTAAAAACCTCGAAGAAAATGGGGAGTTGAGGGCAGAAAAACAAGTGAAGAGTTATACTCATGATAACGACAAAAATAAACTAAGTCAACTATTTGAAGAAAACATAACTGTTCCTAAGAATAATGTATCAGAACCCGCGGAGGCTATAGAACAAAAGCCTGATAGTATTATAAGTTATAACTGGGATGATGTCACCAATCAGTGGGTTGGTTATACCAAGGTTGAATACCAATACGATGCCAATGGGCACCAAACATTGCTTGCTAATTATAATTGGGACAAAGCCTCCAATCAGTGGGTTGGTTTTTCTAAAGAAGAACACTTATACGATGCGAATGGACACCAGACATTGTTTGCTAATTATGGATGGGACAAAGCCGCCAATCAGTGGGTTGGTCGGTCAAAAGAAGAAAACCTATATGATGCAAATGGAAACCAGATACTGTATGCTAAATATGAATGGGACAAAGCCGCCAATCAGTGGGTTGGCCTTTCTAAAGAAGTATCTCAATTAGATGCCGATGGAAGGCGTAATCTTTACATTAAATATCAATGGGATGAAGCCACCCGTCAGTGGGTAGCATTTAATAAATCTGAATACCAATACGATAAAAACACACACAACACGCTGATTATTAATTCAGAATGGAACAACGCCTCTAACCAGTGGGTAGGCAGTTTCAAATCTGAAGAACAATACGAATACTATACAAACGGATACCGCGTGCTTTTTATTGATTATGTATGGGATAAAACGTCTAGTCTGTGGGCGATTAACAATAAACTAGAATATCATTACGATGCAAACGGAAAAGTGACACTGCATATTCGTTATGGATGGGACGAAGCTTTCCTCCAGATGATTGGTCGGTATAAAGAAGAGTCACAGTACGATGCGAATGGCAACCAAACACTATTTATTAGTTACTTCTGGAATGAAACGACCAATTTCTGGGTAGGTAATTTGAAGAAGGAAAAACTATACGATGCGAATGGATACCCCACACTGTTTATTCAATATCAATGGGACGATATCTCTAACCAGTGGTTAGGGTTTTCTAAGGAAGAATACCTAAACGATAAAAATGGACACCAGACACAGCTTATTCAATATGTATGGAACGAAACTTCAGGCCAATGGGTAAACTATTATAAGCTAGAAAAACAATACAATACAAATGGCATAACAACACTGAATATTCAATATCAATGGGATGAAGCCTCTAGTCTGTGGGTCGCAATTAGTAAAAACGAATACTTATATAATGAAAACGTAAAACCTAAACTGTTTAATTGCTATTTATGGGACAAAAACGTCAACCTTTGGGTGGTTTATTCAAAAGAAAATTACACATATGATGTAAACGGAAACCTGACTTTTCATGATCTAAGTCGATTGGACGAAGCTTCCAGCCAGTTGATCGTTTATTCAAAAGAAGAATGCCAATACGATGCAAATGGAAAACTGATCCTTCGTAATCAATTTAGATTGGACGAAACCTCTAACCTGTTAGTTGTTTATTCCAAAGAAGAATACCAATACAATGCCGAAGGAAAACAAACTCTCTGTGTTAAATCACAATGGGATCAAGTTCTCGGGCAGTTAATTGTTTATTCGAAGGAAGAATATCAATACGATACAAACGGAAAGCTGAATCTCATTTTCCAATACCGATGGAACCAAGCCTCCAGTAAGTGGGTTGGTTATTATAAAGAGGAATACCAATACGACGACAACGGATATCGTACTCTGTATATTCATTATAACTGGAACAATGTAACTGAAGACTGGACTTATAGTAATAAAGTTATCTATTATTATGACGGAAAAGTTGGCTACAATGTTAATGAGATAGAAACAATTAAAGTATATCCTAATCCTGTATCAGAATATCTCTTCGTCAGTTTTACTGACAACAGAAACCAAAATACATTTGAACTATTCGACATGCAAGGTCGCAAGCTAATATCCAAAGACGTAACCAACAATGAAAGGATTAGTATGGAATATTTAAAGAGCGGAGTGTATTTATATATTCTTAATATTGAAGGTAAAAAGCATTCCGGAAAACTAATTAAGAAATAAACAACAATAAACTAACTGGTTCAGGAAATCTTTTGTAAATGTTCCAAACTGCCGAACAATATAACCTGCATTCCCATCAGGTATGGCAACATCATATTGCGTTGAACCAATATCGATTCCAAAGGAATTGAGGTTGTAGATAGGAAGTTCTGTTTTGAACTTCTTATTCGATTCTCTCTTTTTTATAATAATACAATTCAAATATTAATCAGTCAGTTTGAGATGAAAAAGAGAAATGTTTTGGTCTATTATACGGCCTTGATGTGCCAATAGGTATTTCAAATAACTCAACGCCCTAACTTAACAAAGAAATCTTGTTCCATTCAAAAAAACGGGCTCTGCCTGACTGTTAATTTTCCAAAGTTATCTGTCACACTGTCAAATTCAAAAATATCGAGGACTTAACTGGAAATTGCTTAATTGCTCAGGAAAAAGCGATTGACAACAATATTACTTGCGAAAGTTAAATTAGTCAATAACTGTTGTTTTATTAAACACAGATTAAAGATTTATTTTTTAATTTTGCTGTTGATTATTTTTTTTACTTCCTTATGTTAATAATCACTATAATTTGAAATTATGGCAGATCCGTTTGTTGCAGAAATAAGAATGTTCCCGTTTAACTTTGCCCCAAAGGGTTGGGCATGGTGCGATGGACAACTGCTTCCTTTATCGCAAAATACAGCCCTCTTTTCGTTACTTGGCACCACATACGGTGGAAATGGCAAATCAAACTTTGCCTTGCCCGATTTACAGGGAAGAGCGCCCATGCACCCAGGCCAAGGTTCCGGTTTATTGTTGCACGATTTGGGCGAAACGGGAGGTAGTGAAACAGTAACCCTACTCGAATCGGAAATCCCATCGCACAGCCATACGCTCAGGTTAACCAATGACACTGCTAATTCTACCGATCCTAGTCAGAAATACTTTGGCATGGGTCCGGCAAATGCATCAACCTATACCACAGTATCTGGCACACAGAATACCGCAGCCAGGCTTGTACCAGCAGGAGGCGACCAACCGCACAACAACATGCAGCCCTATCTCACTGCATATTTCTGTATTGCCCTTCAAGGGGTTTTTCCACCACGCACATAAAAAACTACAAATTATGGCACAACCTTACGTTGGAGAGATCAGAATGTTTGCCGGCAATTTTGCCCCGGCAGGCTGGATGTTTTGTGAAGCACAACTACTGCCCATCTCCGAATATGAAACTTTGTTTAACCTCATAGGTACAACTTACGGCGGCGATGGAGAAGTAACATTTGCACTTCCCGATTTGCGAGGCAGAATACCAATTCACCAAGGGAATGGATTTGTACTTGCAGAAACAGGAGGCGCTGAAGAAATTACTTTAACAGTAACCCAAATCCCCGCTCACAACCACCCGTTAAATTCAACCTACGATGCAGGAAATTCGCATTCGAACGGAATGTATGTAGCATCAACATCGCAAAAAGAGATATATACCGATATTGCACCCACAGACAATGCATCTGCACAATCGGTTTCATCAACCGGAGGCAGTCAACCACATACCAATTTTCAACCCTATTTGTGTGTCGATTTCATCATTTCTCTTTATGGTATTTTTCCATCACCAACTTAATCTAAAAAATCATGGCTGAACCATTTTTATCAGAAATACGTATCATGAGCTTTAATTTTCCTCCCAAAGGATGGGCTTTTTGCAATGGTCAATTGTTGCCGATCAACCAAAACCAGGCATTGTTCTCGTTGCTTGGGACCACATTTGGTGGCGATGGAAGGGTAAACTTTGCATTGCCCGACTACAGGGGCAGGACACCTATACATACAGGCAGTGGCCACACATTGGGCGAACGCGGTGGTGAACAGGCTCACACGCTCTCGATAGCAGAAATCCCAACCCACGACCATGGACTTAACTTGATGAATTTATCAGGAACAAACAGTCCTTTGGGTAATCCTTCGCTTTCAAACTCAGGAGATGAGAGGGGTTTTACAGCCTCATCCTCAAATGTATCTGTAATGGGAGCTCAAACCATCACAAATGTAGGGGGAAGCCAGGCACATCTGAACATGCAGCCTTTTCTTACTCTCAGTTTTTGCATTGCCTTACAAGGAATATTTCCCAGTACAACCTAAATAATCCACATACTTATGGAAAACAGCAGAAGAAATTTTCTCAAAATATTTGGTTCGGGAGTAGCTGCGGCTGCTGCCAATCCAGTAATGTCAAGCGTTTCAAAAATCACAAAACCGTCAAAAACCTTGCGGGTAGGCTTGCTTCAACCCCAATCGAACATTTGCCCGCAATATCCTTACTCATTTGTAAATGGGTTCAGGTTGGGCATCGACCAAAACAAAGCCATCAAAAAGCAACATGTAGAGATTGTGAACGAACCCAACGGGTATGGTACACCATTCATAAGCAAACAAAATGCCCAGAAATTATTGTACGAGAACAATGTGGATTTGGTGGTTGGATTGCTGGGCAGCGAAGTTGCCGGGCAGTTCGACGATATGTTTGCCAAGAAAAAGGTACCATTTATTGTATGCAACGCTGGCGAAAATTATGCAACCCGGCCCATGCGCGACAATCCTTACCTCTATTTCAACACGCTCAACCTGCTTCAGAATAACTACAGTTCAGGAGAATATGCTGTGAATAAATATGGAAAAAAAGGGTTTGTGATCACTTCGTTATACGATAGTGGTTACGATGCGCTTTATGCCTTTCAAAAAGGGGTTGAAAATGCAAAGGGCACATTGAAAGAGATATTTGTGATCAAAGCAACGGACAAAGATTTTTCCTCGCATGCCATTTCAACGATCGAAGAGTTGAAACCCGATTTTGTATATGCTCTTTTATCAGGAGATCAGGCACGGGATTTTATCATTCAGTTTAAAAATCAAAGCACAGGCTCAACTCCACTGATAACCACACCATTCGTTACCGATCAACCATTTTTGCCTTCGCTGGGGAGTTATGCCGAATCATTGGTCGCTACCACACCATGGGACAGGAAACTAAACAATTCTGAGAATAAAAAATTCTGTAAGAATTACAAAGAAACCTACCGAAGCGAACCCGACCATTTTGCCGCGTTAGGCTACGAAACAGGGTTGATGGTTTATACTGCATTGGCCAATTGCAACGGATTGGTCGATGGTGAGAACCTTCGCAAGGAGCTTTCGCGTGTAAAAATGAAATCGCCCAGGGGGAATTTCAGTGTCAACATGGAAACAGGCTGGACTGAAACACCAGCTTACCGTATCGAAGTGGGAGGAAACTTATTTACTTCACTGCCCGAGCCAAACCTTATCGAGGAAATAGCGCTCATTGAACACAACAACAGAGAATTCGATTCGCTTGATAATGATCACCGATCAGGCTGGCTTAACCCATACCTGTTCATATAACATTACCCTAATAATACCGGGATAAAAAACCCGTCCCCAATATCAATGCATTTTTCATACATCAGAAAAACAAAACCATTATGAATTACCTCTCCTCGTTCAGCAAAATATTTTTGATTTTTTTGCTTTCACCGATATTTCTGATTGGCAACAATACTAACCAAGTTATTCAACTTGAACACGAAAACTTTAAAGTTTCATATTCTACCCTTGGCGTGCAGATCGTTCCCACAGATAAGCTTGTGGAATGGAACTGGAAACTTGAAAAAATTTCGGGAATAAGCCATTCTGCTTTGAACGAAGAGGTACCAACCAATGTCGGCAACGATGTTTTTTATCAACGGGGAAACATAACCGAACAATACCTTTTCAGGGGAATATCTGTTGAACAACAATTTATTGTGTATAGCAAAACAGGGCTCACGTCCGATTTGGTTATCGAAGGGGCGATCAGTTCTAACGGGCAAATGGCCCCATGCGAAGGTGGTTATTCTTGGTCGAACCAGGGATCATCAATCTTTTTGGGCGATGTATTTGTATTTGATGCGAACGGCATACAACTTCCTGCTAAGATGGAAGTTACTCAAAACTACTCGAAGATTAGTGTGCCTTTTGAATCACTTCAAAATGCCACTTACCCAGTTACCATCGACCCTCAAATTGGCCCCGACGATTTCATATTGTCAAGTGCAGGTTTGAAACTCTACCAACCCAAGTTTGTTTACAACACCTCTTCCCAAAGATTTATAGGAACATGGACACAATACGACAACAACTACTCCGGCAACCGAAAAATCCAAGTTGAAAGCGGAAGTTTTACCAAAACCGATTTCACCGGATCCAAGTTTAACATCTCAACCGGAGGTCCTTCGACAGTTACCCCCAACTCAAAAGCATCGAACCCCGACATCGCTTTTTCGGGCAATAATCATTTGGTGGTTTGGGAAGATATTATTGATGGCAGCAATATCAGTTCGGCAAGTCGCCGTATTATGTACCAGCTTGCTTCAGGATCATCCACGTTATTAGTTACTACAACCCTCTTCAAAGCGCCACGAAGCGCAACCTTGCCAGCTGTGGCAGGTAACTCAGAGTACCTTGTAACCTGTGCCAATGGCTCAACTGTTTTGGGAAAGAAAATCAATACAGATGGTACACAGAAAAGTGCCGACAGTCTGGTAATATTCACACCATCAAGCGGTGTTATAACTTGCAACGAAGTTGAAGCAATGTCATCCGACTTTATTGCAGTAGCTGCAACTGCTGCTCCAAATACAATTTATGTCCGTAAAGTTGGAAATAATGAATCATTAGGTACTGAAACTAATATCTCACCAGCAGGCACAGTGGGATCCATGGCATTATCGGCAGGTTCTGGCTCCTCGCTCTTGGTTTGGAGCGAAAATACAGCCGGAACTTATACAATAAAAGGACAATTGCTTAACAGCAGTGGAGGCCTAGCTGGAGGTACATTTCAAATTGACTATTCGACGGCAGGCACCAGTTCAGGATACCCTTCAGTAGCTTACAATACCGAAACAAGTTCATGGCTGGTTGCTTGGCAACACACCCCTTCAAGCGGTATTGGGTCAATTATTCTTGGCCGTGAGGTTGTATCAGCGGTTTCAATGGGTACCATATTTCCAGTTAGCAAGCAAACCCGTACATCCGTATTCCCATCGGTAGCCTATGATTCGTCGAACAAGGAGTTCTGGATTACCTGGAGCGGTGGCGGCACCAAAGATCAAATATTGGGACAACGGTGGATCAGGTCGTTGAACAATTGTGTCATCAGCCTTTACAATGACACAGTCAGAGAAAATAACTTTAACACAAGTCTGAATAAAGCAACAGATATATTAATAGATTCTCTCTATGCAACTACAACAGGAGGAGAACCATTGTATCCCCTCGATTTCATCCCGGTTTTCTCAGATACCCTTCAAACATCATATTTCGCATCCAGTGTTGATATAGCTCCACGATCATTTAACAATGTAAGTGATTATTACACCCGAAGAAGTAAACTCTTTTACAAAAGAGACGACTCGATCAATTATGAAAATCAAAATCGTTACAACACATTGATTTATGCCCAGACGGGTACAAGCGGGCTTGATGCACAAACAGGAAACCAGGAAATAACAGTCCGCGTTATCGATGTAAACGAACAATTAAGCGCAAGCTTTCGCGACACCACAATTTATGAAGATATACCACTTAAAATACCATTTACTTTTCAGTCGGGCGATTCAGGCAAAGAGCGCAATTCAATCCGGGTTGCATATCGATCGATACCTGCAACGTTCGATGGAATACCAACAATGAAAACCGCTTATTCTGTTCCTGGCGGAGGCCATAGCGATGCCGTGCCCCGAAGTTCGGTTACAGCAAGAGATACATTATTCGTTGCATTAAAGGCAAATTTATATGGAACTGACTCGTTGCGTATGACCCTTATCGATACTACTGGAGGTGAATGGGAATCGAAGCAGACCAACAATGTTCTCAATTATGGTATTAAGGTAAATGTTCTTCCGGTCAACGATCCACCAGTTGCATCGAACAGTTCAAAAAACACGAATGAAGATACTCCGTTGGTCTTTTCAAGTACCGACTTTAACTTTTCAGACCCTATTGAAACAACCGATATTCTGGACTCGATTGAGATAACATCGTTGCCAGCAAAAGGAACGTTTACTTTGAGCACAGCACCTGTTACAATTGGAATGCAAATTGCAGCATCGGCAATTCCAAATCTTTTATATACTCCGGTTCTGAATGAGTTTGAGAGCAGCTATGTAACGTTCAAATTTAAAGTGCGCGACAACAACTCTTCTAATGCTTCAAATGGAAAACAATGGAGCATAAGCGAATACACTTTTACAATTAATGTTGATCCGGTGAACGATGCACCAATAGCTGCCAACGGGGAAAAGAACATGAACGAAGATGCCAATTTGGGATTTGTTGCCGGTGACTTTAATTTTTCCGATCTGATTGAAACAACAGACGTTATCGATTCCATAGAAATCACAACTTTGCCTGCGAAGGGTACTTTGACATTAAGCTCTGTTGCTTTTACAGCTGGTAAACATGTTGCAGCCTCAGATCTCTCGAACTTGATATACACCCCAGCATTAAACGAAAATGGAACAAATTATACTTCGTTTACATTCAAGGTATGCGACAATAATTCATCCTTAGGTACGAATGGAAAACAATGGAGTACCAGTTCTTACTCCTTCACCATAAATGTAACTTCGGTAAACGATGCCCCAGTATTCACACTTGGAACTAATCCTTCAGCACTTGAAGATGCCTCAACACAAACAGTTACAGGCTGGGCAAGCGGAATAGCAAGCGGACCGACCAATGAAAGCACGCAAACCTATGCGTTTCACATTGTCAACAATAGCCCGCGGTTATTCAGTGTTCAACCTACATTGGATGAAGTTTCGGGAGACCTTACCTTCACTCCTGCTCCAGACACATCAGGCGTAGCCAACATTGATGTTGTTCTCAAAGACATTGGCGGCACAAGCAACGGTGGTGTTGATACTTTACTTAAAAGCACAACCATTACGATTATTGAAGTCAACGATAAACCTTCGTTCTCAAATGAAAGCGACCAAACTGCATTGATGGGTTCTGGAGAACAAATAGTACCCAATTGGGCTACAAATTTGAATAAAGGTTCGGTAAACGAATCGTCTCAGGCACTTGGTTTTGTTTTAAGCAACGATAATCCATCGCTATTTAATGTTGCTCCAATGGTAGATGCCACAACAGGTTCATTATCATTTACACCTTCTTCAATAATCGACGGCACAGCAAACATACGTATCCGTCTGGGCGATAATGGAGGAACATCAAACGGTGGAATCGATTCGAGCGATGTTGAGTCATTCAGCATTACAATAATTCAGAAGAACTCTGCTCCTTCTTACACTGGGGATGGAAATGTAACCATCAACGAAGATGAAGGCGTTCAATCGATAAACTGGGCAACCAATATATCAAAAGGGGCAAGCTACGAATCAGGTCAAACCCTCACTTTTATTCTTCAAAACGACAACCCATCATTATTTAGCCAACAGCCCGATATTGACGAGACCACAGGTGTGCTCTCCTTTAAATCAGAGGATAATGAATATGGTGTTGCAACAATTCGGGTTCAGCTTCGCGATGATGGGGGAATTGCAAATGGCGGCGTTGATTCAACAGCCTTTAGCTCATTTATAATTACAGTTAATTCATCGAACGATGCTCCTTCGTTTTCTGCTGGAACTGCCCCAACCGTGCTCGAGGATTGCGGAGCACAAACAATAACAGCATGGGCTGAGAATATCACCGCAGGACCTACTGACGAAAGTACCCAAACACTTGCCTTCACAATAACAAACGACAATACAGCACTTTTCAGCTCACAACCTTCGATTAATACTGCGGGCGATCTTACATTTACACCTGTTGCCAATGCAAACGGCTCGGCAACGGTTCGCATCAAACTTGCCGACAACGGCGGTACAGCCAATAGTGGTGTCGATACCGTTATTGTAAACTTTGCCATTACAGTTACCGATGTGAACGATGCTCCTTCGTTTGCAGCAGGAACAGCGCAAACAGTAATTGAAGATTGCGGCGCACAAACGGTTCCAGCTTGGGCAACAAACATCAATAAAGGAGCGGCTAACGAAAGCGGCCAAGCCTTGGCATTCTCGGTTACAAACGACAACAACACACTTTTCAGCGCACAACCTGCCATCGACCCAACAACAGGAGACCTTACATTTACGCCAGCCGCCAATGCAAACGGTTCGGCCATCGTTAGGGTACGTTTGGGCGATAATGGAGGAACATCAAATGGCGGCGTTGATTCAAGCGCGGTAGAAACATTTACCATCACAGTTACCGATGTGAACGATGCTCCTTCGTTTACTGCCGGAACTGCTCCAACCGTTCTCGAAGATTGCGGAGCACAAACAATAACAGCATGGGCTGAAAATATCAGCGCAGGACCTACTGACGAAAATCCCCAAACACTTGCATTCACAATAACAAACGACAATACAGGACTTTTCAGCTCACAACCTTCGATTAATGCTGCGGGCGATCTTACATTTACACCTGTTGCCAATGCGAACGGTTCGGCAACGGTTCGTATCAAACTTGCCGACAACGGCGGTACAGCCAATAGTGGTGTGGATACCGTTATCGTAAACTTTGCCATTAAAGTTACCTATGTGAACGATGCTCCTTCGTTTGCAGCCGGAACTGCCCCAACCGTGCTCGAAGATTGCGGAGCACAAACAATAACAGCATGGGCAACAAACATCAATAAAGGAGCGGCTAACGAAAGCGGCCAAGCCTTGGCATTCTCGGTTGCAAACGACAACAACACACTTTTCAGCGCACAACCTGCCATCGACCCAACAACAGGGAACCTTACATTTACGCCAGCCTCCAATGCCAATGGTTCGGCCATCGTTAGGGTACGTTTGGGCGATAATGGAAAAACATCAAATGGCGGCGTTGATTCAAGCGCGGTAGAAACATTTACCATCACAGTTACCGATGTGAACGATGCTCCTTCGTTTACTGCCGGAACTGCCCCAACCGTGCTCGAAGATTGCGGAGCACAAACAATAACAGCATGGGCTGAGAATATCACCGCGGGACCTTCTGTCGAAAATCCCCAAACACTTGCCTTTACAATAACAAACGACAATACAGGACTTTTCAGCACTCAACCTTCGATTAATGCTGCGGGTGATCTATCTTTCACTCCTGCTGCCAATGCGAACGGCTCGGCAACGGTTCGCATCAAACTTGCCGATAACGGCGGTACAGCCAATGGTGGTATTGATTCCGTTATTGTAAACTTTACCATTACAGTTACCGATGTGAACGATGCTCCTTCGTTTGCAGCAGGAACAGCGCAAACGGTACTTGAAGATTGCGGCGCCCAAACGGTTCCAGCTTGGGCAACAAGCATCAATAAAGGAGCGGCTAACGAAAGTGACCAAACCTTGGCATTCTCGGTTGCAAACAACAACAACACGCTGTTCAGCGCACAACCTGCTATCGACCCATCAACAGGAAACCTGACATTTACGCCAGCCGCCAATGCTAATGGTTCGGCAACCGTGCGTGTTCGTTTGGGCGATAACGGCGGCACAGCCAATGCTGGAGCCGATTCAAGTAGTATTGCAACATTCGTAATAAATGTTAATCCAGTTAATGATATTCCTGTTGCAACAAATTCAGAAATCTCGTTGTTAGAAAATGAATTTTTCTATTTTGAACCGATCGATTTTGGCTTTTCTGAAACCAATGACCCTACAGATAATCTTGATTCTATTAGCATATTAGCAGCTCCAAGCTTCGGACATCTGATATTTAATGGCGATACAGTATCGGTATATCCAATAAAATTGAACTCATCTCAATTGTCTGACTTAGCTTTCAAACCGCTAAAGGATAAATATGGTAATCCGTATACATCACTTTCGTTTAAAGTTGGAGATAACAACAGTAGCTCTGCTTCGAATGGAAAACAGTGGAGCAGTAGTTCAGCGGTGCTTGCAATTCAGGTGATTAACACCAATCAACCGCCAACTGATATTCTCATTTCAAGAGCTTCAATTGATGAAAATTCCTTTGGTGCAAAAGCTGGGAAATTGACCTGTATTGATCCAGATCCTGCAGATATTCTTGCATATACCATTACTCAGAATTACGGAAACATGTTCGAGATAGTAAATGATACGCTTAAATTGAAGAACACTTATAATGTCAACTATGAAGCAACCAATCAATTCCCATTGCAATTGAAAGTGGTCGATGGTGATGGTGAGTTCTTCATAAAAAACATAATCATTACTGTAAACAACCTAAATGATACGCCTTCCTCTCGCGATATAAGATTTGATACTAAAGAAAATGTGCCAACTTTCCTTAATGTCGCCATGTTTTATTTTAAAGATGAGGATACTGGAGATAGATTGAATGCAATTCAGATCAATAGAAATGAGAACATGAAAGGTAAATTCTTTTTATGCCCAAGTGGTATACCTCGCCCCTCTGTTGATACAGAAATCTCTTCTTTCCCAACAACAGTTAATGCTAGTCAAATTGGAAACGTTTATTATTTTGCACCTGAAGGATCTTGCAATCTTGAGCAAGATCTATTCTTATTCAAAGTTGCTGATAAACAATTAAAATACACGGATATCTGGTATAAATCAACAGGAAATATATACTGTTTGAACCATGCTCCTTTTGCAAGCAATCAGAGTATAAGAATTCTTCCAAATGAAGTTTATTCGTTCTCTGGTCAGACTTTTGGATTTAATGACCCTGCCGATCATACAGATAAATTTGGAGGCATAAAGATTATTACGCTTCCGACCAAAGGAAAGTTAATGCTTAATGGATCTCCATTAGTGCTCAATCAGGAAATAAACTATAATCAGATTTCTGGATTAAAATACGAACCAGCTCCGTGGGAGTACGGTGAGAGATATGCCGATTTCATTTTTCAAGTCAAAGATCTTCGCTCATATGATCCTATGTTCGAGCCTCTTTTCAGTACAAACTACACTTGTACGATTAATGTTACCCGGTTAAATTTCCCACCTATTGCTAGGAACAAAACAATTTCTGTTTCAGAAGAGGCAATTTATACGTTCGTGGCATCTGATTTTTCGTTTACCGATATAGTTGATTTAACCGACCAGCTTGATGCCGTGCAAATTATTTTCGATAGTAATCCTTTTGTTTTGCTCTTTGATGGAAAAACAATCATCAGCGGTACGGTTATACCAGTATCTTCAATTTCAAAATTGACATTTAACTATTCACCTGAAAAGCTCACCTCACCTGTTTATAATTTCAGGTTTAAAGTGCTTGATAATAACAGCATTTTGGCTCCAAACGGAAAACAATTCTCAGCGAGTGAGTACGAATTTACAATTAACTTGACACCTGTTAACCATCCTCCTTTTTCAAAAAACATAACAATTGAGATCAATGAGGATAAATCGATAGATCTAAATCGTGATCTATTCTCATTCTTCGATTCAAAAGAACCTGAAGATGAAATGTTTGGATTAGTTCTCGAAAAATCTGTTACTGGTGGCAAACTTCTTTATAATGGCCTACCTATAAATGCGAAAACAACAGTTCGAGTCGAAGAGATTGGCAAAATTAGCTTTATTCCTAATTCTAACCTATTTGGAGAAAACAAAGCCTTAGTAAAATTCAGGGTTATTGACAACAACTCAGTTGGATCGCAAGATGGTCGTGCAATTAGTGATATTTACAACCTGAATATTTCAATTTTACCTCAAAACGACCAACCTACTTCATCCGATAAGACTATTTCGATTGTCGAAGGAGGAAAATACCAATTTGATGATACAAGTTTCATCTTCAATGATCTGATAGAACCAACTGACCGTTTATCATCAGTGCTTATCACTGAACAGCCTTCCTTTGGCGAGCTTTGGTTGGAAGATGATCTGGTTAATGCTGCGATTGAAATCCCAGTAGATGATTTGGTCAAATTAGTCTACATTGCTCCTGAAAACCGACCTTCGTCTAAACCTGTTATTCGATTTAAAGTAAAGGACAATAACAGTGATAATGCCAATAATGGTAAGCTTTTCAGTAACGATTCCTATGAGTTGACGTTCGAGATTACCGATGCCAACAGGCCTCCTGTAGCCTTGAATACAACAATTCAAATAAATGAAGATGGAGCTTTGCTATTTAAAAAAGAAGATATTGCTTTCAATGATCCCGAAAGCGATCAAGCTGATTCAATCCAAATAACCTCACTTCCGGTGAAAGGAACTTTTAAATGGAATAATTATCCTGTTTCAACTGGATTGACATTCCCATCAACAGATATTTCAAAATTGACCTATGTGCCTGGTGAAAATGAGTTTGGTACATCGTACGCTCAAATTGGGTTTAAGGTAAAAGACAATAATTCGATCAGAGCCAATAATGGCGCACTGTGGTGCCTCAATAATGGGATCATTACTATTGATATCCTCCCGGTTAATGATGCTCCTCAAGCCATCAGCATCCCTTCTGTAATTAATATCGATGAGTTTGAAATGTTTAATTACACAATTAGAGAAAGCGACTTCTTTGATATTGAGAACGATCAATTGACCTTTGAGCTGAAAATCTTGTCAGGTGATTGGCTTTCATTAGATGGCACTGTCGCTGCTTCGGGCTTAGCGTTACCAACCTCCGATAATGCTATTCTAAAAGTAAAAGCAACAGATTCCAATGGAGCTTCAGTCGAAATGCAAATAACCATTCAGATTGACCGAAAACTGCGGCCTTTAATATATGGTCAGCTTACTAGTGATAATCAACTACCGTTATCAATACCCGTAGTTTTGTTTAAAGCTACTACTGGTCAATATGATACAATATCTGTTAATTATTCCAGTAATAACTTTTACTACTTTGAAGATGTTGTGGCTGGAGATTATTTGATAAAAGCTGTCAATATTTATCCTGAAGTATTCCCTAACGTATTATCAACATACTATCAATCAACACTCGATTGGAAACTTGCAGATGATGTTAATGTTACAATTACAAACGACTATGTTGCCAACATAAAAATGAAGAGTAGCATTGTTACCTCAGGTACTGGTGAAATATCAGGAAATGTCTTTGCAACTAAATCGAATTACAATCCGGGGACAATTACAACCGGAAATGGGGAAAAACCAATTCCATATGTTCAAATATTTTTAAAAATCAAGGGAACTGATGAAATATTCATGACTGCACAAACCGATTCAACTGGTAGTTATAAATTAAAAGAAATTCCTGATGGCGAATATATTATCACTGCCTCAATTCCAGGATTTAACATGGTCGGCAGATATGACTTAATTATTAAAGATGGCACCAGAAATTATCAAAACAAGAACTTTGTGGTTAACTGGAATTTTCAAATCGTTACGGGAAAACAAAAACTAGATATTTTCAATGTCGATATATATCCAAACCCAACAAGTGGTATTCTCAAAATTAAAACCGATAATCAATTTGATGAAATTGCGTTGACAGTTATATCTATCGATGGAAAAACGATAATGAGCCGAATTTTCGATAAACAAGACGATCTTAAAATTGATATTAGCTATTTACCTAAAGCAGAATATCTGATTGAATTAAGAAAAGATAATAAGTTGAAAATAATTAAGAGTATTGTGCTGAAATAATAAATGGGCATAGAAATAAAGGTTGAAAACAAATGTCGTATTCAACCTTTATTTTTTTGTTTAAACTTTAATTTGAAATGAAAATTAAGTTCCGAAATATCACAGATAATGATTTGCCATTATTACAGCAAATTTACCGCAGCACCCGAGAAGAAGAGTTGGCTCTTACCGATTGGGATGAAACCCAAAAAACAGCTTTTATACAGCAACAATTCTCAGCACAACACACATATTATAAGGAAGTTTACCATGATGCAACTTTCGAGATTATCGTTATCAACAACATAGATGCAGGTAGATTATATCGATGGGAGTCGGAAAAACAGCTACGAATTGTTGATATTGCTTTATTACCTGAATTCAGAGAGATGGGGGCAGGCAATAAAATTCTTGACGATCTTATTTTGCACACAGAGAATTCAGGAAAAATTCTCTCCATACATGTTGAATATTTCAGCAGGGCATTGATCTTATACAAACGAAAAGGCTTTGAAATCAAAGATCAAACTGGGGTTTACTACTATATGGAAAGGGGAAACTAACCCGTTGAATTAAAATAATGGTTCAAATCTGATTCTTTCTTTTTTTACCTCAGCGATAAAGGTATTGTTTCGGTTTCGAAAAATGGTTTCCAGCATATTTTCTGTTTTCATTTTTTGCAACAAGCCAACTCCCTTCCTTCGGAAAAAATCTGCATGGCACTCTGTAGCTCTTTTTAACGATACATATAATGAAAATCAATAATTGACGAAGAAATAAACAACAAACTAACTGGTTCAGTAAATCTTACAAGAAAATAGCATAAACGTTTAGGGTGAAACGCAAGAAAATCGGATATAAGTTTGATGCGTTGTAATTCAACATTGTTTGTGGTACAACGCAAAAGGGAAACTAAACGAGTTTAGCATTGACAAAAATAAAAGGCTTATTTTTATGGCATCCAGCAAGAACAATGCTGGCAATAAAAATCCTTTGTTCAACCAATGCTATGTGCAATATAACAAACCAATGAACCGCATAATACTGTTCTTCTTCTGTTGCTTAATTCTTCTTCTTGATGGAAATCCGCTTTTTTCAGAAGAGCCCTACTGTAAGAATTTGGGGTTCGAAATGGGTAATTTCACCAATTGGACTGGCCAAACTTGGCTATACAGTGTTGATGTTAAAAGCATAAACACATCGAAAGTTACAGGGATAGTCAATCGCAGGCAAACCATAATGAAAGATACAACGGCCTACGACGAGAAAACCGGCGACCGGTTGAAAATCATTCCATCGGGGTACAAGTATTGTGCTCGACTGGGCGATGCGATTACAGATTCGGACACAAACCCCCGATGCTGGAACCAAAGCCTACGATATTCCATGACTGTAGATTCGGCTAACAGTTTGTTAATAATGAAATTCGCATGTGTATTGCAGTATGCCGACGACCATTCAGAAGACATGGAACCCCGTTTCCAACTTACTCTTTTCGATGAAAATAACGACACCTTACCCGACTGTGCCAACTACGATGTTTTCTCGTCGAGTACAACTGTCGAGGGGTTCGAAAGCTATACTCCCCTTGGCGAAACCGATCCGGTACAATGGCGCGACTGGACAACTGTTGGCGCAAATCTTCTGCCTTATATAGGGAAAACAATCACGCTCGAATTTAAATCGAACGACTGCACCGGGCGATACCACTACGGATATGCCTACTTTTTGGCTCAATGCCACCCCATGTCTATTGCAGTAAAATATTGTGCCGGCGACACCGCTGCCATATTAACAGCACCCGAAGGGTTCGAAACCTATAATTGGACTAACAGCACCGGAGCAACAATTTATACTGATCAAATACTCGAAGTTGAAGATCCGGCCGAAGGTTCGGTCTACTCGTGTACAATGACCTCGGCAACCGGATGTACCGTAACCCTCGATGCTACAATTGTGAGGTACGAAATTGTTGCCGACTTTACATCGTACATGCTCGATTGTGCTTCGAACAAAGTACAGTTCGTTAACAACACAACAACCACCAACGGAGCACTTACCTACGAATGGGATTTTGGCGACAGTATTAAATCGACCGATAAGAACCCGCAATATACATTTTCAACATCGGGAATGCACACCGTGGGGCTTACAATAGCTAACCCACCATCTGAATGCACCAAAATATTGATTAAAGATGTTGAATCGTTTTCACCTCCATTAGTTGGCATTGGCGGAGATTCGACCTACTGCCCCAACCTATCGGTCACACTGAAAGCTTATGGGGCTTATCAATATATCTGGAACACAGGTTCAACAGCCGATTCAATTACTGTGTCGAAACCCGGCGGAACGTATTGGATGGTGGGGCGGTCGAGCACAGGGTGTGTTTCGGATACCACGTTCGTTACTATAACCGAAGAGCCCGACTGGGAGTTTACGGCCAATGGTATTACCGAAATTTGCGACAACGACACTTCTGTACTGGAAGCCTTTGGCGCAGTTAGTTACCTCTGGAATACTGGCGATACTACAAGCACAATTTCAGTTTCTGAATCGGGGATTTATAAAATAACGGGGGCAAATGTCCGTGGATGCCCGAAAGTGTTAGCGTTCGATGTTGTTGTTTACCCTTTGCCAAGTGCGGGGTTTGTTGCCTCGTCAACCACAGTCGATACACGTCACAACCTGCTTACATTCAACATTGAATCGGCCGCCGGGGTTCAATATTCGTGGAACATGGGCGACGGCTCTTCCGAAACAGGATCTAGCATATCCCACACCTACAATCAGGTGAATTCTGCACTCGATTATACCATTACACTTACCGCAACCGATCAGCACAACTGTACCGACAGCACATCGCAAACCATTGATGTTATCCCGTTTATACCAAATGTTTTTACACCTAATGGCGATGGAATCAACGATACGTTCATGGCCGGAATGGAAACTGAAGTATTCGACCGCAACGGACTAAAACTTTACAAGGGAACCGAAGGGTGGAACGGAGATTTCAACGGCCGCGCCCTTACCCCCGACACCTATTTCTACCTGATTACCTATACCGATAAAAATGGGATTCTGAAGAGTGTTAAAGGGTTTATAACACTAACGAGGTAGCGGATATGAGGTTGCAGTACAAACTTTTATTCCTCCTGATAGGGCTAATCAGCACACTGAAGGCACTCCCTCAATCCGACATCAGCATGGCAACAAACTGGTACAACCGTGCCAACTACAACCCTGCAACCATTACCCGCGACGATTACCTCTACCTTTTTTCATCCATCCGGAAGCAATGGGTAGGCGTTGAAGGCTCGCCAACAACAGTAAACATTCAGGCTTCGCAATACTTCCGCGAGCAGAAAGCGGCAGTTGGGTTTTCATTGACAGGAGATAAAATTGGTGTAGTACAAACGCTCAACCCAATGGCAAGCTATGCCTATCGTATTAGTTACAACCGCACAAGTTGGCTTTCGATGGGGCTTTCGGCTGGAATATTTTACCGTTCGGTTAACTCGGCCCTTTATGAGGCTGAAACAATTAGCGACCCATCTATCAGTTACGATACTGAAACAATGTTGCGCCCCGATGCCAACATTGGGTTCGAATACCAGACCAAGCATTTTATCTACACACTTTCGTCGACACACCTGCTTTCGATAGGCAAATCGGACAACCTTTTGCTGAATTCGAACCACAGATATTGCGGTGTGATTTATAAAAGCACTGGTTCGCCATTATACAATTACAACGTTGGATTACAGGTTGTAAACCGTCAGAATATTTTCATTGCCGAAGCAAATGCCTGCATCCGCATCAAACATCAAACTGGGCTAGTGAGCGGTCCGCGCGAGATTATTGAATTTGGGGCAACACTCCGCACATCGCGGCAACTAACCTTGCTGGCAGGCATTAACATTACTCCCGACATCAAAGTAGGTTATGCCTACAACCAAAGTTTTATCACCGGATATTATCCTAACAGCACGCACGAAATCATGTTCGAATACCGTATTCCACGCAAATCAGCTTTCTCGGGCAATTACCACAACCGTGGATTCTGGTACAACTAATTCGTTATTTGCCACATCGGTTTTCTCAACTTTTGTGATGAGAAAATAGCCTTAATAAATCAGGCAATCTTCACCAACAGCACAACATTTTCAACATGGTGAGTATGCGGAAACATGTCTACAGGCTGAATTTTTTCTACCCGGTATTGTTCTTTCATTAGTTCAAGGTCGCGAGCCTGAGTGGCAGGATTGCAGCTTACGTAAACAATTCGGTCGGGAGCAGCAGCAAGTATTGTTTCAACAACTTTTGCATCCATTCCTGCGCGTGGCGGATCGGTAATAATTACATCGGGACGACCATGTTTCTCAATAAATTCGGCCGAAAGAACGTTTTTCATATCACCGGCAAAAAAGATTGTATTCGATATTCCGTTGAGTTCCGAATTGATCTTCGCATCGTCAATAGCTTCGGGAACATACTCTATACCAACAACCTTCTGAGCCGAACGAGCTACAAAATTTGCAATAGTGCCAGTTCCGGTGTACAAATCGTAAACAACTTCTTTTCCGGTGAGCTGTGCAAAATCGCGAGCAACTTTGTACAATTCGTAAGCCTGATCGGAGTTGGTCTGATAAAAAGATTTTGGCCCTATTTTGAATTTCAGACCTTCCATCTGTTCAAAAATATGGTCGTTGCCTTTAAAAACCAGGACTTCCTGATCGGTAATGGTGTCGTTGCCTTTGCGGTTAATTACGTACAAAAGCGAGGTAATCTCGGGGAATTTATCAGCAATAGCATTCATTAGAGCTTCACAACGCTCGCTGTCTTCATAATAGAAAACAATAATCAGCATCACTTCGCCTGTTGTTGAGGTGCGGATTATTGTATTCCGCAAAAAACCATTTTGATTTCTGATGTCGAAAAAATCGAGTCCGTTCAGTACTGCATGTTCTCTTATAGCGTTACGAATAGCGTTCGAAGGGTCGTTTTGAAGCCAACACTTACTGATATCCAACACCTTGTCGAATAATCCGGGAATATGGAACCCCAGTGCGCCTTGTGCCTTGAAATCGGAAGGAGAATCGATTTCCTCTTTCGACAGCCACCGCTGACGGCAAAAAGTATATTCAAGCTTGTTGCGGTAAAACGTAGTATTGGCCGATCCTTTAATTGGTAATATTTCGGGCAGATCAATCTTTCCAATTCGTGTTAACTGATCGAAAACCTGCTTTTGTTTGTAATACAGTTGCTTATCGTAAGGAAGGTTCTGCCATTTGCAGCCGCCACAAACACCAAAATGTTCGCAAAATGGTTCAACCCGGTCTTCCGAATATTTTTTGAACCCAACAACTTTTGCTTCCCGGTAATTTTTTCTCTTTTTTGTTACTTGAATATCAACAACATCTCCAGGCACAACACCTTTAATAAATATCACAACATCGTCGACTTTAGCTATTGCATTGCCTTCGGCAGCTACATCAATTACCTCAACATCTTCGTAAAAAGGACGGTTACTACGGCTTCTTCCCATTTTTATTTATTTGATTTGAAGGCAAAAATAGACTTAAAATGGGAAAATAAAATATACCCAAAAGAATATCCGTATCTGGCACCTAACTGAGGCCTCGAAGTATTTGATTATTAAAACATTTATTCAACCACTTCGGGGCCGCAAACGCCATTCGGTGAATTGATCACTCTTTGTTCAAGGCAATATCGGCAGCAATCATTTCGTCGTAGTGTTTCATCAAGCGGCGCAAAATTGGGTGGTTCACATTGAATTTATATTGGCCAACCTGAGCAACCGGCAATATTTTTGGCGAAGTTCCGGTAATAAATGCCGACTCGTAATCGCCAAACTCATCTTTACCAATCATATCAAACACTACCTCATTCTTATAATGTTTTGCCAAATCGAGGACTTTTGAGAGTGTAATGCCCTTCAACACTTTATTAAGTGGTGTTGAATAAAGTTTATTGGCCTTTATCAGGAAAAAGTTTGAACGGCTTCCTTCGGTCACGAAACCGTCGCGATCGACCAGAAAAACTTCGTACAGACCTGTATCTTTCAGCGTTCCACTTGCCAACTCTTTAATTCCCTGTTCTATTTTTGCCTCCGGATTGTTACGTTCAGCATTCAAAAAATCGACCTTAACACCTTCGCTATACTCCTTTTCAGAAGGATATGAATGTGGTATAAAATAGATAATTACGTTGTGTTTATTGTTGTTGAAAACAAATCGGACCATAACGTTACCATCAGTAATCTGATTCTTTTTTACCAAACCAAGCAAATTCTGGAAAAGAACCCCAACTTCTATGTCAATGTTTTCTTCAATTAGCATGCACGAATTTTCCAACCGCTGAAAATGATCGCCAAAGAAAAGTGGGACTCCATTAATAACCCTCAAAACTTCATAAACCACAGTACCACACTCCAACTCATCATCAAACTGATTAGTAGGCATAAATGTGTTGTTCAAAAGAAAATAATCGCCTCTCATATCCTAATTTGTTTAACGGTTCAACATAAATTTTCCGGTATAGTTACCTAATGAAGTTGCCACTCTGAAAAACATGATATTCCTTTTTTCAGAATCAGACAAATTACTCAGGAACAATGAGTAAGAATCACTAGAAGAGCTACTGTTTTGTATTTCTTCGGAATACAACTCCTCCCCTTGCAGATTATATACGGCAATTTTTGTGAGTTTTGCTGCCTTTCCGAACTCAAACTTGAGGCAATCGCCCACAACAGACCACCTCATTTGCTGTGTTGAAATTATTGTTGACGATAAGCCCGAATCAGATTTTTTCCAACCTGCAAGGCGGGCAAACAACCACCATGCAGCAAACGCTTTTCTGTTTCCATTCAACGCCTGACTGTGAGCAGCATCGCAATTATACCAATCGGTGTTTTCGGTGTGAGATTCCTGCCAAATGGTTGCCCAGTTTTTGCTTTCGCCAGTGGCGATGGTGTAGTCACAATTATCGTTGGCATTAAGTTCCATGTAGTTAACTTTACCATCAGGGTCGTAGCTTTCAATATCGGCAAAATCGAAAAGTACTTTCTTATTCGCCTTGCAATATTCCCTTATCTGGTTATTTCGTGTATTCAACTGTCCATCTTTTCCCGAACCATCCAAATGGCCTGTCATATAAACAAATGTGACTTTGGGAAAGTCGGTTTCCAACGCGTTCATCAGCGATAGGTACGAATCAATTTCTTCTTTTAAAGCCCATCCAACCTGGCCGCACCACGACCACATAATTACATTCACTTCTGCATGATCGTTCAAATAATTACGGGTTGATGTTGCCCAGGAACTTCTGTCGGGATTTCCAAGATCATCGGCACCAGAAAACGGACAGTCGCGAAGCTGAAGCGCTCCATTACTGCCATCGCTATTGAAGTCGAAAAGTGCATCGGCATAGCCATTTGCGGTCATAAAGTCGTCGAGCCCATACATTCCGGAAATAATCTGGCTCCCATGCGATGTGTGCCCATAAGCAATTACCAGCTTTTGTTTGGCCGCTGTAATATACCCGACCGGAACATCAAAGATATTGGTACACGTGTGATCTATGATCAACGAATCGGTTGAATTCAATGAATTATCCGCGGCATCGCACGAACAAATTAAAAGCGAAAACAGAAAAATGAACATCGTCTTCTTAACTTCCCTCAGCATGGCTTCACATTTTAATTAACGAACAAACAAAGTTTTATCTCAAGATAAACGTAGTAAAGTTATTCTGCATTCGAACGTAATCGGCAATAACGCTCATCTGCACAAACTGTGCTATAAGTTACTAAAATTCAGGATACTTTTACTCAAAATAGAATACAAATCTTTCAGTTCCGGGTAGTCGGAAAGCATTTTCAGGTGTTCCTGCATTGTATTCCGATCGTTGCGCAGAGCCGGTCCGGTTTGTGCCAAGATCGGATCGATTGCTTTCGCTTTAGAAACGGTCTCATCAATCAGGGGATAAAGAATGTCGAGAGGAACACCTTTCTGCGCAAGAACTTTCGATGCAACCGCAAACATGTGATTCACAAAGTTTGAGGCAAATACTGCGGACAAATGAATTTGTTTCCGTTGCTCAGAAGAGATAATTCGAACATCATCAGAAAGCGTTGAAGCCAACCCAATTAGTGTTTTTTCGTTCTCGATAGAGTTTGCTTCGATACAAAGTGGAATCGACTTAAAATCAATTAACCGTTGCTTTGAAAAGGTTTGAAGCGGATAGAAAACCCCGTAGTTCGAAGAAACCTCTTTCAGTATGTCCATAGGTACACTTCCGGCAGTATGAACAACTAGCTTATTGTTGAAATTGATTTTAGGAAGAAGTTCGCTCAACGCCGAATCGCTTACAGAAACAATATACACGTCAGCATCTTCGATAATGGTTGCGGGGTCTGCAGTGTAATTACACCCAAGTTTATGGGCAAGTTCAGAAGCCGATTTTTCAGTACGACTGAAAACCTGAACAATATCTATATTCTTTTCTTTCAGAGAAATCGAAATTCTTGTAGCAAGATTTCCGGCACCAATAAATACTACTCTCATTTGCTTTGGGTATTAACAGCAAAGATAATGATTGTAGTTTGTTAAGATTAAAGCTAACCCAAAAGTATTTTGGCAGTTCGTGCAACAATTTTTCTTTTCTTCTTGTTTATTTGTCTCACAACATATTTAAAAAACTAGATATGCACTATATCTCAATATATTTTAAAGAATTATGGTCATTACTCACAGAGATGTCGCCATATCTTTTATTTGGATTTCTTTTTGCAGGGCTTCTACACATTTACCTTCAAAAGGAAAAAGTTGGGAGCATGCTTAAAGGCAATAACTTTCGCTCGGTATTGAATGCTACACTTCTGGGTATTCCATTACCTCTTTGCTCATGCGGTGTAATTCCAGCCGGGCTCTCTTTTCATAAAAATGGAGCATCAAAAGGATCAACTGTATCGTTTCTTATTTCAACACCACAAACCGGGATAGATTCAATATTGGTTACTTATTCTCTGCTCGGATTACCATTTGCTATCATCCGCCCATTTGTTGCGCTTATTACAGGACTTGCTGGAGGAATAGCAGCTAACCTACTCGACAATAAAGAGGTATTAACAAAAAAAGAGGCGAATAAAAAGAATGAATATCTTACTACAAAACAGACTGTAAGCAAGGTGTTGCATTATGGTTTTGTTGAGTTTATACAGGATATTTCAAAATGGCTGATAATCGGATTACTTTTAGCTGCACTTCTTGCTGTAATTATTCCAGACGATTTCTTCATTCAATTCATCGACAAACCTTGGCTAAACATGCTACTGGTTTTGGCGGCATCGGTTCCATTATATATCTGCGCCACGGGTTCGGTTCCTATTGCGGCTGTGTTAATGATGAAAGGTCTTTCGCCTGGAGCAGCGTTAGTATTTTTAATGGCTGGACCAGCAACTAACATTGCGACGATTACGGTTTTATGGAAATCACTTGGAAAAAAATCGACTTTGATTTATCTGACAACAATCATTATAGGATCGCTATTTTTTGGATACTTAATTGATTCTTTTTTGCCTTTAAGCTGGTTTTCTATTACCAACCACATTCATCAACATCATCATTTGCTGCCACAGTGGTTGGGTATAACATCTTCAATTGTTTTAATTGGGTTAATAATTAATGGTTTCATTCTAAATAAAATTAAAGAGAGGAAAAGTAAAATGGAAAAATCAAATTTTAATAATCTGACAATCGTTCAAAAATATAAAGTAGAAGGGATGACATGCAAAAATTGCAAAGCTCATGTCGAAAAAGATGTTTCAGCACTTGACGGAATAGACCTTGTCTCAGCAGACTTTGTTGCTGGCGAAGTGGCTGTTTCGGGGAATAATATTGATGAAGGAAAAATAAAAGAAACCATTGAAAGTGCGGGATATATCTTTAAAGGGAAAATATAACAGTTCCTATTTTAGTCATTTCGCCATTCAATTTTACCATCAATTCGTTCAATGATCTTTTCGTTGTCGAGCAACCACCTGATAACAATTTGTGTGCTTTCTTCTTTCCCTTTCAACTTAAAGAAAAGTTCATGTTTCATTAATGGCGAAATGGTTAACAATGCTTTTATATCACCTTTAATTCGTTCAAACTCCATGTTACTCATCCCCATATCGTTCAACTCTTCACAAACGTCGCAAAAGCCACAACGAGTCGAATTTTTCTCGCCAAAATAGGCCAGCAACTGCTGACTTCGGCACACCGACGACGTTGTTGCATAACTAATAACCGACTGCACCTGTGTTTCATACTGCTTTCTTCGGGTGGTATAATTCTCTTTTGAAATTAAAATACGCGAAGCATCAATTCGCTCACGAATCATGGCAATAAATGGTGTATTCTTTTGCGGAATATAATTGATAATTTTATTCGAGTCGAGACTACAAAGATACTTGTAAACCAAATCGCGCGAGATATTCGCCCTTTTTGCAAGCAAGTTTTCATCTATTGGGGTATAATCTTGAAACAGTCCCGAATACGATCGCAAGATTAGTTTTATAAAGGCATCGAAACTCGAATTTGCCACCTGAAACTTGTAAAGTTCATCTCTGTCGACCCGGAAGTGAACCATTGCCGAGCGGTCGAGTTCGTCGGTAAGCTCAAGATAACCATCAAGTTCAAGAATTTTCAGCGCGCTTAACGTGTATGTCAACGACAAATGAAAAGCATTGGCAAAATCAACAACATTGAAATCGTAGGTCATGCCTTTTCCCGAGCCTACAGCAATTTGGAGGTAATTGCAAAGCGCTTCGTAGGTCCTTTTGATAAGATCGGGATCAGGAAACTTCTCTGACACTCCTTTTTTGAGCCTCACAGTATCGGTATTGTTATAAAGCAACACAGCCATTGCCTTTTTGCCATCGCGCCCTGCCCTACCCGCTTCCTGAAAATAAGCTTCGAGCGAATCGGGGGCATCAACATGAATAACAAACCTCACGTCGGGCTTGTCAATTCCCATTCCAAAAGCATTGGTTGCAACAATTATGCGGGTTTTACCATTTAGCCACTCATCTTGGCGGGTATGCCTTGCTTCGGTCGATAATCCGGCATGATAAAAATTAGCCGAGATACTATTTCGTTGGCATAATTCGGCTATCTCTTTGGTTTTCTTCCTACTTCGGGTATAAATCACCCCACTCCCTTTCGATTTTTGAAGAGTGCGAACCAAGTATCCAAATTTATCCTCCTCCTCGCGCACTTTATAAATCAGGTTGTCGCGCAAAAAACTCTTTTGCAGAACGTTCTTCTTTTTGAAAAATAGCTTTTCCTGAATTTCTTCAACAACTTTTGGCGTGGCAGTAGCTGTAAGAGCCATAATATTCACACCGGGCAACATTTCGCGCAACTCGGCAATACGCATATACGACGGGCGAAAATCGTGTCCCCACTGAGAAATACAATGGGCTTCGTCTACCGCAATCAGATTAATGTTCATCTTCTCCAATCGCTCACGAAAGCGCTCTGTGGAAATACGTTCAGGCGAAAGATATAAAAATTTATAGTCGCCCCAAGTTGCATTATCCAAGGCAACTTTAATCTCGTCGCGCGTCATTCCTGAGTGAACGGCAAGGGCTTTAATCCCTCTTCGGGTCAGGTTCTCAACCTGATCTTTCATCAGCGCAATTAAAGGTGTAATTACCAAACAGATACCCTCTTTCGACAACGAATAGACTTGAAAAGTAATAGATTTTCCTCCTCCTGTTGGCATCAAACCAAGCGTATCGTTCCCTTCGGCAACCGACCTGATAATATCTTCCTGTAAAGGCCTGAAAGCTTGATAACCCCAGTATTTTTGTAATATATTGACGTAAGTATTCAACTTGGAAAAGATAAAATTAGATTACGAAAATAAACTTAATATTTTTTAACACAACACAAAGCACTTAACTGGTTTATTCTGTAAATGAAAAGCCCTTACATTAGCCGTTTTTTTTTTAGCTTTGCACAAAATTAAAACATTAAATCATGTCATTCTTATCAGATAGAATAATATCAGAAGGATTAACATTTGACGATGTACTGCTTATCCCTGCCTACTCCGAAGTTTTACCGCGCGATGTAGATCTTTCGTCCATGTTTTCTCGTTCCATTAAGCTTAAAAACCCTGTTGTTTCGGCAGCTATGGATACAGTTACCGAGTCGAAAATGGCCATTGCCATTGCACGCGAAGGCGGAATTGGGGTTATTCACAAAAACATGAGCATTGAAGAGCAGGTTAAACAGGTTATTACTGTGAAACGTGCTGAGAATGGGATGATTTACGATCCAATAACAGTATACCGCGACAAAACGGTTGGCGATGTACTGCAATTAATGAGTACATATAAAATTGGAGGAATCCCCGTTGTTGACGAGAATGGTTACCTTGTTGGAATTGTTACCAACCGTGATCTTCGATTCGAAAAAAGGCTCGACAGGCAAGTAAGTGAAGTTATGACGAGCAAAAAACTTATTACTGCACTCGAAACTATCGACTTAGAAAAAGCTGGTTATATTCTTCAGGAACATAAAATTGAGAAACTTCCGGTAGTCGATAAGAACAACAAACTTATAGGCTTGGTTACATACAAAGATATTACAAAAGCCAAAGATAAACCCTATGCGAGTAAAGATTTAAAGGGTCGTTTGAGGGTTGCTGCAGCTGTTGGCATTAGCAGCGACACTATTGACCGAATTGACGAACTTGTTAAAGCACAAGTAGATGCTATTGTAATAGACACTGCACATGGCCACTCAAAATACGTTTTGGAAACACTCAGAAAGGCCAAAGCAAAATACCCAGAAAAAGATTTTGTTGTTGGGAATATTGCAACCGCAGGAGCAGCAACCGACTTAGTGTTAGCTGGTGCCGATGCTGTAAAAGTTGGTATTGGACCGGGTTCAATATGCACAACAAGGGTAATAGCCGGCGTAGGAGTACCCCAATTATCAGCAATCTACAATGTTGCAAAAGCGTTGAAAGACTCAGGCATTCCAGTAATTGCCGACGGAGGCTTAAGATACTCAGGCGATATTGTCAAAGCATTGGCAGCAGGAGCAAGCACCGTTATGGCCGGAAGTTTATTTGCAGGAGTGGAAGAATCTCCCGGAGAAACAATTCTTTTCCAAGGACGAAAATTTAAAACATACCGCGGAATGGGCTCTGTAGAAGCTATGCATGCCGGATCGAAAGACCGCTATTTTCAGGACATGGAAGAAGATATCAAGAAACTTGTTCCCGAAGGCATAACTGCCAGAGTACCATACAAAGGAACGTTGTGCGAAGTATTGTACCAAATAAGCGGAGGGTTACGCGCAGGAATGGGATATTGTGGAGCAAAAAACATTGAAGCCCTTCACCATGCAAAGTTTACACGAATTACAGCCTCGGGTGTAATTGAAAGTCACCCTCACGATGTATCAATTACAAGCGAAGCACCAAATTATAGTAGCCCACAATAAACATCTTTATAATTCGTTCAATATTGTTTTAAAGAACCTAATCAAATTTATTTATTAAACCTTTTCAAAAATAGAATTCATGAAGAAAATTGTTATCTTTTCATTTTTTACACTTCTATTATTCAATACATTATCAGCACAAAAGAACACTATTGTCACAATTGATGGCAAACCAGTTTCAAAAGAAGAGTTCGAACTTATTTACAAGAAAAACAACACGAATTTGAACGATGCAAGCGAAATAAAATCGCCTAAAGAATACATGGATATGTATATCGATTTCAAATTAAAAGTTGCAGAAGCTCAGAATAAAGGATTTGACACAGTACAAGCTTTCAAAGATGAACTTGCGGGGTATCGCTCCGAACTGGCAAAAGTATACTTAACAGATGTAAATGTTACCGATTCAATGGTTCAGGATGTGTACTACCGATCGGTCAACTATGTAAGTGCCAGCCACATTTTAGTAAATGTAAGTGAAAATGCCACGCCCGACGATACGTTGAGGGCGTATAGTAAAGCCCTTGAGATAAGAACTAAATACATCAACAAAGAGAAAACTTTCGACGAACTTGCTGTTGAGTTTTCTGAAGATCCATCAGCCGCAAAAAATGCAGGATATTTAGGATATTTCAACGCGTTTAGAATGATTGCACCTTTTGAAGATGCAGCATTTACAACCAACGTTGGTGAAATAAGTATGCCTGTGCGCACGAAATTTGGATATCACCTGATCAAAGTCAACGACAAGGTGAAATCGGAAGGAAAAATGAAGGTTGCACACATTATGCTGATGTTCAAAAATGCAGAAGAAGTATCGACCGAAGAGACAGAGCGCTTGAAAACCCGTATTGATAGCATATACAACTTATTGAAGAACGGTGAAAATTTTGAAGAGTTGGCAAAACAACTTTCAGACGATAAAATGTCGAGCAATAATGGCGGTGCAATGAAGCAGCCTATTTCGCAAGATTTTGACATTCTCGAATTCAAAAATGCCGCATTCTCACTTAAAAACGACGGCGACTATTCAGCTCCCGTTAAAACTTCTTATGGCTGGCATATCATTAAACGCTTAGGCTTAATCCCTGAACCTTCATTTAAGGAAATGGAACAAGACCTAACTTATAGGGTGAAAAGCGACCCTCAGCGCAGTAGATATTGTAAGGCAAAATTCACCGATAAGATGAAAGCACTCTATGGCTATACTTACTATGCCGATAATGCACAAAAATTCTACTCCTATATCGAAAATCTTGAAGGCGATACAATTCGTGGAGAACTCCCTCAGAATATTGGTCAAATAAAACTTTTCAATTTTGCAGGGAAAGATTATTCTGCCAATGAATATTTCAACTTCATCAAATTAAAATCGAAAACTAAAGACATGACATTCAAATTTATTGCAAAAAATAAATTGTATGACTTTGAAGATGTTACTATTACTGAATACGAAGATAGCCGTTTAGAAAGCAAATATCCTGAATTCAAAAGCCTTGTAAACGAATATCACGATGGGATACTTCTTTTTACAATCATGGAAAAAGAAGTTTGGAACAAAGCAGCTGAAGACTCTACCGGACTACTGAAATTATACAATAAGAATAAAGAAAAATATCCCTTGGGAGAACACTTCGACGGTCTGTTGATTAAAAGCAAAAGTGAAGAAACAAAAGCAATTATCGACAAGTTACTATCTGAAGGCATAACCGATCCAACAATACTTGAAGGAAAAGTAAACACCGAAGACTCAACAAAAGTGACTGTTTCGAAAGGACGTTGGGAAAAAGGAACTAATAAGTATGTTGATTTTTTAGTTTGGAACGGTGAAAAACCTAACGATTTTGTCGAAAATCTCTATTACGTTCATGGTTCAGTAAAACCAAGCGGAACAAAAACGCTTGAAGAAGCTCGAGGTTTATATATTTCTGACTATCAAACCGTACTAGAAAAAGAATGGTTAAAATACCTACGCGAAAAATACAAAGTAACAGTTAATAAAAAACTGTTGAGTACGGTTGAAAGCATCAAAAAGAAATAACAGAGAAAATTTACATCACGCCTTAATCGCTCTGCTAAATAAAAAAAGACTTTTTAAGAGAAATTAAGGATAGTTAATATACAAATACCTTAAAATACAATAATTTTAGGCATTTAATTAATACGACATCAACTATGCAGAAAAGCAAAATCTTTGTTGCCATTTTTATTTTATTAAGCATCGTTTCAAACAGCCTTAGTGCTCAAGATAAAAACATAGATCAAATTGTTGCAGTTATTGGATCCAATGTAATTCTCAAATCTGAAATTGAAGCTATTTATCTTCAAAATCAGGCTCAAGGAATCACCTCCGATGGTGATATGAAGTGCGAACTTCTTGAAAATTTATTGGTTGAAAAACTTATGGTTGCCGAAGCCGAATTAGACACCCTTATTATTGTGACCGACAATCAGGTTAACCAACAAATGGATGCTCGAATTCAATACTTTGTTCAACATTTAGGTTCAGAAAAAGATGTGGAAAACTACTTTAAGAAGCCAATTGTGCAACTCAAATCTGAACTAAAAGATGTTATCCACAATGAAATTCTTAGTTCTCAAATGAAGAATAAGATCATTGACAAAGCAACTGCAACACCTTCAGAAGTACGATATTTCTACAAAAACCTGCCAGTTGATGATCAACCAAAAATTAATGCCCAATACGAATACGCACAAATAACCATTGAACCTCAAATAAGTGAAATTGAGGAAAATAAGATCAAAAATCAACTTCGCGATTTGAAAAAACGAGCAGAAGCAGGCGAAAATTTCTCAATGTTTGCTGTTCTTTACTCCGAATGCCCAAGTGCAAAATCGGGTGGCGATTTAGGCTATTTTGGAAAAGCAACAATGGATCCTGCATTCTCGGCCGCAGCTTTTGGGCTAAAGCCAGGGCAGATTTCGAACGTTGTAAAAAGCGAATCTGGTTATCACATAATAAAAATGGAAGATCGTATGGGCGAGAAAATTAAGTGTCGCCACATACTCTTAAAACCTAAAGTTACCATCGAAGTAAAAGAAGAAAGCATTAACCGACTCGACAGCCTTGCTCAGGTAATACGAAAAGGCGATATAAAATTTGACGAAGCAGCTTTCCGTTATTCAATGGATAAAAATTCGAGAAATAACGGTGGCTTAGTTATTAACCCGATGACGCTTTCTTCGAAATTTGATGCTGAATCATTAGATCCGGCAATATCAAAAGTGCTAACCAGCCTCGAGGTTAACGAAATATCAAAACCATTTATTTCTACTGACGAAAAAGGCCGTGATATTATTCTGTTTGTAAAATTAATAAGCAAAACAGAACCCCACAAAGCAAATCTTTCTGAAGATTACCAACTAATTAGCGAGATGTTCCTCGAAAAAAAGAAAAACGACATGATCCAAAACTGGATTGCTGAACGTCAGTCTAAAACGTATATCAGAATAGACGACACCTATTTGAATTGCGATTTCAAATTCAAAAATTGGATAAAATAAGTTAATTTCGATTTTTAAATTAACAAGACTGATTACTGATTATTTAAACACACGAAGCATAAAATGATTTATAATAGCGATAAAGAAGCAATTGATGCTCTGCACAAAAAAAACGATGAACTGCTAAATGAAATTAAAAAAGCAATTTACGGACAGGATGATATTATTAAGCAAGTCTTAATATCTATTTTCAGCCAAGGACATTGTCTGCTCATTGGAGTTCCCGGTTTGGCTAAAACATTATTAGTGAACACTATTTCAAATGTTCTGGGCTTAGACTACAGTCGTATTCAGTTTACGCCCGACTTGATGCCATCTGACATTATCGGCACCGAGATTCTTGACCGCGACAAAGAGTTCAAGTTCTTGAAAGGTCCTATTTTCGCAAACATTGTTTTAGCCGATGAAATTAACCGCACGCCTCCTAAAACTCAATCGGCACTGCTTGAAGCTATGCAAGAGAAATCAGTAACAGCATCGGGCAACCATTTTGTGCTCGACAAACCTTTTTTCGTTCTTGCAACCCAAAACCCAATTGAGCAGGAAGGAACATATCCGCTACCCGAGGCTCAATTAGACCGGTTTATGTTCTCGCTATGGCTCGATTATCCAAAATTTGATGATGAATTGACCATTGTGCGAAACACAACTTCATCGTTCCATGTTGAATTAAAAACAATTATTTCGAAAGAAGAAATTCTTGATTTTCAAAATATTATCCGTAAGATTCCAGTCAACGACAATGTGTTGAAGTATGCTGTGAACCTCGCTTCAAAAACCCGCCCGGGAACCGAACTTGCTCCGGCAGTAACCAACAACTACCTTAAATGGGGTGCAGGTCCACGTGCGTCGCAGTATCTGATTCTTGGAGCCAAAACACATGCCGCATTAAACGGACGCTACTCGCCCGATATCGATGATGTAAAAGCTGTAGCTGTTCCAATTTTAAGACACCGAATTATCAAAAACTATAAAGCTGAAGCTGAAAATATTTCGGTTGATGATATCATCAGTCAATTATTGAAATAGTCGTGATGACTCTTTGGAAAAACATATCCAAAAATATAAGCCTGACGGGAATAGTCGGGCTTCTTTTATTTATGTTCTTAATTTCCAGCACCATCGAATCATTCGCCCAAAGCAAGAAGAAGAAAGAGATTCATATTGAAGATGCCGACTATCTGCTTTACGATCAATCGGTAGCCGACAATGCGCAACGCCTTATTGGAAATGTGAAATTAACACACCAGAACATGGTGCTCTTTTGCGATAGTGCATGGTTCTATTCAACAACGAACTCAGCCGATTGCTTTGGCAATGTCCACATTATCAGCAACGACACAATTAACATGTATTCCGACTTCCTCAATTTTCTTGGCGATGATAAGATGGCCCGGGCAAGTGGGAATGTCGTTCTGAAAGATCCGAAACTTACACTTACTACCGATTCGCTCGACTTTGACACCGAAAACCAAACTGGCTATTACACAACAGGAGGCAAAATAGTCGACAGCACAAATGTTCTGACCAGTATAATCGGAACCTACTATTCGCAACTCAACGAACTCTTTTTCAGAGACAGCGTGAAGCTCGTGAACGAAGATTACGTTATGACCTCGGACACAATGAAATACAACACCAAAACTGCAATAGTTTATATCATTGGCCCTACTCATATTATTGGCGACAGTTCGTACTTATACTCTGAAAATGGATGGTTCGACACCCAGAAAAACATTTCAGAACTGCTGAAGAACTCAACTATCAGGAGAGGAAACAGCCAATTACAAGGCGACTATATCTATTATGAAGACAACACAGGAAAAGGCAAGGCGAACGGAAATGTTGTTATAAACGACTTTGAAAACGACATAATTATTGCCGGCAACAAAGCCACCTATAACGATTTCACGAAGTTTGCAACGATGACCGATTCGGCATTGTTCATACAATATTATAACAACGATTCGCTATTCTTGCATGCCGACACACTGATGACAATGCAAGACACTTCGGCCACCGAAGCGAAACTTGTGATCTCATACAACAATGTTCGTTTCTACAAAAGCGATATGCAAGGCGTTTGCGATTCGTTGATCTATTTTAGTAAAGACTCTACTATTCAGCTTTATAAAGATCCGGTTATTTGGTCTGATATTAGTCAGTTAACTGCTGACTTCATCGAAATGATAAATAATGATGTGCCGCCAAATGAAGTGCATTTGAAAGAGAATTCTTTTATTATTCAAGAGCTCGATTCGATGAAATACAATCAGATTAAAGGCAAAGACATGGTTGGCTTTATCGACAGCACCAACAACCTATACCGAATAAATGTAAACGGCAACGGGCAATCGATATACTACCCTGAAGATGAGAAAGATTACATTGGAACCAACAAGGCCGAAAGCAGCAATATTGTTCTCTATTTAGAAAAGAATAAAATTAAGCGAATCAGTTTTCTGACGTCGCCTGTAGGAAAAATGAACCCTCTTCTGGAAGAAATTTCTCCAGAAACAAGGCTCGAAGGATTTTTATGGAGGGGAAATGACAGGCCATTAAGCAAGTTCGACATATTCAGAGACAAGTCAGGTTCTCCACTACCCGAAAACCTACCTCAATCGGAGATAAACAATGAACTTCCTGAAATTGAAGGATTAAAACAACACACTATTGATGGAACGTCAACAAAAAAGGACATAAAACCTCTACCTTCCGACGTTAATGATGATCCGCTTAAGGAAGAAGAATAAGGTTAAGCCTCGCTCCTTCCTTTCTCTTTATTCACCAAAGAAATCCTCAAGCTTATCGGCCATATTATTAGCTAGTTGTTTTGCCTCCTCCGATTTATCACTTTTGAGCGCGCCTTTTTCTTCAACCGAAGGGTTTACAATTTCCCATTGAATAGCTTCGGCAAATTTCTCAAGGTTCTTCACACCTCCACCATTCCAGCTGTATGAACCAAACAGTCCCAGAAAATGATCCTTAATGCCCTTGTGTTCAACCTCTCTAACAACCGACTCAACAGAAGGGAACATCTCATTATTGTATGCACAACTTCCGAAAATTGCTCCCTTGTACTTAAATAAATCGCTGATTATATATGAGATGTGAGTTTTTGAGGCATCGTAAATTCTAACGTTCTTAATTCCCCTTACCGAGAGCTGGCGGGCAATAGCATCGGCCATTTTTTCGGTATTTCCATACATCGAACCAAAAACAATAACTACACCCTTGTCGGTTGTGTAGCTGCTCCATTTCTGGTACTTCTGTATAATCCAGTCGATATTCGACCGCCAAATTAGTCCATGAGAAGGGGCAATTTGCGATATTTCAAGACCTTCGAGCTTAGCCAAAGCACGCTGCGTATGCGGACAATATTTACCTACAATATTGGTGAAATACCTCATTGCCTCCTCTTCATAAAACGAAAGGTTTATCTCATCGTCGAAAACACCGCCATCGAGGGTTCCGAAACTTCCAAAAGCATCGTTAGAGAAAAGAATCTTATTTTCAGCATCATAGGTTACCATACTTTCGGGCCAATGAACCATTGGTATGGTGTAGAAATTCAGTTTATGTTTTCCAAGATCAAGCGTTCCTCCGTCTTCAACAACCAAGGTATTATCCGAGATACCATAAAAATTTTCCAGCATCGGAAAAGTCTTTTTGTTTCCAACAATTGTAACTTGTGGATATTTATCGCGAACAGCTTTTATCGACCCTGAATGATCGGGTTCAACATGGTTAATCACAAGAAAATCAATAGGCCTATCGGAAAGAATATCGTCGATACGATCGAAAAACTCGTCGGTAAACTTCCTGTCAACGGTATCGATCAAACAAACCTTCTCATCAACAATCAGATATGAGTTGTAAGAAACACCGTTGGGCAGAGGCCAAAAGTTTTCAAACAAAGAAGTACGACGATCGTTAACACCCAGGAAATAAATATCTTCAGCTAAATTAACCTTATACATATTGTTCTACAATTTTCTATTAATTGAAAAAACTTTAAAGCAAAATCATTACTGCTCTTTGTTCATTTGCGAAATTACACGTTTTAATCAAAATTAGAAGAATCGCAGAATCAGAAGGAAAAAGAACACAAATATTTAACAACTCAATAGTGTGCTAATCGTTTCGGCACAAAAGTTTTTATATGACAATTCTGAGCTTATTTTTGTAAAAAAAACACAATGACAATTGAAGGAAAAAGCAAATTGATAATATTTCCTAAACTTGGGAAACTTTCGCTGATTATTTTCGGAACATTACTGATTATTCTCGGAATCAGAGCTTTTGAACTCTATGGATTTATATTTAAACCCAATGTTGAACAAAACTCAGTAATTTTTATTCCTACCGGCTCAACCATCGACCAAGTTGAAAATTCATTGACGGAACAAAAAGTGTTCAGCAACATGAAAGCATTCAAGTGGGTAGCAAATAAGAAGAAATATAAAGATAGCATTAAACCTGGAAGGTATGAATTGAAAAAAGGATGGACCACCAACGAGGCCCTCAATAAACTCAGAAGTGGGAATCAGGATCCAGTAAAACTGACGTTCAGCAATGTGAGGCTTTTTAGCGAATTAGCAGGTAAAATTTCGCATTATATTGAAGCCGATTCAATTTCGTTGCTCCAAAAATTTACGGATAGCAGTATCCATCAGAAATACAAATTCGACAAGACAACCTTTTCAACAATGTTTATACCAAACACTTACGAATTTTACTGGACTACTTCTGCCGATCAGTTTATAGAAAGAATGCATGCCGAATACAACCACTTTTGGAACGATGAGCGAATTAAAAAAGCTAAGAATTTGGGGTTTTCTACTGTAGAAGTTACCACTCTCGCCTCTATTGTGCAGGAAGAAACAGCCAAAGAAGAAGAAAAGCCGGCCATTGCAGGTTTGTATTTGAACCGTATAAAAATGGGAATGATATTACAGGCAGACCCAACAATTAAGTATGCGTTGCAAGATTTTGGAATACGAAGAATTACAAACGATATGCTGCTAACCGACTCTCCATATAACACTTACAAAAATGCGGGGTTGCCTCCCGGCCCTATCAATTTTCCGGAAACATCGTCTATCGATGCTGTTTTAAACCCTAAGCAACACAACTACATTTACATGTGCGCTAAAGACGACTTTTCGGGATTTCACAACTTTGCAACAAATCTGACCGATCATAACAGAAATGCGGCCAGATACCAGAAAGCTCTCAATCAACGGAAAATTTGGAAATAAAAACCCCATACGTCAACTTTTTAATCATAATTGAAAAACTATTGGGGCTCAACACATAAACACCCCAAAAACACAAAATGTTGATCTATTGACCATTACAACTAATGAGATTCATTATGATGGATTCAATGTTAAAATATCATAAAAAAAACATTTCCCGTATTTTAATTTTTTTTACTTTAGAAAAAAAACTAGGACATGAGGCAACTGAAAATAACAAAACAAGTCACAAACCGCGAAACTCTATCACTAGATAAATATCTTCATGAAATTGGCAAAGTAGATCTTCTTACTCCCGACAAAGAAGTTGAATTAGCCAAAAGAATAAAGAAAGGCGACAGAGCAGCCTTTGAACAACTAATCAAATCGAACCTTCGATTTGTCGTTTCTGTGGCTAAACAATATCAAAACCAAGGGCTTAGTCTTCCCGACCTTATCAACGAAGGCAACCTTGGCTTAATAAAAGCAGCTCAACGTTTCGATGAAACTCGTGGCTTCAAATTTATTTCATACGCTGTTTGGTGGATCAGGCAATCAATACTGCAAGCGTTGGCCGAACAAGCAAGAATTGTGCGACTACCGTTGAATAAAATTGGTTCAATAAACAAGATCAATAAGACATTCAACCAGTTAGAGCAAGAATTTCAGCGCGAACCAACCACAAAAGAGATATCTGAAATGCTTGAAATGAACCCCGAAGTAATTGAAGAAGCAATGAAAGCATCGGGGCATCATGTTTCAATGGATGCGCCAATCTATGAAGATGAAGCGAATACAATGTACGATGTTCTTTTGAATATGGACACCCCTAGCCCCGATAAAGGCTTATTAAACAATTCATTACAACAAGAAATTGAACGATCATTGTCGACGTTGGGCGAACGCGAAGCCGAAATAATACGCTACTATTTTGGCTTAAACGGCACTAGGCCTCATACGCTCGAAGAAATTGGAGAAGTATTTGGACTTACAAGAGAGCGAGTTCGGCAGATTAAAGAAAAAGCAATTAAGAAACTAAAGAACAACTACCGTAACAAATTACTTAAAACCTATCTAGGTGAATAAAATATTAAGCCCTGCGATACAGGGCTTTTTTATTTTTAACTAAATCAAAAAAACGTATTTTTGTGTAAATAAACAAAACGCTGATATTTAAACACAAAGAAATAAAATGAGTCAACGATACATCGCTCCGTCTATTCTTTCTGCTAACTTTCTCGAACTGGGAAAAGACATTGAAATGATCAACAAAAGTGAAGCTCATTGGATTCATTATGACGTTATGGATGGGGTTTTTGTGCCAAATATTTCATTTGGTCTCCCAATTTTAAAGCAGATAAGTTCGATAGCAAAAAAACCTCTCGATGTTCACTTGATGATTGCCAACCCCGATCCTTATATTTTACCGTTTAAAGAGGCTGGAGCATTCAATATTACTGTTCATTACGAAACTTGCCCGCACCTTAACCGAACTATAAATTTCATCAAAGAACAGGGTTTAATGGCAAGTGTTTGCCTCAACCCACATACTCCGGTTGAATTATTGGAAGAAATATTACCTGAAGTTGACATGGTTCTTCTCATGTCGGTAAACCCCGGATTTGGAGGGCAATCTTTTATTCAATCTACTTACGCCAAAATCTCAAGGCTGCGGGAAATGATTGATAAAAAAAACCTCAGCACATTAATTGAAGTCGATGGTGGCGTAAACTTTGAAACCGGTAAAAAACTTTTTGACGCCGGAGCAAATGTACTGGTTTCTGGAAGTTTCATCTTCCATTCCTCTAATCCTGAGAAAAAAATAGCCGATTTACTGTCGATATAAAAACTAAAGGAGATCACTTTTTGTTCTTAATTTTCACCTATTAATATTTTCACCGAATCAAAAAATAAAAGAAAAATGAAAATGGATGAAAATGAATATGCTTTTGAAAACATCAAAGATGTGATAAACAGCATTCCCGATAATTTTAACATACTAGAAGAGGTTGTTGACATTGAAATTCAGAAAGAATTCTTTGAATCAACAAAAGATTTCAGAATAGAACCCGACGAGAATATATCTGACTTGATAATCAAATTAAACGGCGATGAAACCCCATTGAACGAGAGAAAAAATATTCTGCAAAAATTAGCGTCTATCGATTCAGTTGAAGCCTACCGCGCAATAGAGAAATATAACCAAAACCCGCCGGTGGAACTTAAAGACTGGACTGTTCTCTCGCTGCAACAAAGCCGGATGATAATTCAAAGTTCACTATTAAATGAACAACAAGTATTTATTTCGACTGGTTTAGGCGGAAAAAATGACAAACTTAGGTACTATCTAATTTTTCCATACCACCACCCAATTGAGACCTTGCTCGAGTATCAGATCAGGGCATTAAAGAATGAACTCGAGTTCCATATATTGAAAAATGAAGGAATTGTTGAACAAATTGAGTTCAACAACCGATATGCGACTGCACTAATCCTTTTGCCACTCAGGGCTCCCATTCCCGAAATAATTAAAGAAGTTATTGAAGAGTGCAATCAGTTTGGTTACTTTCTAAGCAGCGATGCGTTGGTCACAAACATGAAGAAATTCGACAATAAAGAAATTATCCAAATTATTGAAAGGAGTGAATTCCCGGAAGAATAATTGGTTAATCTTCCTTTAAAAATAAGTTCAAATAAATTCAACTGACAGATAAGAACTTATGATTGCAACTAAAATAAAGAAAGATTTTTCGCACTAAAAAAAAGGTTTTATTTGGAAATAAAGGTCCATTCACTTATATTTGCACCGCGTTTAGAGAAATGGACTTGTAGCTTAATTGGATAGAGCATCTGGCTACGGACCAGAAGGTTGGGGGTTCGAGTCCCTCCAAGTTCACAAAAAAAGGTTATCAATTTTGATAACCTTTTTTTATTGATTCATATTGATCCAGTATTACCTCCCAACAAGAATGAATTTAGATATAAAAAAGACGGCAATTCTTTTTATCCAAAGAGAATTGCCGTCTTTTGTATTTTGAAAAAAATCTATAGGAATCTTTTAATCAAGGACGAAACGGTAAGTTATCAATCCTGTTTGCAGTTCGGGGGCATCCTGATTTTCGTCGAACCGAGTTTGCAACGCTGCTTTTTTAGCGGCATCAAGAAGTCCGGTATTTAAAGATGTTGACCCTTTGGCGCCAGGAACAGCCTTTGTAACTCTTCCTGCCTTATCAACAGTTACTTCAACAACCACAACAGCTTCTTCGTTTCCTGGATAGGATGGTTTCGGCAACGATTTTGCTTTTCGCCCAGAGAGGTTATATGAAACACCTGCCCCGTTTCCACTACCAACACCTGTGCCAGTACCACTTCCCGAGCCATTTTTACCGCCACCTAAAACGCCGTCGGCAGAACCTTGGTTTCCTGATTTATTACCCGTACCCTGCCCTGTTGAATTCGCATCAGTGCCTTGCCCCGAAGCACCGCCAAACACATTTTTAGCACGCGAATTTATCTGATCAATCCTTGCCTGCTCAGCAACCTTCCGAAGACTATCTTGCCGTCTAATCTCAGCTATTCGTCGAGCTTCAGCAATCCGGGCATTTTCAATTTGCTGCAAGCTATCTTTTATTCTCTTTTCCGAAGCTTTCAATAAATTATCCTGAAGTTGTTTATCAAGCAATTCTTTTTTCTTATCGTCAGCTTTTTTCTTTGCCTCCTCAATAGCTGCGGTTTTCTCGTAATCTTGAGTCATAACCTCTTCTTTTCCCGGAGCTGGTTTTGCGACGTTTAATTGAGCAACCAGCGGTTGAGTAGCTACACTAGGAGGTATTGCAGGAGCCGACTCCTTTGGAGCAGGTTCAATTTCGCCCATTCCTTCTTCGGCCGTTCCAAAATCAATTAAAACCCCTTTTTCCTCAGGAAGAGGAAGTGGAGTGAAAAATCGAAAATTTAGAAGGATCAACAACAGGGCAATATGAAATACAACGGTAATAATAATACCCTCTTTATGTTCTTTAAAGAAATTCACCAGGCTTAATTATATTATTTTTCTGCACTTGTAGCCAAAACCATCTTATACTTATTGTTTCTGGCAATATTCATAATCTTAACAACTTCTTCAATTGGAACAGTTTTATCAGCATGCAATGATATGTATGTTTCATCGTCGGCTGGGATTGTTCTCTGCAAAAAAGGCTCAATCTCATTAAACTGCACTTGTTGCAACTTTCCATCATTGTTGATATAATACCTCAAATCTTCAGTAATAGAAATTGTTGTAACAGGTTTCGCCTGTGTTTGATTATTGCTTTGCGGCAACATTAATTTCAATGCATTAGGCGAAACAAGCGTTGATGTAATCATAAAGAATATGAGTAACAGGAACACCAAGTCGGACATCGTCGACGAGCTGAACTCTGTACTAATTCTACTTCTTCTCTTTATTGCCATTTTACTTTACTGGTTCGTTCAATAAGTCCATAAACTCGGTTGTAGTTGCTTCCATTTTGAATATCAACCCTTCAATTTTTGATACAAGAATATTATAACAAAAATAAGCTAAAACCCCAACAACCAGACCAGCAACAGTTGTAACCATTGCCTCGTAAATACCTGAAGACAAGAGCGTAATGTCGATATTATTACCTGCATTGGCCATATCGTAGAAGGCTCTGATCATACCGGTTACAGTTCCCAAGAAACCTAACATAGGGGCACCACCTGCAACGCTGGCCAAAACTGGAAGGCCTTTTTCCAAACGGCTAACTTCAAGATTCCCAACATTTTCAATTGCTGCATTAACATCATTGAGAGGACGGCCTATTCGGGTTATTCCTTTTTCAATCATACGAGTAATAGGCTTATTTGTTGAACGACAAATTGCAAGAGCTGCATCAATTTTACCATCCGAAACATTCCGATGTATTTCATTTATAACAGAAGCGTCAACTTTTGATGCATCGCGCACTGCAATATAACGATCGCCAAATATGTAAATCCCTATTAATGAAAGCACTAAAATTGGAATCATGATCCAACCACCTTTCAACGCCAAATCAATAAAATTCAGACTAATACCTTCGGGCTGAGCAGCTAACGCATTAACTGCAGGATTCATTTGTAATAGAAAAAGAGCTAGCATATATGTATTATTTTTAACTTGATATATTAAACGTTTAAAGTTGCAATATATTTTAACAAGCAACAATTGTTCACAATAATAAACAAAGAATTCTGAATTGAATATTTACTCTTCATTTTTCGGTTCAACTTTTGCTTTTTCTTTATTCTTCCTTCGGAAAATGGCATTTTTATACCTTATAAAAAGTTCTTTAAAGGAATTGAACTCCTCGCGGTAAGAGAAGCCTATTCCCTGTTTGGTTTTAGCCATTTCTTCATATTCAATGATATTATCGTTTGAATGGGTGTAAGCTTTAAATTGCAGCTTCCCATTATCGGTAAGTTTTACATTAATATCAAAATCGCCAACAAAATCGCCACTGTTTGATTTATTTTGATTTGTATTATTGGCAATGTTTCCATCGATAGTAACCCTATCGTTCAGTATTTGAGTACTAAGGGCGAGTTCAATTCTATCTGATGACATTTCTGTATTTGATGAAGTGCGAGGCCGATAATTTATACCGAAATCTACGACATCACTAATTTGCGAGAGCCAATTTGTTAACTGATTAGAAAATAGCTCACTCGCTGTTGTTCCTACCGCATCCGATCCAACAGTTGTTGTTTGTTTTGCGCCGGCAAAGAAATCGGGGGTATAGAACCGTCCTAAAAACATTAACGAAATGATCTGCTTATTTACATCTTCCTTTGTAACAATGAGTTGATCAACCTCATCTTTTATTCTTTCTTCAGCAGTAGGAAGATCGATTGCAAAATTTATTATTGGTTGCTGAAGATTGTCTGTAAGTGAAATTATACAATCAACAGGTAGCCTTCTCACTAAATCGACATTTTGGTTGCTGCCCAAGAAAAGATCGTACAACGAAGTTTTTACGCGATACACAGCAGTAACATCAATCTGAGCATTATACGGATCGCCCAACC